>TARA_R110002050_G_scaffold184406_2_pt1 | contig 163306 bp, 146 predicted proteins | sample TARA_R110002050 | Tara Oceans TARA_R110002050 (sample SAMEA4396988) | marine metagenome | biome: Polar Biome; feature: [DCM] deep chlorophyll maximum layer (ENVO:01000326); material: water (ENVO:00002006), including particulate matter (ENVO:01000060) such as... | depth 25 m
TGGGAACTTCTTATTTAGGATATTTAGGTTATAAAAAGACACGGGGGTTTAGTAGTTTTGCTATAGGAAATGGAGATCTTTCGCCATTTGTGGTAGGAGTGACTTTGGCTGCTAGCACAGCTTCTGCTGCAACTTTTATTATCAATCCTGGATTTGTGTATGTGGATGGATTGTCTGCTTGGATTAATATGGTTTTAGGCACTTTTACAGGAATTATGTTTATGCTCGTCGTTCTATCTTTTAAATTTAGGCGAATTGGCGAAAAAATGAAGGCATTAACAGTTCCAGATTGGATTGGTAAACATTATAATTCAAAAGAATTTTCCCTATACTTTGCCTTTATAAACTTACTTTCATTCGCATTTGTTGTTCTCTTAGTTGGTGGTATTTCAATTGTAATGCAAAAATTATTGGATGTCAATAATGTTACGGCGTTAATTATAACGCTTGTGTTTGTAACTGGGTACGTTTTCTTTGGTGGAACTTATGCCCATGTGTACACCAATATGTTTCAAGGTTTATTAATGATCATTGTAACTATTATAATTCTTTGGTCAGGTATCGAGTTGTTAATGAAAAGTTCTGATCCAGGATTTTTTCAGCAAATATATAATGAGGATCCAAATTTATTGGTATGGATAAATAAAAAAGGAGCCCTTTTTAATGATTTCTTTTCTATTTATGTAACCGGATTTTTTATTGGAGCCGCAGTTGTTTCGCAACCACACATTCTTACCAAAGCATTATATGTGAAGTCAGATCAAGCTGTAAAAAAATACCTTTGGATTTTTGGGGTGATTCTATTCTTGTTTTTACTATTAACATCTGTTGGTTTTTTCGCCCACGTGAGCGTTCCTGCCAATCAATTTACAGATGTAATTACTGGGAAATTTCGTCAAGATCTGGTGATGATTGTTTATTTGGCGCATAATTTCCCCGATTGGGTTTTTACTTTAATAAGTATTGTACTTCTCGCAGCAGCAATGTCAACTTTAGATGGCTTATTGGTAAGTATTTCAACCATTACGGCAAATGATATGATTTTAAATATATTGGATAAATTCACTAAAAAAGTAAGAACTGAGGAGCAAAAAATGAAAATAGCATTCAATGCCAGTCACATCATTTTAGTGGTTATAGCAATTTTAGTTTTTTGGGTAAATTTGAATCCTCCAAAATTATTGGGAATTTACGGACAAGTTGGGGTTTATGGAATGGTATTAGCAGCCCTTCCTCCATTATTGATTGGAATTCTTTTTAAAAAGGCACCGATTAAAATAGTGTGGACTGCATCTATAATTGCCATGTTTATACATTTTGTTTTATACCTTTACGGAAATGAACTATTTCCAGATTCAACCTTTACATTTGTCAATCCTGCTGTAACGGCAACATTAGCAATACTAACATCAGTTTTGCCCACAGTAGTATTAGTATGGATTTTAAATATAAAAGCAAAAACAAATGAATAAAAATATACATATAATTGGCGCTTATAATACAAAATTCGGTAACCTTAAAGAAGAAACCATTTACAGTCTATATGAAGCCGCTGCAAATGGAGCCATTGCTGACGCCCAAATTGAAGTAAAAGAAATTGATGCTGTTTTTGTTGGCAATTACAGTGGAGGAAGTTTTAACAACCAAGAACATATCGCTCCTTATGGTGTAAATGTAATGCCTGAGCTTCGACATATACCCATGTATAGAGCAGAAAACGCTTGTGCTTCGGGCACATCGGCAATTCATTTAGCTGAAATGGCAATAAAATCGGGTAAGGCAAAAAAGGTTTTAGTGGTTGGTGTAGAAAAAATGAATTCTTTAGATACTAAAAACACCGCTTTAGCCCTTGCTAAAGCATCTTATTGGGAAAAAGAAGGAGCAAATTCTTATACTTTCCCGGGTTTGTTTGCAGAATATGCCAAGGGTTACATGAAAAAATACGGCGTCTCCTTAGAAGAACTTCAAGGTTATTTGGCAGAAATCTCTTCTAAAGCCTATACTTTCGGAGCACAAAATCCTTTGGCACATTTACAAAAAGCCAGATCAAAAGAAGACATCTTAAATTTGCCTGAGGAAAAAAACCCAATGATTGCAAATCCTTTACGGTTACATGATTGCTCCCTGATTTCTGATGGTGCGGCAGCAGTTGTTTTATCCGCAGAAAAGAAAAAAAATTCTGTAGAAATTGTTGCAACTAGCAGCGCAAGTGATTATTTGAATATTGTGCATAGTAAAAGAGACAATTATTTTTTAGACGGTGCTGCCGTAGCTGTAAAAAAAGCTTTTGAACAAGCTAAAATGACAGTTGAAGATGTGCAACTTGCAGAAGTACACGACTGTTTTACTATAACCGAACTTTTAATTTACAGTGCTATTGGTTTGACCAAAAAAGGAAAAGAATTTGAAGCGTTACAAAACAAAGATGTGTATATAGGTGGCAAATGTGTGGTTAATCCTTCGGGTGGATTAAAAGCAAAAGGGCATCCGGTTGGCGCAACTGGCGTTTCCATGCATGCCTTACTGTATAAACAATTAACCGATAATGCTATCGGTGTACAAATAAAAAATGTCAATGCGGGCTTGATATTAAATATTGGTGGTTCAGGTGCAACCAATATGGTTTCTATTTTAAAGCGCAGTTAAAAATATAATTAATATGAGAAATGCTAAAATTATAGCATCTGGAATGTTTGTCCCGGAAAAAATAGTCCCTAATAGTTATTTCAACGAATTATTAGGAGAAAATGTAAGCGATTGGTTAGAAGAAAATGTCGAAATTCATGAAAGAAGGTGGTGTAGCGATGATGAATCAACAGCCGATCTTTGTACAAACGCTGCAAATGATGCGTTAAAAAACGCAAATTTAAATGCTGACGAGTTGGATTTAATTATTGTGGCTACCGACACCCCCGAATATATTTCTCCATCTACTTCTACCGTAGTGCAACATAGAATTGACGCAAAAAACGCTGGAACTTTCGACTTGAATTCGGCTTGTGCCGGATTTGTTACTGCCTTGGATACTGGTGCAAAATACATTCGTGCCGATAAAAAATACAAGCATGTTATGGTAATTGGAGCTTATGCCATGTCCAAACATCTAAATATGGAAGATAAAAATACGGTTTCGCTTTTTGCGGACGGTGCAGCTGCCTTCATTTTAAAAGCGGAAGAATCTGAAGAGCAAGGTTTTTTGGCAGGCAACTTAAAAACACAAGGGCAATTTGCTGATTGGATGGGGATTTTTGCGGGAGGCACTAAATTTCAAATCAATCCAGATTCATTGGGTAAAAAATTAAATAAATTACAATTTGTAAAGCGTTTTCCTAGTGATCTTAACCCAACCATATGGAGTGAAATGATTAAAGAACTATGTGATGAAATAGGTGTAAACCCAAAAGACATCAATCATTTTTTTATCAGCCAATTAAATATTCGGGCACTTCAACAAACAATGGATCTTCTCGATCTGGATATGAGTAGAACACCTACCATTATGCATACATATGGCTATACTGGATCCGCTTGCATTCCTATGGCTTTTCATTTAACAAACAAAGAAGGTAAAATCAAAAAAGATGATTTAGTACTATTTGTGGGTTCTGGTGGAGGACTTTCTTTTGCGGCTTCCGTTTTTAAAATGTAATGATCATGAAAATTTGGCAACAAGACTGGATTTCAAAATGGACTGACACAAGTCCTAATAAAATTGCCATCAAAGAACACGAGAGCGGTAAAGAACTTACATATAGTCAATTAAATAGGTTAGGGAACCGATTGGCAAATTACTTAACAACCGAAATAAAACTGGTAAAAGGAGACCGAATTGTCATTGTATCTGATAATAGGATTGAGTTTTTTATTTTGTTCGTTGCGGCACAAAAAACGGGTATAATTCTGGTTCCGTTGAATCACAGGCTCACAGCCTCAGAGTTAAAATATTTAATTACAACGACGAATCCTAAGTTGTTACTTTTTGATGTTGAACACAAAAACGTAGTTCTTGAGTCAATTAATGATGCGTCAAAACTTATGAAATTTTATAGCTTTACAGAACTACAATTGTTGTTTGACTATAACCAAGAATCAGAATTTAATGGTGATTTTAAAATCACAAAAGTAAAACCAAATGACCCAATTTTTATTTTGTTTACATCAGGGACAACCGGTTACCCTAAAGGTGTTTTATATACACATAAAATGATGTTTTGGAATAGTGTAAACACATCCATGAGTTTAATTATTAATAGGGAAACCCGAACCATCGTCAACTTACCATTATTTCATAGTGGTGGTTGGAATGTTTTGGCTACCCCTGTTTTACATCATGGCGGTTATTTTGTGCTTACAAAAAGCTTTAATGCTCAAGTTATTCTTCAGTCAATTGAAAAAGAGAAACTTGATATTTTTATGGGTGTTCCAACCATGCTTAAAATGATAAGTGATGAAGAAATTTTTAAAACCACAAATTTATCCAGTTTACAATATATTATCGTTGGTGGAGAACCAATGCCAATTCCTTTAATAGAAGAATTCAACAAAAAAGGCATTGCAATTCGTCAGGGTTATGGCTTAACTGAAGTTGGGCCGAATCTAACTTCTTTGCACCAAGGAGACGCTATACGCAAAAAAGGATCCATTGGAAAACCAAATTTTTATGTGACAATTAAAATAAAAAAAATTAAATTCTCAGGTTAAAAAGGGAGAACTATTATTAAAAGGTCCCATGGTTACACCGGGATATTGGCAAAACAAAGAAGCTACAAAACAGGCGATCAAAAAAGGGTGGTTTCATACCGGGGATATTGTTACCATTGATGAAGAAGGTTATTTATATATAGTTGACCGTATTAAAAACATGTACATTTCTGGAGGGGAAAATGTTTATCCTGCTGAAGTGGAGCGCATATTGTTAGAGCATCCTGCTATTTTAGAAGCCATTGTTGTAAATGTAACTGATGAAAAATGGGGTGAATCAGGTAAAGCATTTATAGCAACCAAAAATTCAAATTCAATAACAGAACTAGAAATTATCGAATTTTGCAAAACTAGGCTCGCAAAATTTAAAATACCAAAATACTTTGAGTTCCTTGATGAATTACCTAGAAATGATACAGGGAAATTAGACAGAAAATTACTAAAAAATTTATAAACTATGGATTTAAAAAATAAAGTTGCGGTTATTACCGGTGCTGCCAGTGGTATTGGAGCAGCATCAGCTATTCAACTAGCTGCCAGAGGCGTAAAAATTGTTTTGGGAGATCTCAATGAAAAAGGTTTGGAAGCCGTATTAAGTGAAATTAAAACAAAAGGGGGTGATGCTGTTGCCGTTAAAACAAACGTAACAATAGAAGAAGATGTGATCCATTTAATGGATAGTGCCATACAAATATTTGGTGCCATTCACATTGTTATTCCTTCAGCTGGTATTTTTAAGGATGCGTTTATGGTTAGCCCTGATAGGGAAACTGGAAAAGTGAAACGCTTTATGGGCACTGATCAATTTATGGCAGTAATCAATGTGAATCTTTTAGGTACTTTTTTGGCGCTTAGAGAAGCATCCATTAGAATGATAGATAATAACTGGAATGGGATATTATTTACTATTTCTTCAATTAATAAAGAAGGTCAAATCGGACAACTTAATTATAGTTCTACCAAAGCTGCCGTTGCCTTGTGGCCAAAAATATTGGTTGGGGAATTTCATGCGAAAAGAATAAAAGATATTCGAGTGGTTGGAATTGCACCCGGTTATGTAGAAACGCCGATTTTAATGGGTATGAAAGCAGAAGTGTTAGATGGTATAATTAAAGATGTCGCCATTGGTAGATTGGTCAAGGTAAAAGAAATTGTAGATTCCATCATTTTTTCGATTGAAAATGATGCCATTACAGGAACCACTCTTGAAATAAGTGGTGGTGTAATTGCCAATGGTTTAGCAAAATAAAAAAAAATAAATATCAATATATTTCTCAATTCCAACCCTAAGTTGATCATATTCATAAATCAAAATTATAATTATGCATACCATGCTTTTTTTATCTCTTTTTAGTTTTTTTAGTAGAAGTCAAGAATCAGGAATTGAACAAATAAAAGATTTTGGTTCAAATCCAGGTAATTTGGAAATGTTTCAATATGTTCCCGAGAACTTCAAAAAGAACGCCCCTTTAGTTATCGTTTTGCATGGATGCACGCAAAGTGCAGACACTATTGCTCTGGAAAGTGGCTGGAATAAATTAGCAGATGCTAATAAATTCATGGTAGTTTATCCACAACAAAAATTAGTGAATAATATTAAAAAATGTTTTAATTGGTTTAATCCAAGTGACATAAAAAGAGAGAGTGGCGAAACTGCCTCTATCAAACAAATGATTGATTTTGCTATTGACAAACATAAAATTGATCGTAAAAGAGTTTTTATTACTGGTTTATCTGCCGGAGGTGCCATGGCTATGGCAATGTTGGCGAATTATCCTGAAACGTTTAGTGCAGGCGCAATTATGTCAGGTATCCCATTTGGTCCAAATTCAAGTATTACCGCAGGTATAAATGCCATGAAAGGAAATGTTACTTATTCAGGAAAAGAATGGGCAGATTTTATTCTTGATATAAATAAAGACTATAAAGGGTCGTATCCAAAAATTGTTTTATTTCAAGGGGAAGATGATCCGTACGTAAATTTTGAAAATGCAGATGAAATTATAAAACAATACACTTATCTTCATCAAATTGAAAATTCACCGATCATCTTTGAGAATTTCGATAAAAACAAAGATGTCTCTCTATACAAATATGGAAATAACAAAGGACTTGTTTTATATTATAAAATAAAAAACATGGGGCACGCTTTAGCCATTGATCCAGGAATAAATGAAAAACAAGGGGGAGCAATAGCAACTTATGCCGTTGATAAAAACTTCCATTCCACCTATTGGGCAGCAAATTTTTTTAATATAGCTAATTAAGTTTTCTCAATGAATGCCTTATCCTTTTGGTATAAATAAGAAACTTTAATACATTTCATTAACTGATTGTTTTTTTTAAGATAAAGTTTTAAGTACTTAAAATTTATGCCTAGTTAAAGATAGATTCTAAAATATAACAAATAGTTATACAGGTATTTGCATTGGCTAAATCAGAATTACCTTATAATAAGAGCCTTGAAATGGAATTGATAGAGTTATACTAATCTATTATTGAAATATTTAGACGCAATTAATAATTAGCAGAGTTATTTTAGAAACCAAATTAAGGAATGAATGTTATCCTATAGTGCCCATTTCTACTCCATTTCGTTACAAACCAATGTATATAAACGAAAATTATTTTAAAGGATAATATTTACATTTGAAAACTATGATTTTATATTACTTTTTTGATTTCATCAATTACACTTTAGCTAAATCGTTCAAGTTTGGTTCCTGTTACTAGGAAGAGGCTGTCTAAAAAGCATATATTAACCGTCATTACGAGAAATTTTTATTTCGAAGTAATCTGTAAATCAACTACTTGCAATTTACAGATTATCCCATATACAAACATAGGATGACAACTTTTTAGACAGCCCCTTTTTTATGAAATATAAATTGATATTTTCTTCAGGACTTGAAGGCTAAAATAAGAAATGTTAGTTTTCGTTTTTTTGCTTGAGAAATTTTTAGAGGATTTGGACTTATCTAAAAAGTAAAAGCATTATAAATTAAATTGAATAGACATCTTAAAGAATCTATCATTTAGTTTTTTCATTCTTTCCTAATTCTCATACTGTTAAATTATTAAATAGTTAATAAAATCAATAGCAATGTAAGAAATCGTTAATAATTGATTATTAATAATAAATAAATTTAACTACGTATTTAATATAAGTATAATTACTTATATTTGCATATTAAATACGTAGTTATGAAAACAATTATTATTGTAGGTAATGGTATGGTGGGGTTTAAATTTTGTGAAAAATTTGTAGCACTCTCAAAAGACAAAAAATTTCAGTTAACTGTTTTTGGTGAAGAACCTAGACCAGCATACGATCGTGTTCACTTGAGTGAGTTTTTTCAAAATAAAGATGCAAAAGCTTTAGAAATGGCTCCGAGAACATGGTATGAAGAGCATAATATTGAATTAATTACTGACGAACGTATTACAGCTATTCATCGTGTTTCTAAAAAAGTAACGACTTCAAAAGATTTAAACTATAAATATGATTATTTAGTACTTGCAACAGGTTCGGTACCTTTTGTGCCAAATATCCCTGGTGTTGAGAAAAAAGGGATTTTTGTTTATAGAACTATTGAAGATTTAGAAGCGATGCTTTCTTATGCCAATACATTGAAAGCAACTAAATCGGATAAAATTAAAGCAGCCGTACTTGGTGGTGGATTATTAGGTTTAGAAGCTGCAAAAGCAGTTATGGATATGGGCTTTGAACCCCATGTGGTAGAGTTTGCACCTAAATTAATGCCAAGGCAATTAGATACCCGAGCTAGTAAAGTTTTACAAGAAAAAATAGAGTCGTTAGGGATTCAAGTGCATTTATCTAAAGCAACCAACAAAATACTTGGTGATGATACTATTACTGGGATGGAGTTTGGTGAGTACGATAAAATTGATGTTGAAATGTTGGTTGTTTCGGCAGGAATTAAACCTCGTGATGAGTTGGGGAAAACCTGTTATTTAGAAATGGGTGTTCGTGGTGGTATTGTAGTTAACGACAAAATGCAAACTTCAGACACAGAAATTTTCGCTATTGGAGAGGTGGCCTTATACAATCAAATGATATATGGTTTGGTGGCACCAGGTTATGATATGGCAGAGGTGGCGGTGAATCAAATTTTGGGAAATAAGGAGGTTTTAATGCAAAAAGACATCGATATGTCAACCAAATTAAAATTAATTGGTGTTGACGTTGCCAGTTATGGAGAACCTTTTATGCCAGTTGAAAAGGGGTATTCTATTATTTACGAAAACAAAACAAAGAATTTATATAAACGGATTAATATCAGTCATGACGGAAAGAATTTGTTAGGAGGAATCCTAGTAGGAGATGCATCCGATTATAATATGTTCCATCAAATTTATTTAAACGGATTGCCAATACCTGAAGATGCTGAAGAATTGATTATTGGTAGTAGAGGAGAAGGAGGATCGTCGTTTGGAAACGTGATGGATATTCCAGATGCAGCACAGGTTTGCTCTTGCGAAAGCGTAACAAAAGGTGCTATTTGTTGTTCAATTACGGATGGTGATTGTAACAATTTAGCAGATGTAATTGCAAAAACGAAAGCAACTACAGGTTGCGGTGGTTGCAAACCCATGGTGGTGGATTTGGTGAACGAAACTCTAAAATCGTTAGGTAAAGAAGTTAAGGAAACGCTTTGTGAGCATTTTGGTTTTAACCGCCAAGAATTATACGATTTAGTAAAAGTTAATAAAGTAAAAGATTACGACGAAGCCCTTAATTTATTTGGAGAAGGTGATGGCTGTGAAATTTGTAAACCAGCATTGGCATCTATTTTTGCGACCATTACTATGGAAACGCCAAACCGTCAAGTGGCTATTCAAGATACAAACGATCGTTTTTTAGCAAATATTCAACGTAACGGAACCTATTCTGTTGTCCCACGAATTGCAGGTGGGGAAATTACGCCTGATAAATTGATTGTTATTGGTGAAGTTGCCAAGAAATACGATTTATATACTAAGATAACGGGTGGACAACGCATCGATTTGTTCGGTGCACAATTACATGAGTTACCACTTATTTGGAAAGAATTAATTGATGCTGGTTTTGAAAGTGGACATGCTTATGGAAAATCGTTAAGAACCGTTAAAAGTTGTGTAGGTTCTACTTGGTGTCGATACGGCATGCATGAAAGTGTCACTTTTGCTATCGAAATTGAAGACAGATATAAAGGTTTACGTTCGCCACATAAATTAAAAGGTGGTGTATCGGGTTGTATTAGGGAATGTGCTGAAGCCAGAGGAAAAGATTTCGGATTGATTGCTGTGGAAGGAGGTTGGAATTTATACGTTTGTGGAAACGGTGGAGCAACACCAAAACATGCGGTTCTTTTTGCTGAAAAATTAGATGATGAAACCGTAATTAAATACCTGGATAGATTTTTAATGTATTACATACGTACCGCAGGGCCTTTAGTGAGAACAGCACCATGGTTGGAAAAATTGGACGGTGGTATTGAATACTTAAAGAAAGTGGTTATTGAAGATTCATTGGGAATTGCTGAAGAATTGGAGTTGGAAATGCAAGGGCTTGTTAACAAATATGAATGTGAGTGGAAACAAGCTATTGAAGATCCAAATATGGCAAAACGTTTCAAACATTTTGTGAATTCGGATGATACAGATGACAACTTAGTATTTGTGCCAATGCGTGACCAAAAAATGCCGAAAGCGTGGTAACTGGAAAAAAGTTAAAAAATTGAAAGTTAAAAGTTTGAAAGTAAAGTATGAAAATGATTTGCTATTACTGATAACTGAGACTGAACACTATTGACTAGTTGCGTTTGGGATTGCAGTGGAAAGCCCGGAGTGAGTACTGATAGCTATCGGTACGAACGAGGACTTGTAACGAAATATTTATATTCATGAGTTCCTCTAAAAAAATATTAAATTACGAATAAAAGCCCGACCTCCCGATAGTTATCGGGAGGGGAGCGCCAAAAAAAAATTGAGAATTAATAAATTTTAGACATGCAAGAAATACTTAATCAATACAAAACGGTAAAGGAAGATAAGGTGAAAATCTGGTTTGAAGTGGGAGCGGTTAGCGATTTTCCTGAGAATAGCGGTGCATGTATTAAGTACAAAACCAAACAAATTGCGGTTTATAATTTTGCGAGAAAAGGGAAATGGTATGCTTGCCAGAATTTGTGTCCGCATAAAATGGAAATGGTGCTGTCGCTTGGAATGATTGGTGATAAAGATGGCATTGCCAAAGTGGCTTGCCCGATGCATAAAAAGAATTTTTCGTTGGAAGATGGAAAGAATTTAGGTGGTGATAATTTAAAAATTGCTGTTTATCCTGTTAAAATTGAAGGCGGAAATGTGTATATTGGCTTTGTAGATTAATATAAACACAAGCCTATGCAACCCACAAAATTTGAAACAGCTATTGCGTTAATTGATAAAAAAAATTCGGAAGACGTAAACGTTTATAAATCAAATGGTTTAGATTTTCCAAAAGAATTATTGTACTCACAGCGTATGTCGCAAAAATTGTTGCAATTTAAACCAAGTGCCTCCAGGGCACTTCAAATTGCAGCACGAGCGCAACATATTTGCCGTTGGAAAATTGCCAGGGATGAATACCCAATGGACAGGGTTGGTTATTTAAAATGGCGTGAAACGCTTAAAAAAATGCATGCAGATTTAACTGCTGATATTTTAAAAGAAGTTGGTTATGATGACGAATTTATTGATAGAGTATGTTCGCTAATAACTAAAAAACTAATCAAGAAAAACGAGGAATCCCAAATTTTAGAAGATACGGTGTGTCTGGTTTTTCTTGATTTTTATTTTGAAGAATTTGCTGAAAAACATGAAGATGAAAAGGTGATTGACATTCTTCAAAAAACATGGAAAAAAATGTCTGAAGAAGGTCATGCGGAAGCTTTAAAACTTAAATTTTCAGACAAAAGTTTAACATTAATTAAAAAGGCACTTGCCTAAATTATAAAGTAATAATGGCAAAAAACGGTAATTCTTTAGATCAGCGTACGTTTGATAAATTAAGCCGTTTGTACATCATAGCATTAAGCACGATTGCGCTTTCTGTTATTATCAGTCAAATACTTGTTAGAAAGCACCTTAACGACCAACAAAGTGATTCTTCGGTTATAAACGTGGCTGGTAGGCAGCGTATGTTAAGTCAGAAATTAACAAAAGAAATTGTTTCGCTTTCTACCGAAGATGATTCGGAAGAACGCATTCGTCTAAAAGATAAAATCAAGCAAACGCTTAACCTTTGGGAAACATCACATCATGCCCTTCAAAACGGGAGCGATAGTTTGGGTTTGCCAGGGAAAAACAGTGAGATAATTACTGATAAATTTAAGGCATTAAACCTTACATTTAACACAATAAGTACGGCTTCAAAATCCATTATTGAAAAAATAGAAAATGTTCCTCCATTACCACTTATGGCTTTTATTGATGATATTGAAACAGTAAAGCAAAATGAAGGTGATTTCCTTTTGATGATGGATCAGATAGTGAATCAGTACGATTTGGAAGCCGATGCTAAAGTGAGTTGGTTGAGAAATTTAGAACTGTTATTAACAGCACTAACGCTACTTATATTGTTGGCAGAATTTCTGTTTATATTTTGGCCAACAGCAAAATCGGTAAAAACGACGCTTGCCGAATTATTAATTGCTGAGAAAAAAGCTAAAAAAATGGCTTTTGATGCCGATGAGTTGAGCTTAGCCAAAGAAAAATCGATTAAAGAGTTGCGTGCTTTGAGCCATGCCATGGATGAAACGTTGTTATTTGCACGAATAACCCCAAATGGTGCTTTGGTGCATATAGGGAAAAAGTTTTCACGTCTTTTTAAGTTTACAAAATTTAGCATGACCACTAATTTCGCCCAAGTTTTAACTATTAATGAAACCGAGCAATTAGTTATTGAAAACTTAATAGCACATCATAAAAAAACAGGATGGCAGGGAGAAGTAAAGGCCACCACAAAAGACAACCATGATGTTTGGTTGGAAATGGCCATTATACCTTTTAACCCAACAGACGATAAATCGGAACTACTCATAATTGCTTCCGAAATAACCGCACGCAAAGCAGCTCAATTAGAAATTGTTCGCTTGACCAAAGAAAGTTTTGAGGAGAAAATGAACCAGCAAAAGGTGATTTCCAGTCAGATTATTGAAAATCAGGAAAAGGAGCAAACCCGAATCGCCAAAGATGTGCACGATGGTATTGGGCAAATGCTTACGGGTTTAAAATTTAATTTAGAAAGTATAGATATAAAAGATATAGTTAAGACAGCTACTAAAATTGAACATTTAAAAGAACTGACTTCAAATATTATTAAAGGTGTTAGGACGGCCACGTTTAATTTAACACCACCAGAATTGTCCGATCACGGAATAGTTCCAGCATTAACTAAATTAACTCATGAACTTGCTAAACTTACCGGGAAAAACATTGTGCTTTTTAATAAAACGGATTTTAATGAACGGTTAGATTCTTTGGTGGAAATTAATATATATCGCATTACACAAGAAGCTATTAATAATGCGATTAAGTATGCTGAATCAACTCATATTTTGGTGTCTTTATCACATAGCGAAAATATACTAAGTATTGTTATTGATGATAACGGTAAAGGTTTTGACCCCACTAAAGTGAAAAACGTTAAAAATGGCGATGGAGGTATGGGAATGACGTTTATGCGAGAACGTATTAAATATATAGATGGACGTCTTTTCCTTAATTCAGAAATAGGGAAAGGGACGCGAGTAACTTTAAATATTCCATTAAGTAATTAAGTATTTTTACTTAATTTTTTATTAAATTTGTACTTATAAATATAAGAAAATGAGTATTATAAATGTAGTTTTAGCGGACGACCATGTTCTGGTAAGGGATGGTATAAAAGCGCTTTTGGAAGATCAAGAAGGTATTCATGTTATTGATGAAGCTTCAAATGGTGTTGAGGCTTTGGAGGTTATAAAAAAAAACAAACCACATTTGTTAATTGTTGATATTAGAATGCCAGAATTAAATGGTATTGAAGTTGTTAAGGAAGTTAGTAAAAAGTATTCCGATGTGAGAACACTTGTACTTTCAATGCATGATTCCGAAGAATACGTAGTTAAAGCCATTCAAGCTGGAGCAGATGGATACTTACTTAAAGGAGCGAGTAAAGAAGAATTTTTAAAAGCATTATACAAAGTTGCCGCAGGCGGCAAATATTTTACTGGTGATATATCTGCTATTATAATGAATAATTTTGTGAATGGAAATGCTCCGTTAGAATCTTCTTCAAAAGAAACTAAAACCGAAGACCCATTCAATCTTACCAAACGGGAAAAGCAGATTTTAAATCTGGTTTTACAGTTAAAAAACAATAAAGATATTGCTGATGAGCTTCAAATTAGCAAGCGAACTGCCGAAGTACATCGTTTTAATTTAATGAAAAAATTAGATGTTAAAAACCTTATGGAACTTAATAATAAGGCTAAGGAGTTTGAGTTGATTTGAGTTTTTTGACTTACTTTTTGTTGGCAATAGGTTTTTTTACCAGATACTGTCTAATTCATCAAATAAATTTCCTTCATCCGATCCGTTCCTACATCTGATTGTCTTTTTTCAATGGTAACTTATCATAGTCTAATATGAAAACCCTTTTGTTTTCAAGTCTTTTCGCCTTATGGATTGTGGAAAGTTTTATGGCATCTTGAAGCACCGTATGAAGGGAGACTATCACAGCCTGCCCAGTACTTGGTACGGGGTACGGTTCTGTGGGAGGTTTAGGGGTGAGATTCCCCTTTACCTACTCGACTTTTTAAATCCAACTCTATTCTTTATCTAATGCCAATATGGTTTGCAGCAACACGTTCGCGCCATTAGCCATATCAACTGCTGATGTAAACTCTTTTGGCGAATGACTGATGCCCCCAACACTTGGCACGAAAATCATTCCTATAGGTGCAATCAAAGCCATGTTTTGTGAATCATGTCCTGCTCCACTTGGCATATGCTTATAAGTGAAACCCAATGCGTTTGCTGCTTGCACAATTTTGTCCTGAATGGATTTATCCGTCAACGCTGGCATAGCAGCCACCAATTGGTTTTTAAAAGTAATTGTTGTACCACTTGATGCAGCTATGTTGGCGGCTCTTTTTTCTATTTCATGAAAGAGTTCCCAAATTTTGTCATATGACAAATCTCTTATCTCCAAGCCTAAAACAACTTTTCCTGGAACAACATTATAGGCTCCTGGTTGAGCGGAGATTTTACCTACTGTACCCACTTGTCTGCCTTCACGACTGGTAATTACTTCATTGATGGCAATAATAAGTTTAGCAGCGGATAGTAAAGCATCGTTCCGCAAATTCATTGGTGTTGTACCCGCATGGTTGGCAAAACCTTCAACGGTTACTTCCCAATGTTCAATACCCACAATACCTTCCACCACACCAATCTGTATATTTTCCTTTTCTAAAATGCCACCTTGTTCAATATGCAATTCCAAAAATGCTGACAAGTCACCTTTTTTTCTAATAACACTTGAAATACTATCTGCATTCCCTCCGATAGCATTTATACCATCCCTTACAGTTAATCCTGACTGACTTAATTTTTTTAACCGTTCTTGATTAAAACCTCCTCCAAGGGCCTTACTGCCTGTTAAGATACCTTCTTCGTCTGAAAATACTATCAATTCTAGTGGGTGATTGGTAACTATGTTATGTTCTTTAAGAGTTTCCATTATTTCCAGTCCGGAAACGGAACCTACGCATCCATCATAATTGCCACCATCGGGCACCATGTCTATATGACTTCCAAAAGCAATTGGTTTTAAAGAGGCATTTTTACCCTTTCTTTTTCCAATTATATTTCCTGTGAAATCAATCGTTACTTCAAGTCCTGCTTTCTTCATTTGCTCAATGAACCAAGTTCTTCCTTCAATATCACCTTTCGTAAAAGCAACTCGATATCCTTTGCCGTTGGCAACTTTACCAAATTTTGCCAATTCAAAAATCCTGTTCTCAATACGCTCTTGGTTTACTTTTAGTTCTTTAGCATTGGTTGAAGTTTGGCTAAAAACCGAAAATGACAAAATTGCTAAAAAACAAACGGGGACTAGTGTCTTTAAATATTGCATCATTGGAGATTTTATAATGTTGGTAAAAGTTTAAACGTTTCTGTCTGCTCTTGTTAGTAATTCTGTCTGCCGGCCGCCGTATACGAGACCCGCTTGGTTTATCCTGAGCGAAGCCGAAGGGTACGGTGGTGTGAGAGGCGCACTGGCTATCTTTTGGTAGTCAGCCGTCTACTCGATTGGGCTTTCGTACTTTATTCAATATCTTTTTTTAGTTTTTCAGGATTCTGTCTTGTGTCGAAAATTGTAATGACTTCTATTTCTTTTAATTTGGTCGAAATTCGATAGTAAAAAGTGGTTTGTTTAGTAACAACACATTTATAGAGACCTTTAAATTCAGATGATTTTGGACAACTGTCTGGTTGAGATGAAATTTGCTTAATTTTCTCGGAAAGTTTTTCAATAAACTTATCACGAGTTTTTAAATTCCAGTTTTCTAGAAGATATTCAGATAGTTTAAGAAGTTTTGATTCAGCTAATTCAGATAAAAATACTTTCATTATGAAATTTTCTTCAAAAATGAATCGTATGAAACTCTTTTCCCTTGGTTTAGTTCCTTTATACCTTTCTTGATTTCATTTTGTTCGGCAGCACTTAATTCATTCCAAAAGTCAACTTTTTCTTTATTAATAAAGTCAGCAACTTTTTGAATAAATTCAGTATTTTCAATAGCTAAAATTGCTTTTACTAATTCGATTTTTGTTGATTGAATATCCATTTTCTTTTATTCTTTAAATCAAAGATACAAAAAATGAGGTTGATTTCGAAATCGTGAGTATGTTCGTTAAGATACATAGTTTACAAAAGTTAAAGATTAGACTTTACACTAAATTGGTTTCCAACCTTATTGATTTTTCTTTATTTCTTATTTCTATTTCATCAATATCTAATTCTTATTAAGCCCTTTTTTATCAAATCCTCAAAATCTACATTCCATAATTATCAATCTAATATTTATTATCAATTAATACGTATTTTATATTTTAAATTAAGTAAAAATACTTAGTTTTGTACGTATAAAAATACTTATTATGAAAACTGCACAATCACTTAAGGCTACAAAACTAAGTTTGTTCGATTTTAAATCGGTTCCAATACGTACTTTTTGGATAACTTCCATATCATTCTTTATGTGTTTCTTCGCATGGTTTGGTATCGTCCCTTTTATGCCAGATGTTGTAAGAGATTTAGGTTTAACGCCGGCTCAAAAATGGAACTCCATTATTCTGGCTGTTTCAGGTACGGTTTTCGCAAGATTGCTAATTGGTAAATTATGTGATAAATACGGACCAAGATTGTGTTATACTTGGTTGTTGATTTTGGTTGCTATTCCTGTAATAGCCTCTGGTTTAGTGCAAACCCCACTTCAGTTTCTAATTTGTAGATTGTTTATTGGTTTTATTGGGGCATCGTTCGTCATTACACAAGTACATACATCTTTAATGTTTGCGCCTAATGTGGTTGGAACTGCAAATGCAACGTCTGCAGGTTGGGGTAATTTAGGTGGGGGCGCCAACCGTTTGGGTATGCCTTTAATTGCTGCTGCAGTGGTGAGTTTTGGTGTTGCAGATGCGAATGCTTGGAGGTACTCCATGGTTATTGCTGGTGTGGCTGTTTTTTTAATGGGTTTAGTGTATTACTTTTTTACACAAGATACACCGGAGGGCAACTTTAAAGATCTAAGGGCATCTGGTGAGACGGTGACCACTAAAAAAGATCAGGTGGGATTTTCAACAGTCATTAAAGATTACAGAACTTGGATACTGTTTGTGGTCTATGCTGCTAGTTTTGGTATTGAACTTACGGTATATGGTACCATGGATGATTATCTGCAAAACACGTTTCAGTTAGAAAGGGTAACTGCAGGAAACATCGTATTGTCGTTTGCTTTAATGAATATTTTTGCACGTACATTAGGTGGTTTTTTTGGAGATAAATTTGGGAAATTAAAAGGACTACGTGGCCGTGTCTTGTTTCTTTCTGCCATCTTATCTTTAGAAGGGATTATGTTGGTGACATTTTCAGCAACAACAAGTATTATTTTAGGGATTGTATTTTTAATATTATTTAGTTTAACGGTTCAAATGGCTGAAGGTGCAACCTTTTCAGTAGTGCCATTTATCAATAAAAAAGCGATTGGTTCGGTTTCTGGAATTGTTGGAGCAGGAGGCAATGTAGGGGCGTTTTTAGCGGCATTATTACTTAAATCTAAGTCGGCAGTAGCCGAAAAAGCAGCACTTGTTTCTAATCAAGGTTTAGGCGAAGACATTATGAAATCCGCACAATCCGCAGCAGCTTCCAGTGCGGTTTCTAGTGGTTATTTTATCATTGGATTTGTGGTTGTGTTAACAGGAATTTTAGCGCTTGCTATTCGTTTTTCAACAAAAGAGGAACCTGTGGTTGACTATAATTTAAATGATACTTCTGGAGAATTGATTTCGGTAAAAGCGGATTATTAACCTTAATTTTTAGAGTTTTAAAAAAATCATATAGCTTTATTGAAGTATTACTAATAATAGTATTACCTTTTGTTTGGCTTTAAAAAATTGACTTAATTCGTAATAAATCGTTGATGTAGATGTTTAAAAATGAAGTAAAAACCACGTGTTCGTATTGTGGAGTTGGTTGCGGGATTATTGTTAAAAAAGACACTAACAATAAGGTTCTTGTTGAAGGCGACAAGGATCATCCTGTAAACAAAGGGATGCTTTGTTCTAAGGGCATGAATTTGCATTATGTAGTCAATGATACATCTGATAGAATTTTATATCCAGAAATGCGATGGAGTCGTTCACACCCTCGTGAGCGCGTTAGTTGGGACGATGCTTTAGATAGAGCTGCTAGCGTTTTTAAATCGATTATAAAAAAACATGGTCCGGACAGTGTGGCGTTTTATATATCTGGACAAAGTTTAACCGAAGAATATTACATAGCCAATAAACTCACAAAAGGCTTTCTAGGAACCAATAACATTGATACAAACTCACGTTTGTGCATGAGTTCGGCAGTGGTTGGGTATAAAAAAACTTTTGGTGAAGACAGTGTACCGATTTCATATGAAGATATAGAACTAGCCGATTGTTTCTTAATTACAGGGGCTAATCCTGCATGGTGTCACCCGATTCTTTTCAGACGTATTGAACAGCATAAAGAGAAAAACCCCGATGTTAAAATTATTGTTATTGATCCTCGAAAAACGGATTCAGCAAATTTTGCTGATTTACACCTTCAAATAATTCCAGGAACCGATGTTATCCTTTATAATGCCATTGGAAGATGTTTATACCATCGTGGTTTAATTGACGAAGATTTTATTAAAAATTATACTGAAGGGTTTGGCGCTTATAAAGATCAAATTTTCGCAACATCTTTAAAAGATGCTTCAAAAATATGTGGTGTTCCAGAATCTGATATTCGAAAAGCAGCCGATATGATTGGGCTTTCAAAAGGATTTATAAGCATGTGGGCCATGGGGCTTAACCAAAGTGTGGTGGGTACCGATAAAAACACAGCTTTATTAAACTTATCACTTATAACTGGGCAAGTGGGGAAGCCGGGGTCGGGTCCGTTTTCATTAACAGGGCAGCCCAATGCCATGGGTGGGCGTGAAGTAGGAGGAATGTCCAATTTATTAGCGGTTCATAAAGATTTGCAAAATGAAGAACACCGCAGGGAAGTAGCTCAGTTTTGGGGAGTCGATCAAATCTCACCAAAACCGGGTTTGACTGCTACTGAAATGTTTGATGCTCTAGAATCCGGAAAATTAAAAGCTATCTGGATTGCCTGTACCAACCCATTAGTAAGTTTACCAAATACACATCGCATTGAAAAAGCCATGAAAAACGCCAAGTTTGTCGTGGTACAGGATATATCGTTTAAATCGGATACCGTAGCTTACGCCGATTTAGTGCTTCCAGCAGCAGGCTGGTTGGAAAAAGAAGGGACTATGACAAATTCCGAGCGTCGTATTTCCTATTTGCCAAAAGAAATCAATGCGCCCGGAGAAGCAAGACCCGATGTTGAAATATTTTGCGATTTTGCGCAACGTATGGGCTTCCGAGGCTTTAATTTCAATAGTGCTGAAGAAATTTACGATGAATATAGTTCTATGACCAAGGGAACAAAAATTGATGTATCGTTCTTAAATTATGATCGATTAAAAAGTGAAGGCACGTTTCAATGGCCAGTACCCGAATATCGCCATACAGGAACCCCAAGGCTTTTTCAAGATAAAAAATTCTATACACCATCACAAAAAGCTATTTTTAATGTAGCTACCAGTATTGAAAATACGTCCCTTCAACCAAATGGACACTATCCGTTAATTTTAACAACTGGTAGGGTGCGAGACCAATGGCATTCCATGACCAAAACGGGTAAAGTGTCGCGATTAAAAACACATTATCCAACGCCTGTTTTAGAAATTAACCCTGTTGATGCGTATTTAAATAAAGTTAAAGACGGTGATATCACCGAGATTAAAAGTGAAAACGGTGTGGTTCGTGTTCGAGCCAAAATTACGGATAACATTGTTAAAGGTTGCGTGTTTTTACCAATGCATTGGGGGAAACAATTGCAAAGCGATTTAAACCGAGCAAATAATTTAACCAATACACTCGTCGATCCAACTTCAAAAGAACCTGACTTTAAATTCACTCGCGTTTCAGTTTCAAAATATAAAAAATCGGTAGAAAAAATAATTATTGTTGGGGCAGGTGCTGCGGCATTTCGGTTTGTGCAAAATTATCGAGAGTATAACGAACAAGATGAAATCCATGTGTTTTCAAAAGAACCTAATTTGTTCTATAACCGTGTATTGCTTCCTGAATACGTAACCGAGGAATTAACTTGGGAACAACTTCTTAAAATCAAACTGAAAGAGTTAAGCAAATTAAATATTACAGTTTATCAGGAAACTTCTATTAAAAAAATAGATTCTGAAAATAAAATTGTTACAGATACAAATGGAGAACAACATACATTCAATAAGCTTATTCTAGCAACGGGAAGTCGCGCATTCATTCCAAAGGATGCCCAAATCAATTTACCGGGACGTTTTACCATGCGTAACAAAAGTGATGCCGATAGATTTAAAGCCTATTTAGATGCTACAGGGTTGCCACCAGAAGAACAACATGTGGTTATTGTTGGTGGTGGATTGTTAGGATTGGAGTTGGCAGCAGCCATGAAACACAAAAACGTTAAAATCACGATTGTTCAACGCGCTTCCAGGTTAATGGAACGTCAGTTAGACAACGTTTCCAGTAAATTATTGGCATTGGATGTCCAAGAACGTGGTATTCAAATTTACTTTGATAACGAGGTAAGTACCGTGTTTGATGATGATGAAACTGGCGAATTAAACATCACCTTAAAGAGTGGTAAATTTATAACAGCCAATGCTATTGTTTATGCCATTGGAACCATTCCCAATGTAGAAATTGCTAGGGAAAACGGAATTGTTTGCAGTCGAGGCGTGAAGGTAAATCAGCATTTACAATCATCTAGTCCAGATATTTTTGCCATTGGTGAAATTGCCGAATTTAACAATCAATTATTCGGAATTACATCGGCGGCCGAAGAGCAAGCAACCATTTTAGCAAACTTCATAGCGGGCGATATTAGTTGTGCCTATAACGGTTCGGTTTTAATGAATATTTTAAAATTCAACGATTTAAACCTGTGCAGCATTGGTGATATTGATGTGCCAGAAAATGATGATTCTTATGAAGAAGTTATTTTCACAGACATTTCAAAACGTTATTACAAAAAGTGTATTGTTAAAGATGATTTGTTAATAGGTGCGGTTTTAATGGGCGACAAAAATGAATTTGCCGAATTTAAGACCATGATTGAAAGTAAAATTGAAATGTCGGATAAACGAAACACCTTATTGAGAGGTGTCTCAAATGATGTTCCGGTTTTAGGAAAACTAGTATGTTCTTGCAGTCAAGTAGGAGCAGGTAATATTGAGGAAGCCATTAAAGATGGCTGTACAAACTTCACTGAGCTTTGTAATAAAACAGGTGCAGGTTTAGGATGTGGAAGTTGTAAAACCGAGGTTCGGGAAATTCTTAATAACTCAAAAGTAGTAGCATGAGGGAGTCCTATAGATTGATCGTTAATGGCGGTGTATTGTCTCCAGGCGAGTTAAAATACATCTGTGAAGCTGCTGAAAGTTTGGGTTTAGACGCCATTTCCTTTGGTTCTAGGCAAGATATTATTTTCCCTGAGCCTGTCGATAAAGAGAAATTAAAAGCTTTTGATAAGCTTCAAATGGTTGCCCCAAATGAAGTTCGCATAGAAAATATGGTAACGTCTTATGTGTCTGCTGATATTTTCCCAAGTACATCATGGCTTACCGGCGACAGGTATTTATATATTGCAGAACAGTTTAAGCACGAGCTAAGACTACGTGTTAACATCACCGATCCAAAACAGCGTTTAGTACCCTTATTTACAGGTCATATTAACTTTATTGCTTCAGAGCATGAGGACTATTGGTATTTATACATCAGGCTTCCAGAATGGAAAAAAACACTCATGTACCCTGCACTCATTTATAGTTGGGATTTAGATAAAGTGGAAATTGCTATCGAGAATATGTTGCAGGAAGAACCCGAGACTGTTGAAACCATTTTCGAATTGGTTAGTGACGCCATTGATACCAATAACAGAACAGTGGACAAACCTTTGGAAGTGCCTTTTTATCCGTTTCCGTATTACGAAGGGATGAACCGAATGGGCGATAAATATTGGTTGGGATTATATTGGAGAAATAACCGCTACGACCTAACTTTTTTAAAGGCGATGTGCGAGTTATGTGCCGAAAACAAGATTGGAAAAATTTCCATAACACCTTGGAAATCATTTATAGTAAAAGGGATTCCGCTTAAAGCTAAATTGCTGTGGGAGAAGTTTTTAGGTAAATTCGGTATCAATGTGCGCCACTCCATGTTGGAGCTAAACTGGCATTTACCAGTAAACGATAAAGATGCCTTAAGCTTAAAAAAGTACTTAGTAACCAATTTTGATACCAATGATATAAGTACCTATGGATTAACTTTCGGACTCACCAATTACGCGAGTAATGCCTATTACTTTACCTCAATTGTTGTTGAAAAAAATAAACAACCAGAAGCTTTGGGCGATTTTGTTATTCGCGATACCTACAACTTGCTATATGCTAAGAATTTCGACCCAAATACACGAGATTATATCATGCATGTTCAAGATGTGGATAAGGTAGAATTGCCCGGGTTATTAATGGAGTTAAGTCAATTGTATTTCGAGCAGTTAGGAACCGAAAGAGAAGAAACGACGCATCAAGAAACTAAAAAGGAAAGCATTGAAGGGCAAGTGTATCAATGTAAAGAGTGTTTGACGGTTTATGATGAAGTTTACGGCGATACCACTCAAAACATTCCTCCAAATACACCGTTTAAAAGTCTTCCTGAAATCTATGAATGCTCTCTTTGCGAAGCACCAAAAAGTAGTTTTGAAAAGAAGGTTTTGGTAAAATAAGTTGTTGGTAGATGCTTGTTTGTTGTTGGGAATAAACTGATTTTTTTAAGGCGTTACCCACTGAAAGCGGGTCAGGCTTCCCGATAGCTATCGAGACGTTCCAAGTCCTCACTCGTTCCGATAACTATCAGAACTCGCTGCGGGCTTTCCTCTACAATCCTTAACGCAAAGAAAGGCTAACTAAAAAGTAACTTTGTGATTCCAGGAAACGAGGAATCTCGTAAAGATTTAAATAATGCGACTTAACTTCGCTGAATCTAAAAGTTGCCATTCCTCTAAAAGACCTTTGCTATTAAACGAATTGATCCATTAACATTATCTGCCCCCTTTTTTATTTGTGAACTCATCTTGACTTTTTCTATTTCCTGAAAAATGGCTAAAATTCGCCCATACTTCGTTACTTTTTTATACGTAGCGATGCTATGCCTTTCAAAAAGTGCCTCATCTGGTCAAATTTTATCTCATTTTCGGTCAAACACAAAAAGTCAAGATGAGTTCTTGTTCAAAAACCATAATGGAAAATACATTAAAAACTCCTTGCGTTAAATTTTAGTTAAGCTTTGTTAAATCACTACAAAGTGGTTGTTTAAGTTAAAATTTTATCATAACTTTATTTGAATCAAATAGATAGTGGTTTGTCGCGTTCCTTAAGCTTAAGTTTATATATACTTATTTCGTTTCGTGTATTTCATTCAGACAGAGTAATCTTTTAATTAAAAACACAGGTACCATGTCACTAATTAAAACAAAAAAAGACCAGTTTGTTAGGGACTCCAGTTATAGAAGGCGTGAATATTTAAACAGCAATATTTCTGATCGCGATTTAGATAAGAGGATAAACAAATCTGATGTAAAAATTACGGAAACCGAAATTGGCTTCCATTATGAATTAAAAAAATCTGGTTATATAAAAGCGGACTTTAATTTTTATATTGACAAAGATGATTTAATAGTAACAACAGAGAAAATTCAAAATAAGAAAAATTATAATAAAAGTGAGCATAAACACACGGGACATTCATATTGCTATCCTTCAGCTTATTTTAAAAGAAGATTTCAATTACCTAGAAATATAGTTAAAGATAAAATTTTGGTAGATTATAAAGATCAAGTTTTGAGTTTTGACCTGCTTAAGATTGAGAGTTGAAGCCATAGGTTTTAGTTCTCCAGTTATTTTTGGGAGTTTTTAATTGTTAAAATCTTGATGTTTCATGTAGATAATGAAAAAGTTTAAGCCAGTTCAATATTAACATTTTAAGTATTATCGTTTATAATCTTAAAAGTCATGTTATTGATTTTTTCATTGAGCATAATCTGGCAAGCCAAACGACTGTTTGTGTCTGTGTTATACGTTTTTTTAAGGGTCAATTTCTCTGTTTTATCTAAGGTGTCTTCCATTGCACCCGACATTATTTTTACATGGCACGTCCCACATAAACCTCTTCCTAAACACTCGCCAATATCATCAAAGCCATTATCAATAATGAGTTCCATCAAATTAGGATACTCATAGCGCTTAAAATCCACTTCATACAACTCATTATAGGAGGTTATAATATTTACTTTATAAATCATTTTTTATTAATCAAGGCGCAAAGGTAGGTTTAAAAACTAAATAGGACAAATTTATCCTATTAAAAAAAGTAATATTTTATTGGTTGCAAATTTGGGTTGGAGTTGCTTTTTTTAAAGTACTGTAATGAAAGCGATTCGTTATTTTGTAAGTGTGTTATTGGTTATTAAGCGTTAAAAATGTTAATCCTAACGTAACAAAAATGTAAGTATTTTTATCTGATAACTTAAAAGCCGCTATATGAATTGTTTAAACCTTATAGAAACCTTTATAAATATAAAAAATGCTTTGGTAGAAAGACCAGTTTGATTAAATTTGAAAAATTTTAATTAACCCCCTTTTTATTATGCTACAACCTGTTAAAGAAACCATAAAAACCATACGGGAAAACAAACTTTTATCTGTTGAAGAAATAGAAAAAGCAAAGCATATTTTTTGGCAGTCCACACACATCATACTATCACAGGGAAAGGAAAGAATTACATTGCAAATAGAAGATAAAGAGGAAGCTGTTAAGGTTCAAATTCTTAATGAAAAAGGCTCTGATTTAAGTACTAAAGTCAATGGGAATTATGCAGATTGGGATGTTTACAGTTTAGCGGCGTTGTATATTATAGAAGACGGGTTTGAAGAAGAAATACTCTCTGAAGGTATAAAATATACTCGGGAAGGTATGCAGAAACGGGTATTGGAAGAGCGTTTGGATAAAGCCAAAAAAGCAAATTACAAGGTGCAATTGGCAAACAATTTGTATGGGGAACATACCCTTATAAACGAAAAAGGACAAGCTTATAAAATTACCCTTCGGGATTTTAAAAATAAAACAGGATATATCAATAATATAGATTGGAAAACCAATAAATTGGGGACTACAAAACACATTATGTATCTGTATAATTATCTTGAAGAGCACAAAAGCAAAACAAAACAATTAGCTAAAAACTATCCGTTTATAGAGGTTTATACAGACCCCTTAAATGCGTATAAAATATCTTGGTTTTTTCCAGAAGTATTGCAGGCAGAAGAAACACAATTATTGGAATCCTATTTTGGAACCAATACTTTTATTGAAGACACCCAAATAGTATCCTTTTTTTCTTTTATTAATAAGTCAAAGGATTTTCAGCGTATAAAAATAAGGGAAGAGGTTTTTGAGAAAATCGAAGCCTATTTTGAAACCAAAGAGTTGGAACAAATAAAGGAGCAAACCACATTGGATTACGCTTCTATTAACGCCACATTATATCCCTATCAAAAAGAAGGTGTTGCCTTTTCAGTATTCAAGAAAGGGGTTATTATTGCAGACGAAATGGGGCTTGGTAAAACCCTACAAGCCATAACTACCGCTATCTTAAAAAAAGAGGTTTTTAATTTCAAGAAAACACTTGTTATTTGTCCTGCCTCGGTAAAACACCAGTGGAGAAATGAGGTTGTAAAATTCACCAATGAAAAAGCCATGGTTGTTGAAGGACTTCCTGAAGAACGAAGTAAATTATATCAAAATGACCCCAGCTTTTTCCATATTATAAATTATGAAACCGTATTAAGGGATTTACCTTATATAAATAAATCCAACTATGATTTTGTTATATTGGATGAAGCCCAGAAAATCAAAAACTACGAAACCCAAACCGCAAATGCAGTAAAAGCAATACGTAAAAAACATGCCTTGGTTATTACAGGCACGCCATTAGAAAACAAGCTACTGGATTTGTATTCCATTGTTCAGTTTTTAGATCAAAATTTTTTAGCCCCACAATGGGAGTTTTCTTATCAGCATTGTATTTTCGATACCAAACACAAAAACAAAATTGGAGGCTATTATAATCTTCAAAATTTAAAGAAACGTTTAGAATCCATACTTATACGAAGAGAAAAACAAGAGGTTTTTGAGCAACTGCCCAACGTTATTCAAAAAGATGTTTATGTAGCCCTTTCTGATGAGCAAGCAAACCTACATGGCAGTTTTGCAAGAGGCATTGCTTCTATTTTAGCTAAAAAATTTAAAACCACTTACGATTGGCAAAAACTAATGCACTTACTCACCAATATGCGCATGGTTTGCGACTCTAGTTATTTAATTGACAAAGAAACACACCACTCACCTAAATTAGTGGAACTTAGGGATATTTTAATTGAAAAACTAGCAATTAAAACCACCAATAGAAAGGTTATTATTTTTTCTGAATGGGTTATAATGCTCAAAATTATTGGCGATATGCTTACAAAAGAAGGCATTACCTTTGCAAAACTTACAGGTAAAGTGCCTGTTAAAAAACGTGGCGATTTAATAAAAGAATTTGAAAATAATCCCGATTGCAGTGTATTTTTATCAAGCGAATCCGGTGGTGCAGGACTAAACCTTCAAATGGCCGATACCGTTATAAATTTTGAATTACCATGGAACCCTGCCAAGAAGAACCAGCGTATAGGTAGAATAGACCGAATTGGCCAACAAAAGCAAAAACTGCATGTGTTTAATTTATTGTCTTATGAATCCATAGAAATGAAAATTGCCACGGGCTTACTGCTCAAGCAAAATCTTTTTGAGGGTGTTTTGAGTTCCGGAAACTTTACTGATGAAGTTGATTTTTCTGAAAAAGGAAAATCGCAGTTCATAAAACAACTGGAAGAAGTCATTGATAATGACGGTTTTTCCACTAACTTGGAAAGTGAGGTGGATATAGAAAACCAAGAAGAAGAAACCTTAGAGGAAACAATTCCCGATATTGATGTTCAACGCAATATGGCATCAGGAAATGAAAAAGATAAAGTTCCACAAAAACCCCTTCCAAAAGAAGAGATGGCTCCAAAAAGAGAAGTTAATACGGAGCAAATGGAAGCGGTAATGACAAAAGGCATGGAATTTTTAACAGGCATTTATAATATGAGTACGGGTAACAAAATAGATGCCAATGGGAAACCAAAAGTAGCAGTAAATAAGGAAACTGGAGAAGTTTCCATTACATTTAAAATGGATTTTTAAAACAGAATGCCATTCCCGTTTGCCTTGTCATCCCAACGCTGGAGGAATTTTATTGCGCAGTTTGTTTATATGATTTCTCCGTGCCGTCGAAATGACAAATTGCGGTGCTTCTTTTTATAGTGAATATGTGCTTGCTTTGTCTTTGTCATTCCGACGCAGGGCAATATGGTGGTTATTGTGCGTATGCCATTATGTGCTTGCTTTGTCTTTGTCATTCCGACGCAGGAGGAATCTCATAAAGAGGTTATCCGATTCACATTGTTGGACCCAAAGGTTTTTTTGTTCATTGAAATGATTAAATCAACAATTAAACGAATAAGTATTTTTCAGCCCCCAATCGTAATCATACTTCTGTTATTATTATGAAGCTTAGGTTCTTGTAGTTTTTCCAAAGTATCCATACCACCACGAACTTTAAATTTTGCTTCTACCGCTTTTTTAATAATGGGTTCAATGGATTTTCCTGCACGAAGTGTGGTTAATAAATCGGATTCTGAAGAGGAGAATAAACAGTTTTTTAATTGTCCATTGGCGGTTAAACGCAATCTGTTGCACGAATCGCAAAACGGATTGGTAACCGAACTGATAATAGCAAAACTTCCATTATAACCTGATATTTTATAGTTTTTAGATGTGTCGTTGGGAGCGTCTTGTAAACGTTCTATATTTTCATTGGAAAAGGAACCATTCACATAATTCATAACTTCTGCGTAAGAAACCATTTTGCTCATATTCCATTTGTTGCCATCAAAAGGCATAAACTCGATGAATCTTACAGAAATTGGTAAATCTTTGGTTAAATTGATAAAATCAATGATTTCATTATCGTTAAAATCTTTCATTAAAACCACATTCACTTTTACATTAAAACCTTCTTCAATTAAAAGCAACATGTTTTTATAAACGATATCGAATTGATCGCGACGCGTAATATGTTTGAATTTGTCTCGGTCTAAAGAATCTAAACTAATATTGATTTTTTTAACGCCATTCAATTTTAAAACATCAATAAATTTATCAATAATAACGGCGTTCGAAGAAATGGATAATTCCACAGGAAGCGACGCCAATTTTTCTAAAATAACAGGAATATCTTTTCTGATTAACGGTTCTCCACCAGTCAATCTTATTTTTGTAACCCCATGTTTTACAAAGGTTTTTGCTATTTCATAGATTTCCTCATAAGTCATTAAATGGCTTTTTGGGGACAGTTGTACCCCTTCTTCGGGCATACAATACGAACAGCGTAAATTACAGCGTTCTATCAATGAAATGCGCAAATATCCATGGTCTCTACCGTGAGTGTCTTGCAATATGTTTTGTTGATGTTTCATTAAATATATTTGAGTTTACAACTCCAGTACACAGTTTTTAGCTTAGATGATTAGAATTTTAGATAGTTGGACATTTAGATACTTTGCTACTTTGAAGCTATGAATCTCTGCCACTTTTCTACTTTAAAACTTTATTAATTTAAACTATAAATTAAACTATAAATCAATCATGTCCAGCCCCTTTTAAAATTCTGAAAATATGTAACACCGATGGAAAAATAGCATCCATAGATTCACTTGCGCCATTGGTTGAACCTGGTAATGCCAATACCAAAGTGTTTTTAATGGTACCGGCAACACTTCTTGAAAGCATGGAGTAAGGCGTTCTGTCTTGCCCGTAATTACGAATGGCTTCTTCAATGCCTGGGATGTGTCTGTCCAATAAAGGAATGATAGCTTCTGGTGTAATATCTCTTACCGAAAGCCCTGTTCCACCTGTATAAATTATTAAATCAATTCCCTGACTTTGATACATTTTTGCTTTTTCCTGAATAATATCTTTTTCATCTGGAATAATAACATATTCAGTAATATTAACGTCGCAAGCTTTCAGTTTTGCAATAATAGCTTTTCCCGCTTTATCTTCTTTATGTCCGCCTGAAATAGTATCGGAACACACAATAACAGCAGCAGTTAAATCTTTTCTAAACGTATCTTTAAAATCCGATTTCCCACCTTTCTTGTTCAATAGTTTTATATGACGAATCTCGATGCCTTTGTCAATAGGTTTTAGCATATCGTACATATTTAATGCCACTACGCTGGCACCATGCATCGCTTCAACCTCAACACCCGTTTTGTAAATAGTTTTTACTGTGAAAATAACAGTGATTTCTAAACCATTAATTTCATATGCAACACTTGTAAATTCAATAGGCAAGGGGTGGCAATCAGGTAAAATGTCAGGAGTTCTTTTTACACCCAATAAACCCGCAGCTTTACTCATGGCAAACACATTTCCTTTTGGAACCGTATCGTTTTGAATAGCGGTTATCGTTTCGGGTTTGCTAACTTTTACTATTGCTTGAGCTACTGCGGTTCTTAAAGTTGTGCTTTTATGTGTGATATCGACCATTTTTCGATTTATTATTGTCTAATTATTATTGATTATTGGAGCTAGCGGTTTTTCTTGAAGCTATGAAAATAGAAGTTAATTCGCTTGATTCTTTCAATAAAAAATCTATTTTTTCTTTTGAAATTAAGTTTTCATCTAAAGCAAATTCTAACCAAAAATTAGATTCGTCCACTTCTTCAATAACGATACTGATTTTTGCAATAAAACTAGGTTTTGATTGTGCAATGCATGTCGCTCTGTAATTAGCTGCAACAGAAGTTGAACATCTAATTAATTGCCCTTTAATGTGATTAGAAAGATAAGTATTGGGAAATGACTGCGTGATTTTCACACAGTTGTGGGCAAATATCTTAGTTCTTAATTTTAATTGTTCTTTCATGGTAGTTTAAATAATAAATAGTCACTAATAAATAATCAATTATTAACCTTCCATTGATGCGTATCGTCTACAAAAATCTCTTTTCCAAAAACAGGAACATGTGCTTTTATTTCTTCCACTATATATTCTAGGGCTTTAAAAACCACTTTTCGTCTTGGTGAAGACACAAAAACGAATAGGCATATTTCTCCTGCTTTTACTGTTCCCAAACTGTGATAAATGTGCATGCACGTAAGTTCGAATTTTTCAAAAGCTGCTTCTCTAATCTCATGAAACTTCGCGTTTGCCATGTCTTCATAAGCGGTATATTCAATTGCTGAAACCGTTTTATTGTCAATAACATCGGCACGTACTTGACCTAAAAAAACAGTGTGTGCACCAATACTGGTTTTGGTTTGGTGTTTCGCAATGGATTCCCCAATAAATTGGGATGAAATAGCACCTTGTTTAAAAACGCTTTTTGGTTTTTTATCTGTCATTTTTTTTGTTTTATTGGTCATTGCGAGGCACGAAGCAATCTTTCTCTTTTGAGCGGATTGTTTCAGTCGTCCCGATAGTTATCGGGACTTCTTCGCAATGACGGTTGTTTATTGTTTCTTTTATCTCTGAAGCCCCTTCCTTAATACTATAGCAATTAGTTATGCCGAATTGTTTTAGAATGGAAACAGCTTGTTTACTTCGTATTCCGGATTGGCAAAAAATGAATTTTTGCTTTTCAGAATCGATTTTATGAATGGAGTTTTCAAGTTCCCTTAAAGGAATTGGAGTAATTGAAACAGCTTCAATCTTAGGAAGTTCATGTGGTTCTCTTACATCTATAAACTGAACGTTTTCTATTTCTGAAATTTCTTTAATAGAGACTTCAATAGGTTCAAATTCACAATTGCTAATTAATTTCTTTTTATGAAAGCTATTTTGGTTTTTTAAAACATTATTAATTTCTTCCGATTTATTAATTTTTAAAATGGATGTTTGAGATGTTAAGGCATTATAGCAAAGAAGTTTTCCGTTTAAAACATTCCCAATTCCCAATATGATTTTTAAGACTTCGTTAGCTTGCATACTTCCAATAATGCCTGGTAAAACACCTAGAACCCCAATTTCTGAACAATTGGGAAACGTATTTTTTTTTGGAGGATTTGGAAACAGGCATCTGTAACTTGGCCCGTTTTGATGATTAAAAACAGAAACCTGACCTTCAAATTTGTATATGGCTCCAAAAACCAATGGTTTCTTAGTAATGATGCAGGCATCGTTTATAAGGTAGCGTGTTTCAAAATTATCCGATCCATCAACGATGATATCGTATTGGTTAAATAGATTGATAGCGTTTTGGTAGGTTAATCTTTCAGGATAAGCAATTATTGAAATGTCGTTGTTTAAATCTTCTAATCGTTTTTTTGCTGCTTCAGCTTTGTTTTGTCCTAAGCTTGAAGATCCAAATAAAATTTGACGTTGTAAATTGGATTCTTCAACCACGTCAAAATCTATAACACCTAAAGTGCCAACACCGGCAGCAGCTAAATATTGCAAGGCAGGACAGCCTAAGCCACCGGCACCAACTACTAACACTTTTGACTTAGTGAGTTTGTCTTGACCCGTTTGACCAATTTCTGAAAGAATGATATGTCTGTTGTATCTACTCATAAATTCCTGCGACGGCAGGAATCTCATCCTACCTTATTAAATATTTTTCTTTATCCACCCGCAAAAGGTGGTAATAATGCGATTTCGTTTCCTGTAACTTTTGTTTCAATGGAAACCAATTCGTGATTTTGTGCTACTTGAAAATCTTTGTTTTTAAGTTCTGAATATTTTAAATTTAAAAGTTCAATTACTTCGGAAATTAAATGTCCCGAAAATGGAATAGTTTCTTCTTCACAATTCGTGACTTCCGCTAGTTGTCCGAAATATTTTATGGTTATTTTCATTTTATAATCTCGTTTAATTGTTGGGGTGTATTAATATTTTTGGTAAAATTGATTTCGCGTTCATTTAAAACCACATTTTTAACTCTACATTGATTTACAGCAAATTGCAATCTACGTTCCCCTTCCTTTAAAAGCTTTAAAAATTTATGTTCACATTGCTTTTTATAAAGAGCGATGAGAGGCATGGTTTTACCGTCACTTTCAATTTGAATAATTTCTGAATCCGTATCGATAGCGTTAATCAATTTTTTTAAAATTTCAGAATTAATCAAAGGAATATCGCAACTCAACACTAAATTATATTCCGTTTTAGAATGTTTTAATCCAGAATATATTCCTGCTAACGGGCCTGCGTTTTCTATAATATCTTCTATTCGTTTTAATCCAAAAGCATCATAATCTTCATTATTAGAAACAATCATTAAATTAGAAACTATGGGTTTTAAAGCCTCTAAACTATACTGAACAAATGGTTTTCCTTCCAACAATAAAAAACCTTTATCGGTACCCATGCGGGAACTTTTTCCACCTGAAAGAATAATGCCTGTTATGTGTTTTTTATCTATCATGTTATGTGAAAAATAATTTTACGCATGCAATAACAAGCACAAAAGCCAACATATACCTTAATTTTTGATTATTTAATTTTTTGCTTCCTAAATAACCACCAATGATTCCCCCAATTAAGGCAATAGCCACTAAAACAAAAGTTTCTGTTTCCAATTGCACACCACTGCTTAATTGCCCAACAAGTCCGGCAGCAGAATTTACCCAAATAAATAAAGCTGAAACTGCAGCAGCTTCTTTCATATTTCCCCAATGTAAAAGTAAAATTAGTGGGGTTAATATGATGCCGCCACCAATGCCAATTAAACCTGAGAAGAAGCCAATAATACCACCAACTAAAAGTCCATGCCAAAGTTTCACTTGTTTAATAGAGTCACTTTCTTTTCCAAATACATTCAACATTTTTAAAATGGCAAATACCAATAAAATGGCCAATATTTTTTTATAAATGGATGCATCAATTTCAATAGTACCACCAACAAAAGCTAATGGAATGGAAGTAACTGCAAAAGAAAGAAACAGTTTTTTGTTGAAAAAACCACCTTTGTAATAATAGTAAAATGATATGCCTGCTACAAATAAATTGAGCAATAGGGCAGTGGGTTTCATGGTTTCTGGGGCAAATGAAAACAAAGCCATAAGTGCTAAATATCCACTGGCACCGCCATGACCTACACTTGCATATAGAAAGGCCACTATGGGAAGCATAAGTAGAAATAGATATATGTTTTCGGTTTGTAACATTTTTAAGTTATAAGTGTCTAAAGTGCCTAGAGTATTTAAAGTTGTGAGTATCTTGAGTTAAAAAAATATTTAAAGTTTGTTTGAAATGGAAGTGAAAATGGCTAGAAGTTCTTTCGATTCTTTCATTATTGCGGTTAATGAACTTGGTTCTAACCAATTTAACTCCATAACAATTTCTAACCAATAAACTGTTTCGCTTGCTTCACTTTATGAAATTTCAATTTTATTTTTAAAATCCTTTTTGCTTCTAGAACGATTAGCTTCTCTATAATTTGCTCCGATACTTGTTCCAGGTTTTGTTATCTGATTTCTAATAACTAAAGCTTCGGCTGATTTTGGTAATGAAGACGATGCTTTGATAATTGATATTGCGAATTGAAGTGTCCTTAACTCCAGTTTTTTAGCAAATTCCTTATTTTCCATAATTCAAATTTTAGGCACTTTAAATACTTTTAACTTTAGTGCATTTTATTTATAAATTTTCAATTTTAATTAATTCCTTGTCTAAAAATTCCCAGCAATTTTTGTTAATCTCATCAAACGTGAAAATTAATGATTTTCCGTATTCGGTTAATTCGGCGCCACCGCCACCTTTGCCTCCAGTGCTATTTATGGTTACTGGTTTTTTAGCTGATTTATTAACCGAGTCTATAAGATTCCAGGCCTTTTTATAGGATAAGTTTAAAGATTTTGCTGCTTTTGATAATGACCCTGTTTCATCAATAGCTTTTAATAATTGAACCCGACCTTCACCTAAAAGTACATGATTATCAAACTCAATCCAAATTCGGCTTTTAATTTTATAGCTCATAACTGTTTGGTTTAAACGGGTAATAAAACAACTTCTACTGTATCGCCAATTTCAATATTAGAAAGGTCTTCAGACATATAAACAAATGCATTTGAAATAGCAAAAGTTTGTAACATGGCAGAACTTTGTCCTTCCAAAACAGAAACTTCACCATCATTATAAATGGCTTTTAAAAACTGTGGTCTGTCTCCATTCTTAATAAATTTTGATGCTGATTTTGCTTTAATACGAGGGAGTTCAACATCAGGGTTATCCATCATTTTTTGCAATGCTATATAAACGTATATGTAAAAACAGGTTAAAGCCGCGGCAGGGTTTCCTGGTAATGCAAAAACGAGTGAATCATTCTTTTCTCCGAAGAATAATGGTTTCCCAGGTTTTTGTTTTACTTTATAAAAAAGAGCTTCAACCTTTAATTCTTCAAGTGCTTTTCCAACAAAATCGTAATCGCCAACAGAAATTCCACCAGAGATTATTACTAAGTCGTTTTCATTTATAACCTCGTTTAATTTTGATAGTGTTTTGTCGTAATCATCTTCAACTTTATGAATACTTACATCGTAACATTTAAGATTGTATAAGGCATTTTGAAGCATTTTTGAATTGCTTTCGTATATTTTGCCATAATCTAACGCTTCTCCAGCTTCAACCAATTCGTTTCCTGTGGTTACAATGGCGATGTTTGGTTTTTTAAATACTGAAACGTTATTTATTCCTAAAGAACACAAATAGCCAATGGCGGCAGGTGTGAGTTTTGTTTCCTTTTTTAAGGCTAATTCGCCCTTTTTCACCTGTTCGCCGATAGGACGAATATTATGGTTTATATTGATTTGTGATTCAAGAGTTATTTGTGAGCCTTTTACCAGTACTTTTTCCTGCATCATCACGGCATTAGCAGTATCGGGTATGGGTGCGCCTGTAAAAATACGAACCGCTTCCCCTTTTTTTAATATGGGTTGATGGGAATCCCCTGCTTTTATTTCACCAACCAAATTATAAGATAAACTATCGTGTAAGTACAAAGCATAACCATCCATAGCCGATTGCCTAAATGGAGGCATATTAATTGGAGAAAATACATCTTTATAAAGTTTATAGCTCCCCGATTTTTCAATGGGCTTTGTAGTTTCGATTAAAAGGGGTTTGCTATTTTCTTTGACTAATTGAATAGCTTCTAAAATGCCAATCATTATAATTTCGTTATGTATTTGTAAATATAACGATTTTGTTTTTATTACTGAAATTCTCTGCTTAGATATTTTCAATAAATGCATTTTAAGTAAAATAGAAGGCTAATTATTTCATTTGTTCAAGAAAACGGTGGTTCTCTTACTGAACTACTAAAAATAAGTATTTTCAAATAAAATTAAGTATTAATACGTATATTTGTTTTCAGGCGACCCTATTATTTAAGCTTTTATTCTTGGAAACCAAAATTTTAAATACAGTCCATAATATTCCCCGAAAACGTGTTACAAGTAGTGTGTCTTGTGATGTTTGTGAAAACTATGATTGCCTTATAAAAAGAAATTTAAATGATTTAGAGGATTATAGGCTTGTTAGGGAAAAGAATAATCTGCGATGCAAAAAAGGGCAGCAATTTATAATGGAAGGTGCGCCTGTAAATGGTTTGTTTTTTATTCTAAAAGGAAAAGTTAAAGTATTTAGAACTGGTATTAACGGTCGAGAACAAATAGTTCGATTTGCCAAAGAGGGAGAAATTATAGGACACCGCGGATTTGGAACCGAAGAATACTATTCTATAGGAGCCATCGCTTTAGAAGACACAAAATTATGTTATTTCTCTAAAAACAACCTTCAAGAAGCTTTATTGAACAATTCCAAATTTGCTTACGATTTTATGCTTTTTTACGCTAATGAATTGAATAAGAGCGAATCTAAAGTCAAGTCCATTTCTCAAATGACGGTTCGGGAGCGCGTTATTGACACCATCTTGTACATCCACAGAAAATTTGGTGATACAAATAACTTTCTTAATCTTCCATTAAGTAGAAAAGAATACGCCGATTATGCTGGTACTGCTGAAGAGCAGGTTATTAGAGTGTTTTCAGCATTAAAAAAAGAAAAACTTATTGTTGCCAAAGGAAAGAAAATTGGCATTATTAATATTCAACTTCTCAAAAACGAAGTTAGTGAACACAACTATTATTTAGATAGTTAATAGTTTCATTCTACCTGATTTTTCATTAAAATTTCATTAATATTTCTAGAATTAAGTATGTATACGTATTTATTTTCATGAACTAAAATTTATGTAACTATTTGTTCTTTAGTTATTTATGAATTAAACATGTTTTTTGTCAGGTATTGTTATGGTGAAAAAAGAGGTTTTAACATGGGCATTGTCATAGAATAGAAAGTGATGTACTTATATATTTGTCAAAAATTAAGTATTGATACTTATATTAAATTAAAACTATATACTATGAAATCACTATTAACAAAATCAACATGGATTTTATCACTTGGATTGCTACTAAGTTCTTGTGGTGGTAAAGAATCCAAAAAAGCAACAACAGAAGAAGTTCCAGCGGAAGCTTCAAAAACAAAAACACTGGATATTGAAAAACCTCAATTAACTTTTGGGTTTATCAAATTAACGGATATGGCGCCTTTAGCCATTGCAAAAGAAAAAGGTTTTTTTGAAGAGGAAGGTTTATTTGTGTCTGTTGAAGCACAATCAAATTGGAAAAACGTATTAGACCGTGTTATTGATGGTCAGTTAGATGGGTCGCACATGTTAGCTGGTCAGCCTATTGCAACAGGAGCTGGTTTTGGTAGACAAGCAGAATTGGTAACTGCTTTTTCAATGGATTTGAATGGAAATGGTATTACAGTATCTAATGATGTTTGGGCCAAAATGAAACCCAATGTTCCTAAAGATATCGATGGAAAACCCATTCATCCAATTAAGGCAGATGCTTTAAAACCTGTAATTACAGAATATAAAAATAAAGGAAACGCCTTTAAAATGGGCATGGTATTTCCTGTATCAACCCACAACTACGAAATCAGATATTGGCTAGCTGCTGCAGGCATTAATCCTGGCATGTACACTGCCGATAATGTACAAGGACAAATTGGAGCGGATGTATTGCTATCGGTAACACCTCCACCACAAATGCCAGCAACCTTGGAAGCAGGTACTATTTATGGGTATTGTGTAGGGGAGCCTTGGAACCAACAAGCAGTGTTTAAAGGTATTGGAGTGCCAGTTGTAACCAACTATGATATTTGGAAAAACAACCCAGAGAAAGTATTTGTTATGACTAAAAAGTTTGTGGATGAAAATCCTAACACTGCAATAGCCGTTACGAAAGCCTTAATTCGTGCTGGTAAATGGTTGGACGAACCAGAAAACAGAGCAGAAGCTGTGAAAATATTATCCATGTCGCAATACGTTGGTGCAGACGAGGTGGTTTTAGCGAACTCTATGACAGGTACTTTTGAATTTGAAAAAGGGGATAAACGCGAGATGCCAGATTTTAATGTATTCTACAAGTACAACGCCACCTATCCCTTTTATTCGGATGGTATTTGGTTCTTGACGCAAATGCGTAGATGGGGACAAATTCCTAATTCAAAACCAGCCGATTGGTACGCAAATACAATTAAAAAGATTTATAGACCAGATATCTGGAAAAAAGCTGCCGATTTATTAGTTGCTGAAGGGAACATTCCTGCTGCCGATGTGCCAAAAACAGATGGTTACAAACCAGTTACAACCGATTTTATTGATGGTACTAAATATGATGCGAAAGATCCAATTGGATACATCAATAGTTTCAAAATTGGAAATAAAGATAAAAAGTAATATTAAAATTTAGTAAACATGAAGCAAAGTGTAACATTAAATAAACTAACCAAGATTATGGAATTTGGGTTTCTAGGAACATTAAAGTCGATATTCACTGGGAAGATTGAAAAAGAAGATTTCAGGAACTTCTTACGAAAAGTAGTGGTGCCTCTTGCTTCTATGCTCTTATTTATAGGGTTATGGCACATGGGAGCTAAATCTTTATTTAATATAGAAGCCGATTATAAAATTGAAAAGGCATTAACAGATCAAGGACAGGAAGCTGCAGATGCCATGCGTGCTTGTATAGCATCGGGAGCAATAAAATGCCAACCAAATACATTGCCATCTCCAGCTCAAGTGTGGGGTTCTTACAAAAAATTATTGAACGACCATTATATTATTAGAGCCGACAAAAAAGCATTTATTGAGAAAACAGCTGTATTAAATGCAAAACGCTTAGCCGATGGAAAAGATGCCATTACTTATACAGGTAGACCATCGTTTGTAGATCAAATAATTACAAGTTTAAAAACAGTTTTTGCAGGGTTTCTTTTAGCGTTATTGATTGCGGTTCCTATTGGAATTATAATAGGACTTAGTAAAACATTGCGAAGCTCGGTGAATTGGTTAATACAAATATTGAAACCTGTATCGCCAGTAGTTTGGTTGTTGTTGGTTTTTATGATTGTGAAAACATTAACGAAAAACTCGGAGTCTGATAGTGCTTTTATCATCTCTTTTATTAGTGTTGGGTTGTGTTCTATGTGGGCAACTTTGGTAAACACCGCCATGGGCGTTTCGTCAGTAGATAAAGATTTTATAAACGTTGCTAAAGTATTGAAATTAGGGACGTTTCAAAAAGTTTTTAAAGTGATTTTGCCATCTGCATTACCACTTATTTTTACAGGGTTAAGGATTACACTTTCGGTGTCTTGGATGGTACTTATTGCTATTGAATTATTGGCACAAAGTCCTGGTTTAGGGTCTTTTGTTTGGGAAGAATTCCAGAATGGATCGATAGATTCCAACTCGAAAATTATTGTCGCCATGTTTGTAATCGGCGGTATTGGATTTATGTTAGATAGAATTATGCTAACCATTCAAAATATGATTTCGTTTAATAAGAATGACGGAATTTAAGGAGAGTTTGAAAGTTGAAAGTTTCAAAGTTTCAAAGAATCAAAAGTTAAACTATTCAAGATATAATTGAGAAAGAAGAAATTATAAATGAAACTGTAATGTGCGTTAGGGATTGCAGTGGAAAGCCCACAGCGAGGCACGAGCGAGGACTTGTAGCGAAAAGCCCGACCCTTGGGTAACGCCCAAAAAAAAAGTGGAGTTGTTTAATTGTTTAACTGTTTAATCGTAAAGATTAGTTAAACAAATAATCGAATCAACAAATAAACATAGAAGAAATGGCATACTTAGAATTAAATAATATATACAAAACGTACGGAAAAGGCGAGCATGTTACTGAGGTACTTTCTAACATTAATTTGTTTATTGAAGAAGGGGAGTTTGTTGCAATTGTAGGTTTTACGGGGAGTGGGAAAACTACTTTGGTGAACCTTATAAACGGATTGTTGCAACCTACTAGCGGGGAGGTTTTATTTAAAGGCGAGCCTGTAATTGGTACGAGCCATGAACGTGGTGTTATTTTTCAGAATTATTCTTTATTGCCTTGGTTAACGGTTGGACAGAACATTTATATGGCTGTGAAAGAGGCGTTTCCGAAGGAAAAGAAATCGGTACTTCATAATATTGTGAAAGATTATGTTGACATGGTGAATTTATCGCACGCCATTAATAAACGTCCGAAAGAATTATCGGGTGGGATGCGTCAGCGCGTTGCTGTTGCGCGTGCTTTAGCCATGAAACCCGAAATGATTATTATGGACGAACCACTCGGTGCATTGGATGCCTTAACACGGGGTAATTTACAGGATGAAATTTTAAACATTTGGGGTAAAGATAAGCGTACGGCGCTGTTGATTACCAATGATGTAGATGAAGGTATTTATATGGCAGACCGTATTATTCCATTACGTCCAGGACCAAATGCAACCTTAGGACCTGAGTTTAAAATAGATATTGAACGCCCTCGGGATAAAACGGAAATGAACGATAACCCGAGTTTTAAAAAAACAAGAAATGCCATTATTGAGTATTTGATGGATATTGGGAATGAGCGAAAATCGGTATCGGAAAAAGAATATATATTGCCAGATTTAAGTCCGAAAAACTTTGTTGGATCTTTTTAAAAACAAAAAAATGAGCGTAAAAACTATAGATTTTAATAGAGACATAGATTCTGAAAACGGTATTTTATATCCTTCCAGAGTTATGTTGGATATGGTAAACCTTAAAAAAGTGTATCCAACGCCCAAAGGTGATTACATGGTGTTGGAGGGTTTGAATCTTCAAATTATGAAGGAAGAGTTTGTAACCATTATTGGGCACTCTGGTTGTGGTAAAACAACCATGCTTTCCATGATTGCAGGGCTTAATCCTATTTCTGGCGGAAATATATCGGTTTTAGGTCATCATATTAAAGGCCCTGGACCAGATAGAGGTGTTATTTTTCAATCACCTAGTTTAATGCCTTGGATGACTTCACTGCAAAACGTGTTGTTAGGAGTTAATCAAGTATTTCCAGACGCAACTAAAGCACAACGCAACGATATTGCCAAATATTATTTGCAAAAAGTAGGGTTGGAAGATGCTTTTAATAAACGCGCTTCTGAATTGTCTCAAGGCATGCAACAACGTGTTGGAATTGCCAGAGCATTCGCTATAAAACCAAAAGTATTACTGCTTGATGAGCCATTTGGAATGCTGGATTCTTTAACTAGGGGTGAACTTCAAGATATCCTAATAGAAATATGGAATAAAGAAAAAATTACGGCGGTTATGATTACCCATGATGTGGATGAAGCTATTTTTTTGGCCGACCGTGTCGTGATGATGACCAGTGGCCCAAAAGCGAAAATAGGCGATATTTTAAATATAGATTTTGAACGCCCAAGAACCCGAAAAGCGGTTTTAGAACATGACGATTATTATAAATACAGAAAACATTTAATAGATTTTTTAGAACATTAAATAAACAACTTAAAACAATTATGAACCTTAAAATCACAAACAAATTTAAAACTTAAAATTATGAAAAAGATTTATTTATCAATAAGCATTTTAACCTTAATGATTCAGTTTGCACAAGCGCAATTTACATTGGATGGAGAATTTCGTCCAAGAACAGAATACCGCAATGGCTATGGTGATATTATTGCCGATGGTGCCGATGCAGGTTTTGGTACTTCAACAAGATTAAGACTTAATACAGGATATACCGCTGAAGGGTATCAACTTTATGTTAGTTTACAAGATGTGATGACTTGGGGAGAAAACAGACAATTATTACCAGCAGATACTAACAATTCCTTTGCTGTTTTTGAAGCTTGGGCAGATGTAAAACTCGGTAGCGGTTGGTCAACTAAATTAGGGAGACAAATGATTAATTATGATGATGAGCGTATTCTTGGGCCTGTGGGTTGGACACAACAGGCACGTAACCATGATGTGGCCATTATAAAGTATAAAAACGATAAATTTATGCTGGATTTCGGTTTGGCCTTTAATCAGGATAAATCAGACTTTTCTGGATTCTCTTCAGTTGGGACTGCTTATACAACGGCTGGGTTCTTTTCTTACAAGGCCATGCAATACGTGTATTTAAAACAACAATGGGACAATTTTTCTGCAAGTTTCTTGGCACTGAATAATACTTTTCAAGATTTGGTTTCAGGTGCGTCTGCAGGTACCGTAAGTAGTTTGTTGACAGCAGGATCTCATTTAGAATATTATAAAGGAGGTTTCGGATTTAAGGGAAATCTCTTTATTCAAACAGGTGAAAGACAAAATGAAGTGGATGTAAATGGCGCCTATTTAGCGGGATTGGATTTAAGTATAAAAGCGTCTAGTAAAGTTGAATTGGGCTTAGGTACTGAAATTACCAGTGGTAAAAAAGATAATTCTGCAGCGTTCTTCCCATTATATGGAACAAATCACAAATTCAATGGTTTTATGGATTATTTCTATGTAGGAAACCATATAAACTCAGTGGGGTTAGTGGATATTCATGCAAGCGTGAATTTTAAACTATCTGAAAAATCAGATATTTTAGTAAAAGCGTTGAATTTTAGTGGCGCCGAAGCATTACCAAGCGGAGATAAATCTTTAGGAACCGAACTTGATTTGGTATTCTCTACAAAACTAAAAGGTGCTGGTTTATCTGTCGGATACTCTCAAATGTTTGCTAATGATGGCATGTATGAGTTAAAGGGAACAACAAAAGCAGCTTCAGCCGATGGTCAAAACTGGGCTTGGGCCATGTTAACTATTAAACCTAAATTTTTAAATTAAATAATATTCTGTTTTTGGTTAAATTATTTAAATTTTTTTTTGTAAATAAAGGATTAGTTATTTAATTTAAATTTTAAAAATCCCATGAAAATGGGATTTTTTTATGAAATATTTAAATTTGCCTATCCTATGTGTGATGAGTTGGGTAAATACGCTTTAATAGGATAATGAATTAATATTTAGCCATATATCATAATTTTTACATTAATTTGATATAGATTACTTCGTGATATTTTGATAACTTAGTACAATTAAAATTAAGTTAAATCAAAGCACAAGTTACCTATACGGTTACCTGTTTTGAAAAAATTTATTAACTAATTGATTGTTAAGGACATAAAGAACCTCTATTAGTTCTGTCATCCCGACGAACCGAGTTTTTGAGTATATTAAAAAACCGTTAATTATAAGATTTCAATAGATGTCGTTTAAAATCAACCATAAAATTTGCAATTCGGATGTCTGTAATATAAATAAATTAAGATGAAAGAATTATTAATTAATTACAGATAAGAATGTCGGTAAATTTGTTTGATTTAACAGGTAAAATAGCTCTAATTACAGGTGCAACACATGGTTTAGGGAAGGCTATGGCAATTGGGTTGGGGAATGCCGGAGCTACCATAATTATAAATGGTGCGTCATCTCAAGAAAAATTAGATATTGCTGTTTCAGAATATAAAGCATTGGGGTTGAAAGCGTTTGGGTATCTATTTGATGTAACAGATGAAACTCAAGTAATAAGAAATATTGCTAAAATAGAAAGGGAGGTGGGAGTTATAGATGTTTTAGTAAATAACGCAGGAATTATTAAAAGAATCCCATTGGAAGAAATGGAAGTATCAGATTTTGAAAAAGTGATTAAGGTAGATTTAGTAAGTCCTTTTATTGTGTCTAAACACGTCGTACAAGGCATGATTAAGAGGAAAGCCGGAAAGATAATTAACATCTGTTCAATGATGAGTGAATTAGGACGTAATACAGTTGGGGCATATGCTGCTGCAAAAGGAGGGTTGAAAATGTTAACCCGGAATATGGCTACGGAATGGGCAAAACACAATATCCAAATTAATGGTATTGGACCAGGTTATTTCGCAACAAGTCAAACAGCTCCTATTCGTGTTGATGGACACCCATTTAACGAATTTATTATCAGTAGAACACCGGCAGGTCGTTGGGGAGATCCTGAAGATTTGCAAGGTGCCGTTATATTTTTGAGTTCTAAAGCCAGTGATTTCGTTAACGGCCAAATTATTTATGTTGATGGAGGTATTTTGGCAACTATAGGGAAACCTTCGAGCGGGAATTTGTAAATACAGATCAAATTAAAATCAAATCATAATTTTATAATTAATTGGATTTAATTTGTTAAATCCCCAGGATAAACTTCTAAAAACTCCAATTAAAAAAATATGTCAGAAATCGGGTTAATTAAAGGTCTTTTTTTATTACGTTTCCAAATGCCCTGATATTTTAGTTTCCGGCCTAATGAATCATAAATAATACATGTTTAATTATATAGAACTATTATATTTAAATGCTTTTCATTAAAAAATTTGACGATGGAACAAATTTTATCTTTTTTGTTTTGTTTATTTGATAAATTGCCATTTGGCAATTGAATAAACCTCTAACCACTAAACAAAACTTAATGAACAGAAAAATATTAATCTGGTCCATAACAGCTGCTTTAGCGGGATTTCTTTTTGGATTTGACACTGTTGTTATATCAGGAGCTGATAAAAAATTGCAATTATTATGGCAATCGTCTGATGCCTTTCATGGCTCCGTTGTTATGGCTATGGCTTTATGGGGTACCGTCTTTGGTGCTTTGTTTGGTGGAATCCCAACAAATAAAATTGGTAGAAAGAATACTTTAATCTGGATTGGATTATTTTATTTTGTTTCTGCTGTTGGTTCATCTTTAGCTAATGACCCACATACGTTTGCTTTTTTTAGATTTTTGGGAGGTGTAGGCGTTGGTGCATCAACCATTGCAGCCCCAGCTTATGTTTCTGAAATATCTCCCCCTAAAAAGCGTGGTAGGTTAGTGTCGTTATATCAATTTAATATTGTTTTAGGTATTTTAATAGCCTTTTTATCAAACTATTTATTGCGTAATGTAGGTGAAAATGCATGGCGTTGGATGGTTGGTGTTGAGGCTTTCCCCGCATTTATTTATACCATTTTAATATTCACTGTGCCTAAAAGTCCTAGATGGTTAATTTCTAAGCACAGATATCAAGAAGCTAAAGAAGTCATTGCAATTATAAATCCTGAAGGTAATGCTGAAGCGTTAATGTCAGAAATAAAATCTGAAAACGAGACCCATGTACCAGGAGAAAATATATTCATCAAGAAGTATCGATTTCCTTTAATGTTAGCGTTTTTAATTGCTTTTTTTAATCAATTATCAGGAATCAATGCGTTTTTATATTATGCCCCAAGGATTTTTGAAGAAGCAGGTTTGGGCGAAAGTGCCGCTTTACTGAGCAGCATAGGAATTGGTATAACTAATTTGTTATTTACATTATTAGGTGTGTTTTTTATTGATCGCTTAGGAAGAAAAACACTTATGTACATTGGGTCCATAGGTTATATCATATCTTTAAGTTTAGTGTCAATGGCATTTTTTCTTAATTGGGAAGGGCTGGCAGTCCCTATTTTCTTGTTTATGTTTATAGCCTCTCATGCTATTGGACAAGGCGCAATAATTTGGGTGTTTATTTCTGAAATTTTCCCTAATAATTTAAGAGCAAGTGGGCAATCATTTGGCACGTCAACACATTGGGTTTTGGCTGCGATTATTCCGTCATTAGTTCCTATGCTTTTTTCAACAATTGGTGCAGGCGTCGTATTTTTATTCTTTGCCATCATGATGGTATTCCAATTATTGTTTGTGGTATTTATAATGCCTGAAACCAAAGGGGTTTCTTTGGAAGAATTAAGTAATAAATTAATAAAAGAACATAACAGATAACATGCAAAAGCAAATTTCTATATTATTAATTTTAAGTTTGGCAGTTATGTTTGGGTGCAAAAAAGCTTCAGAAAAGGAAAAAGGCATTTCTTCTTCAGCAGATATAATTAAGGAAGAAGTTGAACCATACAGACCTCATTTTCATTTTACGCCAGAGGCCCATTATTGGATGAATGACCCGAACGGATTAGTTTATCATAATGGGAACTATCATTTATTCTATCAATATTATCCAAATAGTACCGTTTGGGGCCCTATGCATTGGGGTCATGCCATAAGTAAAGATCTTTTACATTGGGAACATAAACCTATTGCGCTGTATCCAGATAGTTTAGGGTATATCTTCTCTGGTAGTGCCGTCATTGATAAAAACAATACATCAGGTTTTGGTAAAGATGCTTTGGTGGCTATTTTCACTTACCACGACCCAGTTAAAGAAAAAGCTGGAGATATAGATTTTCAAACTCAAGGAATTGCCTTTAGTAATGATGAAGGTAACACATGGACGAAATATGACCAAAACCCAATTATTAAAAACCCAGGTATTAAAGATTTTAGAGACCCGAAAATGTTTTGGAATGAAGCAAAAGCGAAATGGTAAATGGTGCTGGTTGCCAAAGATCATGTGCAGTTTTACGAATCGGATAATATTAAAGATTGGAAAAAAATTAGTGAGTTCAGATTTAAAGATAATCCGCCATTAGGGGTTTGGGAATGTCCTGATTTATTTAAACTGAAAGTTGAAGGAAGCGAAGAACAAAAATGGGTACTTATTGTAAGTCATGGAACCGGAGCACCCAATGGTGGTTCTGGCACACGTTATTTTATTGGAGATTATGATGGCACCACCTTTTCAACCCATCAAAAAATGAGCCTTTGGGTAGATTATGGAACCGATAATTATGCAGGAGTAACATACAATAATGCACCAAACGATAAACGGATTTTTATAGGATGGATGAGTAACTGGGATTATGCAACCGTTACCCCAACCGAAAAATGGCGAAGTGCCATGACACTTCCTAGAGAATTGTCCATTTATAAACAGAACGATCAATATTTCTTAAAAAGCAAATTAATAGATGGTTTTGACGCATTAACCAACAATGTTCCTAACAATGAAATTACTGGAGAAATACCTTATAAATTCAGTTATGAAAATTTGCAACAAAGCGAAATTAGTTTTGATGCTGAAATAAAAGACTCCTTACAAATAGTCATATCTAATAACAAAGGCGAAAAATATATTATTGCTTACAATAGGGGAAACGGAATATTCTCTACAGATAGATCCAATTCAGGACAAGTAAATTTTAGTGAAAATTATTTGAAAAACGCATTTCAAACGATGAATATTGGAGTAAAAGATTCGCTATCCATTCAAATAGTTTTAGATGCATCTTCGGTAGAAATTTTTCTGAATAATGGCGAATTTGTTATGACCAATCAAATTTTTCAAAATGAAAATTATACTGATTTTGAAATTAATCAAAAAAATAAATCTAATATCAAAAATTTTAATATTAGATTTATAAATAAAACCATTAACTAATTTCATTAATATAGAATGTCAAAAATCACATGTTTTGGAGAGGTATTGTGGGATGTGTTTCCCACACATAAGAAAATAGGGGGTGCTCCATTAAACGTTGCTTTGCGCTTACAGTCCTTAAATAATGATGTCATTATGATCAGTAGTGTAGGCGATGATGAACGAGGGAGAACACTTTTGAATTATATTTCAAAACATGGAGTAAATACGGATTATGTTCAGATACATGATAAATTCAAGACAGGAAAAGTAAAAGTGATGCTCAACGATAAAGGCTCAGCATCTTACGATATTAATTTTCCACGTGCCTGGGATAATATTTTAGTTGATGATAAATCAATTGATATTGTTAAAAAATCGGATGCTTTTGTTTTTGGAAGCTTGGTAGCCAGAAATGACGTTTCAAAACGAACATTATTTGAACTGCTAAATCATGCTAATTATAAAATTTTCGATTTAAATTTAAGATCACCTTATTATAACAAAGAGCTTTTAATTCAGTTAATGAATAAAGCTGATTTTATTAAATTTAATGACGATGAGTTATATGAAGTCAGCGGTTATCTAGATTCAAAATACCGCTCCATGGAACAGAACATTCATTTTATTTCACAAAAAACAAATACAAAACATATCTGCGTTACCAAAGGGCATCATGGTGCTGTTTTATTGTACAATGACAAATTTTATTATAATAGTGGTTATCTCATAAAAGTGATTGACACGGTGGGCGCTGGAGATTCGTTTTTAGGAAGCTTAATAAGTCAATTACTTCATAAAGTGAATCCACAAGAAGCCGTTGATTTTGCATGTGCCGTAGGAGCAATGGTAGCGCAAAGCGCAGGGGCCAATCCGGTGTTGTTACGGTCAGATATTGATGCTTTTATAAATCCTTATTAAGATAATTGATTTATGACATCCTATCACCGCGAATTTTAATGTGTTTTAAGTTTTTAAAAAAATAAAAGAGGCTGTCTAAAAAGTCGTCATTGCGAATCCCGATAGCTATCGGGAGAAGCAATCTGTAAATTGCAAGTTGTTGATTTACAGATTACTTCGAAATAAAAATTTCTCGTAATGACGGTTAATATATACTTTTTAGACAGCCTCTTTTATTTTAATTGCTAATTTGGTTGATTATTGTTTGCTTATACTGCCAGACGGACCATCCTTTTTATTTACAATTTCAGGGTTTCCATAATATTTTATGTCCCCGCCACTTGAGGCTTTAGCAGTTAATTCTTTAGCTGTATTCACCGTAATATCAGCACCACTGGATGCCGTTACGTGACTTGATTGGGCAATTAAATCAGCCGCTTTTATATCACTACCACTAGATGCTTCAGCATTTAATTTATCTGTATTTCCACTTAGTTTTAAATCACTTCCGCTACTGGAATTGCAACTAAGTGAACTGGTATTCACATCAAGTTTCATATCACTTCCACTGGAGGTATTCAGTTCTAAATGATCTGCATTGATAGTATTTGTTGACATGACATCAGATCCACTTGTTGATGTGATTTTAGAGATGTCTTTAAAGGTCACCATAATTTTTTTTGAGGACGCATAACCGATGCTTTTTTCAGTATAAATGCGTAATTCGTTATCCTTCACTTCAGTTTTAATAAGGGTGTGTAAATTTTCATCTGCTTCAATTACAATGCTTTCTTCATTTCCTTGGGTTAAATAAACATCAAGTCCTTGACTTGCTTTTATGGCATTAAATGACTGGTTTAAAGTTCTGTTTTCTATTTCAACATGTCCATTTCCCTTAATGCCAGGACCAAAATTCATGTCGAAATTGCAAGAAAACAGTAATAAACTTAATAAGGTTGTTACGATAATTTTAGATAGTGTTGTCATAATTGTTCGTTTTTTGATTGATGATTCAAATATTAAAATTTATGTTAGTATTTGGTAAACAAAATAACCGAGTTGTTAATTTTTCATGATGAATTGATTAATTTTCTTCAGATTTTATTTGAATACCATTATTATCAATATTTACTTTAACTGCTGGACTGTTGGCTTTTAGTCCGTTTTTGTTAATTTTTAAACTGCTGCTATCAACTTTAACTTGTATGCCATCTTCATTAATATTTATACCATCAGCATTTCCTAAGATATCATCATCTAATTCCTCAGGACAGTCTAAGCATTCAACATCATCTGTAATTATTTTCAGGAAGTGATTGACCTGATTGGATGATACAATGTTATCATCATAGCTGTGGTAACTTAAAAAGGATTTTGTGTTGTTGTTAAAGTTGGCAATAATGCCTTCTGGTAAGCGTAAAATAACTGTAACTTCTTGATCACTGAATTTGTTTTTGGCTTCAGTTATTAAATAATTATCCAATAAAACTTCATTTCCATTAATGGTATAATTATAACTTATATTTTTAGCCCGTTCAATAGCTTTATCATAGTCTCTTCCGTCTGCAGACTTTTCAATATTTAAAGTTGCCAGTGAATCTGTAGTTGATTTTACAATAATATCAATATCATCGGAATATATGATTCTGTCCCCATGGTCATTATGCGTAAATTTAAAGGAGTTGCGGTTTCTGTAGGAACCACTGTAATTGTCATTATTAACCATTTTGATGCTCAAAGTATCATTTGGTGCCACATAAAATTCTTGTTTCTCAATAACACCTTCGTTTAAGGCATGCTCACTAGCTTGTCTGACTCCAATTATAATTAATCCAATGATTGATAAAATCCATAATCCTAATAAAGTAAACTTCGCAATATTTCCAATGGACTTTAAGTTGTTTACCAATATTTTCAATCCTAAATAGAAAAGGAAAAAGAAAGGTATGCCAATAGTGAAAAATGCCAAAAGTGAAACTAACCAAATGGGTGTGTTTCCTGCGTTTGCCATGTCAACAAAATCCAGTCCAGGTAAATGAACAATGTTAGAAACCCCTAGAGAAAACAATCCTATAAGTAACGCAATTAAAGCAGTCGCGCCAGTTATCATAAGAATGATACCAATAAACTTTGCAAACACGGTAAAAAAGAACATAATGATTTCCCCAATGGCATCAAAAAAAGTTCTTGAACTGGATTTTATGTTACTTTGCTGTTTTTTGAAATTGACGTTTTTTGCGGCATTTGAAACATTTTTAGCAGCCCCTGAAACGGAGTCAGACACGTTTTTTGCCACATCACTTACGGTTTCAGAAACACTTTCAAACCCGTCTTTAATTTTTTTTTCGATGTTGCTAATGTTTACCGGTTCACCGGTCATCATTATTTTTTGGGCCGTGGTTTTTGCTTCAGGAACTAAAATCCAAAGTAAAATATATATGAAAATACCTGTGCCGGCACCGAAAATTAAAAGCACCCAGATTAATCGTATCCATATGGTTTCAATTCCGAAGTAATGAGATAATCCAGCTGCAACACCACCTATATACGAGTTGTCAGTATCTCTAAATAATTTTTTTGATGGTGATGATTTTTTGCTAAAACTTGATGTTGGTTCATCTTCAAAAATTTCATCGTCAACCAGATAATCTTCCGGTTGACCCATAATAGAAATAACGTCGTCTACTTCTTTATTTCCAATAACGTGTTTGTCGTGTTTTACACGTTCGCTAAAAAGTTCAGCAATACGGGCTTCAATGTCTGAAATAATTTCAGTTCGACCTTGAGAGTCTGTAAATGAACGTTTTATAGCCTCAAGATAGCGCTGCAATTTTAAGTACGCATCTTCATCTATATGAAAAAATATACCTGCTAAATTTATGTTGACTGTTTTATTCATTTTTTTTGGTTTTTTTTCTTGTTACTAAATTTACAGCATTTTGTAATTCGCTCCAAGTGATGGTTAATTCGTTTAAAAAAAGTTTTCCTGTTTCAGTTAAGCCATAATATTTTCTTGGCGGTCCTGATGTTGATTCTTCCCATCTGTAATTAAGGAGTCCGGCATTTTTAAGTCTTGTAAGCAGGGGGTAAATGGTTCCTTCTACAACAAGCAGTTTGGCGTTTTTTAGGGTGTCTAAAATTTCTGCAACATACGCGTCTTCATCTTTTAAGACCGAGAGTATGCAATATTCCAATACACCTTTACGCATTTGCGCTTTTGTGTTTTCTATCTTCATAGTGTCATTCGTTTAATAGTGTGAAACTGTTCATTTTTTGATTGATATATGATACTGAAACAAGTTCAGCACAAGTTGATTATTTGATGAAATTAATGGTTAATGGGTAGTTGTATAACTCACCATCCCTGGCTTTTAAACTAGCTTTTATAATAAAAACAAGTTCTAAAATAAACCCTATGATGGCAATGCTACCTAAAGCGCCTCCTATATATAATAATGGAGATGCTTTTGATATGTCAAAATGAAAATCATGGAACCCATGAAAATCAATAAAGTCAAATCCATTAAAAATATTGAAAATGAAAAATGGAATACTTATGGCTCCTAAAATAATGGCGTACAGTAAAATGCTAATTTGAAAATTGATGGCTTGTTTGCCGTGTGCATCTATAAATGCAGATTTATCCTTATTACTTACCCAAAGAATAAGAGGGCCAATAAAATTTCCGAAAGGAATAATAAACCTACTAAATGTTGATAAATGAATAAATGTGGCGATGTTTTTTTGATGATTGTCTAACATGATTTTAAAGCATATAATAATATCTTATGCAAATATATATCTTAAAGAAGGTATTATGCAACACATAGTACTAAAATTTAACAAAAATTTAACAAATACTAGTGTCGTTTATTTTCAATATTTTTGTTGAAATTAAATTTATTATGAAGTTAACACCTGGTAAAATAAACACATTCAATCTATTTAACTTACCATCGGTATTTTTTACCGGCGTTAGAGTTAAGGCCATTAATAAGGATGCTTGTACTGTAACAGTTAAACATAGATGGATCAATCAGAATCCTTTTAAATCGATGTTTTGGGCAGTACAAGGCATGGCTGCCGAATTGACAACAGGGGCATTACTGGTTGGTAAAATTCAAGAAAGTGGTAACAATATTTCTATGTTATTAGTTAACAACAATGCTACGTTTACCAAAAAAGCTACTGGTAGAATTACCTTTGAATGTCATGATGGTGCTAAAATTGATGAAGCCATTTTAAAAACTATTGAAACAGGTGAAGGACAAACTATTTGGATGAATGCCGTAGGAACAAATTCAGAAGGGATTGAAGTTTCCAATTTTAATTTTGAATGGAGTATTAAACTTAAAAGTTAGATACTAGAAGTTAAAAAGATTTTTTTTGCAACAAAATTGTAACAAAATATTAAACAAATCAACAAATAAACGCATCAACAATTAAAAAAATGACAGCACACGAAATTGATTATAGAATTTATGGTGAAGAAATGCAATATGTAGAAATAGAACTGGATCCACAAGAAGGAATTGTTGCGGAAGCGGGAAGTTTTATGATGATGGATGACGGTATTAAGATGGAAACTATTTTTGGTGATGGTTCTTCAAAAAACCAGGGTTTTCTAGGTTCTATTTTGGGAGCCGGCAAACGAATATTAACAGGGGAAAGTCTATTTATGACGGCGTTTTATAATAACCTAACAGGAAAACGAAACGTGTCGTTTGCAGCCCCTTACCCAGGAAAAATTATACCCATAGACTTAACAGAATATAATGGAAAATTTATTTGTCAAAAAGAGGCTTTTTTGTGCGCTGCCAAAGGGGTTAGCATTGGTATTGAATTTAGTAAACGCCTAGGGCGAGGGCTTTTTGGTGGCGAAGGGTTTATCATGGAAAAGTTGGAAGGTGATGGAATGGCATTTGTGCATGCCGGAGGAACCATGGCTAAAAAAGTTTTGAAAAGCGGGGAAATCATGCGGGTTGATACCGGTTGTATAGTCGGTTTCACACAAGATGTTGATTATGATATTGAATTTATTGGAGGTATTAAAAACACCATTTTTGGAGGTGAAGGCTTATTTTTTGCTAAACTTAAAGGTCCAGGAACTGTTTATATTCAATCATTGCCGTTCAGTAGATTGGCAGGAAGGGTTTTGGCATCAGCACCACAAGGAGGAGGAAAACAAAAAGGGGAAGGAAGTATTCTTGGGGGTCTTGGTAATTTACTTGATGGCGACAATAAATTTTAATTGTTAATTTTAGTGTTAAACTAGAAGTATTATTAATATTTTTTCATTAACTTCGAGTCATTAATTAAAATAATCCGCCTATTGGATAGTTATACTTTAGTACACATTCTTAACCAAAAAACTTAAAGTTAAATTATGGCAAGAGCAATGTTAGAGTACACTAAAACGGTGCTTAAAAAAGTTAGTTTTGATGTTACTTTATTCTGTAAAGAAGTACAGAAGGCAGTTCAAAGATTATTGCCTTATGAGATTGAAGAACTTAAATTATTTATTCTTTCTCTAGTACAACAGAAACCAGAATTAAATCAATCTTTGGTTTATTTAAATGCATAAAATAGAAGAGGCTGTCTGAAAAGTCAAAATGAGTTGTCATTACGAATCTTTCGACTGTCGCTCAAGACAGGCTAAAGTGAAGTAATCTGTTTATTGATTACCAATAATTTACAGATTGCTTCGTTCCTCGCAATGACGTAAAACTTTACTTTTCAGACAGCCTCTTTATTATTTGGGTAACGGACTAATTATTTCAACATTTTGAAATGCTATGGCACCTCTAATAATGCTTGATATAACAGTTTGTAAGGCATCAATAATTTGCATTTTTAATTCACTTTTGTGATAAATAATACTCACCTCTCTTGCAGGACTTGGGTCATTAAAACAATGCAGGTTTTCTTTTTCACTTTCTTTAATATCTAAAGTGTGTAAATAGGGTAAAAGAGTCATTCCTAACCCTTCATTGGATAATTTTATAAGCGTTTCAATGCTGCCACTTTCTAACTGAAATTTATCATCCACGTGGTTTTTAAAAGCTTTGCAAAGATTAATAACCCCATCTCTAAGACAATGTCCATCTTCCAAAAGCAGCATATCATTAATATCTAAATCTGAAACAGATATTTTTTTATTTTGATGTAATCTATGACTATTAGTAATATAACCAACAAAAGGCTCATAATACAAAACACGTTCTTTAATTGTTTCAAGTTCTAATGGTGTTGCAACAATGGCCGCATCTAGGTGGCCGTCATTAATACGCGAAATAATTTCATCAGTAGTTAGCTCCTCAATTTTAAGCTTTACTTTAGGATGTTTTTTAATAAAAGATTTCAAAAACATGGGTAATAATGTAGGCATGATGGTAGGTATGATGCCAAGTTTAAATTCGCCTCCAATAAAGCCTTTTTGTTGGTCAACAATATCTTTAATTCTATAAGATTCATTAACAATATTTTTTGCCTGATTTACTATTTTTCTACCTATATCAGTAAGTTCTATAGGTTTTTTGCTCCTGTCAAAGATGAGAATATCCAGTTCATCTTCCAGCTTTTGTATTTGCATACTTAGGGTAGGCTGCGTTACAAAACACTTTTCAGCGGCTTTTGTAAAATTCTGGTTTTCTGCAACGGCTAAAACATAGTATAATTGCGTAATGGTCATATGTATAAAATTAAGCTATAAAAGTATAAAAAGTATCAATAAAATTTATGTAAAAAATGTTAACAATAGATTAAATTAGTAGTGAATTTAAAAAACAGTATAAAATGAAACTTAATAGTATTGGATTAGACCAGGAAAAAACTAAAGATTTAGCTAAAGATTTAAATAAATTATTGGCAAATTTCCAAACATATTACCAAAATTTAAGAGGTATTCACTGGAACATTAAAGGAAAACGATTCTTTGATTTGCATGTGAAATTTGAAGAATTATATACCGATGCCAACTTGAAAATAGATGAAATAGCAGAACGTATTTTGACATTAGGTACGACGCCATTGCACACATTTGAAGATTACACTGCACATTCAAAAGTGCCTGTTGGAAAAAATATTTCACAAGATGATTTAACTGTTCGTTTGATAGTGGATTCTTTAACTGAATTGCTTAAAATTGAACGTAACATCCTTGATAAATCAGACGCAGCTAGTGATGAAGGAACCAACTCTATGATGAGCGATTTTATTACCGAACAGGAAAAAACCATTTGGATGATGAAAGCTTGGTTAAATGAAACCGTATAAATAAGGAACCCCATTTATTTGCATAAGATTTAATTTAATCTAAAGTTTTAATCAAATTATAAAATGAATCACTTCAATCAAGAATAAGTGATATATTTTATAATTTGATTATTTTTAGCGGCATGTTTTATACAATAGATATTCTTGGTACCATAGCTTTTGCAATTTCTGGAGTGCTTGTTGCTTTCAATAAACGCATGGATTTATTTGGAATCCTTATTATTGCATTTGTAACAGCAGTAGGAGGAGGCACTTTACGGGATATACTTATTGGAAACACACCAGTTAGTTGGATGAAGGATATGAATTATACCTACGTAATTATGGCATCTGCAATCTTAGCAATAATATTTAGGAGTAAAATAGATTATTTAAGAACATCCTTATTTTTGTTTGATACCATTGGTATTGGTTTATATACAATTGTGGGCATTGAAAAGGGGATAAGCGCAGGTTTGCATCCTGTAATTTGCATTGCTTTAGGGACCATGACGGCAACTTTTGGTGGTGTTATTCGTGATATATTGTGTAATGAAATTCCGGTTATTTTCAGAAAAGAAATTTATGCAACGGCATGTATCATAGGAGGAATAGCTTATTTTTTACTGCTAAAATTGCTAATAGATACTAATTTGATTTTAATAATTTCTGTGACAATCGTTATAGCAATTCGTTTGTTGTCTGTGAAATTTAAATTAGGACTCCCTAATATTTACAGAAATTAATTAATGATCTCAACTTTTCGTATATAAATATTGTGCAATGGCCAATCAGATGCATCGGTTTTTACAGCGGCAATTTTATCAATAACGTCCATACCTTTAATAACACGCCCAAAAATAGTGTAATCGCCATCTAAAAAATGGGACCCACCTTGTTGCTGGATAATAAAAAATTCAAATGGTGATGCTAACTTATAGGGATTGTCAATCTCTCCACTTGGCATAGAAATAACTCCTCTATCATGCTTAAAACCTCTATTCGTATCAGTTGGTAATAAGTATTTGCCGATTTTAGCACGTTTTCTGGCTGTTTTTTTATCATCGCTATTGCCCGCTTGAACTATGAAATTATTAATGACCCTATAAAATTGAGTGCCATTAAAATAACCTTGTTTTGTTAAAAAAATGAAATTGGCGCGATGAAATTTAGTTTCATCAAACAATAAAATATCTATGGTTCCAAAATCGGTTGTTATGCGTACTTTGTTTTCTTTATTATGTTTTTCGTATTCTAAAAAAAAATCCATGGCATTAGCATCAGTAAGTAGTGGAAATTTTTGTTTTGTGATTAAAATGGAATCTTTAACAGATGCTTTTTTATCTGGTGATTTTTGAAAAGTCTCTTGCTTTTTTTTCTTGTCAGATTGCTTATCTTCACAATTCAAAAAAATAATAAAAAGACAAAAAATAAATTTTAATTTCATTAATTAAACAGTTAAAAATTAAATACCTAATATAGGTTTCTATAAATGAATTTTAATAGATTTTTAATATCCATTTCAAAAATAAAAAATATCCCGCTTCCAGCCGAAGCATCTCAGTTTAAAATGTCACCATCATTTAGATTAGAGCTGTTAAATAAGCAAAAAAGGGTTATTAACAACGCCAAAAAAGCTGGCGTATTAGCGTTATTCTACCCAGATTCACAAGGGGAAACAAAATTTGTTTTAATATTACGTAAAACGTATGAAGGCGTACATTCTGCACAAGTTGGTTTTCCCGGAGGAAAAATTGAAGACCAGGATAGTTCGCTTGAATCTGCGGCAATCAGAGAGACCTTTGAAGAAATTGGTGTGCCTATAAATCAAATAGAGGTATTGCGTGAATTAACTGAAGTATATATCCCACCAAGTAATTTTTTTGTGCATCCTTTTATTGGTATTTCAAAAGTTACGCCAGTATTTGTTAAGCAACAAGATGAAGTTGAGGATGTTATTGAAATTTCACTGCAGCATTTTTTTGATGATAAAATTGTCATTTCAAAAAAAGTTTCAACATCTTATAAAGTGAACGTAGAAGTACCTGCATTTAATTTGAATGGTCACGTTGTTTGGGGCGCCACAGCCATGATATTAAGTGAGATTAAAGACTTATTAAAACCACTCATGTAGTATATAGATTTATTACATTTGCATTTACTAACTAAATGAAAAGTGATATATGGCGTTGTTTAAACGAAACCCTTTTGGACATATCCTAATTATAAAAAAATGGTTGATTAGAATTTTAGGTGCCATGACACATAGGAGATTTAGAGGTTTTAATGAACTCCAAATTGAAGGCTCAGATATTATTAAAAACTTACCTGACACCAACGTCCTTTTTATATCAAATCATCAAACCTATTTTGCCGATGTGGTTGCCATGTTTCATGTGTTTAATGCTACCTTAAGTGGGCGAGTAGATTCAATCAAAAACGTAGGGTATTTATGGAATCCTAAATTAAATATTTATTATGTAGCCGCTAAAGAAACCATGCGGGCAGGATTACTTCCTAAAATATTGGCTTATGTAGGGTCTATAAGTATTGAACGCACCTGGAGAGCTGAAGGACAGGATGTAAACAGACAGGTGAAAATGAGTGATATTTCTAGTATTGGTAAAGCCTTAGATGATGGCTGGGTCATTACATTTCCACAAGGAACCACCACACCTTTTAAACCCATTAGAAAAGGTACGGCATATATTATTAAGCGCTATAAACCTATTGTAATACCCATAGTTATTGATGGTTTTAGGCGTTCATTTGATAAAAAAGGCTTACGTATTAAGAAGAAAAATATTTTACAGTCCATAGAGATTAAAGCACCATTGGATATTGATTATGACAATGAAACTACTGCAGAGATTGTAAGCAAAATTGAATACGCAATTGAGCAACACCCCTCCTTTTTAAAAGTCATTCCTCAAGAGGAACTGGAAGCTTTAGAAGCATTAAATAAATTACGTGAGTGGTAATGAATTTATTTGGGCGTTACCACTCCCGATAGCTATCGGGACGAGAGGTCGGGCTTTACACTATATCTTTTGCAAAAGCAAAAGGATGCCGTTTCAATCCCTAACGCAAAAAAAAAGTATGACAATGCAATTTTTGAATCATTGGAAAGGGATTCGTTTCTACTTAAAAATCAATTGATACCGGTTGATAACTCCTTATAAATCCATTATAAAAATCAGGTCTAAATTCCTATTTTGCGACTTCAAACAAGTATAAAAACTATTTTTAAAAGTGAAGGTTTGTATTGCTGAAAAACCAAGTGTAGCACGAGAAATAGCATCCGTTTTGGGAGCCAATACCAAACGCGATGGGTATTATGAAGGGAATGGTTATCAGGTAACTTATACCTTTGGGCATTTATGTACTTTAAAAGAGCCTAATGATTATAAACCTTATTGGAAAAGCTGGGATTTAAATAACTTACCCATGTTGCCTGAAAAATTTGAAACCAAAGTGGTTGCCAATTCCGGGATTCAAAAGCAATTCAAAATTGTAAAAAGTTTATTTGACAAAGCCGAATTGGTTATTAATTGTGGTGATGCAGGTCAGGAAGGTGAGTTGATTCAAAGGTGGGTCATGCATCAAGCCAATTATAAAGGTGAAGTAAAACGCTTATGGATTTCCTCATTAACTACTGAGGCTATTAAAGCGGGGTTCGAAAATTTAAAACCATCAAAAAACTACGATAATTTATACCATGCGGGCTTTTCAAGAGCTATTGGCGACTGGTTATTGGGTATGAATGCCACCAGATTATATACTGTAAAGCACGGTGGTTATAAGCAAGTGTTGTCGGTTGGTCGTGTACAAACGCCAACATTGGCTATGGTTGTGAACAGGTTTAAGGACATTGAAAATTTTAAGCCACAACCTTATTGGGAATTACAAACGCTTTATAGAGATACCTTGTTTAGTTATGAAGACGGTCGTTTTCTTAAAAAAGAAGCGGGGGGAATTTTGGCCAATAAGGTCAAGGAAAGTGATTTTGAAATTATTTCTGTTGAAAAAAAGAAGGGCAATGAATATGCTCCCAAGTTATTTGACTTAACCGGGTTGCAGGTGTACTGTAATAATAAATTTGGGTTTTCGGCCGATGAAACACTTAAAATGGTGCAGACATTATATGAACAAAAAGTAGTGACGTATCCCAGGGTTGACACCACGTTTTTACCAAATGATGTGTACCCGAAAGTATCTGGAATTCTAAAAAACTTAACGAATTATTCAGCATTGACAGCCCCAATTTTAGGTAAAAAAATAAAGAAATCAACCAAAGTTTTTAATGATAAAAAAGTAACAGATCACCATGCTATCATTCCAACAGGAATTCAAATGAAATTGCAATACAATCAGCAACAAGTGTATGATATTATTGTAAAGCGTTTTATAGCCATTTTTTACGATGATTGTTCGGTGTCAAATACCACGGTTATTGGTAAAGCAGCTGAAGTGCCTTTTAAAGCAACTGGAAAAGAAATTATAAAAAAAGGCTGGCGCGTGGTTTTTGAAAATATGGATGATAAAGAAAAGGATTCTGCTATTTTACCAGCATTTGTAAAAGGAGAAAAAGGGCCACATGAACCTTCATTTTTAGAAAAGGAAACCAAACCACCTAACCAATTTACTGAAGCTTCCTTGTTGCGTGCCATGGAAACTGCAGGAAAACAAATAGATGATGATGAATTGCGTGATTTAATGAAAGAAAACGGTATTGGCCGACCTTCAACGCGGGCTAACATTATTGAAACACTTTTTAAACGCAAGTATATTGTTAGAAACAAAAAGCAAGTGTTACCAACATTGGCAGGAATACAATTAATTGATACCATTCAAAATGAATTATTGAAATCGGCTGAGTTAACAGGTACTTGGGAGAAACAACTCAAGGATATAGAAAAAGGGGATTTTAGTGTGAATATGTTTATTAATAATATGAAAAAATTGGTTGAAGACTTGGTTTATGAAGTACGAAGTGAAACCAAAGGCGCCAATATTTCTTATGTAAAATCAACGAAACCTAAAGAAACAAAAACAGTAGGCCAAAAGCCAAAAGGGATAACTTCTGAAAAATGCCCTAAATGTAAAAAAGGAAATATTTTAAAAGGAAAATCGGCTTTCGGTTGCAGTGCTTATAAAACGGGTTGTGATTTTGTTTTACCATTTAGTGTTTATGGTAAAAAAATATCAGAAAATCAATATATCAGACTTCTTAAAAAGGGATCTACAGTGAATTTAAAAGACTTTAAAACAAATGTGGGAAGTGTAGAAGGTTTATTGCGTTTTGATGACCAGTTTAATCTTGTTTTAGAACCAAAAAAGGGGGCAGAAAAGAAAGTACCCGATACTTTAACCTGTCCGAAATGTAAAAAAGGGACTATTGTAAAGGGAAAAACTGCTTATGGTTGCAGTAACTATAAATTGGGCTGTGATTTTAGAATGTCATTTGATACAGTTCGTGAAAAAATAAATGGACAAAAACCAACCAAAGAACTTGTATATAGTATTTTAAATGGAAGTATATAGTAGTGTTTTTTGTCATTACGAGGAGGCACGACGAAGTAATCTGTTCATTTGGGGTTGTTAAATGTTATAGGATAACCGAAAGACAAATTGCCACAACTTTTTTAAAAGTCTCGTAAAGTCGTTAAACATTACTTTCTTACAAAATTTCTATTTACAAAATAAATGACTGAAGATACTACAAAACATCGCCATTTTATTATTTGCAAACCTTATGGATATTTGAGTCAATTTTACAGTAATTCCAAACAGCAACAATCAAAGAAGTTTTTAGGTGATTTATATGAATTTCCTGAAAAGGCTATGGCCATTGGTAGATTGGATGAAAAATCGGAAGGCTTATTACTTATCACTACTGATGGTAAAATGAGTGATTTTGTAAACAGTAAAAAAGTAGATAAAGAATATTATGCACAAGTTAATGGTGATATTACAGATGAGGCCATTGAAAAATTAAAAACAGGCGTAGAAATAGGGTTTGAAGGAAAAAAATATCAAACCAAGCCGTGTCAAGTTTTTAAACTTGATTCAATCCCGGAATTACCTAACCGTGAAAAAAAAATTAGAGATGATCGGCATGGACCAACGTCCTGGATATCTGTAACTTTAAATGAGGGTAAATTTCGTCAAGTGAGGAAAATGACATCTTCAGTTGGTTTTTCAACCTTGAGATTAATAAGGGTGAGAGTAGGTGCAATTAAACTAAACAGAATGCAAGCTGGTGAGGTTGTTGAGGTTGCTGATTTTATTATCTAGTTATAGGTTAAAATCCTGCTTCCGATAGTTATCGGGATTAGTTTCTATAAACTTTTAAGAGCATCTTGTCATTTCGTGTATATTAACTTTGAAGTAAGTATTATGAGATTGCTTCGTTCTTCGCAATGACGACGTTTATTCTGAACTTTTTAGTTGTCAATTTTTTTGCGTTAGGGATTGAAACGGCATCCTTTTGCTTTTGCAAAAGATATAGTGGAAAGCCCGACCCTTGTGGTAACGCCCAAACACTAATTAGACTTCCAATTTCTTTAATTCTTTATAATTTCGGTTTAAACGTTTTAATAAAAGGCCATATAAAAGTTTATAAAAAAGCCAAATAACAAATACAAAAACAGCCGTACAACCTATCAATATTGAATAGGTAATTAAGGTTTGCTTTTTATCTAAATGAGCAAAAGTATCTGATATTTCCGGATTATTGATGATGGCTAAATACAGGCCTATTACCATGGAAACAAAGGCCATAACAAGATTATAAATAACATAGTATTTAATGACTTTGCGCGTTTTTAAAATGCTTTCCATCAATTTTTTGGCATTGTCTGTAACTGAAATGGCTTTATGGGATTTGAATAGCAAATAAATAAACAATAAAATAACGGCATAACTAAAAATAGTAAGTCCAGTAAATACATATTCATTACTATAAACACTTTCTAAGCGCTCTCTATAACTATCTGACGTGAAATAAGGAATGGTATTGACCAATATCCAAAAAACCAGTTCACCAATACTTATATAAAATAGCGTCTTTACAATAGAAGACGATTTTTTATGTAACATGGCGTAAATATCTTGACTTGACAGTTTTTTGAATTCTGTGTCTTTTTTCCCCCAATCTTTTTTTAATAATTCTAATTCATCCATAAGTTTACGGATTAAGTATGGTTTTAAGTTTGTTTTTTATCCGATTCATTTTCACACGCGCATTAACTTCACTAATACCCATTGTTTCACTAATTTCCCGGTAATCTTTATCTTCTAAATACAAAAAAATAAGCGCTTTTTCAATATCATTTAATTCACGTACCGCTTGGTACAATATTTTTAGTTGTACTTCTTCGGTATCATCATAAGCTTCAGATTTTATTTTAAATTCTACACCATTAAAATCTTGTGTATTTATAGTTCGTTTTGATTTTCTGTATAAAGTAATGGCTGTATTTAATCCTACTCGATACATCCATGTACTGAATTTTGCATCACCTCTAAATTTGGGATACGCCTTCCATAATTGAATGGTAATTTCTTGAAACAAATCATTATGAGCATCATAATTATTGGTATATAATCTGCATACTTTGTGTATAATGTTTTGATGCTTTTCAAGCAATTCAACAAAACTATTTTCTAGTTCTTTATTCAATGCGATGGGTTAGTTATCATGTAAGTAGCCTAATCTATTAAAACGTTACAATTCGTTTAATATATTAATTAAAAAAAGTTGAAACGGTTTAATGATAATATGTTAAATAATTAGTTTAAGTTATTTATGTTTTAATTCTGATTTATAATTAAATAGCTATTAACTATAAGTAAAATCTATGAACCTTTTTAAGAATATAATTTGAAAAGGAAGCAATTGATTTAGGCTAATATAGAAAAAAATAATTTATCAAAATATAGCCATCAACGTTTTGTGATTATTATGGAAATATAACATTTTTTGAAAAAGGTTTAATCATTTAAAACAGCGAATTAATTTTCTTTAAAAGTTTCATTTTATTATTTTGAATAGGTTTGATTTTAAATGAATTTATCAATTCATCTGCTATATTTTACAGTTCGGTTATTCAGAATTTTTGGTGTCCTTTTTGTTTTTAAAATTTGCTTCATAAATTAATAATGCCAAAACTAAACCATGAAATATTTTATTACCATTTTAATTCTTTTAATTACTTTCCAATTAAAAGCACAGCAAATAATTAACGGATCTGTTTTGAATTATAAGGATGAACCTATAGTTGGAGCCAATGTTTTTATAAATGGTACGTATGACGGAGGGAGTACTGATGAGAAAGGTAATTTTTTATTTAAAACTAATGAAAAAGGAACGCAAACCTTAACAGTATCTTACTTATCTTATGAGATATTTTTAATGGTGGGAGACGTTTCATACATGAAAGATATGGTAATTAAACTGCGTGAAGATGTCAATACATTGGATGCCGTAGTGCTTTCAGCCGGTACCTTTCAGGCGGGAGATAACAGCAAGGTAAATGTGTTAAAACCTCTTGATGTAGTCACTACAGCGAGTGCTTTAGGCGATTTTGTAGGCGCTTTGCAAACACTGCCCGGAACGAGTACGGTTGCTGAAGATGGAAGGTTATTTGTGCGTGGTGGCGAAGCGGAGGAAACTCAAATTTTCATTGATGGAATTCGCGTATTCACACCATATACGCCAACAACCAATAATACACCAACCAGAGGTAGATATTCACCATTTTTATTTGATGGTATAACGTTTTCAACAGGTGGGTATTCAGCTGAATTTGGTCAAGCCTTATCCAGTGTTTTATTATTAAATACCATTGATGAACCCGATCAGGAAAAAACTGATATTGGAATCATGAGTGTTGGGGCAACACTTGGGAATACTCAAAAATGGAAATCAAGTTCGTTAAGTTTCAATGCATCGTACATTGATTTATCGCCTTATATTGCCATTTTCCCAGATAGAAACGATTGGAAAAAACCTTATGAATCCGCTTCAGGTGAAAGTGTGTTCAGGAAAAAATTTGATTCGGGGTTATTAAAACTATATGTAGCTTTTGATGCTACTAATTTTGAACTTACACAAGAAGATATTAATGAGACCGAAGGGGTACATTATAAATTAAAAAATGATAATTTATATTTCAACGGATCATATCAAGGGGCTTTAAGCGATACTTGGGACGTGTTTGGAGGAATGAGTTATACGCATAGCAAGAATGATGTAAATGTCACCAAGATGCTTATAAATGATACCGAAAACGCCATTCACGCCAAACTAAAATTTAAAAAACGATTCAGTAACAGGTTTAAGCTTTATTTTGGAGCCGAATATTTTGCTGATGATTTTAATGAAGATTTTTCTGAAAACAATAGTAATGAGGTTTACGGTTATAATGATAATATTGCAGCGGCTTATATTGAGGCTGATATTTTCATATCAAAAAAGTTAGCTTTTAAAACGGGTTTCCGTACAGAATATAGTGAATTGTTTAAGGAGTTCTCCCTAGCGCCAAGACTATCTCTAGCATATAAAACTTCCAATAAAAGCCAGGTATCATTAGCCTATGGTAGTTTTTATCAAAATCCGTCCAGTAATATTTTAAAATATAATCAAGATTTAAAAGCGCAAAACACGACGCATTATATTTTAAATTATCAGTATAATGCCGATCGAAAGATCTTTCGGGCCGAAGCATATTACAAAGCCTATAACAATTTAGTGAAATATGATACGGAATTCACACAATTCAATAGTATTTATAATAATGATGGTTCAGGATTTGCTAAAGGCATTGATTTCTTTTGGAGAGACAGCAAAAGCATTAAAAACATTGACTATTGGATAAGTTATTCTATTTTAGATACAAAACGAGACCATAAAAATTACCCAAATAAATTGCAACCTGATTTTGCAAATACGCATAACCTATCAGTTGTAGGCAAATATTGGATTGATGATTGGAGAAGTCAGGTAGGGTTTAGTTATACATTTGCTTCAGGAAGGCCTTATACGAACCCAAACTTGCCAGGAATGCTTAATGAAAAAACGAAGGCTTATAATAGCTTAAGCGTCAATTGGGCTTATTTGATAAGCCCTCAGAAAATACTGTATGCTTCTGTAAACAATGTATTGGGTTTTAAAAACATTAATGGGTATCAATATGCCAATACACCTGATTTAAATGGGAATTTTAACAGACGGGCTTTATATCAGGCGGCAGATCAATTCTTTTTTGTTGGCTTTTTCTGGACCATTAGTGAGGATAAAAAAAGCAATCAATTGGATAAACTGTAGTTGGTTTTTACAAAACTAAATCAAATTTGTAACTCAAAATCTCCTTATTAGATTAAAATTGTCAAATTGCTTATAATGACATATTTACATGACAATTATCATAGTTTTTTATGATTGTTTCAGCTAACTTTATTCAAGTAATTGTAATCAAGAGCGTCATGGATTCAAAGAAAAACTCAGAGGTGGAAATTGGCCGAAACAGTAGTTTGTATTTTGCTTTAGGACTTAATATCATGTTGTTTATTACTTGGCAGTTATTGGAATACAAAACATATGATAAATCTGATATTGCTATAGACACTATTAACATAGAGCAGGTGATAGACGAAGATATACCCATAATAAATGTGAACATGCCACCACCTCCACCGCCTCCTGTAGCAATTCAAGAGTCAATAAAAGTGGTAGAAGATGTTAAGGAGATTGAAGAAACCGTCATAGAAAGTACCGAGTCCAGTCAAAGTGATAAAATTGAAAAACCGGTTGCAGTTTCAGAGGTGGCAGTTGAGAAAGTAGAAGAAGATGTTGAAGTTCCGTTTTCTGTGATTGAAGATGTGCCTGTGTTTCCTGGTTGTGAAAATGGAACAAAAAGTGAAAAAAGAGATTGTTTTCAACGTAAAATTCAAGAGCATGTAGCTAGTAATTTTAAATATCCTGAATCAGCTCTTGAATTGGGGATTCAAGGAAAAGTGTTTGTTCTTTTTGTAATTGATGCCAATGGTGAGGTCTCAAGCATACGTTCAAGAGGCCCTGATAAAATTTTAGAAAAAGAGGCAGAACGTATTATTAAGTTGTTGCCTAAAATGATTCCGGGTAAACAAAGAGGAAAACCTGTAAAAGTACCTTATAGTGTTCCTATTGTATTCAAATATTTGGCGAGTTAAATTTTAATCCCTGAAAGTCTGCCTTTAAATAAAAAATAAAATTCTTTGTTAATACCTTTGGCTCTTCGTCGGAGGTATTTCTTTTTAATTTTATACATCCCATCCTGTAAATATAACAATTCAGTTATTCTCTTTTTAAAATATTTAATTCCTGTCAGATATTTGCCTTATAACTTAAAAAAATAACCATTATGCAAAAATTAATTATCATTTTAGTAGTATTTGTAACAAGCCTGGTAAGTGGGCAATCAAATTATGAACAAGGCATGCAAAAGGCCTTTCAACTTTGGGGGGGTGGCACGCCTTTAGAAGCAGCAAATATGTTTGAACGCATTGCCAATGCTGAACCAGACAATTGGTTGCCGGCTTATTATGCGGCTCAAATTAATATTGTGAATAGTTTTGGATTAACCGATGAAGAACAATTAACGGCACAACTTAATAAAGCACAAGATTTAATAAATGATGCTACTGCCATTTCTAAAAATAACCCTGAGATTTTAGTGCTTCAAGCATTGCTCTATACGGCTTGGGTAGCCTATGATGGCGCTACGTACGGCATGACGTTATCTGGTAAGGTAGAGGCTATTTATGCACAAGCTGAACAATTAGCACCAGACAATCCACGGGTTGTTTATTGTAAAGCAGAATGGGGAATTGGCGGTGCAAAATATTTTGGTCAAGATACTAAACCATTTTGTAAAGATTTGGAAAGGGCATTAGATCTTTTTGCTAACTTTAAACCAGAAACACCATTTAGCCCTAATTGGGGTAAAGACCGTGTAGAAATGCTGTTAGAATCTTGTAAATAGTAATTAAAATAAATCATGACAAAATCAGTTAAAAACATCATTATTACCTTTATCATAGGATGCTTGGTTTATATTGCCGGTAATCTATTATCAGGAGGTTTTAATTATAAAAATGTCAATGAATTTTTAATTGATTTTATTTTTTACCAATTATATGGTTTTGTTTTGGGCTATTCTAATATGTATTTTTTTGATTTCATGGAACGACTTCCATGGAAAAAAGGAGAGAGTATTAAACGAATTATATTAGGTATTCTAGGTTCAACAGTCATAACTTTAATTGGGTTATTTATTTTAAGAGCACTTACGGTAACTGTATATTCAGGTAAAACATTTGAAACCTTTATAGCTAATGAAAAATTTAAATATTATCAATTCGGAATATGGATTACCTTAACTATAGTTATTATTTTTCATGTTATCTATTTTATAGCTAAGTATCAAAAAAACAAATTAAAAGAACAAAAAGTAATAGCAGGCACAGCAAGTGCCAAATTTGATGCTTTAAAAAATCAGTTAGACCCACATTTTTTATTTAATAGCTTAAATGTGTTAACCAGTTTGATTGAAGAAAACCCAAAGAATGCGCAAAAATTCACAACCTCATTATCTAAAGTGTATCGGTACGTTTTGGAACAAAAAAACAAGGAGCTTGTAACGGTAGATGAAGAACTGGAATTTGCTAAAACCTATATGTCATTGCTTAAAATGAGATTTGAGGACAGTATTATTTTTGAAATTCCTGAAAAAGCATCCAATCCGGAAAGTAAAGTGGTGCCACTTTCTTTACAGTTGTTATTGGAAAATGCGGTAAAACACAATATGGTAACCACAAGTAAACCGCTATATATTAAAATATATGAAAGAGATGGTAATTTAGTGGTTGAAAATAACTTACAACCAAAACAAATTGTAAAAAAGAGTAGTGGTGTGGGGCTGGAAAATATCAAACAACGTTATCATCTTTTATCAAACAAAAACGTAAACATTAATCAACAAGCAAATAGTTTTTCAGTAGCAATTCCAATGTTAACGAAACAAATATCAATTATGAGTACAGATTCAACCTCTCGAATAGACGATAGTTATTTAAGGGCACGAAAGCATATTGATGATCTTAAAGAGTTTTATTACGGTTTAATTTCATATTGTATTGTAATACCCTTTTTAATTTATATCAATTACAAAACATATTGGGGTTTTCAATGGTTTTGGTTCCCAATGATAGGTTGGGGCATTGGTATAATAATTAACGCATTTAAAGTGTATGTAAGTGATGGTATTTTTGGACGTAATTGGGAAGAACGTAAAATAAAACAATATATGGGTGTTGATGATGATCAGGACACACATTGGAAATAAAAATTTAAACTTATGAAAACAAAATCAAACAACAACATGGAAGACAATTACATTAGAGCCCGTAAACAAGTGGAAGAATTAAAGGGGTTTTATTACAATCTAATATCTTATATTTTAGTTATTCCATTTTTAATTTTCATTAATTATAAAACGTCATGGCAATTTCAATGGTTTTGGTTCCCGCTTTTTGGATGGGGTATGGGCTTATCATTTCATGCCTATCATGTGTTTATAAATAACGGGTTTTTAGGCAAGAAATGGGAAAAACGTAAAATTGAAGAATTTATGCGTGAAGAAGAGCAAAAACGTTGGCAGTAGCCAATAAAATTTAACCTTAAAAAATAATATCATGACAAATTACAGCAAGGATTACAAGGACGAAGACAAAGCTAAAAATGAATTTTATCGTGAAGAGGCATATATAAGAGCACAAAAAAAAGTAAAAAAAATTATAGGTTTTTACTGGCATTTAGCAGCTTATGTTATTGTGAATTTATTTTTAATATTTTCTATTGGAACCCAAAATGACGACTTTTGGAGTTTTGGAACTTTTTCAACCGCTATTTTTTGGGGTATCGGTCTTTTCTTTCATTTTTTTGGTACGTTTGGGCCAGATTTAATGTTCGGTAAAAACTGGGAACAACGTAAAATTAAAGAATATATGGATCAAGATAAAAAACATTGGGAATGAATGTCATTATCATAGAAGACGAAAAACCATCAGCAAGACGTTTGCAGCGCATGTTAAACAGTTTGCAGATAGAGGCAAAAACCATGCTTCATTCGGTTGAAGAAAGTATTGCCTGGTTTCAAACAAATGAACACCCAGATTTAATTTTTCTTGATATTCAGTTAAGCGATGGTTTATCGTTTGAAATATTTGAAACTATTGATATTAAAAGCGCAGTTATTTTTACAACGGCATATGATGAATATGCCTTACAAGCTTTTAAATTAAATAGTATTGACTATTTATTAAAACCAATTGATGAGGATGATCTAGAGAAAGCTGTAAAAAAATACCAAGATCGCTTGCCGCAAAAAAAAACAGTGACTTTAGATTTTAATGATATTAAGAAATTACTTGTAAACCCAATTGACAGAGAATACAAAAAGCGCTTTTCGGTAAAAGTGGGGCAACATTTAAAACTTATTAATATTGAAGATATTGAATGTTTTTATAGTGAAAATAAAGGCACCTATTTATATACAACTGAAGGCAGAAACTATTTGCTTGATACCACTTTAGAACTATTGGAAAACGAGTTGGAACCGCAAACTTTTTTTCGAATCAATCGTAAATTCTTTGTAAATATAAAAGCTATAAAAGACATGGTGAGTTATACCAATTCTCGTTTACAAATAAAATTAAACAACTATAATGACGATGACATTATTGTGGCCCGTGAACGGGTTAAAGATTTTAAAGACTGGTTGGAGTAGAAATTGATATGGGCTTGTTTCCCCAAAAATTATTTGTTGCTAAATGATTGGAATTAATGAGATTTCAATACTATAATAATTCACAAACTTCTTTAGTATGAGATTAATTTCGCCTTTCTAATGGAGTCTTTTTGAGTTGGGTTCCAATTGTATTTCCCTTCATAAATTCCGTCAGTCTCCCAATCACCGTACATCGGATTCGGTAAAACAATATATTCCGCACCAAATTTATTACTTAATTCATCAACTGTTTTATCGCGTTCACTCATCGTTTTATTGTCGAATAAATCATTAAAGTCAGCAAGGTTATCACCTAGCAACATGATAACAGTATTATTTTTCATTACCAATTGTCTTCTTTCTTCTTTTCCTGAGGTTTTATCTTTTAAAAGAAAATGGCTTTTGTCAATAAATGGAAATCCTATTTTTTTAAGATTATTCATTGTTTTATCTTCTTGAATGGTAAGTCTGTTGGAAACATAATAAATCTGTATTCCTTTTGATTCCGCATAGTTTAGAAACTCTAATGCGCCAGGTATTGCTTTGGCATCCTCCAGATTTTCCCAGTCAGCCCAGGTTTTTTGTGAAAAACCCTCTTTTTGTTCAATCAGTTTGGCATTATATGGGCTGTTGTTTAGTATAGTTTCGTCAATATCTGTAATGATGGCCAGTGGTTTTTCTGTAGGTAGATTTTTAGAAAACATATGATCAATTTGTAATTTGGCAACATTAAAGGCCTGATAACATAATGCTTTATATTCAGCTGAACGCTGCTGCCATAAAACGGCTTGAACCATATGTTCTTGACTATTGTTTTGGCTAGATAAATTGGGTTTATCCTGTTTTGAATATGTTGAAGAATTAGTTCCACATCCAAGAAACACAACAAGTGAAAGTACTACACAAATCACTTTTATGTTTACAGGTTGAAAATTCAAATTGTTGTTCATTTTTTTGTTCTAGAATTGTGACAAACCTTTAAGTGAATATCAAATCGATTTAATGTTTTTATATTGGATGTTGAATGAAGTTGGCATTTTTTCAATTAATATGAAGCAGCTATATTTTCATCAAACGTCTCATGGCTACCCATTGTTTTAACATCTCTCTGGCATCTTGAGCTGGATAACCTAAAACAGTTTTTCCGGCGGCTACATCTCCAACAACGCCTGATCCTGCACCCACAGTGGCTCCAGAATGAATAGTAGTATGGTCTTTAATTGAGGCGCTTCCACCAATTATAACACCATCACCTAAAGTTACAGAACCGGCTAAACCACTGTGTCCAGCCATGATACATGAACGACCCAGGATACTATTGTGAGCAATCTGCACCAGATTGTCAATTTTACAGCCATCCCCTATTATGGTAGAACTAAATTTAGCCCTATCTACACAAGAATTAGCACCAATTTCAACATAATGTCCAATGATAACATTTCCTATTTGCGGTATTTTAACAAGGCCTCTACCATCATCACTTGGTCTGTATCCAAATCCATCTGCGCCAATACTTACATTGGTATGAAAAATACAATGGGTACCAATAATACAGCGCTCTCTAATAACCGTTCCTGACCAAACAACGGTATGATCACCAATAATAGTTTCGTCAAATATGCATACATTTGGATATAATGTTACACCGTTTCCTAAAATAACATCTTTTCCAATATAACAGTTTGCTCCAATTTTACAATCAATTCCTATTATTGCCGATTTATGTATAACAGCTGTTGGATGGATTTCTGTATCAAATACTGGTGGGTTTGGGTTAAAGAGTTCTAAAATTTTTGCCATAGCTAAATCGGCATTTTTTACTTTAATTAATGCTCTGTTTTTACTTGGTTCAACAGTTAAAGTATCATTTACAACAGCTGCGCAAGCTTTTGAATTTGCCCATAACTTCACATATTTGTTACTACTTATGAATGTAATATGATTTATTTTCGCATTTTCCAATTGCTCCGGACCATCAATTGATTGACATGTGTTACCAACCAATGTGCCGTTTAAAAGGTTATTGATGTCTGCTATGGTGTAAGATTTCATGAAATTTTTGCTTTTATGGATAGTTTTTGTAAATCTAGGTGAAAAAAAATGAAACAAATAGCAATTGCATTCTATTTCTGAATTTTATTTATTAAATCTTTAAAAAGAATGTCTTTTCAATAATTAACTTTGATATTTTCACCAATTTCAAGTATGTGTTTTGTTAATTCATCAAAATCATTATTGGTAACTCTATGATTGGAAATGGCTACTCTAATGCAATATTGTCCGTTTAGGGTAGTATAACCAGGAACCGCAATGGCTTTTTCTTCAATTTGTAATTTAATTTCTTTGTTTAAGGCATTTAAACTATCTGAATTTTTATCTCCGGGATTGTACCTAAAACAAACAATATCCAAACCAATAGGGGCCATAAGCTCTAAATCATCATTTGCTGAGATAAGTTTCCCTAAATATTGTGCTTGTTCAACATTTCTTGTAATCATTCTGCCAAAACGTTCACTACCATGTTCTTTAATGGACATCCATACTTTTAATGCCCTAAAATGTCTGGAAAGTTGTAAACCATATTCGCTGAACCAATTTTCACCTGAAGCTAACCCACGGGTGTTTTTTGCCAAATACTCCGGAATTAATGAAAAGGTGTTTTTATGACTTTCCTCATCTTTGATTAAAACGCAACCCACTTCAAAAGGCATATGCAACCATTTGTGTAAATCTAGAGCGACAGAATCTGCTCTTTCTATCCCTTGAAGTTGAGGTTTTACTTGTTTTGAAAGCATAGCAATGGCTCCAATAGCACCATCAACATGAAACCATAAATTATTTTGTTTACAGATATCGGCAATAGCATTTAAATTATCAATGGCACCGGTGTTTACAGTTCCAGAGGTAGCAATTACACAAATGGGATTTAATCCATTCTTTTTATCTAGAATAATCTGTTTCTGAAGCGCTTCTATATTTATTGTATAGTCTTTGTTAACCACTATTTTTTTAAAGAAATTAGCGCCTAATCCCAATAGTTCACAGGCTTTTTGGTTGCAACTATGCACTTCTGTTGAACCATAAACAACCATTCTTTTTTTAATGTTTTGCACACCTTCATTTCTAATGTCAAAACCAGCTTTTACATTTCTGGCAACGGCCAAAGCTGTAAAATTAGCCATAGAACCACCACTTACTAACAACCCACTCGCTGATTCAGGATATTCCATTATTTCTTTGATCCAGTTAATAACTTGCTCCTCAACTTTATGAGCTGCATGGGTGCCACCACCTAAATTGGGGTTCATAACGGATGCCCAAAAATCGCCCATAACTCCAGAAATAGTGCCTGCACCCATATACCATGCCCAAAACCGAGGATGAATATTCCCCATATTATAGGGCAAAATATTTTTGGTAAAATCTTCATAAACGTTCTCCGGGTCTACTGGTAAATGTGGTAATGCTGTTTCAAAACTTTTAAGTACTTCCTGAGGCATTTCTAGCCAAATTTCCCTATCCCTTACGTGTTCAATATAATCAAAAGCATCATCAACCATTTTATGCATTAACGCTTTTGATTTTTCCCAATCTTGTGGATCAAGAGTTTCGAAATGTTTTGAATTATGTGTTGTGCCCATATTGAGGAAATAAAATTTAGACTATTAATTTATGACTGAGAATTTTTACTGAATTTTTTTAAAGTTTGAATGTTTAATATTTCAGTAAACAAGAGTAATATACATGAAATAATAATGATGGCTATTCCAAATCCAAAATGATCTGCAATAAAACCAATAGAAATGGCGAGTATTGACGTTGTAATGGTACTAAAAAAAGATTGCGCAGATAATACTGAAGTAAGAAGTTCTGGTGGAACATGATCTGCAATTTCACCTATTAAAAGTGGTTTTCTTATATTTTCAACAATATAGATAAAGGCGAAAAATAATAAGGTTAAAAACCATAATTCAAATTCATAAAAAACGCCACAAATCATTCCGGTAACAAGACCTATTTCAAGTGTTAGTTTTGAAATATTGAATCCAAATGCCTCTGAAATTTTAAAAGATTTTTTTGAAGCATAAGACGTTAACAGAAAAATAATAAAATAGATAATTCCAATAATAATTCCACTTTTTCTTTTGGGGTCCAACTGCATCAAAAAAGGAATTATCAACGCTATCTGTAGCATCACCGGTTGAATATAATCTTTTATTGCTTTAAGATAAGACGAATGCAGTGAAGATGAATTTATTATTTGAAGCACTTTTGGATGTTTTAAAGCATTTATAAATGATTTAAAAACAAAAACCAGGGTAACTTGTTGAGTTTTTTTTGATTCGTTTAAAGAGTAATTTAATGAATTTGGGTAAGAATAGATATTTATGAAATTAATCAGATAGGGGATTACCGAATACAAAAAAACAGTGTGATAACTTCCTGAATATAAAACCAAAAAACCAGCAATTAATGCAGAAAGCGCTGATCCTTTTTGAGACCAAGAACGCGTATGGCCATAATAATTTGCTTTTTGGTCCTGCCAATTATTAATGGCTAAATAGTCCATAATCATGCCTTTATGTGTGCCTGTTCTAAAAGCATCAGCTATTCCAAAAAATGTAATTGCGAGAATAAAAAAATAAAAAGTATTAAAGAAATAGAACACAAGAAATGAGATGATGTATAATATAAAAGCAACAATAAGCGATTTTTTTCTGCCATAAGTATCAGCTAAAATACCTGAAGGGATTTCAGAAACATTTATGATTATTTCCCTGGTGGCGTAAAGGATTCCAATTTGGGTGAAACTGATGCCGCTTTCCATGAAAAAAAGCAATAAAAAAGCATCAAAAAAACGTAAATTTTTTAAAAATCCATAGGCACAGAATTTATAATATTGTCTGTTTTTTACTAGAATACTCATTATGGATCCTTATGAAATATTAATTTTTTTACTCTTCTATTCTATTCTCATCAAAGGCAGAAGGTAGTAACTTGGGTATAAATTTTACAAATAAAGGAAGTAATATGGCACCACCCGGTAGCATAAAAATAGCCAAACTTGGTATGGACTTCATAATATCCAATAACTGGTCTTGTACTTTTTTTTGTTCGTCTTCAGTTAATGCCCTTTTGGTAGATTGTGTAAGCAAAACCATAAGTTCTTTACTTTCCCTGAGTTCATTTAATAATCGTTTGCTGTTTCTTTTAATGAGTTTGGTCACCATATTACTGGAGTTTTCATAAAAACTCTGTATCATGTTTTTTGAACTCAGCAATGCAATTTTGTCTTTGTTTAAATTATAAAATGTATTAATGTCCTCTATGGATTGTACAATAATTTGTGGGTGAAGTTTTAAATCTTTACCAAATGAAATTAGCCTTTTTTGTTCTTCAGTGTCAATAATTTTATCACTCCAATAAGCCATGCAAGCAATATCAATGATGTAATATTTGGCTAATTCTGTATGAATACTGTTAATAACATCTTGGTAGGTTACTGAATCTTTATTTTGGTAACGTATGGAAGATTCTAATAGCTTTATTAAGCTTTCATCATATTTTGTTATGTCTTTTTTAGTATCAAAAACAATTAAAACAATGGTTTCAATGGCTGCTTCCAATTCAATTAAATAAGATTTTGTAATGGTATCTGAATTTAAATATTTTTGATAAGCTAACACATCAACAAAAAGAAGCGCATTGGTTATAAAATAATTAAAGTTTTTAGTAATGATATTGTCATCAATATAAACGCGTTTATGAATTATTGCTTCCAGCAAATTTTCAGATTTTTTTTTACCTAAAAGATCTTCGAAATAGGATGATTTATAATTGTCAATAGTATTATAAAAATTAATGACACTATCTAAAAAGGGTTGGGTTTTGTTTGATTTGTTATAAATAAAATAAAAAGATAAAAACAGGTTTATTCTACAGAGTTCTTCATGTGTGAAATCTTCATTTGCAGTACATTTTTGAACTACAGATATGTTGCTTCCATATATAAATCCGCTTGCCTTAAGGGCACTGTAAAATTCGTTCAATGGCAATTGTAAAAAGCTTTCATTGGTTGCTAGCTCTTTTAAAAGTTTTTTTATCCAGCCTTTTGCTGATGGATTCATGATCAGGTCTATTATTAAGGATATAAAAATAAAAAAAGCTACTTCAAAAAGTAGCTTTCAATTCATTTTAAATTTATTTTTTATTTTATAATTCCTGCACAGCTTATTCTGCCACCGGCATCACCCGTAGGTTGTGTAGTAAAATCATCAGTACCAACATGCACAATAACACCTTTTCCAACAATATCCTTGGTTTCATCACCACAACCCATGCACCATTCGTCTGTAGAAAAAGTTATAGATCCTTTACCACTAGCATCTGCAGTAAAATTACCTATGTCTCCTTTATGATAGCCGGTTGTAGCCCCCCATTTTCCATGTGGTTGTAAAGTAGGGTTCCAATGACCTCCTGTTGATTTACCGTCAGGTGAAGAGCAATCTGCTTTTTCATGAATATGAATAGCATGAACTCCTTCTGTTAAACCTTCCATTTCAGCAACCATAGTAACTACTCCATTTTCTTGAGTAAATGTTACGGTTCCAGAAACGTTACTGTCACTTTTAGGCTCAAGTTCAATTTTAATAACTTCAACCTTAGCTGTCACCGCTTCTTTTGCGGTAGCAGATTCTGTGGTTTTTTGTTCTGTTTCTTTTTTAACTTCTTTACATCCTACGGTAAAACCCATTAGGATTGCCAAAAAAATAATTGATGTTTTTTTCATAATATTTTTTAAAATTAGAATTTAATGTAATTTAGGATAAATTTAAACCTTTTGCAAATATCATTATGACCAATATCATGTTTTTAAAAATTCATTTCAATTAATTTTGACCCAAGTTTGAAGGTATGAACAATTCATTAGTAAATAAATATAATATTGCAGGTCCAAGATATACAAGTTATCCAACGGTTCCGTATTGGGATAATGACACATTTTCAGTAAATAATTGGAAATCGTCTTTAATTACATCATTTAATGAAAGCAATGAAAGTGAAGGTATAAGTTTATACATTCATATGCCTTTTTGCGAAAGCCTTTGCACGTTTTGTGGATGTAACAAACGGATAACCAAACAGCATGATGTAGAATCTCCTTATATAGACGCAGTTTTAAAAGAATGGCGTTTTTACGTGGATTTATTTGACCAAAAACCAATAATAAAAGAATTACATCTTGGTGGAGGAACACCAACCTTTTTTAAACCGGAAAATTTAAAGCGATTAATAAACGGGATTTTTGAAGATGCCATCTTAGCAGAAGGGCATGAATTTAGTTTTGAAGGGCACCCAAATAATACCACTAGAGCACATTTACAAGCTTTATTTGATGTTGGATTCAGACGCGTAAGTTATGGCGTTCAAGATTATAATATTACAGTCCAAAAAGCGATTCACAGAATTCAGCCTTTTGAAAATGTAAAACGTGCCACCGAAATGGCCAGGGAGATTGGATATACTTCTGTTGGACATGATATTATTTTTGGTTTACCGTTTCAAACTTTAGAACATGTTGAGCAAACCATATTAAAAACCAAAGAATTGGGTCCGGACAGGTTAGCATTTTACAGTTACGCACACGTGCCATGGATAAAAGGTAATGGTCAACGCGGATTTAAAGATTCTGATTTGCCAAAAGCTGAACTAAAAAGACAACAATATGAATTAGGTAAGCAATTACTCACTGAAGTTGGTTATCATGAAATAGGAATGGATCATTTTTCATTACCATCGGATTCACTATATAAATCTATGCAAAACAAAAATTTACATAGAAATTTCATGGGTTATACCGCCTCAAAAACCCAAACTATGATTGGTTTAGGAGTTTCTGCGATTGGTGACAGTTGGTACGGATTTGGTCAAAATGTAAAAGTTCTTGAAGACTATTATGAGTTACTGGAACAAAATAAGCTACCAGTATATAGAGGACATATTTTAAACGAAGAAGATTTAATTATTAGAAGACACATTCTTAATTTAATGTGTGGATTTGAAACTTCATGGACTTCAGATCACATGAATTTACCAGAAATCCCAGAAGTTTTAATGAAACTCAAGGAAATGGAGCAAGATGAACTTTTAGAAATATATTCAAAGTCCATTAAAATTTTACCGAAAGGACAACCTTTTGTGAGAAATATTTGTATGGCATTTGACTTATTATTGCAAAGAAAAACCCCAGATGTGCAATTGTTTTCAATGACAGTTTAAAATAAAACTTTCAGAAAACAAGTAGAATTAAACTATTGTAATAACGATTGTAACCAACTTTATTAAAAAACAAGTTGGTTATTAAATCATTAAAATGGTAAACAAATGAAAAAAATTATTGTACCAACTGACTTTTCAGAGCATTCAGAATATGCTTTAAAAACAGCTGCAGCATTAGCAAGAAAAAATAAGGCAGAAATCATTGTGTTAAACATGTTGGAAATGTCTGATATTATGCTAACGGCATCAGGCGGTGACCAAAATGCAAAAACAATGTTCTTTTATAAATTTGCTTTACAGGAATTGAATGTTTTTCTTAGAAAAGATTATCTGAAAGATATTAAAGTAACCCCAATTGTAAAACATTTTAAAGTTTTTAGCGAAGTAAATGAAATAGCAGTTGAACATAATGCTGACCTTATAGTGATGGGTTCTCATGGTGCCAGTGGTGTTAAGGAACTTGTTATTGGGTCAAATACAGAACGAGTTGTTAGAAATTCAAGCATTCCTGTTCTTGTTGTGAAAAATGAATTAAAGAAAACAAATTTTGAAAACATTGTTTTTGCCTGTGATTTTTCAGATGAAGTTATAAAACCATATCATAATTTTATAAAATGGTTTGATAATCAGAAATCTAAAATTAATATGGTGTATGTGAATTTACCTAATGAAAGATTTAAAAGTTCTTTAGAAATTGAAAAAAGCGCCATCAATTTTTTTAAAAAAGCAGACGGCAATACAAAACGGATGCAAGATGTGCATTTTGTTGCTGATTATACGCCTGAACTTGGTATTATAAATTTTGCTAAAAAAATAAGTGCAGACCTTATTGCAGTTCCAACTCATGGAAGAAAAGGTATTGCACATTTTTTAGAAGGTAGTATTGGTGAAGATGTAGTAAATCACGCTGCATTGCCGGTTATGACATTTAAAGTTTAGGTTATAATAACTTAGAGTGACTGATTACTATTTTTAAAAGAGGCTGTCCAAAAAGCATATACTATCCGTCATTACGAGAAATTTTTATTTCGAAGTAATCTGTAAATCAATAACTTACAATTTACAGATTGATTCTCCCGATAGCTATCGGGAGAAGCAATGACGACTTTTTAGACAGCCTCTTTTACCTTAATAAACATTTTTTATACAATAAAAGATAATGTTTTTTAATTGCTTAAGGTCATTTCAACGCTAATCTTAGTATCCAATAGTTTTGAAATTGGACAATTCAATTCTGCATCTTTTACCAAAGGTTCAAATTCTTTTTGGTTGATGCCACTTACTTTAGCATTCAATATCAAATGGGAGCTTGTAACGGCACCATTTTCAAGTGTAATTTCACAGGTTGTGTTCAATGATTCTGGCTTCAAGTTTTTTTCCTGTAAAATAAATGCCAATTTCATTGTAAAGCACCCAGCATGGGCTGCAGCTATTAATTCTTCAGGGTTTGTGCCAATGCCATTTTCAAATCTGGATGAAAATGAGTATTGGTTTTTATTTAAAACCTTACTTTGTGTTGTTAAATGACCCTTGCCATCTTTTCCTGTGCCTGTCCAAAAGGCTTCTGCTTTTCTTTTCATGTTTGATTAATTAAATATTTGATTAATTGTTCATTATATTATGACTGTGATAGTTCCATAATTTGTTTAATTCCTCAAAAATAAATGGGATTTTGGAGATAAAAAAACTCATTGGTTCTATACCTTAAAGGTAATGATTTTCTATTAAAATAATGACCATTAATTTAATACTTAATATTAAGTTTTTAAATTTTAATATAGGATGGCGGTGTCTTAATAAAAAAGAAATAATTTAATGACAATCCATGACTCCATCAGCCATTTCGTGCATAGGTACTGGTGAAATATATGGAATTCCCAGACCAAGTCCTCTAAGTATAAATAGGATGCCAATACCTATCACAAAAACAGGAATGACTTGTTGGATGCGTTGTTTTATATGGGTATTTAAAAACTTACCTAAATAAATAGCAGAGGTCATTAATGGAATGGTTCCTAAACCAAAAAGAAACATATACAAGCTACTTTGCAGCGCACTACCTATTGCTAAAGAAGCAAATACGGCCATATAAACCAGACCACAAGGTAAAAACCCATTTAAGAAACCTATGGTTAAAAAAGTATCGGCTGTTTTCTTTTTCAGTGCTTGCCCCAAAGCAGATTTCACTTTTGAAATAATTTTATAAATTGGTTTAGAGAAATTATAGGTGTTAAAAGTTTTAGCTGGAATCAAAATAACAACAATCATTAGCACTCCTATAGCAATAGATAATTGCTGCTGTATCCCAAAGATATACAGGCTTTTTCCAATTAATCCAAAAAGCAAACCAATAAGGCTATAAGCCAACAACCTGCCAAAATGGTACATGAGGATTTGAAAGACTTTGGTAAAAGAATTTTGTCTATCAACAGGGAGCATAAAGGCAATAGGCCCACACATACCAATGCAGTGAAAGCTGCCTAATAAACCAAATATGAGCGCTGACCATAACATTTAGTAACTGATTTCTTTTTTGAACAAATAATTTTTTCCGTTATATTGCCAATCAATAGTAATGTTCCAACGACCATCTAATAAACGTTTGTCAGGTACGAGCAAAGAATTTTCAGACAATGAAATTGGAGTTTCAAAATCTAATTGTTTGTTAGATGGTCTATATAGGAACACGTTACCAGTGATTTTTTTTATATCGAAATTTTCAGGAAATTGAATTAATAACCCGTCAGTTGTTTTGGTGCAAGTAAGGTTTTCTTCAAGTGACCTAGCATTATTTAGTTTATTGATTTCATCTTGAAAACCAAGTTCAACTTTATAGTAATCCTCAGTTACTAAATCGTGATTGTATTTATCATTAAAATTCACTTTGATAAGAAAGTACATGATAAATGATATAAAAAGAATAAATGCTAAAACGATTCCTGTTCCCCAATTAAATTTCATGATTTATATTTTAGTTATAACTTCTAGGACCTAAAAAGTTGACGGTTGTAGTTTCAATTAGTTTTTTATGGCTGTAAACCTCAATCATTAATTTGTTTTTATCTCCTTTTAAATCATTCTTATTAATTTCAATAAATAAGGTACCTTCAGCCATTCCTTGTGCCGGAACTACAAAATTATCTTTTGTTGATACAAGTTTGATGGAGCCGTTAAAATTTCTTAATTTAAAATCCACATCATCAATTTCTTTATTGGTCTTGTTCACCAATTTATAAGTAAACACATTGCTGATGATATTGTTTGCTTTATGTTCATATAATTGCCCAGGCAGTCTTAAAACCCTAGCTTCTACATCATTTCTTAAAAACAACATTCCTGTTAAAACCCCGGTAAGAATAACAAGCACTGCAATGTAACCTTTCATTCTTGCCGTAAGCTTAAATGTTTCCTTATTTTCTATTTCGGCTTCACTGGCATATCTAATAAGTCCTTTTTCAAGGCCAACCTTCTCCATAATATCGTCACACTCATCAATACAGGCGGTGCAATTCACACACTCCAATTGTGTGCCGTTTCTAATATCAATTCCGGTAGGACAAACGTGAACACATTGACTGCAATCTATACAATCGCCATGGCCCAATGCGTGCCTGTCTTCGCCGTTACGCCATTTTTTTCTTCCTTTTTCAGCTTCACCGCGCTTATGGTCATAAGCCACAATAATGGATTTGTTATCTAATAAAACCCCCTGCAATCTACCATAAGGGCAAGCAATAATGCAAACTTGTTCTCTAAACCAGGCAAATACAAAATAGAAAACCGCTGTGAATATCCCTAATGGGAATAATGTTGATAAGTGTTCTGCAGGTCCTTCAACAATATATTGAAGTACTCTGTCTCCACCAATTAAATAGGCCAAAAAAACGTTGGCTATAAGAAATGAAATGATTAAAAAAACAAACCATTTTAAAATCCGCTTTCTCCATTTTTCAGCATTCCAAGGTTGCTTGTCAAGTTTTATTTGTTTGCCTCTATCGCCTTCTATCCAAAATTCTATACGCCTAAAAACCATTTCCATAAAAATGGTTTGTGGACAGATCCATCCGCAGAAAACACGTCCAAAAGCAACCGTAAATAGGGCAATAAAAATGACGCCAATAAGTATTGAGATAACAAACAAATGAAAATCCTGTGGCCAAAACGGAAAACCAAAAATGTTAAACCGACGTTCTAAAACATTGAACATCAAAAACTGGTTGCCATTTATTTTTATAAAAGGAGAAGCAATAAAAAAGATCAGTAAAATATAACTTACTATTTTCCTATACTCATATAATCTGCCACTTGGTTTTTTTGGATATATCCAAGCGCGTTTGCCTTCTTCATTAATAGTGCCAATAGAATCTCTGAATTTTTCTTTTTCTGTGTTTTCCATTTGTTTGGACTATTAAAAAGACTCCCAAGAATGAGGTTGTCTTAAAAGTATATTTTACCGTCATTACGAGAAATTTTTATTTCGAAATAATCTGTAAATCAACAACCTGCAATTTACAGATTACTTCTCCCGATAGCTATCGGGACTCCCAATGACACTTTTATAGACAGCCACATTTTTGGATTATCTTCATTTTTTAATTGATTGGTGTTGTGGCTTCAAGGTGTTTCAGCATTTTCATCTACCCAAACATCTCCTTCCGGGGCTTTAGGGTTTGCAGGAGTTGTGCCTTGTAAAGACAATATATAACTTGCAACTTGTGCAATCTCTAAGGGTTTAAAACTTTGTTTCCAAGCAATCATACCTTTACCGTCACGCCCGCCTTCGGCTATAGTTTTAAATACATTTTTAATACCACCACCCAATATCCAATGGTTATCAGTTAAATTGGGCCCAATACCACCACCGCCATCAGCCATATGACAAGCCACACAGTTTTGCATAAATATGGCTTTACCACTATTTAAATCAGCTTCATCAGTAAGTAATGTTACAGAATTCATATCGACTAAATCTTTGGCTGTTTTTTTGTATTCAGCAATACTAATTTTAGCCTGTTCATATTCTTTTGCTAACTCGTCATATTGACTATTATTTCCAAAAACATGAAAATTTATTAAATAAATAAGGGCAAAAACCATGGATGCGTACCAAGAATATAACCACCAAGGCGGCAATGCATTATCCAATTCTTTTATGCCGTCATAATTATGATCTAAAATTAATTCACCTTCCTCTTCAATTGGTTTGGTACCTACTAATTTTTTATAAGTGTTTTTAATCCATGTAAACTGAGGAACCTTACTTTTTGAGGCTAAAAAGCGTTCTTTTGCCTCGTCTGTTAAGCTTTGGAACATGACATTTTCTAATGCGCCAATGATTGCTTCAATTGCTATTAGGATAATCAAAACCAATAATAAAAATATCAGAACTATTGGATATTTCATAAATGCAGGTTGTTCACCGGAATCAACAAAATATTCTACGAGCCCGAAAATAATAAAGAATATTATAGGAACTCTAACGTAAGACGGAATAAGATTTCTCATAACAAAGTGTCGTTTTGGTTATTGTTATCTAAAGGTAGATTACTTAATGTATTTATATATTCTTTTTTTGTACTTAATACCCACCAAAGGAGCAGTACAAAAAAGGTGAAAAATATGATTAAAGATATGATTGGATAAATTTCAACTCCTGAAATGGTTTCCATATAGCCTTTTACAAAATTTAACATGTTTTTTTCTTTTTAGTATTATTGAAGGTCATTAACTTTTATATCTGTGCCTAAGCGTTGTAAATAGGCTATAATAGCTACTATTTCACGATCTTTCATTTCAATGAAATCAACTCCATTTTCAGCAGCATGCTTTTTGTCAGCTTCATAATTAGCTGCAAAGTCCGGGTCATTATATAAGTTCTGCTCTATTTGCGTGCCTTGGGTTGTCATTTGTTGTTGTGCATTGGCAATGTCTTCATCACTGTATAGCACCCCAAGAGTTACCATGGTTTCCATTTTAGATTCTGTTAAAGATTTGTCCAGTTTATTTTTAATAAGCCATTTATAATTTGGCATGATAGACCCACTTGAGGTGCTTCTTGGATCATACATATGATTTAGATGCCAATTGTCAGAATATTTTCCACCTATACGATGTAAATCTGGCCCTGTGCGTTTACTTCCCCAAAGAAATGGATGGTCATAAACATATTCACCTGCTTTTGAGTATTCACCATAGCGCTCCACTTCGCTTCTAAAAGGGCGTATCATTTGTGAGTGGCAGCCCACACAACCTTCACGAATATAAATATCACGTCCTTCTAACTCTAACGGTGTATATGGTTTTACACTGGCAATAGTTGGAATATTTGATTTTACTAATATGGTTGGAATAATTTGGACCATTCCGCCAATAAGTATAGCAACTGTTGCCAATAGGGTAAACTTAACAGGTTTACGTTCAAGCCAAGAATGATACCCTTCACCGGCCAAACGTTTTTTAGAAACACGTTCTAAGGCTGGAGCTTCTGCTAATTCATCGGTTACCGTACTACCAGCTTTTATAGTTGCAATAATGTTATAAACCAAAATAAGCATGCCCGTTAAATATAAAATACCACCAATAGCACGCATCCAGTACATAGGCATAATTTCAGTAACGGTTTCTAAGAAATTTCCATATACTAAAGTACCATCAGGATTAAATTGTTTCCACATACTTGCTTGGGTAAAACCAGCAACATACATGGGTAAGGCATACATAATGATACCTAAAGTGCCAATCCAGAAGTGAAGATTGGCAAGACCCATTGAAAACAACTTTGTTTTAAACAAACGGGGTACTAGCCAATAAATCATTCCAAAAGTCAAGAATCCGTTCCAAGCTAAGGCGCCAACGTGAACGTGCGCAATAATCCAATCAGTAAAATGGGCTATCGCATTGACATTTTTTAGTGATAATGTTGGTCCTTCAAAAGTTGCCATTCCATAACCGGTAATAGCAACCACCATGAATTTTAAAACGGGGTCAGTCCGTACTTTATCCCAGGCTCCTCGAAGTGTTAATAATCCGTTTATCATGCCTCCCCAAGAAGGCATTAATAACATAACTGAAAAGGCAACACCTAAATTTTGAGCCCATTCCGGTAAAGCGGTGTATAATAAGTGGTGTGGGCCAGCCCAGATATAGATAAAAATTAAAGACCAAAAATGGACTATGGATAATCTATAGGAATAAATTGGTCGGTTTGCTGCTTTTGGAACAAAATAATACATCAAGCCTAAAAAAGGCGTTGTTAAAAAGAAAGCCACCGCGTTGTGACCATACCACCATTGAACCAAAGCATCTTGAACACCAGCATATACCGAGTAACTTTTTAAGGCACTTACCGGCAATTCCAAACTATTAAAAATATGAAGCACAGCAACAGTAACAAACGTTGCAATATAAAACCAAATGGCAACATATAAATGACGCTGACGTCTTTTGATGATGGTACCAATAAGATTCCAGCCAAAAACCACCCAAACCACGGCAATTGCAATATCAAATGGCCATTCTAATTCTGCGTATTCTTTAGAACTTGTAAATCCTAAAGGCAAGGTTATTGCGGCACCTACTATGATGAGTTGCCATCCCCAAAAGTTTATTTTACTTAAAACATCACTAAACATTCTGGCTTTAAGTAAGCGTTGTGTAGAATAATAAACCCCTGCAAAAATAGCGTTGCCAACAAATGCAAAAATAATGGCGTTGGTATGTAAAGGCCTCAAACGCCCAAAGCTTAGCCATGAAATACCATCTGTGTAGTTTGGGAACATAAACATAAAGGCAAGCATTAAGCCAACTGACATTCCTACAACGCCCCATAGAATGGTAGCATAAATGAAATTTTTTACGATTTTATTATCGTAATGAAACTGTTGCATTTCCATAATTGTAATGATTAATCTTTTTTGGTTAGTATTGATTCACTGGGTTTTTCTTTTACTAGTTCGTCTTCAAATAACATCCGAACAGATGGCGTATAACTATCATCATATTGTCCATTTCTTACAGCAACAATAAAGGCAATAAAGAAAATTACTGCCACTGTAATACTAATGGCCAGTAACATATAAATAACACTCATGCCTTGTTTAATTTAAGGGTTAAAAATACTTTCATACTATATGTTAATATATGATATTTATCATATTCTATTTTAAATTTCTGCACATAAAATTTGTTGCAATGGTTGTAAAACTTACAATACTTATTGAGCTTAAAGGCATTAATATGGCTGCAATTACTGGCGATAATTGACTTGTTACGGCAAAATAAAGCCCTAAAATATTATATACAAATGACAATACAAAACTCCATTCAATAATTTTCATGGCCTTTTTTGAAACCGTTATATAGTTGTGCAGTTGATTAAATTTTGAGGCATCTAAAATGGCATCACAAGCCGGTGAAAAAACATTGACATTCTCTGATATCGCAATCCCAACATTACTTTGAGCCAAGGCTCCTGCATCATTTAATCCATCACCAATCATTAATATGTTAGCACCTTCACTTTGGTGATATTTAATATATTCCAATTTATCTTCCGGTTTTTGGTTAAATAGTAGTTTGGTCTTTGCAGGAAGCAATTTTTTTAAATTTTCAAATTCCCCTTCGTTGTCGCCAGAAAGAATGGCTAATTCATATTTGTTTTTGAGTTTATTGAATAGTTTTGAAAGCCCTTTTCTGTAATTGTTATAAAATATGAATTTTCCTCTATAGGTTTCATTCGTACTAATATGTACGGCCGTATTTAATGTTGAGTGTTCTTGTAAGTCACCAACAAATTTAGCTGAACCAATTTTGATGGAAGTATCTTTATGAACTGCTGAAATACCTTGACCCAGATGTTCTTCAAACTCTTCCAAAGAAATGATATTATTCTCTTTTAAAACATCATATAAAGTTCTGCTCAATGGATGGTTTGAACCTCGTAATGTGTTTTTTAACAGTGTTTCTTCAGAACTTGAAAGCATGTCGCCTTCATAAGTGGCAGTGCCTTTTTTATTGGAGGTTATGGTACCTGTTTTATCAAAAATAATAGTATTAATGGCTGCTAATTGTTCAATAACTGTTGCATTTTTAAGATAGAATTTTTGCTTGCCAAAAATCCGTAATACATTCCCAAAGGTAAAAGGTGCCACCAAAGCAATGGCACAGGGGCAAGCAATAATAAGAACTGCGGTAAAGGCATTCATGACTTTTGAAGTATCAACAAATAACCAGTAAATACTTGATGAAAAGGCAATAATCAATATAGTCAATGTAAACCATTTGCTAATAGAATTGGTAACGGTTGTAAAACTATCTTCTTTGTTTTTACTAAAAACATCATTACTCCATAATTGGGTTAAATAGCTCTGCTCAACAGTTTTTAAAGCTTCCATTTCAATCATTCCAGAAGTTTGCTTTCCGCCTGCATATAATTTATCACCAGAATATTTATTTATGGTTTCAGACTCACCTGTCACAAAACTATAATCTATCGTTGCGTTCCCATTGATTAAAATTCCATCTACAGGAATAAGTTCTTCGTTTCTAATTAACAACCGGTCACCTTTTTTTATTTCATATACTTGTATAGACGTTTCTTCGCCTTCTGAAATTTTGGTAATAGCTATGGGAAAATACGATTTATAGTCGCGTTCAAAGGATAAAAATGAATAGGTTTTTTGTTGAAAAAACTTCCCGATAAGTAAAAAGAACACCAAGCCCGCTAAACTATCAAAAAACCCAGAGCCTAAATTGAACATAATAATATATGTGCTTCTTAAAAACAACACAATGATTCCTAAAGCTATAGGAACATCAATATTTAGTATTTTGGCTCGCAAACCTTTATAGGCCGAAATAAAATAATCTTGAGCGGAGTAAAATACAACGGGTAGGGAAAAAGCAAACATGAGCCATCTAAACATAGGTTTAAATTGGTCTAACCAAAACTCATTTACTTGAAAATATTCAGGGAATGATAAAAACATGATATTACCAAAAGCAAATCCGGCAATGCCCAGTTTATAAATTAAGCTGCGGTTAATATGTTCTTTTCCTGTTTTAAAGTCATCCAAAGAAATATAAGGTTCATATCCAATAGAACTTAATAATAAAACAACGTTTTTAAGCGAATAGGTTTCAGGATTAAAAGTAACCCGAACTGTTTTCTTTCCAAAATTGACTTGTGAAGACGAAATCCCAGAATGAATTTTATTTAAGTTTTCTAAAATCCAGATACATGAACTGCAGTGAATATGAGGAATAAATAAAGTGACAATTTGAGTTTTATCATCATTAAATTCAAGTAATTTTTCAACGATGCTATCATTGTCTAAAAAATTATATTTCCCTTCAATTTCTTTTGGCGTAGCGCCAGGTGCTGATTGTAAATCGTAATAACAAGTTAAATCGTTAGATGCAAAAATTTCGTATACCGTTTTACAGCCATTACAGCAAAATGATTTTTCATCAAATGTAATATTGGATTTTTTAGTGTCTAAACCACAGTGAAAGCATGGTTGAAGCCGCATAATTTGTTTGCTCATATGTACCTAGCACAAAGATTTTACATAAATACAAATATAAATATGATATATGTCATATTTAGAAAATATGATATTTGTTGAGTTTTGCTTAATTTTACAATCACTAAATTTTACTTTGGTAACTATGGGTAGGTGTGAACAATGTATAACAAGGCAGCTTAATTCTTTAAAAAGCTTATCTAATGACGAATTAGTGAGGATTTCAAATTGTAAAATATCCAGAATAGTTAAAAAAGGTGAATTTATTTTTGAAGAAGGAGATACCCTTAAAGGCATTTATTGTATTAGAGAAGGTATTTGTAAGTTAACTAAATTAAGTTCAAATGGTAAGGATCAAATAATCAAATTGGTGGTCAAAGGAGAATTGTTAGGGCAACGTTCACTTATTAATGATGAAAGTGTAAACCTTAGTGCCGTTGCTTTAAATGATATGGAATTGTGTTTTATTCCTAGGGCCGAAATTATGAACGACCTTCACGATAACCCTGAATTTTCTTTTGATTTATTAAAACAAATGGCCCAAGGTTTAAAAGAGGCTGATAATCTTATTGTAAATATGGCTCAAAAATCTGTGAGACAACGTTTGGCTGAAACATTGATTTATATTAATAATAGTTTCGGAATTAAATCTGACGGCACATTAAGTGTGTTGTTATCTCGGGAAGATTTTGCAAATATTATTGGAACAGCCACAGAATCTACTATTAGAGTACTATCTCAGTTCAAAAAGGAAAAATTAATCACGACCATTGGTAAACAAATTAAAATAATCAATTTAGAAGGCCTCAAACGTGTAGAGTAATAAGTCTCATATGTTTTTCTTTTGCTGATATAAATATTTCTAATAACTCCACATCTGTTTTTTGTTTCAATTGTATTATTTTTATACAGCTATGACAAAAAACAAAATTCATAAAAAAGGATTCGTTTTTAAAAAATATGAAGCTCCTTTTCAGTCTCCTTTTGATAAACTCTTTGAAGTCTTTAAAGAGTTGATTACGCATACGTCAGGTGATTTTGATGAGGCCATTGATTGGTTACGGGAATTAGATAAAGAATATAAACTTACCACTCCAGAATATACTATTGATGATTTTATTGAAGACCTGAAGAAAAAAGGCTATATAAGGGAAGAAATTGATCCCAATGGCAAAAAAGGAGGGATGGCAATAACCGCTAAAACGGAGCGCGCCATTCGTCAACAAGCTCTAGATCAGATTTTTGGAAACATTAAACGCAGTGGTCAGGGCAATCATAAAAGTAAAAGCCCAGGGATTGGTGATGAGCATACGGGTGATTTTAGAAACTATCAGTTTGGTGATGCTTTAGATAAAGTATCTATGACTGAAAGTTTAAAAAATGCACAGATTAATCATGGTATAGGTGACTTTAAAATTTCAGAAGATGATTTAGTGGTTGAAGAAACGCTTCATAAATCCCAAATGAGTACCGTTTTGATGATAGATATCAGCCACAGCATGATTCTGTATGGAGAAGACCGGATCACGCCTGCTAAAAAAGTAGCTATGGCCTTAGCCGAATTAATTACCACGCGCTACCCTAAAGACACCTTGGATATTTTGGTGTTTGGAAATGATGCATGGCAAATTGAAATTAAAGATTTACCTTATTTAAAAGTAGGCCCATACCACACCAATACGGTTGCAGGATTGCAATTGGCAATGGATTTATTACGAAGAAAGCGCAATACCAACAAACAAATATTTATGATTACTGATGGTAAACCGAGTTGCTTGCGGTTACCGGATGGCGAATATTATAAAAACAGTAATGGCTTAGATAGGCATATTGTCAATAAATGTTATGATACCGCACAGCAGGCCAGACGGTTGCATATACCTATAACAACGTTTATGATTGCACAAGATCCTTATTTAATGCAGTTTGTTAGAGAGTTTACTGCTGCAAATCAAGGCAAAGCATTTTATACAGGATTAAAAGGATTAGGGGAAATGATTTTTGAAGATTATGAAACAAACAGGAAAAAAAGGATTAAAGGGTAGTTAGAAATATAAATAGAACTTGTTCCTCCCTTTTTTTAAGGGAGGTGGATTTTCTAAAAGAAAATCCGGAGGGTTAAAACACATAATATTGAAAGAAAAAAGCAAAGTTCATACACTAAAACACCTAAAAGAAAAACGAGCAGAATTAAGACAATCCTTAACACCAGCTGAAGCATTTTTATGGAAACATTTAAAATCAAGACAATTTGAAGGAAGGCGTTTTACACGACAGCACAGTATTAAAAATTATATTATAGATTTTTATTGTGCTAAAGAAAGATTAATAATTGAGCTTGATGGTGAAGTTCATAATAACGAGTTAGCTATAGAAAAAGATAGAATTAGATCAAAAACTTTAGAAGGTTTAGGATATAAAGTAATAAGGTTTGAAAACAAAATGGTGTTTGAAAATTTAGCATCGGTTTTAATGGAAATAAAAGAAAGTTTTAAATAAAACTCCTCTTTCTTCCGATTTTAAAACAAAATCGGAATTCATCTCCTCTTTAATTAAAGAGGAGAACAAGTAAAATAAAGACTAAGGAAAAATATGAAAATAGAAAATATTAATATACTGGGTGCTTTAAAAAAAGCTGGATATCAAAGTAAATCAATAAAGGATGAATTAAGAGATAATTTAATTCAGAAAATAAAAAATAAAGAAACCACCTTTGAAGGGGTTCATGGCTATGAAAATACGGTAATTCCAGAATTGGAACGGGCTATTTTATCACGTCATAATATCAACCTGTTAGGATTACGAGGTCAGGCAAAAACGCGTTTAGCACGGTTGATGCTGAATTTATTGGATGAATATATCCCTGTTGTTGAAGGTTCAGAAGTAAATGACGATCCGTTTAAACCCATTTCAAGATATGCTTTGGAACTAATTAAAGAAAAAGGAGATGCTACACCTATTTCCTGGCTCCATAGAAGTGAGCGTTTTGCTGAAAAACTGGCAACGCCAGATGTGACGGTAGCAGATATTATTGGTGATGTTGACCCCATAAAAGCGGCCAATTTAAAATTGAGTTATGCCGATGATAGGGTGATTCATTATGGTATGATTCCACGTGCCAATCGATGTATTTTTGTCATAAATGAGTTGCCGGATTTGCAGGCGAGAATTCAAGTGGCGCTGTTTAATATTTTACAGGAAGGAGATATTCAAATACGTGGGTTTAAAGTAAGATTACCATTGGATATTCAATTTCTATTTACAGCAAACCCGGAAGATTATACCAATAGAGGAAGTATAGTCACGCCGTTAAAAGATAGAATAGGATCTCAAATTTTGACCCATTATCCGGTGGATATTGAAACGGCAAGACTTATTACTGAGCAAGAAGCTAAGGTAGTTGAAAGTCAAAAAGACATGGTTTATGTTCCTGATTTGGCAAGGGATTTATTGGAGCAAATTGTTTTTGAAGCTCGTGAAAGTGATTTTATTGATTCTAAAAGTGGCGTCAGTGCCAGATTAAGTATCACGGCATTAGAAAATTTATTAAGTACGGCAGAACGCAGAGCATTGAAATCTGGTGATGATAAAACCATTGTAAGATTAAGTGATTTTGTGGGCATCATTCCGTCTATTACCGGAAAAGTTGAATTGGTGTATGAAGGTGAACAGGAAGGTGCCGCAGTTGTAGCTTATAATTTAATTGGAGAAGCTGTAAAAAGTTTATTTGAAGAATTTTTCCCGAAGATAGAAAAGCTGAAATCACAAGACCAGGAATCTCCTTATGATGATGTTGTTTCGTGGTTTTTTAATGAAAAAGAAGGCTTTGAATTATTAGATGATGTAAAGGATAAAGAATATAAAAGGTTGCTTGATGCCATTTCACCTCTGGATGATTTACTAAGAGAATTCCAACCTAAAATATCTAAACAAGACTCTTTTTTTGTTAAGGAATTTGTGTTGTGGGCTTTGGTGGAGCATAAGCAATTGAGCAAATATAGGTTTACGGAAGGCATTCAATTTAAAGATCCTTATGGTAGTTTTATAAGCGGTATATAAAAAAAGGGAGGCAAATAGCTTCCTTTTTTTGGTTTTAGTGTTTTAATTAAAAAAATCAGACTTAAAAATTCAGCTTTAATACTTCAATTGATGAAAATTGGCTGATTTTAGTTTTGTCATATCTTCAAAAACATCGGGTCTGATTTTACAATTCCGTATTCTATCAGTTTCAGTTTAGCACATTGGGAATACCATTGAGAATAATGTTGAATTCCTTGGATTTTGCTAAAAAAACCATTAAATTTTGGGAAACCAATGCCTTAATTCGAATAAAAATATAAAATCAAAACAATTCATGAGCAAAACAGAAGATAATATTCAACCAGATATAAAGCTTCTTTCATTTGATATTGATAATACTTTAATAGATTTTCATACCCATAAAAGTAATTTTCGTAAAATATGGAAGAAATACCAATCCAAAAATGATGTCATCCTCACTTATAATACCGGGCGTTTAATTGATGACGTTCAAGATTTAATTCATAGAGGTATTCTGCCAGAACCAGATTATATCATTTCGGGCGTGGGAACCCATATTTATGATTACAATGAAAAACAGGTTATAAAAGAATTCAATGATATATTGGATGATGGTTGGGATTTGGAATCCGTTGAAAAGATTATTCAAAATATCAATCATCCAATTAATGAGCAACCCTCCAGATTTCAGCATGCATACAAGCGAAGTTACTTTTTTCACAATGCAACTCCAGAGTTGATAGATAGTATAGAAAAAGATTTCATGGATGCTGAGATGCATATAAACGTGGTTTATTCTGGTGAGCAATATCTTGATATTTTGCCTAAATGGGCAAATAAGGGCAATGCGCTGCAATGGTTATTGCAAAAACTAAATATTGATGCATCCCATGCCTTGGTTGCTGGCGATAGTGGCAATGATTCCGCTATGTTTGACCTGGAAAATGTTAAAGGTATTGTAGTTGCCAATGCTCATGAAGAGCTTTATAAATATACAAAACATCGCCAAACATATCATGCTGAAGGGATTTGCTGCGATGGTGTTATTGAAGGCTTGGTGTATTATGGTGTTTTGCCAGAGGAAGCCATTATAGATAAAAATAAAGACCATACGGATGATTTTTTTATCCAACAAGAGTTGAATAATATAGCTGCCGAAGATGAAGATGGAAAAATCGCTTTGATTCGCGAAGGCTACCAAAAAGCAATTGAAGCTTTAAAAAAGAATATTACCCCACTTGGTTTTTCGGCATGTTCCATAAAAGATAATGTTACTAATGGTACCGATGAAAACTATCACAGTGTTTGGGCAAGGGATGGCGCCATAACCGTTATAGGGTCTTTGCCTTTAATTCAAGATGAAGAGATTCATAAGTGTCAACGCCAAACGCTTTTAACCTTACTTGAGCATATTTCGCATAATGGACAAATTCCATCAAACGTTAGAATTAAAGATAACGTTCCTGATTATTCGGGTGTAGGGGGAATATGTTCCATCGATAGCGGTATATGGTTCGTTATTGCTTTTTACGAATATATTAATGTGACCAAGGACATAGAATTTCTTAGAAAATATATTTCAGACATAAAAGAAACCATGCGATGGCTGGGTGCGCATGATAGTAATAACGATGCTCTTCTTGAAATTCCCGAAGCTGGTGATTGGACTGATTTATTTGGTAGAAGTTATAATATACTTTACGATGAAATACTCTGGTATCGATCCAATGTTTGTTTTGGGCGAATGCTTGAAATGTTAGGCGATTATGAACAAGCTGGCGAATACATACGGTGGTCGCAAGTCATAAAAAAAGAAATATTACAGAACTTTTGGCCATCAACCCAGCAGCGATTGTTTCAATCGGTTTCTTTTGCTGAAAAGCAATTCACTTTAGGAGATACGTCTTATTTAATTGCACAAACCACACCGTTTGACTTTAGTTGGCGTTGTGATACCTTAGGGAATATTTTAGCATTTCTACACGGTACGGTAGATTCGGAGAAAGCACATCAAACCTTTAGATTCATGTTAGGGGTAGGTGTTAATGATCCGTTTCCTGTGGCAAATGTATATCCTGTGGTAAGTCCGGGAGACCCCGATTGGCGTCCCTATTATACTGTAAATCTTCTCAATTTGCCCAATCATTATCATAATGGTGGTATATGGCCTTTTGTTGGAGGGTTTTGGGTGAAATTCATCAATAAATTAGGGTTTAGAGATGTAGCGGTATCTGAGTTGCATAAACTGGCCCTTATTAATAAAGAAGGCATTACCGATGCGTGGGAGTTTACCGAATGGGCCCATGGTACTACAGGTAGGCCTATGGGGAAAGCATATCAAGCATGGTCAGCAGCACAGTATATTTCTGCTTGCCATGATTTAAAAATAATTAAGTAATAACTAAAATTAAAAACTATGAAGTCAATATTAATGATCTCGTTACACGGATACGTAGGAGCAAATGCCGAATTAGGAAAGCCAGATACTGGTGGTCAAGTAGTTTATGTTTTAGAACTAGCAGAACGTTTCAGCAGATTAGGAAAAAGGGTAGATTTAATGACTCGTCAATTTGAAGATCAGCCAGAATACGATAAGGTTGATGAAAACTATAGTGTTTGGCGAATTCCTTTTGGTGGTAAAAAGTTTATCCGAAAAGAAGATATGCACGACCATTTAAAAAAGTTTGTTACCAACTCTTTGGCTGCCATAAAAAAAGAAAATAAGAAATACGATGTGGTTTATTCGCACTATTGGGATGCCGGTTGGGCAGGTCAAAAAATAGCAGAAGAATTAGGGGTGTCCCATGTACATACACCGCATTCTGTGGGTTGGTGGAAACAGCATACTATGGGAAGCGATATGGATGAAAAGGAAATGGAGAAAACCTATCGTTTTAAAGAGCGTATTAGAAAAGAATATTTCGTTTATCAAATGTGTAATCACATCATTGCTACTACTTTGCCTCAAGTAGATTTGCTTACCAAACAATATGACGTTTTGCCTAAAAATTGCACCATGATTCCGCCGGGGATTGATGAAAACAGGTTTTTTCCAATTCCATCCAAAGAAAACGATCGCATTAGGGTAAAATATGATATACAACCTACTGATATTTTAACCTTGGGCAGAATGGCACATAATAAAGGTTACGATTTGTTAATTCAAGCATTGCCAACCGTTTTTGAGCTCTGTCCGGAAGCTCGATTGGTTGCAGCCATTGGTAGCGATAAATCGGATCAAGATGATGAAGGGGTTGCCAAATTGAAGAAGCTGGCGACTGAATTGGGCGTTATGGATAAAATTAAATGGAAAAATTATATTGCAGATGAAGATTTAGCTAATGTTTACCGTTCAGCAAATATTTTTGCAATGCCATCAAGATATGAGCCTTTTGGTATGGTAGCCATTGAGGCTATGGCTTGTGGTACGCCAAGTATTATAACGGTTCATGGTGGGTTATACGATTTGATAGACTTTGGAAATCAAGCCTTATTTGCAGATCCACACAGACCTATTGAGTTTGGTGCGATGATGTCAATGCCTTTGTTGTATCCTAAAATGCGTAATGAATTATCTGTTGAAGGTGCTCGCTTTGCACGTCGTAACTTTGGTTGGACAGGCATTGCAAAACGTATGATTGAAGTCTTTAAAAGCTCCATCAATCAACGTACAATGGAATCTAATCTGTTTTATTAGTGAAACTCTATTTTGTCTATTTTGAAAAGTCCGAAGGACGAATTCAAAATAGTTAGTTGAACTAATCCCGCTATTTGTTGAACTTGTTTCAGTATCTAGTGGGATCTTTGGTTTAATACCTCTTATTAAAACAGCTTTAAAATATTAATAACTAGCTCTTGATTTAATATTATTGGCGCATAATTGAATAATTTCGGTTATGCGTTTTTGTCTTGTCACTTCTCGTTTTGCTTGATTAAGCCAATACAAATAACTTTTTCTATATGAAGGGGAAAAATTTTGATAGTTTTCAAACGCTATTGGGTTTTTGTTAAATTCTGAAAGTAAATCTTCAGGAATAATTCCTTTTTCAACAGCATCTAACGCTGTCCAACTACCGTTTTGTTTACCAATTTTTACTTTGGCTAAACCACTTTCATGCATCAAATCATTCTGTGTAAGTTGTTTTATATATTTTTTGTTTAGAGCACTCCACACACTTTTAGGATTTCTGGGTGTAAAATATTGTCGCCGTTTTCCATTTCCTAAACTTTTCACGGTAGAGTCAATCCAGCCATAACATAAGGCTACTTTTACGGCTTCTTCCCAACGCATGCTGTCGTTTTCATTATCCACTTTATAAAAAATTAAATGAATACCTTTAGAAGAACGATGATTGTTGTGTAACCAGTGTCGCCATTCCTTATCGGTTTTAAAATATAATTCCAGTCTTTCCAATGCTTCTATAATTTTTTCAACTTCACATAAAAATTTCTATCAACTTTAAAAACAATATTATTAGATTCTAAAGGCATAAATTTCCATATGGACGTGGGAAATAACCATTGCTCCTTATTATTTATGCTTACTAAAATGGGCATATCAAATTTGTCAACAATATGTATCCAGTGGTATTTTAATTGGTTGTTTTCAATTTTATATTCTAAAGTAGGAATTTCAGTAGTTCTTAAATACTGATTAAAAAATTCAGTAAGATCTATTCCGCTTTGGTCACTTAAATAATTTTCAATTTGTTGTGTTGCAACGGTTTGATGGTAAAAGGTTTTATTTAATCCACGCAAAATTTGGCGCCATTTTTCATCATCTTCAATGAGTTGTCTCAAGGTGTGTAACATATTTGCACCTTTGTAGTACATATCTCCTGAGCCTTCATTATTTACGTTATAGTAACCAATAATTGGTTTGTCATTGAGAATATTAGCCCTAGTTCCAATCACATAATCTGCAGAGGCCTCTTTACCATAATAGTAGTCAATAAATAAGTTTTCTGAATACGCCGTAAATCCTTCATGAATCCACATGTCAGCAATGTCTTTATAGGTAATGTTGTTTGCAAACCATTCATGCCCGGATTCATGTATAATAATAAAATCAAATTTTAAACCCCAGCCAGTACCTGATAAATCATTACCTAAATAGCCGTTCATATATTTATTTCCATAGGTAACAGAACTTTGGTGTTCCATACCTAGATAAGGCACTTCTACCAGTTTATATCCATCTTCATAGAATGGGTAGGGGCCAAACCAATATTCAAAAGCTTTCATCATTTTGGGGGCATCTTTAAAATGCTCTTTGGCTTTTTCTAGATTATCTTTTAACACGTAATAATCCATGTCTAAGTTTCCGTTTTCTCCATCATATACTTCCGAAAAATGAGCATAGTCTCCAATATTGACATTTACGCCATAGTTATTTATAGGATTATCTACAAACCAATTGAATGTTTTTGTGTCGCCGAATTGATCAATACTTCTTAGTCTTCCATTTGAAACATCCATCAATCCTTTTGGAACAGTAATGCTAATAAGCATACTATCCACTTCATCATACATATGATCTTTACAAGGCCACCAAACGCTGGCTCCAAGGCCTTGACATGAGGTTGCGATGAAATCATTGCCATTGGTGTCTTTTTTCCAAGAAAAACCACCGTCCCATGGCGCCCTAACAGCTTCTTTAGGATGGCCTTCATAAAACACATCAATTGATTGAATGCTTCCAATCTTTTGATTACTTTTTAATTTTATAAAATGAGCGTTACCATCATCCCTTACTTGCAATTCTTCTCCATTTTGCACAACTTTGGTGATTTGTAATGGTGATTGTAAATCAATTTGTAAAACTGATGCTGAGTCTAAGACTTTATATTGAATGGTGTTTTTCCCTGAAATAAATTTTGAATCTGGTTTAACTTTAATGTCTAAATGGTAAAATGTTAAATCCCACCATGAGCGTTCCGGGGTTATAGAGCCTCTTAAAGTATCTTGATGCGTAAAAATATTTTTTTCAGATAACAACCCTTGTGCCTGTATCAATATATTCCCTGAAAACATGAAGATTATAAACGCTAAAATGTATTTTGACATACTAAAATTATTAGTTTCTCATTATAGTATTTGGAAACACTACTGGGCTTTCATAACCATTTTCCCCAACCGAAGCAATTCCAAAGAAAAAATTATCAATAACAATTCCATGGAGTGTAAACTCTGAAACATCACCTACATAACGACTCTTATCCCAAGTTGATGATGTGGTATCTCTCCAATAAATTTTGTATCCAATAGCACCGTCAACTTTATCCCATTTAAATTTTGCAGATGCTTCCACAATGCCTCCAATTGCAACATTTTTTGGTGTTGGTGGTGCCCAGGCTAAACTTGCCAAATTAATAGCGTTGACAGCAGTTAGTTTTCTGGCATAGTCAAAATTTACATGTTCTATTACATCACCGTATTGTATTCCATTTTCTTCTCTAATATCTTGGTGTTGTTGTGTGTAATTTTCATGAGCTTCCATAATACGGATTCCTGCAAACCCTAAATCATTAAAGGGACGATGATGACCTCCACGCCCAAAACGATCCAATCTATATACCATCATTGGGTTCATTTCTGGCATAAAATTTTTAACTGTTTTATGAACATAGCGTGCTAATTGCCGAGAAACACCATCAACTTCACCTCCATAGAATCGCCTCATTTGGCGTTCACGTTCTGTTTCTGTTGGCGGTACAGGTTCAGAAAAAATTCTAAATGTTCTGTTGTCAATAACTCCATCAACACCTTTGATGTTTCCAATCATATCATTATTAAGAATTCCTATAATATCCCAATTATTGTCTTGGGCGTATTTAGCCAAACCGGAACCACCAAAAAGACCTTGTTCTTCACCTGAAAGTCCCACATAAACAATACTATTCTCAAAACTGTATTTTGATAATACCCGGGCAGCTTCCATTGTTCCAGCCATTCCAGAGGCATTGTCATTGGCACCGGGTGCATCTATTGTAAAATCCATAGTGTCACCGGCACGAGAATCAATATCGCCACTCATAATGATATAGCGATTTGGATATTTTGTTCCTTTTTGAATGGCAACCACATTAACTATCCACGCATCATGAGGTACTCTGTTATTTCCTTCTTTGGTAACAAAATCCTTTTGATAAAAAACATTTAAACATTTATTGCAGTCCTTGGAAATGGATTCAAATCCAGATTTTATCCATCGTCTTGCAGCACCTATTCCTCTTGCGTTTGAAATGGTGTCACTAAACGTATTTCTTGTTCCAAAATTAACCAGTGTTTGAATGTCATTTTCAATTCTTTGGGCTGAAACATTATCTATGATTTGATAGAGTTGAGTACCTGACTGAGCTGATACAAATTGAAAAGAAATGAGAAGTAAAAGAATAAGCAGTTTTTTCATAATTTTTTTACTAAAATAATAAAAAAAAGCGCCTCAAAAATAAATTCGAAGCGCTTTTAGGTTTGAATTAGTCCTGACTTCCGCATTTTAACACCCAAAATCAAAAAGGTGGGCTAGCATCTTATGTTCATTTGTTAGAAGAAGTGTTTTTTTGATGATTTTTTTCGTTTTTTCAGTCTCTATTTCTATTTGGTAAATGCTTTGTAAAATCTCTATTACTGATTCTGGCGATAGGTTTGATTTTTTTACTTTGAGTTGCCTTTCTAACTCTTTATAAACCTTATAAGCTACGAAGGTGAGGCATATATGTGCCTCTATTCTTCGTTGTTTTTGATGATAGATAGGTCTTATTTTTAAATCTGTCTTGCTAATCCTAAAAGCTTTTTCAATCTGCCAAAGATGTTTGTAGTTGGCAATAATTTCTTCTTTGCTCAATTTTGCATTAGTGAGATAACCTTTCAATCCATCCCATTTTTCATCTAAGTGATATTTTTCATAATCTATTTTTACGTCTAATTCTCCTTCCAGAGTTAGATATTTGTTATAACCTCGGTTGTTAATACTGGATTTTGTGAGCTTACCTGTCTTTACTTTTTTTTCCAATCTCCGTAGTCCTTTTTCACGGTTGTATCTGTCTTTTTTAGCTCTTTTGTCTGAGTAATTGATGATGAGTTTTAGATTTGCTTTGTTTATTGTTTTGCTCTGACCATTTTGCAGCCTTAGTGAAAGTATCTTTTTCTTTATTGGTTCACTTTCATTTTTGATTCTTGCGCCAAGGATAAATTCATAGCTTTTCTCTTGAAGTTCTACTACATTTTTGTTAGAAAGAAGTCCAGCGTCTGCAACGATCACGAGCTGTGAGAGTTTGTACTTTGTTTTAAAAGCATCAATTACAGGCAGCAATGTATGCCCTTCAAACTTGTTGCCCTCAAAAATATCATAAGCTAAGGGATATCCATTTTTACTTACTAGCAGGCCTAAAACTATTTGAGGGTTTTGATGTTTCCCCTCTTTTGAAAAACCTGTTCTGCGCAGCTCATCTTCATTATCTATCTCAAAATAAACGGTTGTCACGTCATAAAAAACAATGTTTATCTCATTATCCAATATTTTCTTTGAGTGTGTAAAACTAATCTGCTGTGCCGTTTCTTTTTGGGAACGATGAAGTTTGTCTAAGTAACGATAAACCTCGTCTTCAGAATATTTTTTTTGTGCATAGCGATACAAATATTGAGTGGTTTTTAGCTTACTTTTGGGGTAAACTAAACGATAAAGAACCAAATCTTTAAAAATTTCGTCCTCTATTTTATTGAAGCCTATCTCATTAAATATTTTTCCTAGAACTAAGTCTAAACCTACAAGTTTATGAGAAATTATATTATTTAAAAAAGTATGATACTGCTCTTCTTCATTGAAAAAATCAAACTCCCTAACACCCGTAAAATTGTCGACCCAACGTTCTGCTCTAATAATTTTATGTTCAATTTCAGAAGATAATTTGCTCCCTCCGAAACTTTTCAAAACTTTATATTTACCACTACTTTTATCTATAACTTGAATATAAATCTTACCATTCTTATATTTTACTTGTCTTACAAACACAAAAACAAAGGTAAAAAAGAGAAATTAACACCCGAAATGAAAAATCAGTAAAAAGTAACCATAACATTATCAATTAGTTATATATAATGACTCTTGCTAATTTGAAAATGTGCGGAAGTCAGGAGAAGTAAAAGAATAAGCAGTTTTTTCATAATTTTTTTACTAAAATAATAAAAAAAAGCGCCTCAAAAATAAATTCGAAGCGCTTTTAGGTTTGAATTAGTCACTCTTCATTAAAAACAATATTTTTTTTCAGCTTTAACTTTTTCAGCTATTTCATTACGTAAATCTACAATATCTGGATAATTCGCATATTTTGTAAAGCGTTTAAGCCCCATAAGTAGCATACGTTGTTCATCACCTTCAGCAAAAGAGATGATGCTTTCTTTACCATTTTTTTCAACAATGGAAACGGCATCATATAAATATAATTTAGACATCGCTATCTGTACTTTTTGAGCATCTTCACCAAATCGTTTTACATTTTTTTCTGTTCTTAAAATAGCAGATTCAGCCATATAGATTTCAATTAAAATATCAGAGGCTGCAAGTAATAATTGTTGGTGATTATCTAAATCGGGGCCAAATTTTTGAACGGCAGCACCCGCAACCATTAAGAATATTTTTTTAAGCTTTGCAATCATTTCTTTTTCTTCGGAAAATAACACAGAATAGTCTGGAGTATCAAAAGAAGGAATGCCAATAAGTTCGTTGGCTACAGCAGTTGCAGGGCCTAATAAGTCTACATGACCTTTCATGGCTTTTTTAACTAACATACCAACACATAACATTCTATTTATTTCATTGGTACCTTCATAAATACGAGCAATACGGGCATCTCTCCAGGCAGCTTCCATAGGAGTGTCTTCAGAAAATCCCATCCCACCAAATATCTGAATACCTTCATCTGCACAATTTTGTACATCTTCAGAAACAGCAACTTTTAAAATAGAACACTCAATAGCATACTCTTCAACACCTTTCAGTTCTGCTTCTTGATGTGTGTTTCCTGCTGCAATACGCATTGCAATACGGTCTTCAATATTTTTTGCGGCTCTATAACAAGCAGATTCACCAGCATAAGTACTGGTTGCCATATGTGCTAATTTTACTTTAATAGCTCCAAAATCTGCAATGGGGGTTTTAAACTGTTTTCTTTCAACAGCGTATTGAACGGCCGTAGTAGTAATACGTCTTTGAGAATCTAAGCACGCTGCAGCCAGTTTAATACGGCCAACGTTTAAAGCATTCATTGCAATTTTAAATCCGTTACCTCTTTCAGAAAGCATATTTTCCACAGGGACTACCGTGTCACTAAAAAACACTTGACGGGTAGAAGATGAACGAATACCTAATTTGTGTTCTTCTTCACCCATGGTAATACCATTTTTAGGATCATTTTCTAAAATAAATCCTGTGATGTTTTTATCCTTTTCTATACGGGCAAAAACAATGAATAATTTACAGAATCCTGCATTTGAGATCCACATTTTTTGTCCGTTGATTTTATAACTTTTTCCATCAGCAGATAGGGTAGCGGTAGTTTTTCCGGAATTGGCATCACTTCCAGCACCTGGCTCCGTTAAACAATAAGCTCCAAACCATTCGCCAGTTGCTAATTTAGGCACATATTTTTGTTTTTGTGCTTCGGTACCATATAATGTGATTGGCATAGTTCCAATTCCCGTATGCGCCCCAAACGCTGTACTAAATGATCCCGTACCACTTGAAATGTAATCACAAACCAACATAGTTGAAACGAATCCCATATTGAGTCCGCCATATTCTTCCGGCACGGCAACCCCTAAAAAACCTAGGTCACCAGCTTTTTTCATACAAGCTTCAGTAAGCGCATAATCTTTAGCTTCAAATCTTGGTTTATTCGGAATAATTTCTCTCTCGTTAAATTCCATAACGGCATCCTTCATCATTTTTTGTTCTTCAGAGAAATCTTCTGGGGTAAATACGTCTTCACATTTGGTTTCTTTTACAAGGAATTGTCCGCCTCTTAAAATGTCTTTTTCTGTTGTTTTCATAAGCTTCTCCCAACCCTCTCCAAAGGAGAGGGCTTTTTAAGGGTGTATTATTTAAATTTATTGTTCATGTTTATTTTTTCAATTCTATTTTCCCCTTTGGGGAAATGCCAAAGGCAAAGGGGCTTTTAATTCAAAAATTCAAAAATACCACAAGCACCTTGTCCTGTCCCAACACACATGGTTACGGCTCCATATTTACCTGTCATTTTTCTTTTTCGCATTTCATCAAAAAGTTGAACAGATAATTTAGCTCCTGTACAACCAAGTGGATGCCCTAATGCAATGGCTCCGCCATTTACATTAATGATATCTGGATTTAAATTTAATTCTCTGATAACTGCTATTGATTGTGATGCGAAAGCTTCATTTAATTCAATCAATTCTAAATCTGATTGTTTTAAACCTGCTTGTTGTAATGCTTTTGGAATGGCTTTTACTGGTCCAATTCCCATGATACGAGGCTCAACACCTGCAGCAGCATAATTTACAAGTCTAGCAATAGGTTCAAGTTTTAATTCTTTTACCATGTCTTCACTCATTATCATTACAAAAGCTGCTCCATCACTCATTTGAGAAGAGTTTCCAGCGGTTACACTTCCGTTAGCAGCAAATACTGGACGTAATTTTGCTAATGCTTCCAAACTTGTTCCTGCACGAGGACCTTCATCTTTAGTAACTGTATAATTTTTAGTCGCTTTTTTCCCGTTTTCATCTATGTAAGTTTGCTCAACTTCAATTGGAACAATTTGTTCTTTAAAACGATTTTCAGCTTGAGCACGTAATGCTTTCATATGTGAATTGTAAGCAAACTCATCTTGGTCTTCACGAGATACTTTAAACTGATTGGCTACCGCTTCAGCCGTATTTCCCATTCCCCAATAATAATCTTCGTGGCCAGCTTTTACTGTATCATAATTTAATTCTGGCTTAAAACCTGTCATTGGTACAGAACTCATACTTTCTGCTCCACCAGCTATTATGCAATCAGCCATACCTGCTTGTATTTTAGCTGTGGCTATTCCAATAGTCTCAATGCCAGAAGCACAAAAACGATTAACGGTTACACCAGGAACATCCACGCTATCTAAACCAATTAATGAAATAAATCGTGCCATATTCAATCCTTGTGAACCTTCAGGCATCGCGTTACCAACAATAACATCGTCAATACGCTTCTTATCTAAATTAGGAAGCTCTTTCATCATGTACTGAATGGTTTCAGCAGCTAACTCGTCAGTTCTTTTAAAACGGAACACACCTTTTGGAGCTTTGCCAACTGCTGTTCTGTATGCTTTTACTATATATGCGGTCTTCATAGTTTCCTCTCCCTAACCCTCTCCAAAGGAGAGGGAACTGTTTTGGGTTATTTTTAAATGTTATACTTTATTTTATGTTTTACCTCTTAAATTCTCCCCTTTGGGGAGATGCCTTTAGGCAGAGGGAATTCTAATTGCGTAACGGTTTCCCGGTTTTTAACATGTGTTGAATACGTTCTAAAGTCTTTCTTTCTGTACAAAGCGATAAAAAGGCTTCACGCTCTAAATCCAATAAATATTGTTCGTTAACTAGTGTAGGTTCTGATAGATCACCTCCAGCCATTACATAAGCTAGTTTATTAGCAATTTTCATATCATGTTCTGAAATGTATTTACTGTCTTTCATAGAGTCTGTTCCTACTAAGAACATTCCTAATGCTTGTTTACCTAATACTTTTATGTCATTTCGTTTTACAGGTTGTGTATAACCAGCATCTGCCATCAATTTCGCGTGAGCTTTAGCAACTGCTATTTGTCTGTCTTTATTAACAACAACAATATCTTTTCCTTTTTGAAGAACACCTAAATCAAATGCTTCATAAGCCGAAGTTGATACTTTTGCCATACCAATAGTTAAGAAGTATTCTTGAAGAATATTTAACTCTACGTCTCCTTTTCTAAATAAGTCTTGAGCTCTTAAGGCCATTTCTTTAGATCCCCCACCACCTGGAATAACGCCTACGCCAAACTCTACAAGTCCCATGTAAGTTTCAGCAGCAGCAACAACTTTATCTGCATGTAATGATAACTCACAACCTCCACCTAATGCCATTCCGTGAGGGGCAGAAATTGTTGGGATGGCTGAATAACGCATACGCATCATAGTGTCTTGGAAGTATTTGATAGCCATATTAAGCTCATCATATTCTTGTTCAGCAGCCATCATAAAAATCATTCCGATGTTGGCGCCAACAGAGAAGTTTGCTGCTTGATTTCCAACAACCAAACCTTCGAAGTTTTTTTCAGCTAAATCGATTGCTTTATTTAATCCGGCTAAAACGTCTCCCCCAATAGTGTTCATTTTAGACTGGAATTCACAATTAAGAATGCCGTCACCTAAATCTTCAATAACCACTCCGGAATTTTTGAAAACCTCCTTAGATTTTCTAATATTATCTAAAATGATAAAAGCATCTTGTCCTGGTATTTTTTCTTGTGATTTTTTAGCGATATCATAAAAATAAGTTGCCCCGTTTTTTATTGAATAAAAGGTTGAGTTTCCAGAGGCTAACATATCATTAACCCACGCTGCAGGTTGTTTGCCTTCGGCTTTCATTAGTTCAATGCCTTTTTCAACTCCTATAGCATCCCAAATTTGGAAAGGACCATGTTCCCATCCAAAACCCGCTTTCATGGCATCATCTATTTTGTAAAACTCATCTGAAATTTCAGGAATTCTATTGGACACATAAGCAAACATATCAGCGAAATTTTTTCTATAAAAATCTCCGGCCTTATCTTTGCCTGATACCAATACTTTAAAACGATCAATAACTTTATCTATCGTTTTGGTGAGTTCAAGCGTTGCGAAATTTGCTTTTTTACTTTCTCTATATTCTAAGGTATTTAAATCAAGCACTTTAATTTCTTTACCTTCTTTTTTATAAAACCCTTGACCAGTTTTGCTACCCAACCATTTGTTTTCCATCATGGTATTAATGAAATCTGGCAGTTTAAACAGTTCATGTGCTTCATCATTAGGGCAATTGTCATAAATGCCATTGGAAACATGCACTAAAGTATCCAACCCAACCACATCAACAGTTCTGAAAGTAGCTGATTTTGGACGGCCAATTACCGGCCCAGTTAATTTATCGATTTCTTCAACAGTTAAACCCAAAGCTTTTACCTGATGAAATAAAGATTGAATCCCAAAGATTCCAATCCTGTTTCCAATAAATGCAGGAGTATCTTTAGCAACTACAGAAGTTTTTCCGAGAAATTGTTCGCCATAACCATTTAAAAACTCTAATACTAAAGCGTCTGTTTTTGGTCCTGGAATGATTTCGAATAATTTTAAGTATCGAGCAGGATTAAAGAAGTGAGTACCGCAAAAATGCTTCTGAAAATCTTCACTTCGGCCTTCACTCATAAAATGAATAGGAATTCCTGAGGTATTTGAAGTGATCAATGTGCCTGGAGTCCTGTGTTTTTCCAATTTTTCAAACACCAGTTTTTTAATATCCAAGCGTTCTACAACCACTTCCATAATCCAATCAACATCTTTTACTTTTGCAATATCATCTTCTAAATTACCTACTGTAATTCTTTTTGCAAAACTTGGATGGTAAATAGGTGAAGGTTTCGATTTTAATGACGCTGTTAAAGAATCATTTACTAATCGATTTCTAACCACTTTGTTTTCAAGGGTCAATCCTTTGGATTTTTCGGCGTCATTTAATTCTCTTGGAATGATATCCAGCAATAACACATCTACCCCAATGTTGGCAAAATGACAAGCTATTCCGCTTCCCATAATTCCAGAACCAATAACCGCTATCTTTTTAATTCTACGTTTATCCATTTTTTAATAACCTACTGTTAATTATTTTTGTAAATTTTTTTGTTCGTAATCATTTCATTGATTAATTCTGCAACTTCATAAAAGTTCTTTAATTTTTCTTCAGAAATATTGTTTCTAATAGCTTCATTAAATGTGAGCACTTTTTCTTTTGAATACATTCTTTTTTCTCTCCCAAAATCGGTTAAATGAATGAGAACACTTCTGCCATCATCCGGATTTGAACGGCGTTCAATTAAGCCTCTTTTTTCCATAGTTTTCAAAATTCTTGATAAACTGGTTGCTTCCATTCCCATTTTTGGTCCTAAAGCAGTAGAAGGCGTTCCTTTTTCCTGATCAATGCTTAATAAAGTTAAACCGGTTGCCATGGTGCTATCAAACTTTGAGGCCTCTTCATTATACATTTTAGATACCGTTAGCCATGTGGTTCTTAATACATAATCAATGGTTTTGTCCTTCATTTTTTATTTTTCAAATCCAAATATACAAAAATTTATTATGCGTGCATAATAAATTTAAAGAATTTAAAAACTTTATTAAATAAAAAAAACGTCTCAAGTGAGGCGTTTTTTTTAAATTATAAAGTTTAAATATTTTAACCCATTTTACCGTTTACATAACCTATTATTGCTCCGGTTATAGCTGTTGAAACTATGGCGATTCCTAAATCAGTCGCAAACATTTGGAAAGTAGCTTCTGAATTCATTGCCATATTGAAAAGATTCATAAATAGGGATAAAAACAGTCCAATCACAGCACCAGCTTTGGCACCGGTGACAATTGTTGTAATTTGAGCCCATTTTGTAAAAATATAGGCAATAAACAAACCAAAAATTAAAGAACCAAGAGCAATATAGACAATGCTATTTGGGCCTTCAGCAGGTTGTGGAAAAGAATCTTTAAAGATAATTCCGTAAAATAGCCACCCTAAAAAGAAGTTGGCAACGCCACCGGCAATACCGGATCCAAGGAAATTTTTTGCTTTCATATAATATTATTTAATTGGTTAGTATAAATAAATATATGAAAAAATTAAGAATAATTAAATTATTTATTATTTAAGTTGTGTAATCACTATATTATTAACATATAAATTGAATATTAAATAATAATAGGTTGGGCTGTATCGAAAAAAAATAAAATTTAATGTTAGGGCCTATATATTTTTTCAATCAGATCCTTATATTTTTCTTTGATTATTTTTCGTTTCATTTTCATGGTAGGTGTAAGGTGACCAGCATCAATAGACCATTCATCTGGTGTTAATTCAAACTTTTTTACTTGTTCCCAATTACCAAAATCTTTATTTACCTTATTAATTTCTTTTTGAATACGATCTTTAATTATTTGAGAAGACACTATGGATTCATTGTCCAATTTAATATCCTTGCCTTTTTTTGCTATCCATTGTTTAATAAAATGAAAGTTGGGTTGAATTATGGCAGCTGGCATTTTTTCGTTTTCACCAATCACCATCGCTTGTTCAATAAAGTGTGATTCCTTTAATTCATTTTCAATAAGAGCAGGAGCAACATATTTGCCACCAGAGGTTTTAAACATTTCCTTTTTTCTATCGGTGATTTTTAAAAACCCATCAGAGCTTATTTCACCTATGTCACCCGTATGAAAATAATCTCCAGTCATGACCTCTTTGGTTTTTATCGGATCTTTAAAATAGCCTAACATAACATTGGGGCCTTTTACAAGAATTTCGCCATCTTCTGCAATTTTCACTTCCACATTATCAATAATTCGTCCTACACTTCCAATTTTAAATCCTCCATTTCGCTGATCATTAACAGAAACCACAGGAGATGTTTCGGTAAGTCCATAACCTTCCATAATAGGCATCTGTGCAGCTGCAAAAATTCTGGTAAGTCTAGGTTGTAACGCAGCACTACCAGATACCATAAGGTCTAATTTTCCTCCAAGACCCTCTTTCCATTTGCTGAAAATTAATTTTCTGGCAAGTTTTAATTGTAATTCATACCAATAGCCATTTTTTCTATAGGGCTCATATTTCAACCCTAAATTAACAGCCCAAAAAAACAAGGCTCTTTTAATACCTGTTAAAGCGGCTCCTTTTTCAATAATCTTATCAAAAACTTTTTCATAAAGACGCGGAACAGCAGTCATCACATTTGGTTTTATTTCTTTCAGGTTGTCACCCATTTTTTCAATAGATTCGGCAAAATAAATTTCCACACCGCAATACTGATATAGATATAAAATCATTCGCTCAAAAACATGACAAACAGGAAGGAAACTTAGCGCTTTAGATTTGCCATATTCAAATGGAACCCGTTTTTCACTATCTATAACATTAGATAATAAATTATTGTGGGACAGCATGACACCTTTAGGTTTTCCAGTAGTTCCAGATGTATAAATGATGGTAGCTAAATCATGAGGTTTTACACTGTTTTTTCTGGCATCCACCTCTTTTTGAACACTTTCATCTGTTCCCAGGTTTAAAACTTCTTTCCAGTTTTTTTCATCAGGAATTTCATCAAAAGTATAAATGCCCTTCAGATTGGTGTTTGATTTTATGGCATTTAGTTTTTTTAATACCTCTATGTCTGATACAAAGCAATAAATAGATTCCGAATGATTTAAAATGTATTCATAATCATCTTCAGCAATAGTTGGATAAATAGGAATATTTTGTGCGCCTATTTGTAAAATGCCAATATCTAAAACACTCCATTCTGTTCTGTTAGTGCTTGAAATAACAGCAATTTTATCATTTGGCCGAACACCTAATTTAATTAAACCTCTACTTATGGCATTTGATTGATTTACATATTCCTGAGATGAAATTGATATCCATTCATCTTTATATTTAGTAGTAAGTGCTTTATTTAAATTATATTTTTCAAGCTGATATGTTGGTATATCAAAAAGTCTTGTTATCTCAGTCATTATGTTGAATACAAATTTAGTGTCGTGCAAAATAGCAAATAAAAAATGATTTACAAATGGGTATCAGAAAAAAGCAATTTATTTAAAATGAATTTCAACCTTGAAATAGTACTTATTGGCTTTCATCACATAAAAACTTGAATAATATGATTTATGTCATTGAATAAATATATAATACTCTATAATTTTATCACATTGAAGTTTTAAATTATTTAATTATAATTATATGGAAATCTTAGAAAAAGTAAAAACGAGAGTCTATAAATTTGGTAATAAAACGGCCGACGGAAATAGCAAAATGAAAAACCTTTTAGGAGGTAAAGGTGCAAATTTAGCAGAAATGAGTTTAATTGGAATACCGGTACCTCCCGGATTTACAATTACCACAGAAGTTTGTACAGAGTATAACTTACTTGGTAAAGAAGCCATTGTTGAAATGATTGTTCCAGAAATTGAAAAAGCAATAGACAATATTGAAAACATTATGGGCACCAAATTTGGCGATAAGGAAAACCCTTTATTGGTATCTGTTCGTTCTGGTGCCAGAGTATCCATGCCGGGTATGATGGACACTGTTTTAAACTTGGGTTTAAATGATGAAGTTGTTGTTGGTTTGGCTAAAAAAACAGGAAATGAAAGGTTTGCATGGGATTCATACAGACGTTTTATTCAAATGTATGGTGATGTTGTTTTAGGAATGAAACCAGAATCAAAAGATGATATAGATCCTTTTGAAGAAATCATGGAAGCCTTAAAACATAAAAGAAATATTGTTTTAGATACTGATTTCACGGTTCAAGATTTAAAAGATTTAGTTTATGATTTTAAAGATGCTGTAAAAAAACGTACAGGTCATGATTTTCCGACAAATCCCTGGGATCAACTTTGGGGAGCTGTTGTAGCGGTATTTAATAGCTGGAATGGTGATAGAGCTGTTTATTACAGAAATATGAATGGATACCCTGCTGATTGGGGAACTGCTGTAAATGTTCAAGCCATGGTTTATGGTAATATGGGCGATAATTCTGGTACAGGGGTTTGTTTTACACGTGATGCTGGAACAGGTGAAGACGTTTTTAATGGCGAATATTTAATAAATGCCCAAGGTGAAGATGTCGTTGCAGGTACCAGAACACCACAACAAATCACAAAATTGGGTTCGCTTCGTTGGGCAGAATTAGCTAAAGTTGAAGAAGAAGATAGGTTTAAAAACTACCCATCACTTGAAGAGTTAATGCCCAATATTTATAAGGAACTGGACCAGTATCAACAAAAACTTGAAGATCATTATACAGATATGCAAGATATGGAGTTTACCATTCAAGATGGAAAACTTTGGATGTTGCAAACCAGAAACGGAAAGCGTACTGGAGCTGCCATGGTTAAAATTGCGATTGACATGTTAAAACAGGGTGTGATTGATGAAAAACAGGCCATTCTTCGTGTTGAACCAAATAAGCTAGATGAATTATTACACCCGGTTTTCGACCCTAAGGCTTTAAAAAAAGCAAATGTTATCGCCCAAGGTTTACCGGCATCTCCTGGTGCCGCTACTGGTCAAATTGTTTTCTTTGCTGATGAGGCTAATAAATACAAATACACCATTTTAACTCGAATTGAAACCTCACCAGAAGATTTGGAAGGCATGAACATTGCCAAAGGTATTTTAACTGCTCGAGGTGGTATGACTTCTCACGCAGCAGTAGTTGCGCGCGGTATGGGTAAATGTTGTATTTCGGGTGCAGGTGCATTAAAAATTAATTATAAAACACGCACATTAACTGTTGATGGTAAAGAATATCATGAAGGTGATTGGATTTCTTTAAATGGTTCAACCGGTAATATTATTGAAGGAAAAGTTGCTACGATTGAACCGGAATTAAGTGGTGAGTTTGCTGAAATCATGAAATTATCTGACAAATATGCCACCATGAAAGTTAGAACAAATGCTGACACCCCTAAAGATGCTAAAGTTGCCCGTACTTTTGGTGCACAAGGTATTGGCTTAACAAGAACTGAGCATATGTTCTTTGATGTTGACCGAATTAAAGCCATGCGTGAAATGATTTTAGCGGAGACTGTTAAAGGAAGAAAACAGGCCTTAGAGCAATTGTTACCTATGCAACGTGAAGATTTTGAAGGTATTTTTGAAGCTATGAAAGGCTTACCCGTAACAGTTAGACTATTAGACCCACCATTGCATGAATTTGTGCCGCATCAATTGGCCCAACAAAAGGAATTGGCAGAAGAAATGCATATTTCATTGGATGCCGTTAAGAGTAAAATTGTAGAGTTAGAAGAATTTAACCCGATGTTAGGGCATAGAGGCTGTAGATTAGGTATTACATATCCTGAAATCACTGAAATGCAGGCGAGAGCAATTATAGAAGCTGCTTTAAATTTAAAAGAAAGAGGGATTGAAGCGAAACCTGAAATCATGGTTCCTTTAATTGGTACTTTGGCTGAATTTGAAAGTCAAGAAAAAATTATAAGAGATACAGCAAATAAAGTTTTTGAAGAAAGAAATGACAGTATCGAATATTTAGTAGGAACTATGATTGAAATTCCAAGAGCGGCATTAACAGCTGACTTAATTGCAGCAAAAGCGGAATTTTTCTCTTTTGGAACAAACGATTTAACGCAAATGGCATTTGGTTATTCAAGAGATGATGCTGGTAAATTCTTGCCAATTTATATCGAAAAAGGAATTTTAAAAGTGGATCCATTTGAAGTTTTAGATCAAGAAGGTGTTGGTCAATTAGTGAAAATGGGAACAGAAAAAGGTAGAAGTGTAAAACCAGACTTAAAAGTTGGAATTTGTGGTGAACACGGTGGTGATCCAAGTTCAGTTGAATTCTGTTATAATACAGGAATGAACTATGTAAGTTGTTCGCCTTTCAGGGTTCCAATTGCTCGTATTGCATCAGCACAAGCTGCCATTAAAAAATCCATGTAATTATTTGTTTTAAGTAAAAAACCGGAGTAAGACTTATTATTTGCTCCGGTTTTTTTATTTTTGAAAAGTAAAGTTTAATTATTTTTCCAGCCAAATTCTGGCATTCACAAAGGCTTCTAACCAAGGCGATACTTCATCCTTTCTGTTTTCTTGGTAATACGCCCAATTCCATTGGAATGTTGAGCGCTCAATATGCGGCATAGTTACTAAATGTCTGCCTGTTTTATCGCACATCATGGCAGTATTGAAGTCAGATCCATTCGGATTATGTGGATACTCAGTATAGCCATATTTTGCAACAATATGATAGTTTTCTTCGGAATAAGGTAAATTGAATTTTCCTTCTCCATGAGAAATCCAAACTCCTAAAGTAGCACCAGCAAGTGTAGATAACATGACTGAATTATTCTTCTGAATTTTTACTGATGTAAATCCACTTTCATGTTTATGGGAATCATTATGAACCATTTTTCCATGAATGTCATGTTCTGGGTTTATTTCTTCCAATTCCATAAATAATTGACAGCCATTGCAAATTCCAACAGACAACGTATCTTCTCTTTTGAAGAATTCCTGTATCACTTTATTGGCTTTTTCATTGTATTTAATAGCACCTGCCCAACCTTTCGCAGATCCTAATACATCAGAATTAGAGAAACCACCAACAGCTCCTAAAAACTGAATATCTTCCAAAGTTTCACGACCCGAAATTAAATCAGTCATGTGTACATCCTTTACATCAAAACCAGCTAAATACATAGCATTTGCCATTTCACGTTCAGAATTGCTTCCTTTTTCACGAAGTATGGCCGCTTTGGGAGCCCCATCCCGACCTTCCCCTTTGGGGAAGGAGAGTTTCCCAGTAAAGTGTTTTGGGAATAGATATTTTAAAGGTTGGTTTTTGTAATTATCAAATCTAACTTTGGCTAAACCATTTGCAGTTTGTTTTTGGTCTAATAAGAAAGATGTTTTATACCAAACATCGCGTAAACGAGAAACAGTCAAGGTAAATACTTCTTTTTCGTTGATGATGCTTAATACATCACTGTTGGTTACTTTTCCAATATTAGAGAATTCAATATCAGATTTCTTTAAAACTGTCTCAATTGAAGCTTCTTTTGATTGTATAACAATACCTGCATTTTCAGAAAACAGTAGTTTTAATGAATCTTTTTCAGCTAAAGCAGAAAGGTCTAATTCGGCTCCCAAATCATTATCAGCAAAACACATTTCTAATAAAGTGGTAATCAATCCACCTGAAGCCACGTCATGTCCAGCAACTATTTGTTTGTCTTTTATTAATTTTTGAATGGTATTGAAAACAGTTTTTACATACAAAGCACTTTTTACAGTTGGCGCATCGTTTCCAATTTTATTAAGAACTTGAGCAAAAGAGCTTCCTCCTAATTTAAAATCATCTTGAGAAATATTGATATAGTATATATTACCGGCGTTTTTTTGAAAAACAGGTTCAATTACGTTGCGTATATCATTACAGTTTCCTGCTGCAGAAATAATAACAGTTCCAGGAGCAATTACCTCTTCGTTAGGATATTTTTGTTTCATGGATAAAGAATCTTTTCCGGTTGGAACATTAATTCCTAAATCAATAGCGAATTCTGAAACAGCTTGAACAGCTTCGTACAAACGAGCATCTTCTCCTTCATTTTTACAAGGCCACATCCAGTTTGCCGATAATGAGACCGATTTCAATTCATCTTTTAAAGGCGCCCAAATAATATTGGTCAACGCTTCTGTAATGGCATTTCTGCTTCCTGCAACCGGACTAATCAATCCTGAAATAGGCGAGTGCCCTATAGAAGTGGCGATCCCTTCTTGTCCTTTATAATCCAGTGCCATGACGCCTACATTGTTTAATGGCAATTGTAATGGACCCACACATTGTTGTTTGGCTACTTTACCACCAACACAACGGTCAACTTTATTTGTTAACCAATCTTTACAAGCCACCGCTTCCAGTTGTAAAACCTGCTCTAAATACTCATGGAAATTATCTGAATTATAACTTACATCACTATAATTTCTTTTGACGGTTGTATCGGTCATGATGGTTTTAGGCGAACTTCCAAACATATCTTCCATAGCTAAATCCATGGGTTTATGCCCTGTGGTTTTAGACTCAAAAGTAAATCTGTCATCACCAGTAACCTCGCCCACAGTGTACATTGGTGAGCGTTCTCTGTCTGCAATGCGTTGAAGGATATCAATATGGTCTTTATCAATAACCAATCCCATACGTTCTTGAGATTCGTTACCAATAATTTCTTTATCAGAAAGCGTTGGGTCTCCAACAGGAAGTTTATCTAAATCAATAGCGCCACCTGTGTCTTCAACAAGTTCAGACAAACAATTTAAGTGGCCACCAGCACCATGATCGTGAATGGAAACAATAAAGTTTTTATCGCTTTCCACCATACCACGAATGGCATTGGCAGCACGTTTTTGCATTTCTGGGTTTGAACGCTGTACCGCATTCAATTCAATTCCTGAAGCAAACTCACCTGTATCTGATGAAGAAACCGCGGCACCGCCCATTCCAATTCGGTAGTTTTCACCACCAAGAATCACTATTTTATCGCCGGGTTGTGGTTTGTCTTTTATAGCTTGATCTGCTTTCCCATAACCAATACCTCCTGCTTGCATGATGACTTTGTCATAACCAAGTTTGCGAGCCCCCTCTAGCTCCCCCGAGGGGGGAGAGTAGCGTTGTGGTTCTCCCCCTTCGGGGGAGCTAGAGGGGGATTCATCATGTTCAAAAGTTAAGACTGAACCGCAAATTAATGGTTGCCCGAATTTATTCCCAAAGTCAGATGCTCCGTTTGAAGCTTTTATTAAAATATCCACAGGAGTTTGATAGAGCCATTTCCGTGCTGGAAATGCTTCTTCCCATGGACGATTTTCTTCTAATCGCGAATAAGAGGTCATGTAAACGGCTGTTCCTGCCAGTGGTAAAGATCCTTTCCCGCCAGCAAGTCTATCTCTAATTTCTCCACCAGAACCTGTTGCGGCACCATTGAAGGGCTCTACGGTAGTTGGAAAATTATGTGTTTCCGCTTTAAGTGAAATAACCGATTCAAATTCTTTGGTTGTATAGTAATCCGGAACATCTGCGCGTTTAGGTGCAAATTGTTCCACTTTCGGACCTTCAACAAAAGCCACGTTATCTTTATATGCTGAAACAATACTATTTGGGTGTGTTTCAGAGGTTTTTCTAATTAATTTAAAAAGTGAAGTTGGTTTTTCTTCACCATCAATCACAAAGGTTCCGTTAAAGATTTTATGTCTGCAATGTTCTGAGTTTACTTGTGAAAAACCAAAAACTTCAGAATCTGTTAAAGGACGCCCTGTTTTTTTTGCAATACCATCTAAATAATCAACTTCTTCATCACTTAATGATAAACCTTCTTTTTTATTATAAGCTGCAATATCTTCAATATTAAGAATGGGTTCTGGCTTAATATTTATAGTGAAAGAATCTTGGTTTAATCCTTTGAATTTTTCAGAAATCATTGGGTCAAAATCTTTGAAATCTTCAGCAATCGATAGAAACTCTTCAATTCTGATGATATCTGAAATTCCCATATTTTGAGTAATTTCAACGGCATTGGTGCTCCAAGGTGTAATCATGGCAGCTCTTGGGCCAACAAAAAAAGCATCGAGGGATACTTGTTCAATTTTTGGAGCTCCTGAAACAAGTTCAGGACTAGCAAATAACCATACTAATTTTGTGATGGTTTCGGTTGATAATTCTTTTGTTGTTTGAACAGCATAAATTTTGCTGTTTACGTTTCCAAAGAAATGAATCATTATATGATTGTTAGGGTTGTTATATTATAATGCAAATTTAATTTTTTTAGTGGTAAGATATGCGTAAAAAATCAAGTTAAATAAAGAGTTATTCACGATGTTTTAAACATAAAAAAGAGGCTGTCTAAAAGTCTTTTATATTTAGTTTGTCAGGTTGAGCTTGTCGAAACCAATATTGATTATCAATAAGTTAAATATTTTGACAGGCTCCATATGACATTAAACTTGACTTTTTAGACAGCCTCATATTGATTATGCTTTTCTCTCCAAAAGCGCCATATAAAACCCGTCAAACCCAGATTTGTGAGCCAAAACTTTTTTATCTTTTATAAAAATAAAATTGGAACCTGCTTCCGATTTTAAAAATGTATCAACTTGCTCTTGGTTTTCAGATGGTAACACCGAACAGGTGGCATAAACCATTTGCCCGCCAACCTTTACTATTCTGGAGTATTGCTGTAAAATGTCTTGTTGAGTTGTTTTTATTTTATCAATAAAATCAGGTTGTAATTTCCATTTAGCATCTGGGTTTCTACGCAATACACCTATACCAGAACAGGGTGCATCAATTAAAACCCTGTCTGCTTGGTCATATAATTTTTTAATGACTTTTGTAGAATCAATAGCTCGTGTTTCTATGTTATGGGCGCCATTCCTTTTTGCTCTTCGTTTTAATTCACGAAGTTTTTTTTCATAAATATCTAAAGCAATAATTTGCCCTTTGTTCTCCATTAGAGAAGCAATGTGAAGTGTTTTTCCACCGGCACCGGCGCAGGTATCAACCACTCTCATACCTGGTTGTACATTTAAAAACTCAGCTACTAATTGTGAAGAAGCATCTTGAACTTCAAAGAAACCATTTGAAAAGGCTTCCGTTTGAAAAACATTGGCGCGTTCTTTTAGTTTTAAAGCATTTGGATAATCTGGTAAAAAATCACATTCAAAACCTAAATCAAATAATTCTTCTTGTAATTTTTCTTTCGTTGTTTTTAATGTATTTGTACGAAGAATCACATCAGCTTGTTCATTTAAAGCTGTGATTTCTTTAGTCCAAACAGCTTTTCCCAATTCTTTTTCACCCAATTCATCTAACCAATCTGGAATAGATTCTTTGATCTTTCTGATTTTAGAAAGTTCATCAAAGCGACCTTTTATTTTACGTGTTGGTGTGCTTTCAAAGTAAGTCCAATCGGGTAATTTAATTCCTTTTAAAGTTGCCCAAACCGCGAACATGCGCCATAAATTATCTCTGTCAAACGGTTCTTTAACTTCGGCAATTTCAGCATATAATCGTTTCCAACGTACAATATCATAAGTTGTTTCAGCAACAAACCCTCTATCGCGTGCACCCCAGCGTTTATCTCGTTTTAATAATTGTTGAATGACTTTATCAGCATAATTACCTTCATTAAAAATTAAGGTTAATCCATCAATAACCGAAAAGCATAAATTTCTATGTAATCGCATTTTATTTAAATAAGGTTGCAAAGGTAAGGTTAATTGGGCTATTAATTTTATTAATTTAGCCCCATATTTATACTTGTTGGAAGAAGAAAATTTTATAAAGGAATTAAAAGATGGAAAAAGGAGTGCTTATAGCAAGCTTATAGACGATTTTGAGCAAAAAGTATTTGCTACATGTATATCTTTTGTGCCAAACAAAGAAGACGCTGAAGATATTGCTCAAGATGTTTTTGTTGAGGTATTCAATTCCATTAATAAATTTAAGGGCAACTCAAAGCTATCTACATGGATTTATAGAATTACAACCAACAAATGTTTAGAGTTTATTAGAAAGAAAAACACTAAAAAGCGTTTTGCTTTTTTGCAGTCCATTATGGGAACAGAAATCCCTATTGATAAAACATCTTATTTTACCGAAATGAACCATCCAGGAATTATAATGGAAAATAAGGAAAAAAGTGACATTATATTTAAAGCCATTAATGAGTTACCAGATGCCCAAAGAGTTGTTTTTACACTAAGTAAGATAGATGGCAAGAGCTACCAAGAAATAAGTGAAATAACAGATAAAAGCCTGTCCTCTGTTGAGTCTCTGATGTTTCGGGCAAAGAAAAATTTACAGGGTCTTTTAGAAAAATTTTATAAAAATGAAAATTACCGCAAGTTTTAGAAAGTTATTGCATCTAAATATTAGAAATGAAAACAAATAAAGACATACAAAGCAAAGTACAAGAAACTTTTGAAGCGTTAGATGTTTTTCAAGAAGTAAAGGTATCTCCTTTTTTTAAGGATAAAACCATGCAACGTTTGTTTTCTGAAAAAGAAGATAAACAATTGGGCTGGTTATGGTTTACTCCTAAATTACAATTAGCAACCTTAATTTGTGTTATTGCTTTAAACGTTTTTGCATTTACTAAATTTAATACGTCTGATTACGAAGAAAAGGTAACTGATTTTGCAAGTTCTTATGGTTTAACAATTGAATCAAATACTACAATATTTAATTAAAGAATTATGAAAAAAAACTTAACACTATACATTTTATTAGCATTTTTAATTGTGGCAAATGGGTTTTTCTTAATTCATTATTTAGGAAATCCTGAAAGGCGCGCACAAAGTGATAGAGGTGAAAATCCTGATAATTTTATTGTTCAAGAATTAAAATTTAATGATTCTCAAAAAGAACAATTTATAGTATTGAGCGATGCGCACCGTAAAGAAATGCAATCTATTTCTGAAGAATTAAGAAATCTTAAAGATGGTTTGTTTAGTAAAATATCAGACGAATCTGTGAATGAACGATATGTAGATTCTATAACATCATTAATAGGAGAAAAGGAAAAAGCTATCGACATAGCTACTTTTAATCATTTTAAGTCTATACGCAAATTGTGTAATGAAAAGCAAAAAGAAAAGTTTAATCGAATAATAAAAGATGCCATTCATAGAGGAGGGCAACAGGGATCACCACCACAAGGTGGGCCAGAAAACAGGAACGCGCCACCACCTCCACCACCTCATTAATAGAAAAGTAATTTTTAGACCTTCAGTTTTGAAGGTCTTTTTTTTTGTGATTTATTTAACAAACCATACCACAAGTTTTTAAAACAAGTAACATCTAAACCTACATAACATTAAAATTTATATTATGAAAATAGCACAAGTTAAAGCAGGAATTATTTTAGGAATAGCTGCATGTTTATTCTCAATAAACACGCACGCACAATCAAGAGACAATAACCAACAAAGGAAAACGCCTCCAACATTTAGTGAATTATTAAAAGAAATGGATAAAAATGAAGATGGAAAACTATCAAAAGATGAAGTAAATGGGCCATTAAAAGAAGATTTTTCTACTATTGATACAGATGAAGATGGATTTATCAGTAAAAAAGAATTAGAGAAAGCACCTAAGCCAAAAAAAGGCGAAAGGAAATAATAGGCATAAAAAAATCCTGCACTTAATTTTTTTTAAAGACATGCACAGTCATTTAGTTACATAAGTTTGGTTGGTAGATTGGGTTTGTTTGAAAAGCTTCGCAAAATTTTTGTGAAGCTTTTTTTTTTGAAAACTTCAAAAACGCATACAATGCTAAAACATAAAAAAAAGTTAATTATTTATCCAGCATAAATATCTGAAAAATAATGCTTTAATGATAACATTAATTTAATATTAAATTAACGCACAAGTTTTTAAAATTAATAGCATCTAATATTTAAACAGTATAGATGGAGAGTATAAAGTGTTTGTGAAAAACTTAAGAAATAAGATTTAATTAGGATAAACTTATGTTGGAAATATCAAATAATTTAAAAAAGGAAATACAAAATTTTTCACCCATTTCTTTGGAAGAGATGGATAATGTGAAATTGATGAAACGCACAGATACTAAATTTGTAATTCATGAAAAAGATTTAGTCTCGGTTTTAAAAAGTATTGAAGATGAATATAGAGTTGTTGAAATAAAAAGCAATAGAATAACTACATACTCCTCATTATATTTTGATACGCCAGAGCATAAATTTTATAAGGATCATCATAACGGAAAAAATAATAGAACAAAAATTAGAATACGTAAGTACGTAGAATCTGATATATGTTTTCTTGAAATTAAACAGAAAGATGGTAAAGGAAACACCACTAAAACCAGAACTTCTATACCTGATTTTGAACCCAATCTATTAGAAAAATCACTGGAGTTTATTCAGCATGCAACACAGGAAACTTTTGAGTTAAAACCAATAATTTGGAACCAATTTAATAGAGTTACATTGGTTAATAAAACAGCCAAAGAGCGATTAACGATAGATGTAAATCTTTCTTTTAAAAAAAATGGCACGCTTAAAACCTATGATAATTTGGTGATTATTGAATTAAAACAAGAACGCTTTAATAGAAGCTCGCCAATAGTGCAACAATTAAAATCAAAACAAATAAATCCTTATAGCATTAGTAAATATTGCATAGGTATGATAGGTATTTATAATGAATTGAAATATAACCGATTTAAAGAAAAGCTACTAAAAATTAATAAAATAACAGCTTAAAAAATAATAACCTATGGAATTTTTAGATATCCCAATCTTCAGTGACGATTTTTATAAAATGATGTTCAAGCTTTTCATCAACTTGACATTTTTAACCATTATAATCAGATTTATTTATTATCCGTTTTCAAAACGAAAAGATTTTGTTTTTACCTATTACCTAATTAGCCTTATCGTATTTTTTCTGTGTTTTGCACTTAAAAAATTTGAAATGGATCTTGGAATGGCGCTCGGATTGTTTGCCATTTTTGGTATTCTCCGATATAGAACAGATGCCATTTCACAAAAAGAAATAACCTATTTATTTGTAGTTATTGGTATATCTGTAATAAACGCATTGGCTAATAAAAAAATGAGTTACGCCGAAATTATTGCAACTAACACAATCATTATGGCAATACTTGTTCTTATTGAAAAGTATTGGTCTTTAAAGCAAGAGGAGTCCAAATCCATTATTTACGAAAATATTGAAAACATTAAGCCAGAAAACTATGCCATTTTAAAAAGCGATTTGGAGAGCAGAACTGGTTTAGTTATAAATCGAATAACCATTGGTGAAGTTAATTTTTTAAGAGACACGGCAAGCATTACCATTTTTTATTTCAATGGAAATCAAGAAATCACCAATTAATAATTGATTATGAAAAAAGAAAATAGCTATAAATATTTCTGTTTATTCGTGTTGTTGTTAAGTGTGATATTTTCAAACACAATAAATGCCCAAACAAGCGATTCTAAAAATTTGAATTTGTGGAGTTCCGTTGAAATTGAATATAAACTGAACAAAAAATGGAGTTTTGAATTGGCTGAGCAGCTTAGGTTAAAAGAAAATATTTCGTTAGTTGATGAATATTTTACAGAATTGCAAACTGAGTATTCAGTTAATAAAAATTTCAGCCTAGGAGCAGGTGCTAGATTTATTAGGCAAAACGATACTGAAGGAAATATTCAAGGTTATGAAAACCATTTCAGGTTTCAGTTTGACGCAAAATACAAGCATAAAATCAACGATTTTAAATTGGATTACCGCTTAAGATATCAAAATAAAAATGATTTATCTGTTTCAAGTGAAGATGGCGATTATGCAAATCAGCACATACGTTTTAAAACAGGTATAGAATACAATATTAAAAACTGGAAACTCGACCCTCAATTTTCTGCCGAAATTTATAATCATTTCGAAAAAGGAGAAGCTGGTGGTTTCGATAAATATCGATTAACATTTGGAACCGATTATGATATGAAAGAATATGGCAAAATTGGCCTATACTATCGCATCGAAAAAGAGTTAAATGTGGATTTACCAGAAACTACAAACATAATAGGACTATCCTATAAATACACTTTTAAAAATAAATAATTATGAAAAAAACAATTTTAAAACTATCAACACCATTAGGTATAATGTTTTTGTCAACCTATTTAGTTATAGGATGTTCCAAAGATGAAACAACCACAACCACAGAAACAGATCAATCAACTAATGACAATACAGAAGTAGTTATTGATGACACAGATTTTGAGCCAACCGACTGGACTACCGAAACGCATAGTAAAGATGCAGACCCTGATTTTGATGAAGTTTTTGACGATACTGCTGTAAAAAGATTTGATTTTGTTATTTCAGAAGACAACTGGGCAGCTATGTTAGCCAATATGACTTCTTTATACGGCACTTTTGGTAGAGGAGGTGGAGGAACCAATTTTTCAGATGAAGATCCTATTTTTGTACCTGCCGAAGTTTATTATAACGGAAAACAGTGGTATAAAGTTGGTGTACGCTTTAAAGGAAACTCCAGCTTATCAAATACTTGGGGAAGTGGAATTTTAAAATTGGCATTTAAAATGGATTTTGATGAGTATGAGGACGATTACCCACAAATAAAAAACCAACGATTTTATGGGTTCAAAAAATTTAGCCTTAAAAATAATTACGCCGATAAATCGATGTTACGAGAAAAAGTGGCAGCCGACATATTTAAAAATGCTGGGTTAGCCATGTCTCATACCGCCTTTTATACCTTGTATGTCGATCATGGTGATGGTCCACAGTACTTTGGATTGTACACTTTAGTTGAAGAAGTTGACAATACCGTAATTGACACGCAATTTTCTAGTGATAATGGAAATCTTTATAAACCTGAAGACTATGGAGCTAGTTTTGTTGATGGGACATTTAATGAAGATGGTTTTGAGAAAAAAACAAATGAAGATGAAGCCGATTGGACAGACATTAAAGATCTATTTAGTGCCTTACATGCTAGTACAAGAACCACAGATCCAACAGCTTGGAGAGCAGGTTTAGATGCAGTGCTGGATACAGATGTTTTCCTTCATTATCTTGCTGTTAATACAGTGATTCAAAATTGGGATACCTATGGTAGAATGGCACATAATTATTATTTATATAATAGTCCAGACACCAATAAATTAACATGGATTCCATGGGATAATAATGAAGCATTACAAACAGGAAATATGGGTGGTTCTTTACCATTGAATTTTTCAGGGTTAAGTTCATCAAGCTGGCCATTAATAGGTTATTTGTATAGTGACTCAGTTTATAAAGCAAAATATGATGCCTATGTTCAGGATGTTGTAGATGGGGCATTTAATGTAAATACGATGCAGACCACATATACAACCTATGCAGCGCTGATTGAATCTTATGCAACTACCGAAGTTTCAGGTTATACATTTTTAAATTCAAGTTCAGATTTCCAAACAGCAGTAAATACGCTTAAAACACATGTGAGTTCAAGAGCTTCTGCAGTAAGCAGTTATTTAAAATAACTTGATGTCGTAAAAGATCATAATAATTAAAGGCTTCATTTAAAAAAAAATTTGGTTAGTCAGATTATTAGTTTGAAAAGCTTCATGTTTGTTCGTGAAGCTTTTTTACTTTTATAAAAATTTAAAATTCATGAAACATCTTATTCTTATTTTAGTAAGTATCTCTTTATTGTTTTCCTGCCGAAAAAAGGAAACCTTTATTCCAAGAATTTTTTCATCTGTTGAAATATCAAATATATATTCAGATTCCTTATTAAGTATTCGTGCTATTGAAATATTGAATGATGGTAGTTTAGCGTTTGCAGCTAACCATGGTGCTTTCGGACTTTATAACCCTATCAAAGAAAGTTGGGTGACTTCAAAACAGGAATATGATAGTTTAGACCTTCAATTTAGAGCAGTGGCACATACCTCTACTGATTTTTTTATGCTGAGTATAGAAAATCCTGCGTTGCTTTTCAAAACGGGTTATAATGGTTTGATGGAATTGGTTTATAAAGAAGAAGGGGAGAAGGTTTTTTATGATGCTATGACATTTTGGAATGATCAAGAGGGTATTGCCATTGGAGACCCAACAAATGATTGTTTAAGTATCATTATAACCCGTGATGGTGGGAAAACATGGAATAAAACACCTTGTGAAAATCTGCCTAAGATAATGGATGGTGAAGCTGCTTTTGCAGCCAGTAACACAAATATTGCAGTGGTTGGAGATAAGACGTGGATAGCAACAGGAGGAAAGGCTAGTAGAATTTTTTATTCGCCCAATAAAGGTGAAACATGGGAAGTTTTTAATACTCCAATTATTCAAAATTTAGAAACTACTGGCATATATTCTATCGATTTTTATGATGAATTAAATGGATTTGCTATTGGTGGCGATTATACAAAGCCAGATGATAATGTGGCCAACAAAATACGATCTACAGACGGTGGTGAAACGTGGAACTTGGTTGCGACAAATCATAATCCAGGATATAGAAGTTGTGTGCAATATATTCCAAATAGAGAAGGGAAGGAGCTAGTTGCCGTAGGTTTTAAAGGCATTGATTTTTCAAAAGACGGAGGTTATAATTGGAAACACATCAGTAACGAAGGGTTTTATACGTTTAGATTTCTAAATGATTCAGTTGCTTATGCAGCAGGCAGTGGTAGAATCTCTAAACTAGTATTTAAACAATAAAAAAGATGCTGTCTGAAAAGTGGATAAAAATCGTCATTACGAACGCAGTGAAGTAATCTGTTTATTGATTTTCAACAACTTAAAGATTGCTTCGTTCCTCGCAATGACGTAAAACTACTCTTTTCAGACAGCCTCTTTTTTATTGTTTAGAACCATGGTTTAACTGACGTCTGGACTTAAATTCCTCAAACATTTTATGTTTAAAATCATCTTCAACTTTATTGAGAAGAATTATTTTTTTGGCAGGAATTACTTTTAATAAGTCGTTTATGTAATTCTCTTTCAAGGTGTACTTTTTGCCATCAATAGTTCTAATTTCGTTTAACAATGTTTCAGCATCTTTATCAGAGATGTTTTCAAAATCAACTTTTTTCCTTTTCGCATAAGACTGAGATTTAAGTTTGAAATTGGCATCTTCAAAATTATTATAAATGGGCCAAAAAGCTTGCGCTTGTTTTTGGGTTAAATTCAGTTTTTCAGTTATGTAAGCAATTTTTAAGGTTTTTATTTTGTCTCTATTATCTTGTGAAAAGGATAGTAGATAAAAACCTAAAACAAAGATTATGGTAACTATTTTTTTCATGTTTCTAGTATTAGGTTATTAATTTGAGATTATATCATCAATTTCTACATTATCAAAAACATAATTTTCTAATGATTCTGAATTAAAGTTTATTTCTACATTATCAAAATCAGCCAAATCTTCATTTGTCAATAACGAGGACATATCGGTTGATTCAATATCTTCGTTTAAAATATAGTTTTCAATGTTAGCTGTTTCAATACTATCTAAAGTTAATGAATCTTTTTTATTATAAAGCACAGTAAACATAAGGATTAAACTTGCAGCAATAGAAGTAGTATAAATAGCTTTTTTCCAAGAAAACAGGTTAATGAACTTAACTTGTTTTTTCTCTGAAATGGAGCTGTAAATGGATTCATCTAAAGATTCAAAATAATCTGCCGGCACCTTAAAGCCAGATTTGCCAACCGTTTCCTTTAGCTTTAGTTCGCTAAGGAGAGTGTCTTCAAAGTCTTTAAAATAATTATCCGGAACTCTAAATCCTGTTTCTTTAATATCTTCTATTCGTATCTTTTTCATCTTATTTATAAGACTGTTTTTTTTGTAAAAAGTTTAATCATTAATTAAATAGCTTTCAATTTTTTTTACGGCTATATGGTATGATGCTTTTAAAGCACCTTCGCTAGTTTCCAATATTTCGGACATATCTTTGAATTTTAAGTCTTCAAAATATTTCATATTAAACACTAATTGTTGTTTTTGCGGCAATAAGGCAATGGCTTGTTGCAATTTAAATTGAATGGCGTCTCCTTCAAAATATACATCAGATGTTAGTTTGTTTAATTCTAATCGCTGTGTTTCTTCATTTGTGATTTGTAAACGCTTTGCATTTTTATTTATAAAAGAAATCGATTCATTGGTAGCAATGCGGTACATCCAGGAAAACAATTTACTATCACCTTTAAAGTTATCTATGTTTTTATAAACCTTTATAAACGTGTTTTGTAATACATCATCGGCATCATCGTGAGATTTTACAATATTTCTAATATGCCAATATAATCGTTCCTTATAAAGAGTGACTAACTCTTTAAAAGCAATATCAACATTGGTTTTTGATTTAAGTTGCTCTACAAGCTCCGATTCTATAATCACACAAACAATTTAGGTATTAGACCAATGAATATACTAAAAGTTTAAATGAGTTTTGATTTTATTAAGAATAACAATTTTTAGCTAAAAAAGTTAATTGACTGCGTATCAATTGAGTAAATGCAACAACATCGATAAAGTGTATTTATTTAACGATTAAATACATTTATTTTTGGTATATAAACTTTTTTGTATTAGTTTTACCATATCAAAATCTACTTATGTTGTTAGGTCGCCCCAAATCTAACAATGAACAAAGAAAAAGGATAGAAACCCAAATCTCTATCCTTTTTTAATTTTAAAAACTATCAGTTTTTTATACTATACTTTGCATGTCAACAAGCTTTTTATACATGCCATTTTTAACTATCAATGTGTCATGTGTTCCTTTTTCAATAATTTTTCCTTTTTGAAGTACTATAATTTCATCGGCTTTTTGAATGGTTGACAATCTGTGAGCAATTACAATAGATGTTCTGTTTTTCATCATATTTTCCAAAGCTATTTGAACCAATCGCTCACTTTCTGTATCCAGTGCTGAGGTTGCCTCATCCAAAACCATAATTGGAGGACTTTTTAAAACCGCTCGCGCAATGCTTAAACGTTGTTTTTGGCCTCCAGAGAGTTTGTTCCCAGAATCCCCTATGTTTGTGTTAATGCCTTCAGGTAAATCTTTTACAAATTCCCATGCATTTGCAACTTGCAAAGCTTCAATGATGTCTTCATCTGTAGCATTATCATCACCAAGTTTTAAATTATTCTTAATGCTTTCATTAAAAAGAATGGCGTCTTGAGTTACAATACCTAATTGATTTCTGAGTGATTCAGTTGTTAAATCCCTTATATCTATTTTGTCAATTAAAATACGCCCTTCGTTGACGTCGTAAAAACGGGTAATTAAATTTGCAATAGTAGATTTCCCGCTTCCAGATTGTCCAACCAATGCTATGGTTTTTCCCTTCGGAATAGTCAATGAAAAATCCTTTAAAACATAGTCATCCTGATATTTGAAAGATATATTGTCAAATACAATTTCAGAATCAAAACCTGTTTTAACAATGGCGTTTTCTTTGTCTTTTAAAGGATTTGGGGTGTCAATAATTTCCTGAATTCTTTCTGCAGCAGCGCTACCCTCTTTAATATTATAAAGGCCTCGCGAAATCGCTTTTGCAGGCACCAAAATATTATATGCCAATCCCATATAGGCAATAAATGAACTGCCGTCAAGTGAATTATCTACCAATACTAATTGTCCGCCATACCAAAGCAATATTGAAATTACCAAAATGCCTAAAAATTCGCTTGCTGGAGATGCCAGATTTTGTCGGTTTAACAGTTTATTTGAAAAGTGATAAAACCTTGACGTAGATTCGCTAAATTTTGTATAGAATTTATCTTGGGCATTAAATCCTTTAATAATACGAAGCCCCGTGAGCGTTTCTTCTAAAGTAGATAATATAACCCCTTGTTCTTTTTGGACACGATCTGACTTTCTTTTTAAACTTTTTCCTATCCTGGAAATCACAATGCCAGAAAGTGGAATAAATATGAAAACAAATAGGGTTAATTTCACACTTATTATTGACATCATTATAACCGTAAAAATGATGCTTAAAGGTTCTCTGACAATGAGTTCTAAAACGGGTAAGAGTGAATATTGTAAATTGGATACGTCATTTGTAACACGCGTCATAACATCCCCTTTTCTTTGTTCAGAAAAATAGGAAAGTGGTAACTCCACAGTTTTTTTGTAAACGGCATTTCTTATATCCTTTACCACACCGTTTCTTAAAAACACCATGAAATAATTAGCTAAATATCCAAATATGTTTTTTAACAAGAATAAAATAATTATGAAAACGATAACGATAAGCAATGCTTTAGATTTATCATCATGTGCATAAAAATCAATTAGGTAAGCCATAGAATCCTTATAAAAGGCATTGAGGTGTGAAATACCTTGATATACCGGCTTTTTTAAAGATTTAATAGCCCCATTGGTGACATCTTCTTTAAAAAGAACATCTAGCATTGGGATTAAAGCAATAAAAGACAATGCACCAAAAAGGGCGTAAAAAATGTTGGATATAATATGTCCTAACGCAAGGCGTTTATAAGGTTTTGCATACTTTAAAATATTGAAAAAATGATTCATTAATTAGTTCCCTCTTGCTATTGATTACTTTCTAAAACGATTAAAAGCATCTCGATTAGAATTTATTTAAATGGTATAACGGATTTTTATCAGGCTAATTTCATGTCTTTCACAATAGCGTCAATTTTGGCTTCTAATTGTTTGGTTGTACTATGAAATTCTGAAACTGATTTTAATGGTGTATTGACACTTATGTAAAATTTGATTTTAGGTTCTGTTCCACTTGGTCTTAAAGCAACTTGACTACCATCTTCAGTATAATAAATTAGCACATTTGATTTTGGAATATCAATAGGCTCCTCTTTACCCGTTACCATGTTTTTGGTAATTGAAAGCTCATAATCTTCAACTTTAATTACTTTAGAACCATTTAAAACTGTTAATGGATTTTCTCTGGCATCAATCATCATTTGATTAATTTCTTGGGCACCTTCAATTCCTTTTTTAGTTATGGAAATTAATCGTTCTTTATAATAACCATGTTGTACATAAAGTTCCAACAATTCTTTATAAAAAGAACTTCCTTTTGCTTTAGCCTGTGCCGCTATTTCACACGCTAATAGTGTTGCCGTTACAGCATCTTTATCACGAACAAAATCTCCAACCATAAAACCAAAACTTTCTTCACCACCGCCAATAAAACTTAGGTTTTTAAAATCTTTGATTAATTTGGCAATCCACTTAAACCCTGTAAGCACTATTTTGCAGGGTACTTTATAAGCATCGCCAAGTATCTTCATCATTGGTGTAGATACAATGGTTGATGCAATAAATTCTTTGCCTTTAATTTTTCCTTGTGATTTCCATTGTTGTAATAAAAAATCAGTCATCATTAACATAGTCTGATTTCCATTTAAAAGTTCTAAATTTCCATTTAAATTTCTAACGGCAACACCTAATCTATCAGAGTCAGGATCGGTTCCTATTACAATATCAGCGTTAACTTTATCCGCCAATTCTAAAGCCATTTTTAAAGCAGCAGGTTCTTCAGGGTTTGGTGAAGCTACTGTTGGAAAATCGCCATCTGGAACTTCTTGTTCTTTTACTATATGTACGTTTTTATAGCCAGCACGTTTTAAAGTTTCTGGAACTAATGTGATTGATGTACCATGAAGTGATGTAAAAACAATATTTAAATTATCTTTTGCTGATTTTGGGGTGTTAAAGCTTCCGTTTTTAACAGAGGCTTCAATAAAAACATGGTCTACATCTTTTCCTATATAGTGAATTAAATTTTCGTTCGCTTTAAATTTAATGCTTGCATAGGGAGTTTCATTGATCATATTGACAATGGCATCATCTTGTGGTGGTACCAATTGGCCGCCATCTTGCCAGTATACTTTGTAACCGTTATATTCTGGGGGATTATGTGATGCAGTTAGCACTATGCCACAATGACATTTTAAATGTTTTAGTGCAAACGACAATTCTGGTGTGGGGCGCAAATCTTCGAATAAATACACTTCAATATTATTCGCAGAAAACACATCTGCAACTACTTTTGCTAAGGATTTACTGTTATGTCTGCAATCATAGGCAATAGCAACTTTTGGTGTTTCTTTTGGAAAATAATTTAACATATAATTACTCAGCCCTTGTGTACTTCTTCCTAATGTATATTTATTTATTCGGTTGGTGCCAATGCCCATAACGCCGCGCATGCCTCCTGTTCCAAACTCTAAATCTTTATAAAAGCTTTCCTTTAAGCCATCTGGATTAAATGAAATCAGTTCTTTAATTTGATGTTGTGTGTCCTTGTCAAATGCAGGTGTTAACCATGTATTTACACGCTTTAAAAGTTCTGGCTCAATATGTATCATAATATGTTAATTTAAATAGAGTATAAAAATAAACAAATGGATTAGAAATATTTCAAAAAGATACTAATTTGAATTGAATTGGATTTATTTTAAACTATATCATCTAAATTTAAAACATCCTTAATAGTATATCTTTTTTTATCTTCTTTTGTCCTTAAAATAATTTCTCCTAAAAAACCGGCTACAAAAAATTGTGTGCCAATAACCATAGTAGCTAATGCAATATAAAATTGCGGACGTTGTGTAATTAACCGTCCAATTGGGTTTATAAATATTTTATCAATTCCAATAAATAAGGCAAATCCAAATCCTATAATAAACATAATGCCACCTAAGGTTCCAAATAAATGCATGGGTCTTTTGCCAAAACGAGAAAGAAACCAAATGGTTATTAAATCTAAAAAGCCTTTAATGAATCGATCCATTCCAAATTTAGTTTGACCATATTTTCTGGCTTGATGTTTCACTATTTTTTCACCAATTTTTGTGAACCCGGCATTTTTTGATAACACTGGTATATAGCGGTGCATTTCACCGTTCACATCAATATTTTTCACAACTTCTGAACGATATGCCTTTAGGCCACAATTAAAATCATGCAATTTTACACCTGACGTTTTTCTGGCAGCCCAATTAAAAAGTTTTGATGGTAGGTTTTTTGAAATGGTAGAGTCATACCGTATTTTTTTCCAGCCTGAAACCAAATCCAATCCATCTTTTACAATGAGATCATAAAGTTCAGGTATTTCATCCGGGTTATCCTGTAAATCTGCATCCATCGTAATAACCACATCACCTTGTGCCTTTTCAAAACCAGCATGAAGGGCTTGAGATTTTCCAAAATTTCTCAAGAACCTAATCCCTTTTACATTCTTATCCTTTGACGATAATTGTGTAATGACTTTCCAGGACTCATCCGTACTTCCATCATCAATAAAAATGATTTCATATGAAAAACGATTGGATTGCATAACATTTGCAATCCAATCATATAATTCTGTTAAAGATTCTTGTTCGTTAAGTAGTGGTATGACTACAGATATATTCATGTATTATTCCTCTCTTTTCATTATCAATCCACCAATCAGTGAATAAATTAATCCAAAGATAGCGCTCATGACTATCATAAATGCACCAGAAATGAATGGATTTGAAAATATTTTAAAAATTTTCATACTCTGATCAATCATTTCTTCTGTAAATTTAGGATCTTCTAACATCTTGTCCTTGGTAACTTGCATTAAGTCTGACATAAACTCCGGATCAATCAAATAATTGAAAATTACCGAATAAATCATGATAATCACGCCGCTGATAATACTTATAAGGACACCTAGCTTTATTGCTTGACCTAGAGATAACAGATTTGAATTTTGTTTTTTGAATTGACTTATTGCGTAAATAATAATTATCGGAAAAATTACATAATACACATAATTAGGCCATTGAATTCCTTCTAAGGTCATCCCAGTAACATAAGTTGTGACTGAAATTAAAATCATGATAATTGCTAACATGACTCCATAATTTAAAGCAAATTTGCCTGGTGAAAGATTTTGTGATTCCATAATGGTTTTGGTTTAAAATATTAGTTAATTAGTTTGAAAGCAAATATACTAAAACGTTACAAAAAGGAGAAAAATAAAAAATATTAAAAAGTATTGTTCATTTGTAAAAAATACTTAAATTTGCACTTCCAAAATTGAAATGAATTAAAGCGTTTAGCGATGAGAAAAGGTATACATCCAGAAAATTATAGATTAGTAGCATTTAAAGATATGTCAAATGAAGATGTGTTTTTAACAAAATCAACAGCCAATACAAGTGAAACTATTGAGGTTGATGGCGTTGAATATCCACTTGTTAAAATGGAGATTTCCAGAACATCTCATCCATATTATACTGGTAAATCTAAATTGGTTGATACTGCTGGTCGTATTGATAAATTCAAAAATAAATACTCTAAGTTTAAAAAATAAATTTAGCATAAAAGATATTTGTAAAAAGCCTTTCTATTGATAGAAAGGCTTTTTTATTTTATACAATTAACCTATTTTTGGTATTGTATAAATGGTTGCAAGTTAGTCCAGCACTTCTAACTTCTAACTTCTAACTTCTAACTTTAAAATGAACTATATTCTTTTTGACGGCCCTTTTCGAAATAATTTATTGCCATTTACTTTTACTAGACCAGTTGCTGATATCCGGGTTGGAATATTAACCATTCGTGAAAAATGGGAAGCTTTTCTAGATTCAACTACCACCACCGTTACAGAAGATTATTTATCTGATAAATATCCAATGGTTGAGATGGAAGAAAATATTATGATCAATGCTTCCTATCTACCAAATTTAGAGTTGGTTGAAATGATAAAAAGTTTAGAAGCGAACCAAGCCATTTTTAATGGGGAAGATGTTATTGCGTTTTTCACTAACGATTCACAAGAGAATATTGATTTTAATACGTATGATACGTTAGAATTTAATGATGATATTATAAGAATTGAGCACACTTGGGATATTTTTGCAAAAAATGCCGAAGCTTTACATGATGATTTTAACTTAATAACTAAAGACAGAAAATCACAACCTATTCCTACAAGTAATAACGTAATAGATCCGGAAAATATATTTATAGAAGAAGGAGCTACTTTAGAATTTACCACATTAAATGCTTCAAATGGGCCTATTTATATTGGTAAAAATGCAGAAATCATGGAAGGCTCGCTAATTAGGGGTCCATTGGCTCTATGTGAGGGTTCCATTATTAAAATGGGTGCCAAAATTTATGGAGCTACAACTATTGGGCCTTTTAGTAAAGTTGGAGGTGAAGTAAACAACTCGGTGTTCTTTGCCTATTCAAATAAAGGTCATGATGGGTTTTTAGGAAATTCTGTATTGGGTGAGTGGTGTAATTTGGGTGCTGATACCAATAATTCAAACCTAAAAAATAATTATGCAGAAGTAAGATTATGGGATTATCAAACAGAAGGGTTTGCTAAAACAGGTTTGCAATTTTGTGGGCTCATGATGGGAGACCATAGTAAATGCGGTATCAATACTATGTTTAACACCGGTACAGTTGTTGGTGTGAGTGCCAATATTTTTGGTAGCGGTTTTCCAAGAAATTTTGTTCCTAGTTTTTCATGGGGTGGACATAATGGATTCACAACGTATTTAACAAAAAAAGCATTTGAAGTAGCGCAAGTAGTTATGTCCAGAAGGCACATAGAATTTACCAAACAAGAAGCTGCAATATTGGAACATGTTTTTGAAGAAACCAAAAAATTCAGAAGAGAATAAAAACTTTTGTTAACTTTAGTGTGTAAACATTTAAAGTTATGGGTAAAATTGTTGGTTTTTTATTTTATGGTTGATTAGTTTTTTTTAACTCGTTTTAAATCCAATAAATTTATAGGATTAATTCCTAGACCACTTATATTTTTTCCTGTAAAACGCACCACTTCATCATAAAACAAAGGCACAACGGGTGTTTTTTGCATGACTAATGAATCCATTTTCGAATATAGCAATTCTCGTTTTTCAGTATTGGTTTCTGTAAATGATTGTTCAAACCAAGCATCAAATTGAGGATTATTAAAGTGTGTATAATTTGGCCCGTTAGGCGCAAAATTTTTAGAATAAAATAATGCTAAATAATTTTCGGCATCCGGATAATCAGCAACCCAACTAGCTCTAAACATATCAAGTTTTCCGTTAGCTTTAGCATCTTTTAATGTGGCGGCAGGGATCACATCTACATTGACCCGTAATCCGGTTTTTTGAAGCTCACGTTGAATATATTCGCAAAAGCTTAAATAATTGCTGGTAGTTGTTATGCTTATTTCAGGATTATCTTGATGGGTTTCTTTTTTATACTGGCCTATTAAATGTTTTGCTTTTTCAGGGTCATAATCAAAACCAATGGTACCATTATAACCTGGAAGTCCTTTTGGAATAAAACCTCCATTTGCTGGAATCCCAATGCCATTACGTAAATAAATCATCATTTTTTTTCTGTCAAAACCATAATTTACAGCTTTTCTAATAAGTTCTGATTGTATTTCAGGTAATTCTGAATCCATAAAAAAAGCTAAATATTCGGTATTCAAATATGGACCTCGAATCATATTTACCTCATTTTTATAGGTGTCACGAAGTTGACCATTTGCTGTTAAAATCTCGTCTTTATAAGAGGCATCTAACCCTGAAATAAAATCTATATTTCCCTGAGCAAATTGCAAAAATTCACTTTGCTTATCAGGTAAAAATGTTATGGCAACAGCTTCAAGATAAGGTAGCGAGTTGCCTTTTTCATCTTTTTCAAAATAATTTGTATTTTTTCTAAAAACCAATTTAATATTTTCTTCCCAGCGCTTAAATTTATAGGGTCCGGTTCCAATAGGGTGAGACCTGAAATTGCCACCGTAATATTCCACAATTTCTTTAGGAACCACACTGCAATACTTCATGGTTAATAATCCCAAAAATGCAGGAAAGGGCTGTTTCAATTGAATTTGAAACAGGGTGTCATTAATAGCTTTAAAATGGTCTACTTTATTTAACACCCAACTGCCAGGTGAAGCTAATTGATTATCGAGCAATCGATTTAAGCTATATTCAAAATCATTAGCGGTAACAACTCTTGTTGAATCTTTTCCAAATAAAATATGCTTGTGATAATACACATCATTCCGCAATATAAATGAGTAGGTGAGTGCGTCTTTAGATATAGACCAATTTTTAGCTATACAAGGCTTAATTTTTAAGTTTTCATCCATTTGTACCAAACCGTTAAATAGTTGATTGGTTGCCCAAATGTCTGCATTATCTTTTGAGAATGCAGGATCTAATGACCCAATGTTTTTGTGTTCATTATATCTAAAAACAAGATTATCAATGTCTCTTGTTGTGGGTTTTTTACAGGACGAAAACACCAGAAAAAATAGAACAAGATATTTTAATGAATTATAAGTTGGAATTTTGTTCAAGCGTAAGGTTTTTAGTATTTCAAAAGTAAAGTTTTTAAACATTAATTAGAATAATTAACAAAATTTATAATTAATAAGTGACTTTTTCTATAACCATCAGTCAAATTATACAAACGATGTAAATTGTTAATACATAAGTCTCTCAAATTGACTAAATCAATTCATTTGGTTAATAGCATAAGGGCGTTTCAATATGAAGCGCCTTTTTTTTATTATCTTTGCCAGGTTTTATAAATGATATGAGTACAAGAAAAAAAGTCGCATTCTATACATTAGGTTGTAAACTTAACTTTTCTGAAACATCTACTATTGCAAGAAGTTTTGGTGAAGAGGGTTTTAATCGCGTTGATTTTTCTGAGCATGCTGATTTGTATGTAATTAACACATGCTCAGTAACAGAAAATGCAGATAAACGATTTAAAGCCATTGTAAAACAAGCTCAAAAAGCAAACCCAAATGCCTTTGTTGCTGCCATTGGATGTTATGCACAATTAAAACCTCAAGAGTTAGCTGATGTTGATGGTGTTGATTTGGTTTTAGGAGCCACTGAAAAATTTAATTTAACAAGTTATATAAACGATTTATTAAATCATCCTGAACGCAGTAGAGGGGTTGGGGAAGTTCATTCCTGCGACATAGAAGATGCCGATTTTTATGTAGGATCCTATTCAATTGGAGACAGAACACGCGCTTTTTTAAAAGTTCAAGATGGGTGTGATTATAAATGTACGTATTGCACTATTCCTTTGGCTCGTGGTATTTCAAGAAGTGATACGATGCAGAATGTATTAAATAATGCCAAAGAAATAGCAGCACAAAACATAAAAGAAATTGTATTAACAGGGGTTAATATTGGCGACTATGGTAAGGGTGAATTCGGAAATAAACTGCATGAACATACATTTTTAGATTTAGTAACTGAATTGGATAAAATAGATGGTATTGAACGTTTAAGAATTTCGTCTATTGAACCCAATCTTTTAAAAAATGAAACGATTGATTTGGTTTCAAAATCCAGAGCTTTTGTACCTCATTTTCATATTCCGTTGCAAAGTGGTAGTAATGAAATTTTAAAATTAATGAAACGCCGTTACATGCGAGAATTATATGTGGATAGGGTTTCTAAAATTAAAGAAGTGATGCCACAAGCTTGTATAGGTGTTGATGTTATTGTTGGATTTCCAGGTGAAACTGATGCACATTTTCTGGAAACATATCATTTTTTAAATGAATTGGATATTTCGTATTTGCATGTGTTCATGTATTCTGAAAGAGATAATACGGCGGCAGCAAGCATGGATGGTGTGGTTTCTAGTAAGGTGAGAAATAAACGAAGTAAAATGCTACGAGGATTATCGGTCAAAAAACGCAGGACCTTTTATGAAAGCCAGTTAGGTACTCAAAAAACAGTTCTTTTTGAAAGTGAAAATAAAAACGGATATATTCATGGGTTTACTGAAAACTATGTTAAAGTAAAAGCGCCTTGGAACCCTGAATTAGTAAATACGTTACAAAAAATAGAACTTACTAAAATTGATGATGACGGTTTGGTGAGATTTCAATATGTAAAGCAATTAGTATTTAAATAAAAAGAGTCGGCTGCCTGAAAAGGCATTGTAATTTACTTTGTCAGGTTGAGCTTGTCGAAACCTATTGCTGATTATCAATAAGTTGATATATTTCGACAAGCTATCAATATGACTTTATAGTTCACTTTTCAGACAGCCCCTTTTTATTTTTTCAAAATTGAAAAATCAAATTCTTAAGCCAACTGGAAGCATTCGTTTGTATTTCCTGTTGCTTCGTACAAATTTTGCAATTTCTGGGCTTGTTGGAACAACGCTTAAATTACGTTCTTCAATTTGTTCAAAAACAGCAGCTAAAAATTCTTTACTAAAATTTTCATTACTAATGTCTTCGGGAATGATGATTTTTGTTAAAAAAATCTTTCGATCTTGTAATGAATATTCAATTTTTGCTAAGTGATCGTCAATTTTTATTTCAAATTGGCGTAAAAATTCATTGTCTATTAATTCTGCAGCATCTATCATTTTAAGGAGTTTTATTTCAAAAGAACTTAAATAGTGAGTACTATTTTGTATAATTTTGTGGTGCAAATTTACGAAAAAATTGTGATTAAAATGTTAAGTTTGGTTTAAAACCTTATGGGTCAAGATATAATACATGTTTATTTAATGCCTGGTATGGCTGCAAGCCCAAAGATATTTGAGTATATAAAACTACCTGAATCTCAATTTGAAATACATTATTTAGAATGGTTTTTACCGATAAACAATGAGCTAATAAGTGAATATGCCATACGAATGTGCAAAAAAATTAAACACGAAAACAGTGTATTATTAGGTGTTTCATTTGGAGGCGTTTTGGTTCAAGAAATGAGTAAGCATTTAAAGCTGCGTAAATTAATAATAGTTTCTAGTATAAAATCAAACATTGAATTGCCGAAAAAAATGCAAATTGCCAAAGTAACAAAAGCATATAAATTATTGCCCGTTCAATTGGTAAGCAATTTAGACTTATTTGCTAAATATGTATTTGGAAACAATATTACGAAGCGACTGGAATTATATAAAAAGTATTTATCTGTTAATGATAGCAACTATTTAAGTTGGGCTATTGAAAATATGGTTTGCTGGAATCAAGAAAAAAGCATCCCTGACATTATACATATTCATGGTAATGTAGATGCTGTATTTCCAATAAGTAATATAAAAAACTGTATCATGGTTGAAAACGGGACCCATATTATGATTTTGAATAAGTACAAATGGTTTAATGAACATTTGCCCGGTATTATTTTAAAGGATGAAATTATTTGATTAAATTTATAAAAAATTAATTGAAGATGAAGATTGTTCAAAAAGCACTTGCATTTGTGGGGTTGTTAAGTATAACTGCACTATTTATATATGCACTACAAGACGCTCCAACTGATGAGAATTTTGAAAAAAAACTTATCAATGATTATAATGTTTATGCGCTTCAAATACCTAATAATTTAAATTTTGCCGGTGAGGTTATGCCCTTGAAAGATCCAGATGTTTACGAACGTATGGATAGAGAATTATTAGTGAATACCTATTGGCAATCAAATGGGTTATTAATGTTTAAACGAGCTAAAAAATATTTTCCGATTATTGAGCCTATTTTGAAGAAAAATGGTATTCCTGATGATTTTAAATATTTAGCCGTGATTGAAAGTGGTTTAACCAATGCTGTTTCCAGTGCAAAAGCAACTGGTGTTTGGCAAATTATGGAAGCCACAGCGAAAGAAAACGGTTTAGAAGTAAATGATAATGTGGACGAACGTTATAATCTTGAAAAATCAACTGAGGTTGCCTGTAAATATCTTTTAAATTCCAAAGAAAAATTAGGGTCATGGACATTAGCCGCAGCTGCTTATAACGCTGGTGATTCCGGTGTTTCACGTCGTTTGGAAGAACAAAACGTGACTGATTATTATGATTTGTTACTAGGTGAAGAAACTGGTAGATATGTGTTTAGAATTGTTGCCTTAAAAGAAATTTTAACACACCCAGATGTATATGGATTTAATTTTAGGGATAAAGATTTATATTCAAATATACCAACCTTTAAAGTGGAAGTAGATACAACCGTTTCAAATTTCACCAAATTTGCTGAGGGTTTTGGTATCAACTATAAAATTCTTAAAGTTCACAATCCTTGGTTAAGAGATCGATTTTTAAATAATAAATCAAGAAAAAAATATACAATCGATATTCCGGAAAAAGGATATTATGATTCAGTGCAGTAAAATCATCGAATGGAGCTTAACTTCTTCTTTTTTGTTGTCTGATTGAGCCTCCAGATCCGTAGTGTTGATTTGGCATTTGAGCACGTTTCATGTTTTCTTTCATCATTTTAATTTGATCCGTCAGCATACCTTGTTTATCAAGTTTTTGAGCTTCAGATAATAGTTTTTGAGCTTCCTGTTTTCTTCTTTTTGAAAAAGCAATTCCAGATAAATTCAATTTAGCCATAGCTAAATCATGATCCATAGACAATCCTAATGAAATGGCTTTTTTGAAATATTTTTCGGCGTCGTTTATATTAGTTTGTGAAACCATAATGCCATGTAAATAATTGTAATAACCTTGTTGTTTTTTAACTAAGGCTGATTCTGGATTTTTAATTTTATTAAGCCATTTAGTTGCACCAGGAAAATCTTGTTTTCTTAATCTTAAAAATGCCAATAAAATAAATTCATTTTTAAAATATAAAAATACGAACACGGAGGCTAACAGGATATACATGATACCATTACCAATAAATCCTTCTGTGAATTGATATACCGCGTAAGCCAAAATTCCAGCGGCAATGATAAGTTTTATAATTTTATTGTACATTTTAGTTTTTTAATAAAGATTATATAGATAGCTTATCTATTCAAGTTGCAACTAAGCTATATTCAGACTACAAAGAAACTAAATTTTTATGAAAAGCACCTTATGAAGGAACGACAAAAAATGAAGAGATTCATCTGAATGAATAAAGTAATTTGTACACAAGGTTTAAAATTCTTTTAATAAAAAAATATTTTTAAAATAAGGTTTGTCAAAGTAAAAACTCTTTGTATATTTGCGCTCGGTTTTGGATAAGCCCAAAATTTAAAAAACAATTACAATTTTTAGATTTAAAGATATTAGAAAATGAGTAAAAGAACGTTTCAGCCATCAAAAAGAAAGAGAAAAAACAAGCATGGTTTTAGAGAAAGAATGGCCTCTGCCAATGGTAGAAAAGTACTTGCTCGAAGAAGAGCAAAAGGAAGAAAAAAGCTGTCTGTGTCTTCTGAAGCTAGACATAAAAAATAATGATTAACAATTGTTAATATAAAAAAGGTGTTACTTAATAGTAACGCCTTTTTTTATATCTAATTATTACTAATTTCGTAACCAGATTAATTACAATACAATACCATTAAAATGCCGAAAAATCCACAACTTAAATCTATATTAATTATTGGTTCGGGTCCTATTGTTATTGGACAAGCATGTGAATTTGATTATTCAGGAACCCAAGCTTTAAGATCGCTTAGAGAGGATGGAATAGAAACAATTCTTATCAATTCGAATCCTGCAACCATCATGACAGATCCATCAATGGCTGATCATGTGTACTTGCTTCCTCTTACTACAAAATCAATAATTAAAATATTAAAAGATCATCCGCAAATTAATGCAGTATTACCTACGATGGGTGGACAAACGGCTTTAAATTTATGTATTGAGGCTGATGAAAAGGGTATCTGGAAAGATTTTGGAATTGAAATTATTGGTGTTGATATTGATGCCATAAATATAACAGAAGACAGAGAGAAGTTTAGAGAGTTGATGCTTAAAATTGGTATTCCTATGGCACCACAAGCAACAGCAACTTCTTATTTAACAGGAAAAGAAATTGCTCAAGAATTTGGTTTTCCATTAGTAATTAGGGCATCCTTTACTCTAGGTGGTGCAGGTGCGTCCTTTGTACACAAAGAAGAAGAGTTTGATGAATTATTAACGCGTGGTTTAGAAATATCCCCTATCCATGAAGTCATGATTGACAAAGCATTAATTGGTTGGAAAGAATTTGAACTTGAGTTACTTAGGGATTCCAATGATAATGTGGTTATCATTTGTTCTATCGAAAATATGGATCCCATGGGCATTCATACAGGAGATTCTATAACGGTAGCTCCTGCTATGACTTTAAGTGATAGAACGTATCAAAAAATGCGTGATATGGCTATTCACATGATGCGTAGTATTGGTGATTTTGCAGGCGGTTGTAATGTGCAGTTTGCTGTTAGTCCTGATGAAAATGAAGATATTATTGCCATTGAAATCAATCCTCGGGTATCACGTTCATCGGCACTGGCTAGTAAAGCAACAGGTTATCCTATTGCCAAAATCGCTGCTAAATTGGCTATTGGATATCATTTAGATGAGCTTCAAAATCAAATAACTAAATCGACTTCAGCATTATTTGAACCAACCTTGGATTATGTCATTGTAAAAATACCACGTTGGAATTTTGATAAATTTGAAGGCAGTGACCGGACTTTAGGTCTGCAAATGAAGTCAGTAGGTGAAGTTATGGGTATTGGTCGTTCATTTCAAGAAGCCCTGCATAAAGCCACGCAATCCCTCGAAATTAGTCGAAATGGACTGGGAGCAGACGGAAAAGAGAATAAAAATTATGATCAGATTATAGAAAAACTTACTTATGCATCCTGGGATCGGGTTTTCATCATTTATGATGCCATTAAAATGGGAATTCCATTGAGCAGAATACATGAAATCACTAAAATTGATATGTGGTTTTTAAAGCAATATGAAGAGTTGCATATAATTCAAAAGGAAATTTCAACCTTCAACATTGATACAATACAAAAAGATTTATTACTTGAAGCGAAACAAAAAGGCTATGGTGATAGACAAATAGCACATATGTTAGGTTGTTTGGAAAGTCAGGTATATAATAAACGTGAAGAGCTTGGTGTTTCTCGTGTTTATAAATTAGTAGATACCTGTGCTGCTGAATTTAAAGCAAGAACCCCCTATTATTATTCAACTTTTGAAAGTGATATGCAAACACCCGATGGTAGGCGTTATGCAGATAATGAAAGTGTCGTTTCAGATAAGAAAAAAATAATTGTTTTAGGTTCTGGACCCAATAGAATAGGGCAGGGAATAGAGTTTGATTATTGTTGTGTTCATGGTGTTTTAGCGGCTGCGGAATGTGGCTATGAAACCATTATGATTAATTGTAATCCGGAAACGGTTTCTACGGATTTTGATACGGCTGATAAATTATATTTTGAGCCTGTATTTTGGGAGCATATTTACGATATCATCAAGCATGAAAAACCGGAAGGTGTCATTGTACAACTTGGTGGTCAAACAGCCTTAAAACTAGCAGAAAAGCTAACCAAATATGGTATAAAAATTATTGGAACAAGTTTTGAATCGCTTGATTTAGCTGAAGACCGCGGAAGTTTTTCTAATTTATTAAAAGAAAATAATATACCCTATCCAGCCTTTGATATTGCAGAAACAGCCGATGAAGCTTCAGCAATCGCAGATGTGTTAGATTTTCCTATTTTGGTACGTCCGTCATACGTTCTTGGTGGTCAAGGGATGAAAATTGTAATCAATAAACAAGAATTAGAAGAACATGTGGTTGGTTTATTGAGAGCTATGCCTGGAAACAAGTTACTTCTGGATCATTATTTAGAAGGTGCCATTGAAGCAGAAGCTGATGCCATTTGTGATGGGGAAGATGTTTATATTATAGGAATCATGGAACACATAGAACCTTGTGGAATCCATTCTGGAGATAGTAATGCCATGTTGCCACCTTTTAATCTTGGTGATTTGGTGATGCAACAAATTAAAGATCATACTGTAAAAATTGCCAAAGCGTTACATACTGTTGGTTTAATAAATATTCAATTTGCGATAAAGGATGAAATGGTTTACATTATTGAGGCCAATCCAAGAGCTTCTAGAACGGTTCCTTTTATTTCAAAAGCATATGGAGAGCCTTATGTAAATTATGCCACCAAAGTAATGTTGGGTGAGAAAAAGGTTAAAGATTTTAATTTTAATCCAAAGTTAAATGGTTATGCCATAAAACAACCTGTATTTTCATTTAATAAATTTCATAATGTAAATAAAAAACTTGGGCCAGAAATGAAAAGTACCGGAGAGAGCATTTTATTTATTGATAGTTTGAAAGACGATCAGTTTTATGAATTATACTCACGCCGAAAAATGTACCTTAATAAATAGACAGCCTCTTTGGCTTTAAAATTTATTTAGATTTCTAATTTTGCATTTTGATTTTTAATCAATTCCAGATAATTTTCTATTTGAAATTCCGAAGATTTAAATTTATTGGTTCTATGTTTAGCTTGTTCTTGTCGTTCAATACTTCTGGAAAAACGCCTGATACTATCTTTCGATTTTAAAATAATTCCTGGAACACTCACATTTTTTCCATGCTCATCCTTTGCGACCATAGTGAAATAGGATGAATTACAATGTTTTTTTGCACCAGTTTGAATATTTTCTGATTCAACACGTACACCAATTACCATAGAGGTTCGTCCTGTGTAATTAACCGAGGCTTTTAATGTTATCAGTTCGCCAACTTCAATAGGATTTAAAAAATCTACTTTGTTAACAGAAGCTGTTACACAATAATGTCTTGAATGCTTGGATGCACAGGCAAATGCAATTTGATCCATAAGGCTTAAAATAAAACCACCATGAATTTTCCCGCTAAAATTTGAGTTTGACGGGAGCATTAATTGCGTTATGGTTACTCGAGATTCTTCTATGGTTTTAAACATAATATGACGTTATTGAATTGAAAATGATACCAGTTATAATGGCAATGCCAAAACTAATTAATGTTCCTATTAAAATATATTCTGTAAGTTGTCTGTGTTTAGAATCTTTTAAATCTCCAAACCTAAAAACAGATTTAGCGGTAATGAGAAATCCAACAGCTTCCCAATGCCCAAAAATTATAAATATAAAAACTAAAGTACGTTCTAGTATTCCTATATATTTACCAGCATCTTCAAGTGATTCGTTGTTTTTTGTAAGTTCAGAAATATTCCATTTTATAAAAATGTTTTTCATGATTATAGAAGATGGAATGGTTAAAAACATTAAGCAAACCACGAGTAATAGGTTAGTTTCTGTTAATATATTTTCAATATCTAGTTTGTTTTCAGAAAAGAAAAAATAACTTATAAAAATAACCAAAAGATGGAGTAGTTGATCAATAAAAAACAAAATGTGTTTTGTTTTTTTCTTTTGAATGAGAAGTTTAGTCGCGTCAATTATTAAATGTGATACTCCAATTATAATTATTATTTTCCAAAGAGATGCATTCCATAGAATTATTGATGTTACTATAACATGAATTAATACGTGCAAATAAAGCTTTGGAGATTTTAGTTTTTTAGCCTCCTTTTCGGCTACCCATTTTTGAGGTTGCAGAAAAAAATCTCCAATAATATGTGCGAGTAATAGTTTTATTAAAATCATCATAATAAACTTATTTTGTGTCTGTACATTCGGTCCAATTCTAAGATTTCTTCTAAATGCGCACGTTTTTGGCGATTGCTTATAGCGTTTTGATTAATGCCTATCAGTTTTCCTAATTCGCTTTGTAATGCCTTTGGGTGTTCCATACTTAATTTAACAATTTCAGCAGAATTAACACTCCAATTGTCCATAGTAATCAATGCTAACTTAAAATATAAATTTAATTCACTATTAATATTTTTATCTCTGGTTTTAATACGCAAAGTTTGTTTTTCCTTTTTTAATGATTCCAGCGTTTCTCCCGAAAACACAAAAGCTTCACCATTAGATTCTGTTACATCTTGTCCTTCATAGGTTTTATCACCAATACCAATGGCTAATCTTACATCTAAGCCTTTAATCATTTTTATAGAGGCTTTTAGGTATATAGCAGCAGTAAAACAATAGTAGCTATCTTTTATTTCTATTTGAAAACTGTCTCCACGGTATATTTCCCAATATTTTGGTTCAGAACTTAGGTAAGACAATGCTTTTTTTAATGCATTTATCCATATTTCAGGGGCTTTTAGTTTCCTGGAGTTGATGATATCTCCTGTTATAACACTTGTCATGGAATCAAAATTTAATATCACTTAATTAAATGATAAACAAATATATCACTTAATTGAATGATAAACAAATATATCACTAAATAAAGTGATAAAATAAATTATTTTGTTACTCTTCTTCAACTTTTGTTATAAAATATTTAGTGGTTCTTAGCCAGGATACTTTTTTATAACATTCAAAATAATGGAGCTTTGCCTATTTTTGTAAGTCCATTAAATCTTTTTTCACTTGATCTTCTTTATCTTCAACTGAAAATTCAAATAACAAAGATTCAGAAACACCCTGACTTATTTGTCCTTCCCATGTTTTAAATATAACGCCTTTATGACTAAATTTTACAAGTTCGCCAGCTCTGATGCCTTCACTATAATGTGCGTAATAGAAGAAACAAAAAACACCGATTGCAATTAATAATATTACAACGCCAATTTTAAAATAAAAGTTTCATACTGTTTATAATTAGTCTGCATCTTCTTCAGCGCGTTTTATAATGGCTTCAGGAAGTGCTTTTTTTGCTTTGGCACCCATTTTTTTAAGCTTTTCAACACTATTAATTAGGTTTCCTTTACCTTCAAATAATTTGTTCATAGCAGAATTATAATCTGTTTTTGTAGCATCAATTTTTTTCCCAACACCAATTAAATCAGACATGAGTCCTTCAAATTTATCATAAAGAGCTCCTGCTTGCCTTGCAATTTCAATGGCATTTTGTTGCTGTTTTTCATTATTCCACATACTATCAATGGTGCGTAATGTTGCCAAAAGGGTTGAAGGCGTAACAATCACAATATTTTTCTCAAAGGCTTTGTTGTAAATGGAATTGTCTTCATTAATAGCTACTGCAAATGCAGGTTCAATTGGAATGAACATAAGGACAAAATCAGGGGATTCTATGTCATATAAATCCTGATAATTTTTTTCTGAAAGTTGATCAACGTGTTTTCTAATTGAATTAACATGCGATTTTAAGTACTTAGGTCTGTCATCTTCATCTGAATTCACAAATCGTTCATAATCCGTTAAAGACACTTTAGAGTCAATAATCATTTTTTTGTTATCAGGAAGATGCAATACAACATCTGGAAGCACTCTTGATCCATTGGCATTTGTAAAACTTTGCTGTACAAAATATTCTCTATCTTTTTCTAAACCCGATTTTTCTAAAACGCGTTCTAAAACCAATTCGCCCCAATTCCCTTGCATTTTACTATCGCCTTTTAATGCTCTGGTTAGATTTGTGGCTTCCTTAGTCATTTGAACATTTAAATCTTTTAAACCTAATAATTGCTCTTTTAAGGCCGAATGCATGCTGATACTTTCTTTTTGGGTTAAATCAACTTTTTCTTCAAAAGTTTTAATTTTTTCTTGTAGCGGATTTAAAATATTTTTGATGTTTTCTTTATTCTGAAGGGTGAATTTTTCCGATTTTTCATCTAAAATTTTAGTAGCCAATAACTCAAAATCCTTTCGTAGTTGTTCTTGGCGCAATTCAATCTCAGCATCCCTTTTTAAATTAAGTTGATGCAGGTTTTCGTATTCAGTATTTTTTATGGCTAATTCAGAATTTAATAATTCCTTTTCACGACGAATGATTTCACGCTCATTTTCAATCTTATCAATGTTTTGTTTTAACTCATCAATTGTTACATGCATTTGATTTTGACGTTCCTCAAGAGTGCTTTGGTCGCTTTTATTTTTTAATTTGGTAATGGTCATACCTAAATAGGCCCCAATGCCACCAGAAACTAAAATTGCAAGAATAAGAATAAGATTTTCGTTCATTTAAAAAAGAAGTTTGACCAAAGATAATTTTTTTAGTCGGAAGAACGATGAATGATATTATCAGATCTCAAGATTTTTTTAAATTATTTTTATAAGATGGATGCGTCTATTTTTATATCGGCATCGCTCCATGCTTTATCAAATTCTTGTTTTATTTTTTCTGCTTCTGCCATTTTACCTTGAGCTTTCAGACTTTGATATAATCCCGTTAAAGACCACCCATTTTGTCTGAGTGCACGTAAATCTTCATTATATATTTTTTCAGCTTCTTCATATTTTTTAGCTTTCATGAGTATAGCTCCCAAGTTTTGTCTGGTAGGGATATGCCATGAAGCAGGTTCGTTATATATTAAACCATCTTCCAAGATGACAGCTTTTCTTAAGTGTTCAATTGCCAAAATATAGTTTCCTTCTAATCCAGCCAATTCCCCGGAAACAACCTCATAAGCTAATTTTGCAATGGTTGTACCTGAATCAAATCCTGTTGCTATAATTGTTTCCATCTCAGGATCTTTAATCATCTCGTTAATGGCATCAAGCTCTTCTGTAGCTTCTCCAATATTATTTTTTCTAATAAATGCAATACCTCTAGCATAATGCCAAATAAGTTTTAAATGCTTTATGTTATCATTTGGTTTTGGATAGGTGAGAATATCATTCCATTTTCCAAATCTTGTGTATGCCAGAAGTGGAGTAGAGGCAAAATTTTGTAAAAAATAAAGATCTTTCATTTCACCTACAGGAACTTTTTCTGCTGTTTTTTTTGCAGCATCAATAGCTATTTTACTATTTCCTAAAAGGCTTGATGCAGACCAAAGAAAATGAATATTATGTGGATAGTATCCTAACGGATACATGCCCTGAGAAAAACATTGAGAAATATAATCTTCATCGGCTAAAATAGCTTGTTGATTTACTTTTACTGCATCTTTATATCTGCCTACTCTAATATAAATATGAGACGGCATATGTACAATATGTCCAGCACCAGGCATTAAAGAACCTAATTTTTCAGCACTTGGAACACCTAAGTCTGGATATGGAAGTTCAACCATATGTATGTAATAGTGGTGTGCCCCGGGATTTTCCGGGTTTAATATCATTGCTTTTTCAAGAGCAGCTTTGGCTTCTTTAATATTTGGAGAAGGGTTCCCGTTTTTGTCCCAATAATTCCAAGGTACTGTATTCATTACCGATGCTGCGTACAAAGTTTGAATATCCGAATCTTCAGAATATTTGGCTACCACTTTTGTCATAGCTTCCATATAAGCCATATTTAAATCAGAAACATCTTTTGATAAATCTTTAGAATATCTATGCGTTAATGCCTCAATAAGTGCTTGTTCTTTTGGAGTAGCATCAGCCATAAGTTTCATGGCCCTTTCAATGGCCTCATTATATTTATTTTTGCGTTCATCATCAGGAAACGGGTCATTAATATTAGGGCCTAAAACATATGCTTGCCCCCAAAAAGCCATGGCACATTTGGGGTCTAATCGTGATGCCTCCATAAATGAACGATGGGCTTCGGCATGATTGAATGCATAAGTCAACCTTAATCCTTGATTAAAAAACTGTTGAGCTAATTTGTTTTTAGTACTAACAACATAGGTGTGGTTTCCTAAGTTTTCAAATAAAGGAGCAATCTGTTTTGTGGTATCAATATTTTTGAGCAAAAATTTTGTAGTTGTACAACTAATTGAATTAATTCCCACTTTTTTAGAATAGTCATAGTTGTCAATATTTTTCATTTTATTGGAAATCACAAAGACTCCAATAACTGATACGAGTAGTATGCTTAATTTAGTTTTCATAATTTTATTTTTTTGGTATTAAAAAAAACATATTATTTAAACATAGGTAGTTATTCATGAAAGCGAATAAATAATCTTAATTGGAAGTACTGGTAGTTTTAGGGCTATAGAAGTAAACAGTAAATATAAATATATTAAATTAAAAAAGATAATTATTGTTTCTTCACTCTAAAAGTCCCGGTTTGCTCATCAAATTCAATCAAATCCTTTGGAAATAAATTATTAAAAGTGCCTTTTGAAATTAAATTACAAGGTTGGTCTGAAACCACCTCATCCTTGGTCATAACAATTACAGTGTCACATAATTGAATAGTTAAATCTATTTCATGTGATGAAAATAGAATGGTTTTCCCGGTTTCTTTTGTCAGTTTTTGAAGAAGTTTTAAAATGTATGCTTTATGATACATGTCAAGATGTGTGGTTGGTTCATCAAGAATAATGATATCTGTATCTTGAGCCAAAGCCCTGGCTATCATAACTTTTTGAAGTTGACCATCACTTAACTCAAAACAATTTTTATGTTTTAATTCTAAAATATTGGTAAGATTCAATGCTTGGTTAACTTTATCAATATCTTCATTAGTGAGATTTCCAACCCAATTGGTATAAGGGTATCTGCCCAAAGCAACGAGTTCAAAAACAGACAGGTTTTTTGAAGGAACAACTTCAGTCAATACCAAACTCATCACTTTTGCTAATTCTATGGGGTTGAAATTAGTAATATCTTTATCATTTATAATAATGCTACCTTGAAGTGGTTTTTGAACATTTGAAAGCGTTCTTAAAAGGGTTGATTTCCCAATGCCATTGCCACCAATTAAACCAATTAATTCGCCTTTTTGTAATTCAATATCAATATTTGAAGCAACAATGGTCTGTTCTTTTTTAGATATATATCCAATGGATAAGTCTTTGGTTTTTAGTATGATATGTGCATTTTTTTTCTCCACTAATTCACGAATTTAATCTAACAATCCAACAATCCAACAATCCAACAATCCAGCAATCTAAAATGTCTAACTTAAAATACCATTTTACGTTTTCTAACCAATAACCAAATAACCACAGGAGCTCCAATTAAAGAGGTAATGGCATTAATTGGCAAGGTATAATCACTGTTTGGTAATTGCGCAATGCTATCACAAATAAGCATAATAATGGCCCCAAATAAAAATACCGCAGGTAATAATATTTTATGATTAGAGGTATTAAACAATTGCCTGGTTATATGTGGAATTGCAAGACCTATAAAGGCTATGGGGCCTGCAAATGCGGTAATAGTTCCAGCTAATAAACTGGTTGCAATGATGATGATTAATCTACTTTTTTTAATATTCAAGCCTAAACTTTTAGCGTAATTTTCGCCCAAAAGCAAGGTGTTTAATGATTTAACAGAGGCCAAACTAAAAATAATTCCGAAGGTATAGATAATAAAAAAAATAAGAAGTTCATACCATGATAAATTTCCTAAACTTCCAAATCCCCAAAAAACGTATTGTCTTAATTCTTCAGCGGAACCAAAATAGGAAAGCACACTAACAATTGCAGCTGTAATACTTGCAAACATGAGCCCAATAATGAGTATTGCCATGGTATCTCTTATTTTTACTGAAACCACCAAAACGGAAAGTAATACCAAAAAACTACCTAAACTCGCGGCAATGACAATGCCCCATGTGTTCATAATTATTGATGCAAAGGCACCTCCAAAAAAGCTTGAACCCAAAATAACCAATGCAACTCCTAAACTGGCACCAGAACTTATTCCTAACACAAAAGGGCCAGCTAAAGGATTTCTGAACAAGGTTTGCATTAATAGTCCTGAAATACCTAATCCTGAACCCACTAAAACGGCCGTTAGTGCCTTTGGAATTCTGTAGTTTTGAATAATATATTGCCAAGATTCTTGTTCTAATGAGCTATCTATAATACTTTTAAAAACGTCCCTAAGTGGAATGTATACAGAGCCTAAACTTATGTTTATTATAAAACATAGTAATAGTGCTATCGTTAATACGATAAAATAACTACTATATGATTTTGAATGCGTCAATTATTCTAACTTTTTAAAGAAATAGGGTTGATAATTTTCCAACAATTCCGGGTGACAAATTTTTATGAGATCTTTCAGTACTATATCAGGTCTTGTCATTCCTAACTCATAATATAAAACACTCCCCGTTTTGCCTGTTGTATTGGTAAATGAGTAGATGTTTTTAGTTTGAAATGCTTTAAACATGGTATTATGAGAATTGTTTTTTTTTAATGCATCTAAGCTAACATAATTTGAAGGATTTAACCAAATATCGGCATCTTTGGCCTTTGCAAAAACAGTTTCAAAATTAAGGGATAAGCTTCCCGTGCCTTTTGAATCTTTCCAAAGATAATTGGTGTTAGCATCTTTTAAAAGTTGAGCTTCGGTACTGTTACCATTAGGCAAATACCAGATATCATTATGCATGGCACCACTTAAAATAGTTGGCCTGTTTTGTACATTTGATGCAAGTTGCTTAGCATCCAAATAGTTTTTTTCAATAGTATTGAAAATTGAATCAGCTTTTTTTTCTTTATTATATAATAAACCAAAAAACTTAATCCACTCAGCTTTAGCCAACGGAGAACTTTCTACCCAATCACCATTATAAATAACAGGAATGTTCGATTTTTTAATAGTTTCAAACGCTTTATTGTTGCCATCAATTCCAAAACCAATGACTACATCTGGATTCAATTCTAAAAGGACTTCAGTATTAATGCTTTCATTGTTTCCAAGGTTTCTTACAAAACCATTATCAATTCGTTGTCTGGTTTTTTCTGATGAAATATAATTCAATCCAGGAAAACCAATTAATGTTTCTTCTGTGCCTAATAATTCAGTTGCTGGAATATGAGTCGTTGAGGTAACTACAATTTTTTTGATAGGAATTGGTAATACAGCATCAAATTCAGTTTTATTTATATTGATTGTTGAAATGGTTCCCTGCGGAATCACGGCATATCTAAATGTTTTTGCAGATTTTGGCCAAGGGTTTTTAATTTCAAGAATTTTATAGGTTCCCATATCAATAATTGAAAAACCATGTGCATATTTTAAAGAAATAATGTCTCCTTTAAAAGTGCCATTTTGGTTATTTGAACTATTGTTTTTACAACCAGATAGCATAATAATAGAAACAAAAAAAAGAAAGATTTTCTTAAAATACATGAGTGGGTTCTGTAACAATTGTAACGATTCTTGTAATATTTTGTTAATATTTTTGAACAAATAATAGGTTATGAGAGACAATTCAAATTTAACAATATATATAGTTGCAAGTGTTATAATACTTCATTTTTTAGTAGGTTTTATTTTTTTGATATATAAAATGACAAAGAAAAAGTAAACTGCTGCCGTTTTTTAAAATGTTAATATTTACTTTTGTACAGAATTTTGGTTTTATTCACATGTATTGTGAATGAATTAAAAGGGAATCTGGTGCAATGATTTACGATTGCCAATTTTAGATTTACGATTTTGATATGCTAATTGATTCAAAAAGTGTAATTCGTATATCGTATTCATTAATTCCAGAGCTGTTCCCGCAACTGTAATCTTAGTTCCTTAATGGGGATGTTTAATATTAAACTTCAAGTCACTGGAAATTTTTTCTGGGAAGACAAATATTAAAACGAGAGTCAGGAGACCTGCCATTTTCAAAACAAATAAGTCAAACTTTCGGGATAAAGGTTTACGTATGTTAGCTCATACTATTCTCGAGTAATTCATTTTGAAGTGAACAAAAAAGTAAATTTTTTTGGTGTACTGTGTTTCAGTATATCAATGTGTGGTTTTGCACAACAGCTCCCGATAGTTATCGGGACCGATTCTACCCAAATACAGGAATTAGATGAAATTGTTATTACAGATTCTAAATTTAAATTAAAACGAGAAAACTCAGGAAAGGTGATTACTAAAATCACACAAGCAGAATTGCTGCATCAGCAAGGAAAATCTATTGCAGAAATTATTAATGCAACAGCTGGAATTGAAATTAATGGCACCAAAAGTAATGCAGGGCAAAACCTGAATTATTACATTAGAGGTGGTAGAAACAGGCAAGTTTTAGTACTTATTGATGGGATAGCTATAACAGACGCTTCACAAATTGCCAATGATTATGATTTGCGATTATTAAATGCTGATCAAGTGGAAAGTATGGAAATTTTAAAGGGAGCTTCCAGCACACTTTATGGCTCTGGTGCAGCAGCAGCCGTCATCAATATTAAATTGAAAGAGGCTTCAAAAAAAGCCATTTCAGCAAATTTTAGAAGTGTTGTTGGGAGCAATCAATCGCAAAACGACACTAAGTATAATATTGAAGATTTTAGAAACTCGGTTTCCATCAACGGTACTTTAGATAAATTTAGTTATTTGGCTAGTTTTGGAAACCAATTCACGAACGGATTGTCTTCGTTGTCATCGGGAATAGAACCTGATAAAGATGCCTTTAACAGTATTAACGGAAACCTAAAATTGGGTTATGAATTTTCTGATTCGTTCATCTTAAACGTTTATGGAAGTTTTGATGATTATAAAGCTGATTTTGATGATACGTTTTCCGGTTCAGAGGTGAAAGATTTGTCTGAAACGAATCAATACCGTTTGGGAATGACTTCAGAATTTAACTATAATAGTGGAAGCTTGACCTTAAATGCTGCTTACAACAACACAAAACGGGACATAAGTTCTAGTTATCCGGCTATTTATAACTCAGAAAGCGTTGTTGCGGATATTTATAATCGTTATAAATTCAATACTAACATTTATACTGTTTTGGGCTTAAATACACAACAAAATACTATGGAAAGTTTTGCTATTCCTTTTGGAAGCACAAGTTTAGAACAAAGTATCAATCCAGATACTGCTAAATTCACCATTATAGATCCTTATACCAATGTGGTATATCAATCATATTTTGGATTGAATGTGAACGCAGGAGCGCGTTTGAACAATCATTCTGAATATGGCTCACATTTGGTATATAGTTTAAATCCATCGTTTAAAAAAACGGGCAATTTTGGGTATATCAAAGGATTGGCTAGTTACAGTACGGCGTATATAGTACCTTCACTATATCAGTTATTTGAGCCATCTTATGGAAATAAAGACTTACAACCAGAAGAAAACACAACCATTGAATTGGGAACTGAAATTAATTTAAAAGATAAGGCAACCTTTAGTCTGGTGTATTTTACTAGAAAAGAAACCAACTTTATTGATTTTGTAGATTTAGGTAGTTTTGTGTATCAATATAAAAATGTTGATAATACTTTTACGGCGAGTGGCATTGAATTTAATGGCGACTTTAAGTTTTCAAAACGTTTAAAATTAAACGGCAATGCTACTTATACGCGCGTTGAAGATGTTTTAGAGTTAAGAATACCAAAATTTAAAGTTAATTCCACTTTATTATATGATCTGTCAGATACAACATTTATGAGTGTTTCCTATCAGTTTAACGATAGCAGAACAGATGCGGTATTTAATGATACTACGTTTATGACCGATGCGATTACCCTAAAAAGCTATCATCTGGTTGACTTTTATGTAAGTCATAAATTAATTAACAATAAAGTATTGCTTTTTGCCAACATGACCAATATTTTTAATGAAGATTACCAAGAATTGTATGGGTATTCCACACGCGGGAGAAATGTGAATTTGGGATTGAATATAAGTTTGTAAACAGTTATAACGTCATAATTTTAAAGTTTAAAATTATGACGTTTTTTTTATTCTTTTTGAAAATAATCTTTTTCAATATACATGTCGTGTTCAAACTTTTTGTTTGGAATTGTTAGTTCTACTTCTTTTGCAAAAGAAGCTTTTTTGGCAGGTGTAATTTTAGTCGTAAACCCTCTTATGTTGTCAAGAGCAGCTTTTAGGACGACTTCATTTTCATCACCAAAAGGTAAAATTGCGTTCCAGTATTCATATTCTTTAACTTCAATGTCAGGCACAAATCCTTGGGTGTAATCACTTTCACCATTTTTATTAAATATCTGAAATACAATAGGTTGCATTGCATAAGTGTGGTTTGGATTCGCAGATGCTTGGTCTTGAAAATCTGTTGAAGGAGAATCATAAAGTGTAATAGATCCAACATTTTTACCATACGTTGTTGTTCCTATTACTTTTACAGGAATGTATGGTTTAAGACCATTTATAACCATTTCACTAGCAGAAGCTGTACTACCAGATGTTAAAACATATAATTTATTTAATGTGGTTAATCTATTTATTGGTTGTTCACCAATGTTTTTATCATTTGAATCAAATACATTCAGTGTGTTTTGAAAGGTATAATAGCCATCTTCATTGGTATGTTTTGAATTAAATTTTAAATCAGCAAACTTTTCTTCACCAGCATTCGAATAAATCATGCTAGCTAAATACGCAGAAGTAGCAACGGAGCCACCACCATTAAGTCTTAAATCAAGAATCAATTCATCTATGTTTTCATTCTTAAAAATAGAAAAAGCATCATTTAATTCATCATTATATGATGTTCTAAACCCATTATAAACTAAATAGCCAACTTTTTTACCATTTATATCATTAAAAACTTTCGTTAGGTAAACAGGGTTTTCAGATAAAACAGTTGCTGAAATGGTTTTATCCTCAATAAAAGTTAAAGTGCCTCCATTTTCAGAAACAAAAGAAAGCGTTATGGTTTCGTTAGATAATTTACTCACTACTTCATTAAAATTTGAGGAGTTTATGGTTATTCCATCAATAGCATTAATTATATCTCCTCTTTTAATATTTGCATTGCTTGCTGGAGAATTATCTGAGACATATCTGACATATATGATAATATCACCGTTACTATTTATTTCAACGGACTGGTATTTAATGCCGTGAGATTTTGAAATGCCTTGAAAAGCTTGTTGTTGCTGGATGTAATCTTCAACAAACCAAGAGAACCTATCTACTACCTGAGGTTGATAAATTAAACTATTAAAAAAATCCAGAGGGTCATTAAATGAATTTAAATAAGAATTATAGTTACTTGAATTATCATCTTTTGTGTCCGATAAATCAGAAACTTGTGATTGCCAATTATACCAGGAATTCATGCCTTTCCATACAAAATCGTTGATTTCATTGGTAGAAACCGGATTATCATCAGTATCTGTAAAGCAGCCGGTTGTTAATAATGAAATAAAAAGTAGAGGCAATAGGGTTTTTAAAAATTTCATAAGGAGCAATTTTTAATTATATAGAGTTTAAAACTCTAAATTTACTTTATTATTTCATATTAAAAATATTTTGTAACAAAATAGTTAATGGTTCGTCGTAATATCAAACACCATAAAATTTCCCTTTGGGGAAATGTCCGAAAGGACAATGGGGAGAACCAACCAAACCAAAAAGCATAAAATGACGCAGACAGAATTTTTAAATATTGTCATGCCTTTTAAAGATAAAGTGTTTCGTTTAGCAAAACGATTGTTAGTGTCAACAGAAGAAGCTGAAGATGCCACACAGGAAGTTCTTATTAAGCTTTGGAATAATAAAAACAAGTTTGAGGCCTATAAAAATATTGAGGCATTTTCAATGACCATGACAAAGAATTTTTGTTTGGATAAATTGAAATCAAAACAGGCACAAAATTTAAAAATTGTGCACAGTAATTATCAAGACAAGAATATTTCTTTACAAAAGGAAGTTGAATTAAGAGACAGTTTAGATTGGGTAGGACGCATTATAGCTGATTTGCCAGAACAACAAAAAATGGTGATTCAATTAAGGGATATAGAACAATATGATTTAGATGAGATTTGTGAAATGCTCGAAATGAATAATACAGCGGTAAGAGTAGCCTTATCTAGAGCAAGGAAAACAATACGGGAAAAATTAACAAATACGCACAATTATGGTGTTAAATAATATAGAAAAATTACTTGAAAAGTACGAAAACGGAGAAACAACCCTGAAAGAAGAGCAACAGTTAAAAAGCTATTTTTCTCAAGAAACTGTAGAGCCACATTTAGAAATGTACAAACCCATGTTTGCTTATTTTTCAGTAAATCAACAAGAGCAGTTTACCAAAGAGGTTCCATTAAAAACGAAACGTAATTTTAATTACAAATGGATTTCTGTCGCAGCTGTAGCGGTTCTTTTTATTGGGTTTTATTTTAAATCAGCCACAAAAAATGATTTAGGAACTTATGATGACCCACAATTAGCATATAATGAAGTGGTAAAATCGTTAAATATGATTTCAACAAATTTCAATAAAGGAACAGCCACAGTAGGATACCTTGATGAATTAAATAAAGGCACTAAAACTCTCGGCTACCTTAACGAAATTGAAAACACAAGGAATATAATTTTTAAACCAATAAATAAATAACATAATGAAAACTATAAATAAACTAAAATTAAATACAATGAAAAAGAAATTCGTAATAATCGTCATGGCAATCATGTTAATGCCAGCTATATCATCAGCACAAGATGTTTTTGATAAATATAGCGAAAGTTCAGATGTGACCTATGTATCCATCAAACCTAAAATGTTTCAAATGATTGCTAAAATGGGCATCAATGTTGAAGATCCGGAAGCAAAAGCTTATATGGATATGATTAACAGTATCACAAGTTTTAAAACTCTGGTAACAGACAACAGTTCTATTTCAGCAGATTTAACAAAATGGGTGAAATCCCGTTCAAGTTCATTAGAAGAATTAATGGAAGTTAAAGATGAAGGTTCTGAAGTTAAATTTTATGTGAAAGAAGGTAAAGATTCAGATCACGTTAAAGAACTATTAATTTACGTAAATGGTATTGACAAAGCCATGAAAGGTGAAGGCGTTAAGGTTAATGGTGAAGTTAGAAAAATTCAAACGGTTGTGGTATCTTTAACAGGCGATATTAACTTAAACGAAATTTCAAAACTTACTGAGAAAATGAATATTCCAGGTGGAGATAAATTAGAGAAAAAGAAGTAATAATTAAACAATCATCAATCATGCAACTAGCAGTTAAAAATATAATTTTATTAATATTTACAGTAACCCTTTTAGTTAGCTGTAATAACGGCGAAAGTTTACAAAAATATTTTGTTGACAATCAAGAATCTGGAAATTTTATATCGATTGATTTACCTGTTTCTATCATGAAGGTAGATGAGTCTAAATTAACAGATACACAAAAAGAAGCCTATAGCTCTGTAAAGAAATTAAACTTCTTAGGATTTAAAAAAGATTCTACAAATGTTGAAACTTTTAATGCCGAACTATTAAAAGTGAAAGCAATTCTTAAAAACAAGCAGTATAATGACCTTATGGAGTTTAATGATAAAAACGCAAAGGTTGTTGTGAAGTATATTGGTAATGATGATTACGCAGACGAGTTTGTTGTATTTGCCAGTTCTAAAGATATGGGATTTGGAATTGTGCGCATATTAGGAAATCATATGAGTCCAGAAAAAATGGTGACATTAGCCAACGCTATGAAAAACTCTGATATTGATGAGTCTCAACTTGGAGGAATCATGGATTTCTTTAATAAATAAATTATATTTTATTTAAATGAAAGGCTGTCTAAAAAGTAAGTTTTACGTCATTGCGAATGAAATGAAGCAATCTGTATATTTCAAGTTATTGATTTACAGATTACTTCGAAATAAAAATTTCTCGTAATGACGGTTAATATATACTTTTTAGACAGCCTCTTCTTATTTCAAGTCAGTCTTTTCCGTTTCTTCGGTTTCTTCTGAAGTAGATTTTACTACAATAATATTGATGATAATTATCAAAAAGATAATGGTGATAATCGTTTTCGCAATAAAATTATCTAATATTTCCAATAATCCTGATACAAAAATACCAACAGCCAATATTCCACAAAGTATTAAAGTTTGTTTATTGTTTAGCATAATTTAAATTCCGGTATAATTACTAGGAGTAATACGACGTAATTCTTTTTTTATTGCATTTGTTACTTCTAAAGTTTCAATAAAGTTAGCAATGGATGCCTGGTTTATTTTTTCATTGGTTCTGGTTAAACCTTTTAATGCTTCATATGGATTTGGATATCCTTCTCTTCTTAAAATGGTTTGAATAGCTTCAGCTACTACGGCCCAATTGTTTTCTAAATCGGCTTCAAACTTAGCTTCATTTAATAATAATTTATCCAAGCCTTTTAATGTAGATTTAAAGCCAATTATGGTATGTCCAAAAGGCACCCCAACGTTTCGTAAAACGGTACTATCGGTTAAATCCCGTTGTAATCTTGATATTGGCAGTTTACCGGATAAATGTTCAAAAAGTGCATTGGCAATTCCTAAATTACCTTCGCTATTTTCAAAATCAATCGGGTTTACTTTATGTGGCATGGCCGAACTTCCAACTTCACCTGCTTTAATACGTTGCTTAAAATATTCCATAGAAACATAAGCCCAAATATCACGGTTCAAATCAATAAGGATGGTATTGATGCGTTTTAAATTATCAAATAACGCCGCCATATGGTCATAATGCTCTATTTGAGTCGTAGGAAATGAATGATGTAAACCTAATTTATCATTCAAGAAATTGGTCCCAAATGCTTTCCAGTCTATTGTTGGAAACGCCACATAATGAGCGTTGAAATTTCCTGTGGCACCACCAAATTTCGCTGCATTTGGAATGTTTTTTAAGGTTGCAAATTGTTGTGTAAGTCTAACTACAAAAACCTCAATTTCTTTCCCCAAACGAGTTGGAGATGCTGGTTGTCCATGAGTTCTGGCTAGCATGGATATTTTTGCCCAATCATTTGATAATTGCTTTAATTTTTCTAGAACAATCATATATTCAGGGATATAGACATTCTCCATAGCTTCCTTAATGCTTAAAGGAATGGCTGTATTGTTAATATCTTGTGAGGTTAATCCAAAATGGATGAATTCTTTATATGGTGTCAATCCTAAACCATCAAACTTTTCTTTAATAAAATACTCCACCGCTTTAACATCGTGGTTGGTAATACTTTCAATTTTTTTAATGGCTAATGCATCTTCGGTTGAAAATTTTTGATAAATAGCCCTTAAATCATTGAAGCTATTTTTTGAAACGTTTTTAAGTTGTGGTAATGGAATTTCACATAAAGCAATAAAATATTCAATTTCAACTAAAACCCTATATTTTATCAAGGCTTCTTCAGAAAAATAAAAAGCTAATTCTTTAACTTTACTTCTATATCTTCCATCAATAGGAGAAATGGCATTAAGTGGTGATAATGACATAAATGGTTCGTTTTTTTTAGAATTTTCAAAGATAGGTATTTGTATTTCTAATACCGAATTACTATTTATGAATTTTCGAATAGTCATTTTAATGCATGAATTAACTATATTTAGTCTTAAAATTATTCATTATGAAATCTTTTCAATTCATTTTCGCTTTATTCCTTACCCAAGTAGTGTTTTCACAAGTTTATAAATCTTCAGAACCACTGGCGCACACGTATTCAATTGTAGCCAGGGATTCTGTTACTGGCCATATGGCTGTGGCTGTACAGTCACACTGGTTTAGCGTGGGCAGTGTGGTAACTTATGGCAAAGCCGGTGTAGGCGTGGTTGCAACGCAATCATTTGTAAATCCTAGTTACGGGCCAAAAGGACTGGCCTTAATGGAGCAAGGTTTATCTCCTCAACAGGCATTAGATGCGTTGTTGGCTAATGATAGTGGTGAGATGTTCAGGCAAGTGGCCTTTTTAAATACAAAAGGAGAAGTAGCTACCCATACGGGAAGCTCATGTATTGAGGCCGCAGGACATAGACAAGGTAAAAACTTTTCAGTGCAAGCAAATATGATGCTTAATAATACAGTTTGGGATGCTATGGCTGATGCTTTTGAAACCACCAAGGGTGATTTTAGCGACCGAATAATAGCTGCATTAAGAGCGGCTCAAGAAGAAAAAGGAGATATTAGGGGTAGTCAGTCAGCTGCTATATTGATAGTAAGTGGTAAAGCAACAGGAAATTCATGGGAGGATATTATCATGGATTTAAGAGTAGAAGACAATGATAACCCTGTAGAAGAGTTGGCACGTTTGGTGAATGTGCATCACGCTTATGATTTTATGAATCAAGGTGATTTAGCCATGGAAGAGGGCGATTCAAAAAAGGCAGAAACCTTATATTTAAGTGCTCAAAACCTGTTCCCGGATAATTTGGAAATGAAATACTGGTATGCCATAAATTTGCTGAATAATAAAGAATTTGAAAAAGCACATCCTATTTTGAAATCTATTTTTAAGCAAGATATCAACTGGAAAACCTTAACTTCCCGACTCATAAAAAATAAACTTTTAATTATTTCAGATGAAGAATTGCAAACCGTTATGAAATTGTAATGGCAATAATAGTGCGTTACTAAATCTTATTTGCTTTTATTTTTTTTAAAATATGTTTAGCCCGGGCTTTATATGCAGCACTTTGGTTTTGGTAATCTTGTTCTAAAATGAGGGCAAGATTTGTATGAATCCATTTATAATCTTTTCCAAAAAGACACAAAGTATTCATGGCATAGGCTTTAACAGCGACTTTTTCTTTGTTTATCATCCAATCAAAACAAGCTTCAACAATTCGTTCTTTATGTTTGGGTAGAAGCATCTTTTTTAAGGTGTTATGTTCTTTTGAATAATTTGACTTGGCTAAAAACCCGCAAACTTTGGCAACAGGTCTAACAGCCGAATCTAAATGAACTTTGTTAATATTACTTGTAAATTCATCTAAATAAGGAATTATAGCAAAAATATATTCGGCACACACGTATTCAAAAACCCATGCAGCATGACAGGATATTTTATCTTCATACATAAATAAAATGGTCATTAATTTGGGAAATAAAGTTATTAATCGTTTAGTCAATTAGTTCTTATAAAATCTCTACGC
>TARA_R110002050_G_scaffold212394_1_pt1 | contig 162585 bp, 171 predicted proteins | sample TARA_R110002050 | Tara Oceans TARA_R110002050 (sample SAMEA4396988) | marine metagenome | biome: Polar Biome; feature: [DCM] deep chlorophyll maximum layer (ENVO:01000326); material: water (ENVO:00002006), including particulate matter (ENVO:01000060) such as... | depth 25 m
GTGGTCAACGTGGCCGATGGTGCCGATGTTGACGTGCGGTTTTGTGCGCGCAAATTTTTCCTTGGCCATAGCCCTCAGATCCTATATCCGAACCAAAAAACAAGTAAAACCCACCGCACGAGCCGACGGGTACATTCTAAAATTGGAGCGGGTGAAGGGAATCGAACCCTCGTCGTAAGCTTGGAAGGCTTCTGCTCTACCATTGAGCTACACCCGCATATTTCTAGTGCGAGCCCTCGCGAGGGCGAGAGTTATGGTGGAGGGGGCAGGATTCGAACCTGCGTAGACTAAGTCGGCGGAGTTACAGTCCGCTGCATTTGACCGCTCTGCCACCCCTCCATCAGGGTCGTAACGCCGTCCGGGTTCCCCCGGCCTCGTTGCGGCGAGGGAGGGAATACGGCGGAGGCCCCTGTGTTGTCAACAGCAAAAAAAACACGAAATCGTATTTCCTTTCCTATATGTTCCCCAAGCTTTGCTCCTTGAGCGAAACAAAGTGCATTCAGTTCCTTACGGCCCGGAGGTTTCCGCCATTATGTCGCGACGCAACAAACCACGTTCAGGAAATCGTCATCAAGATGACGTCGGGCAGGATAACCTCCCGCAAAACGACGAAAACCGTGAAGGCAATTCGCGTCGCGGACGAAAACGCGGCCGCGATAGCGCCCCATCAGGCGGAAATTCGCGCCTGATTCTCTTTGGGCGTCATCCGGTTATGATGGCAATTGCCAATCCGCAGCGCACGATTCACAAAATCTGGGCCACCGAAACGGTCCGCGATGAAATTAATGCCGCTTTGGCTGATGCCGAACGCACCGACATCCCAGTAGATTCGGCCGGTCGCACCGATCTTGATGAAATGATGCCACCGGGCACCGTTCATCAGGGCATGGCCATGCATTGTGCCCCCCTGCCCCAGCTGTCGATCGAAGAATTCATCGCCGACCACCGGGATTCGGAACAATGCACCGTCATTGTGCTTGATCAGGTCACCGATCCCCACAACGTCGGTGCGATCCTGCGCAGTGCGGCGGCCTTTGGCGCATCGGCCGTCATTGTCCCCGACCGTCATGCTCCGCTTGAAACCGGTGTCTTGGCCAAATCGGCCAGTGGTGCGCTTGAAACCATTCCCTACATTCATGCGGGCAACCTCAATCAGACGATTGATAAGCTTAAAAATGCGCACTTCTGGCTGGCCGGGATGGATGGTTATGCCGAAAAGACACTTGCCGAGGCCGACCTCAAAGGTCGGGTGGGAATCGTCATGGGGTCCGAAGGCGAAGGCCTGCGTCGCCTGACCCGCGAGAATTGTGATTTTCTGGTCAAACTTCCGATGTCTGATCGCATCGAAAGCCTCAATGTGTCAAATGCGGCTGCGGTTGCGCTCTACGAGCTTTACCGAAAGTAGGAATGATGCGAATCTAAGGGGTGAATCAAAGATGCAAAATTCTGCTAATCACCCTCTTGCATTCAGGAACGGTCCGGACTATGTTTCGCGCCGCCTGAGCCGGCATAGCTTTAATTGGTAGAGCAGCGGATTTGTAATTCGAAGGTTGGGAGTTCGAGTCTCTCTGCCGGCACCACGATATATACGCAAAAACCCGCCAATGCGCAGTTATTCTGCACTTCTGGCGGGTTTTGTTTTTCCGGTGTTCGTAAAAATTCCTCAAAATTCGCTTGAAATGAACACCCCTTTACGAATGAATTACGAATTCGCACAGGGGGATTCGCGATATGGCGACCATCAGAAAGCTTGCCAACGGGAAGTGGCAGGCCCAAGTCGCACGTCACGGCGTGCGCAGGTCTAAGACGTTTGACAGGAAGGTCGAGGCCAAGGACTGGGCCGCGATTGAGGAACGCACGATCTTGGACGGCGGGTCCGTCGAAGCATCGAAGCGGACCTTTGCCGATGTTCTTAAACGATATGCCCGTGAGGTATCGCCATCAAAGCGTGGTGGTCGATGGGAAATGATACGGATCGAGAAGTTCTGCCGCGACCCTATCACCAATATCCTGCTCAGTGATTTGACACCCGAAGAAATGGGGCGTTGGCGCGACAAGCGATTGCGCGAGGTCAAACCGGGAAGTGTTATCCGTGAACTGAACCTGATGTCTGCGACACTGACAACCGCCAGGCGGGAATGGAAGTGGATCTCGGCTAATCCTATTTCTGATATCCGCAAGCCAAGCGGCACACAGGGCCGGGATCGACTGATCAGCGAACAGGAAATCGAAATCATCGTTTCTCTGGCAGGTGATGATCACAGCAAGATATCAGGGCGCGTTGGTCTGGCGTTCCTGTTCGCCATAGAAACAGCAATGCGGGCCGGGGAAATATGCGGGCTGCATCAAGGCGACATAAACACAAGAACCCGTGTCGCTGTCCTGCGAGAGACGAAGAACGGCACAGCCCGCAAGGTGCCGCTATCCAGTCGTGCGATGTTGATTCTTGCCGCGCTGTATAAACTACCGCCGACCAATGGCCCTATATTCCGCCTGACATCCCGCCAGCTTGACGCCAATTACCGGATTATCAGGGACAAGGCAGGGATTTTTGATCTTCGTTTTCATGACACCCGGCACGAAGCAATCACCCGGCTATCCAAGAAACTCGATATCTTGCCGTTGGCCCGCATGGTTGGCCACAAGGATATCAGGGAATTGCAGACCTATTATAATGAGACTGCGGAGGATATCGCCAAGATGCTTGATTAAACAATCTTGGGCGGCTTCTGCTTGTTGCGCGTTCCGAACCACCACAAGAATGCCGTTGTGAACAGATACAGGAACGTCGAAATCATCAGGTTCAGTGTTGCCATTGCCTGATCTGATGATGGCTGGATCGCAAAGGTTTCGATCATGGCCTGAAACTGCCAGTAAATCGTGGTTGTCAGCGCCGCCAGATAGATCGTCAAACCGGGACGCACACCGCCTCGCACAACATCAAGCAAACCAAGCATAAAGCGGATAAGCCACGGCGATTCCTTGAAATCAGAATAGCGCTTTGGCTCCATATGATAGCTTTGAGCAAAGGCTTCATCGGATGCGACTTGCTGTTGCGTTTCGCCTTCGACAAGGGCCAATCGCTCACGACCGTTCCATTCCTGTTCCATGATTTTTGCATCGGCGTCACGAAGCTTCAGCTCATGCTCGTTGCTGATCTGCAAAACCTTGATGTCTTGCTGACGTTGCTTGTATTCGGCGAACTTGGTAATCACGGCACCCAGAATGCCGGTAAGTCCACCGGAAAAGATACTGCCTATCCCGCCGACAATGAGATCAAGAAAATCCATCGACTATCTCCAATTCAAAGGTTTGACCATTGGCCCATTTTTCAAGGGCTCGTACGGCGGGGCGCGAAACCAGCAATGCCTTCTGGCCCTCGATCTGACCGATCCGCTCACCAAGCGCGATGCAGCCGTAAAGGTGCGACTTAAAGCCCTTGTCTCGGTCGCCCATAAGATTTGCGGGGTGGATGCGAATACCGCTTCGCCCTTCGACTTTGCTGACCAGATGCATCATCCGGCCAAAGGCTGGGCTGTGGGTCCACAAGACGGTGTAAATGCCCGCGGGGATGCAGGACCGGTTAGCTTTGTTATCAAGCCATGGCTGTTCGCCGGTATGTCGGATCAAGTCGCCAAAGCTGATCTGTCCAAACGTGCCATGATCTCCGGTTTCTAGGCGATGCAGATAGGCCTGTCTCATGGCCTGTCCGCCTTTCTATCGAGCTTGTCTTCGATGCGCTGCAATGACCGATCAATCTTTTCCAGCGCGGCTTCTGTTCGGCCCGTTTCGCGGTCAAGGCGCACAGATAGGTATTGCTGTGTCGCCTCCATAACCTCGATCCGGCTTTCGATGCGCATCACGTAAACCGTGACAGCGACGATTGTGCTGACCGTCACGAGCAGATGCCCGATGTTCAGCGTTTTTTCGAAGTGAAACTTGTTTCCAGTAGGCTCGGCCATCTGTCCCCCCTTGGGTCCGCGCATAAAAAAGACCGCTCTAAGCGGCCGGTCCTTTGATCTTCTGTTCGAGGTCTTGCCAGCTTTCACCACTGGCAACGAGGCAACTCGGCCCCATCGGATAGGTGAACAAAATTGTCCATGTTTCACCGTCCGGGGCGACAAGAACCTCGATCACGCCGCCGTTGGACGTGACACCGACAGCAACAGGTTCTTCGCTGTATTTCGCGCTAAGGCTTGCGATCACCTTGGCGCGGTCGCCGCACACCGGACTTGCGGAGATAGGGAACGACGGCAATAAAAAAAGGACCGCTGCAACAGCGATCCCGAACCAAGGGACGATCTTTTTCATGGCACTATTCCTTTTTTGGCTTGGGAATGCCGCTCTTAACCTTGTCACAATGATCGACGAAGTCCTGCGTCAACTGTGGTATTTTGATGCCTTGGGCCTGCAGAGACTTGCCGAGTGAATAAATCGCCTCGCGAACCTTCGCGTCAGGAAATTTGAAATATGCCTCTCGACGTTGGCGCTTATAGCTTTTAGCCATATCTTATCCTTCTCAATCCAGATTTAGGGGGACCACTTTTGGTGCGTAAACATCGATATTAGCCCCTTCATCCGTCGTGATCTCCCAAACGAAAGAGCTGCCTGTCAGCGCGTCGAATGCCGCGTCAAATCGAACGAGATTTTCTGTGCCGAATGTGTATGTCGCATCCGGCACTTCTGCCGTTGTCCAAGTCGACCCGCCATCAATAGAGAACCGGCATTGGATATCGGTTGAAATGTCCGCCTCTCCTGACACCGATAGTTCGACATAGAGCGACACGTCGCTTGGGTCTGCTACGTCCAGCGTCACCGGATCTGGTCGAAGAGTCATTTCCCCTGCGCTGGATTGCGTGATAGCCATGCGATATTCGAGAGACGTATTGCTACCATCCGAAATCCCGGCAATTGATCCTGCACGGCCAGAGCCAAACCCCGCTTGCAACGCGCAGGCTGAGATTGCGATTGAAATTGACCCTGGTGTTTGGGGGACAAACACGATCCAGTAATCCGTCCCTAATGTGATCGCAGCATCTTCTGCCGAGAAAGTCGCTGTCTTCTCACCTGTGCTGCTGATGACAAGATTATCGCTCGACGTTCCGATCTGAGTGCCCGGAGACCCACCATCGTCGTCATAAAGCCGGAAGTTTACCGTGTCACCAGTTGCCGAACTTGTTACCTGAATCTTTACGCTATCAATTAGTCCAGTAACGCTGGCCGTAAACTTTACGCCGAAATATGGGTATGACCCGCCAAGATTTTCGGTACTGGTTTGGCTTTGTCCAAAAGTACCTATCTCAGCCGAAGTTGACGGGCCATAACTATCTGTAACAGCGTCATACGCAGCACCATCTGATTCTGCGAGACTGTCTGTCGCAAAGCTGTATGAAACAACCTCACCGTAAATTCCCTCGCCAAGATCATCGTTGATGATGCCAACAATCGCTATTCCGCGTGCGGTTTGGTCAGGCGGTAGGTTTGTCAATTGGGAGCCATCAATTGCAGGAAGCTTTGCGTTGCTATCAAGCGCAACGATATCACCAGCCCCCGTTCCGATTGGAACCCCGACGGCCACCTTGTCACGGGCTACCCATTCATCACCGGCCTCGTTCGGTTTCAAATCAAGGCACAGATAATCGCTATTAAGGACAATGCTGCTTGCGCCGTTGATCAACGCACCATCGGCGGCGGAAATGGTAACATCACCACTGCCTGCTGTCCGACCGATGCCAATATTGTAGCTGGTGGCAATGCCTGACATTGCGGGCAGTGTTGCTGCTGCCGCAGATGCGTTGTTGTAGGTGAACAGCGTCAGGCTTTCATCTGTTCCAGGCATGAACGCGCCGGTCTTCTGTTCGCCGCTGGTGTAGGGGTATGTGGTGGCGGCAACGGCTCGGTCGGCCTGTGCTTCCGCCTGATCGACGTAGGCTTGGGATGCAGCGGCACCTTCGACCATAAGGAAGTCGCTGCCGTCTGCGGTGAAGCCAAGGATCTTGTCGGCGCGTTGGGCCTGCGCTGGAAGAGACGGAACCACGCCATCAGAAACTGGAACGCGAACAGACCTATTGATCTTGGTTTCCTGCCCTTGGTTCTGGATGACAACCGCGTCAATCATTTCCTCGACGGTCGGCGGATAAAGGTCGTTGCCGTCAAGCTCGACTAGCTGCTCGAAATCGACGTTACTATCCACACTGACAATCGACCCGGACGGCGGCGCGCTGCCAACCGTGATAGTTCCGCCTGCAGGATCACCAATGCCGGTCGAACTGACGATAGAAAGTTCGGTTTCCTCACCCGTTGCAATGATGGTTTGCGTGACCTTAAGGAACTCAACGCGCTGAATTTTGAAGTTGAACCCAAAGGTCACGGTTGTTCCGTCGCCGTTGGTGTTCGTCGGAGGAAGCTGGTTTTCTACCGTCATGGCAATATCCCAATAAAAAACCCCGCCGCAAGGCAGGGTGTTGATTGTCAGGGCTGATAAGGTTCGTTAGCGGGCAACGCCCAATTCGCTGTTAATTCCGCGCTCGGCCTGATCAAGAAGCTGGCGCATATAGAAAAGGTTTTGATAGGGAAGCAGCCGACGCATGGCGGATGTATCGCTTTCGCGCCAATCCCCGGCGCTTAATGCCCCGATAGCCTGCGCTGCGTCACTGATCGCGCCACTGGTCGGGCCGATCAATGCCCCGATGATATTTCTGGATGCGTACCGTGAAAGAGTGGGGCCGCCGGTCAAATAAGACATACCTACCTTGCCGCGCGTCAGTTTTTCGGCGAGCGCATTAACCTCCATCAACCAGCCGGTTGTGCCACTCTTGTCGATGCCTTCGGCAAGCCACACGGCGGGATCATCACTTGTTTGCCATCCCCCGGTTTTGGCTTTGAGGTAATAACTCAGCATCCCAAGCCCGACCATCATGCCCATACCGGACAAGAACGCTGCATCACGTTGCTGCAATCCAGCAAGAAATACCCGCTGCGTCGAGGCAATCGAAAACGATTTGAACTGACCAATCACAGCACCAAGCTCGGTCGACATCCAAAGCGGTTTATCCTGCCCCGGTGTGACAATGGTGCGGTCCACATCCTTGACGATCATCCCGCGAAAGGCCTGCACCGCGCCGCGATCTGACCAGTTCGCGGTATTGGCAAGTTTAACGCCATCGACATCATCACCGTGCGCTACGAACTGCGCCCCAATACGGCGCGCCATATCTTCATCGATCCCCGCGCGGGCAAGGTTTTCAACCGTCTTGGTATCTGCAATGCCCTTAACCCATTTATCAACACCGTCCAGCGCACGCGATCCCGTGATCACACCGGCAAACTGTTTAACCGCGGCGTTCCATGGTGCCATAAGCGATACAACCCCGAACTGATCGGCGGCGTAACGCACACCTCGTTCAAACTTGCTGTAACGCCCGAAATCATCGGTGACATCTGCAATCGCCATCGAACGGCTATCAAGAACCATGTCAAGGGCTGTGCCTGCCTGCTTCACTTCATCCGCCGCCAGTTGATAGGTCTTGAAATTGCGGATCATCGGGCCAAGGCCGCTGCCCATCACCCGGCCAAACCCATGGACCATGACAGGCCGCGCAATATCAGGCAGGGCAGATAGGGTCATGCCGCCCAGAAGACGAAGATAGTTCAGCGACCGCACAACACGACCAGCCCGAACCAGAACGCTTGTCGGGTCACGCGGCAAAGCATAGGTGCCCCGCAGCCGATCCCGAATGGCGGCAAGATCGCGGATGTCGGCATCACGCGCCTTTGAAAGTTTGGTGCGTTCCGCGTCCGTTTTGGCTGCTGCAATCTTATTGGCATAATCGCGGCGTACCTCACCCAACGGAGCTTCCATTTCCGCACTTTCAAACCGGCGCGTCAGGGCAACATCGGCTGACATTGTGCGGGTATAGATCCGGCCAACGACGTTGATATCGCTTTCAAGGAAATCTTCGATCATTTCATCGGGGATCATGAAGACACGGCCTTTCAGCGGCCCGCGCACCTCACGCTTTGCCCGACTTTGCGGGATCGGGTTGCTGTCACGCGACAGATAGGCGTCGTATGGCAACCGGCCATCTGGCGTACCAAGAACGCGGTCGGTGATTTCATCGGCAAGATCAAAGATTTCAGCATCTTCCCAGCCTTCTTTGCTTTGCTGTGATTTCAGCCAACGTGCAACGATACTGGTAAATTCGCCGCGACGGGCCGCAATCTTTTCGCTGTTATAGACGCGGTTCAAATAACCCGCCGCTGTTTCAACATCGACGCCTTCTGGCAACAGGCGCAAATCAATAGCGTCCTGTTTCAGCGGATCAAACACCTTGTCACGCCATACCTTTGCAGCCTTGGCGACTTCGGGGATGTTGTGCTGATCGGCGCGGCGCATGGCCCGCCCGATTTCTTCGTTGAACTTGACGCGATCAAGCTGCCCTTCGTTGCGTCCGACCAGATCACCTGCCCCGATACGGGCCAGATCACCAACCCGCCGCGCGCGACCTTTGCGATAGGCCACAAACAGATCGTCTGTTTCCTTCATCGCGTTATAAAGACCGGCCTGCGACATCTTGATTTCGGTTTCTGCCGCCAATGGTGTCGCCACGCCAAGCGCGTTCTTTTCATAGGTCAGTGGCGTTTCGGCCAATTCCTGAACAATGCGACGTGTAGCAATGCTTTGCGACGTAGCGGTACGCAGCATCGGGTCTTGGAACCGCACAGCCTTTTCCATACCAAGGGCAGATTTAAGTTTTTCATCGGCATTGTTGCGGCTTGATGCCGCTGCGCCAACTGATCCACCCTGCCCAGCATTCGGGCGTTGGACGTCTGGTAAATCGTCACTGGTCAGAACCGTTTCCCCGGCATCTGCTGCCAGCTCGTCTGCCTTGACTTCAACCGTATGCGGGCGGATCGGGTCAACATCGGCATAGTTCGGCACGGTCAGGTCGCTGTCTACCCCGGCTGCAATGGTATCGGACTTTGCGGCAAACTGTGCCGCACTTGCGACCGTCGCTGATTCCGTCGCATCCGGTTGCGCAGCCCGCTTGGGTGAAAACTCAGCACCATCAGAAACCGAAACTTCAAGGACTTGTGCCCCGTCTTCATTTTCCGAAAGCGCATAACGCACAGCCCGTACCTCGCCGGTATCGGCTGCGGCACGTTCCACGGTCCATGTCAGATCGCCATTGTCTGCTTGTCGTGGAGCATATTCGCGCATGACAGAAGGCGCAGAAGTGACATCATCGCTGGCAACGCGACCGGCATCATTATCCCAGCGCACGCGAACCGGCGAGCCATCTGCTGCTGCAAGTTCAACCTCGCCACGCGGTGCTGTGATCTGCTCATCAATTTGACGGGCCGCAACACCATCGGCATCACGCGCAAAGATTTCTTCTACCCGTGCGACGGGGGCCTCGATGTCAGATGCAGCCCGGGCCGTCTGACGAACATCTGCGACTTGCCCCGGAATCCGATCAACACTGCGTCGGAACGAACCAGCCGCCCCACCAAGGATGCCTGACAGGAAGGTTGCAACCGCCACGTTCGATGCCGCTTCGCCAAGGCTGCGGGTTTCCTGTGAATTATACAGAATGCTTTCCGCAGCCGTGGCGCCAAGGAAACCGGCGCGGGCTGTCGAAAGGCCACCTTTCAGGATTGATCCACCCATGGAATAGGCGCGGTAAGCTTGACCGCCAACCGGAACAAGGTTGATCGGATCAAGGATGCCTGCACCAAAGCTTGCCGCCATACCCGGAAGGCCCGCCGACGCAACAGTTTCCCGGTCTTTCTGTTCCCGGTCGATGATGCGTTTGATCTCTGCGACTTCATCGTCGCTGTTGGCAAAGGCAAAGCTGGTCGAAAAGTCCTCATAACCGTCAATATTACCGAACGGATCATATTCCTGATCGATGACCAATCGACTGCTTTTATCGCGTTGCGGTTTGAACCGTTCCTGCGACGATGCGCCAATGGTGTTTTCAAGGCGGAAAGCGGCCGGCACGGTTTCCCGAAAGAAATTCGGGGCATCCGGCGTAACCGGTTCCGGGATTGTTCCGATAGGACCGGCAACAGATTTGTTGTTTTCAAAAAGAGGCATGTTTTACTCGTTCAAATCCGGTGCGATCATACTGTCTGGTCCCTCACCAAAGAACGGTGCGGGTTCGATTGCTTCGCCCGTGGTCGGATTGGTTGGCCGCCATGTGCTGTCAGGGAACATATTGCCCCAATCGATCTTGCCGATCTTGATCAGAGATCCGGCATCCTCGCCGTTAATCTTCATCGGAACATCAACCAACGGGCTGCGATCACGTTTCTCGCGGCCTTCTTCGATCTGGGCCTTACGCCATTCTTCTGCGGCCTTTGCGGCATCCGGTGCCCAGCGGGCCTCAATCGGAACCAATGCTCCGTTATCGTCCATCAGCAACACTTGATAGGTCGGCGTCTGCACGCTGGCCTGACGTGCTGTCATGTTGTCGCTGCGGATAAATACGCGGTCGTCAAGGTCATCCGCATTCACGCCGGTAAACCCTGCGACATCTTCGACCAACTGACCTTTCATCCAGTCGTTATCATCGTTAAAGGCATAGAACGCTTCTGGCGGGTAACGCATCATGCGTGCGCCACCATCTGCCGATGTCTGCCCCCACGTTTTTGACATCTGTTTCAAGGCATATTCGCGGGCCAAATCTTCATCGCCGGTCAACTGATACTGACGTGAGAAAACGCTGTTCACATCGCGTTCAAGTTCCGCAACCAGATATTCCGGAACGTCTGCCTGCCATGAGAACGCAGTATCGAACTGATCGGCAACGTCTTCGGCTGTGATTGCGTCGATATCGGCAAAGGCTTCACGACGGGCTTTGATCGCGCTGGCGTTATTGGGGTCAACAAGCTGGTTCGTGCGTTCAACGGCCTGACTGACCGGCTGGCCCGACGCAATCATTGAATTGATCATGTCGCTGCGGGCCATGTCGGCATCATTCAACCCGGCTGTTGACTGCAAAAGACCCGGCGCAAGTTCTTCGACCTTGGCAACAAACGCGGCTGTTTCTGCCTGCTGTTCTGCCGGGGCATATTTGCTGGTCCGCACCATCGTTTTAATCGCATCAGGAACCACTTTCACACCGCCAACAAATTCTGCAAGCGTATCGGTGCGATCCTGTGGCGACATATCAGCAAGCTGCGGGGCCATCTGTTCACCAAAGAACAGATTAACCGCGTCACGATGCTCTTTGTTCCTGTCATCAAGGATCACAGCCCCGCCATATGCCGCTCCGACAAGTGCGGTCGCGGTAGCCATTTCCTGCTGCTGCTTCGCGGCTGCCTGCTGGGCCTTGATGACGGCTTGCTCGGCACGATCAATGCCGCCCAACATCGCGTCGCGCTGATCTGCGGTTAGGGCAGATGTGACCTTGACCGCACCCTTATCGTTAAGCAATGCGCGGGCTTCGTTGAACCGGCCCTGATTGAGATATCCATTGACCGATGTTTCGATCATGACCGGGGCTTGGGCGCGCAAGGAGTCATTAATGCGATCTGCGCCAATCACCTCGCCATAGGTGCCATAGGTATCGCGCAAGTCTTCAAGTGCTGTTTGTAGGGTTTCAGGGGCATCAAGCAAACGGTTCTGAATGATATTGGTTTCACCGCTCAGTGTCGCGTTTACATCCGCAATCTTGGCCTTTGAGTTGGCCTCACCAACGCCAAGACGCGCTGATGCTACACGCTTGCTGCCAAGCGCCTGCTCGCGGTAGTAATCTCGTTCCTTGCCATCAAACCCATAGGCATCAAGCTGTTCCTCAAGGGTCGCATCAACCCGGTCCTGCCATTGTTTGGTGGCTTCTTCAGTTGAAAGCTGACTGAAACCGTCTTGCCCCTGAATTTCGTCATAGGCACGCATGGCTTCATCTTCAACACCGCGCTGAACCTTAATCAGATTGGTTTTCTCAACCAACTGCCGGTCGCGTTCCTGCTTTTCAAGGAAAGGCTGATAGGCCCGCTGTGCGCCTGCCATAAGGTTGCCTGCGCCCTGCAAAATCGTTTGGGTATCGGCATAATCCGAGCCGATCCGGGAAGTTGCAATATTCGGGTTCGCACTGCGAAACTGCGGAATGTTGTTTGCCATCAGTTAAACAACCCCAAATCATTCCAAGTCTTGTAGCCGCCAAGCAGCGATCCAAAACCGGTCAAGCTGTTACCAATCGCTGTTGCGTTACCGCCGCGCCGTGCGTCTCGGGATGCCTGCCCGCCGTAATACAGAATGTCGGCGACATCCTTTTCGGCCAATGCATCGGTTTCATCTAGGATTTCTTGTGCGGTTCCGTCCAGCGTTACGCCTGCGGCACTATAACGCGCCCGCTGCTTGGCTTTAAGTCGCTGGGCTTCCCGCCGTGTTGCATCACCCTGACGACGGGCTTGTTCCTGAATGCGCCCTGCCTCGCGCTTGGATGACTTAATGGCCTCATATGCGGAATATGCCTTGGCCCCAAAGCCGAGAACCGGGGCCGCCGCATTTGCCCATTTTAAAATGCTTTCAAACATCACTGACCCGTTTTTTCTTTGAGGACAAAAGCACGCACGTTGCATGGCAACGGCCCGTCGGCACCGAAGGTAAACACTGCTTCTTTATCGCTGGTCGCATTGATTGGCAGTTCTTTGATCCCGGTATAAAGCGACGGGATTGACCCTAGTTCGGTCTGGCTTGTCATGAAGGTGACTTTGTTCTGATTCTCCACATCCCGGCCAATCGACAGATCAGCGGAATTAAGAAGATCGATATAAGCGCCAAGGGTGCGCTTTTCTTTGGCTCTCCCCGTGCCCTGAACCGATCCCGGATCAAACGGCAACGTGGTCGCCAATGCGGGCGCGTTATAACCAATCACCACTTGCGATGCGGTGCGCTCACTTGGCAAGGTGATCTCGCCGCTTTCCGGCATTGTCTGGGATGGAAGCCGCACACCATCGGCAAAGACCAGAACGTCTTCACCTTCAAGATATTCACCGCCATCAAACGTGGTTTGCGGGGTTTCTTCGCTATACTCTATGCAGCAATCAAGATAACGGGCCGTTGCGATATCGTCTTTATCCACAGGATCGTGGAACGGCTCCATATATTCGATGTATCGTTTGGTTTCCTCGTTGATCGTCCGTGCGACAACCATCCAGAGAACGTCACGCCCGCCCATAAACACCGACGCGATGCTTTCGACCTTGCCCCATGGGTTGCCGTCAAATGTTCCGCCGATCTTGTGACGATGCCAGGCATACACCCCGCTTTCGCGGTCATAGGTCATGCCGATCAGTTGGCCGTCCGCCCGGCACGCCCAAATGATCGGGATTGGGTCACGGGTAATCGCAACTTGTGTGATCTTGTTTGCAAGGCCGGGCCCGGCGATATGCTCTGCCCACTTGGTTACATCTGGTGCGTTAAATGCATCGTCTTCAAATGCATAGCTGAACTCATGCAGACGCTTTTGGGTAGCAGCAACAAAGAAGAATGAATTATCCATGCGAACCGGCTTGATCGATGCCGAACGTGTGTTGGCGTGATCTCGATTGAGTACCGATGTCGGCGTGATAGGCTCAAAAAATCCCCCGGCACCGCTGATTGTTCTGGTTTCATCAGTGGTTCCAAGATACAGGGCACGACCCGAGGCAAGCCACTTCGCGGCCCCTTTCGAGGCAAGGTCATAGATTTGCGCGTTGTCGTCTGACGTACCTGTCGTGAAGTCAAGAAGTCGCGGGCCCGTTGAGGTTGGTGTGCGGCTGAGCCAGATTTTTCGGCGCTTGGCTGGTGTGGCTGCAAAGACAAGTCGTTGCTGATGTTGCGCGACATATTCCGGCCAGTTGCTGCCGTTCCATTCGGACGGCTTGGCGGTAATGGTTGGGGTGCCTTCAAAGGTCCAATCATCGTGATCCGCCCGCGTCAATGTCTTGATTTGATAACCACCACCGGCAAAATACATCGTTTCGCTGACTTGTTCGAAATCAAGGCTCGGCAACGATGCTTCACTGTAAGTTGTCGTAACTTCGTAAATTTCATCGCTGTCATTAAGTATCTGCCCAAAGTCGCGATAGAACCGGATATAGTTCTCGCCGAACTCGCAGATGTAGGTGTCTTCTGAACTGTCCTCAAAAGGAATTAGGCGCACCTGCTTGCTGCTATCCTTAACCTCACAAACAAAATGCGTTCCCGGTCGGCGCGTCAGCATCCCTTGCGGCAGAACAATGAAATTCTCACACAAGGCAAGGCTGCGGCGGTAGTTATCTGTATCGACATTACCGGCATATTTCGGGCTGATCTCGCCGCGGTCAAAGCTGAACTGGCCAAGTGTGCGAACTGCCATTATGCAACACCCATTGCGGTTTCAAATCCGCTTGCCTGCTGTTCTTGCACCTGATTTTGTTTGCGGCGATCCTTCGATTTACCCATGGCAACCGCCCGGTCATAAATCGCGATCATTCGGTCAATGCTGGTGTCGCTGCCGTTGCGCGTTTGGGCGATGCAAACAGCAAGCTGCGCCCCGATCACCTCGGCAACATACTGCGGCATCCGGGCATAGCTGGACCGCTGGCACGTCATGACCACCTGAATGGGGGCCTCAACATCGGTCAGGATGTAATCGCCATTAACTACCCATGGCTGGGTAGGTTTTAGTTCGACCTCGTTCTTGCCGACCCAGAACGGTGAAATACAATCGGCGGGCAGCAAGTAACGATAATCATATCCGAAGGCCGGGGCGGTTGCGTCTGCGGCAAGCTGGGCGCGTTCTTTCGCCCACGTCCAGCAATATTCTTCAAGGGCAGTTGTCTTGGCGTCGTTGAAATACTTTTTGCAAAGGCGTGCGTTGTCGCTGTTTTCATCAATGCTTGAAATCGGGTTTTCACCCAAATGACGCATCGCAACGTTGGCAATACTTGTTTCACTCGGCATTGCGCAGCACCTTCATCAAATGGTCAAAAGAAAGGGCCGCCCGGATGGGCAGCCCTTGAGTTCACGAGGAAAAAGAAAAACCCGCCTTATGCAGCGGGTTTAGTGTCGGTTTTTTTGGCTGCGTCTTTTGGCTTCTTTGACTCGGCCAGAAGCTTCTTGGCCTGATCAAGATAGTTTTGACGCTCTTTGTCGTCGTTGGCCGCACGGGCCTTTTCCTGCAACAGCGCAACCTGTCGGCAGGTATTGAGGTCTGCATTACTCATTTGATTGTCCTCAAAATTGAAGGATTGCTGGGCGATGTCCCCACCAATTAGCCGTTGGTTTTGATCGCTGCGAGGCGAACCTGCTTGCGCTCGTAAACGCGATCCCAGTTGGCAGCAGCAGCCAGCTCGGTATTGGTCGGGGACTTGCCCGCAACACTGGAACTGGTGAACTTGATACCCCGCGGGTGCATGATGTAGTGGCGGCGCGAATACAGGAATTCTTGACCTTCGCCGTCACCTGCTGCCGGGGCGTTATCGACTTCGGTTGGTTTCTTCGGCGCGCCTTCGCCGTAGCCGATGGCGCCACGACCAAACAGGAACGTGGTATAGGTAACGCGGTTGGACCCAGCGACAGCAGGGCAGCCATCGTCAACAATCACGGCACGACCAAGATAAGTCGGGATTTTGGTCGTCCCATCAGACGCCTTGATAAAGTCGATCAGGTCACGCTTCACCAGGGTGCCATAGGTCACGGAATGCATCGCCATTGCCGTAATGTCTTCCAGAGCGTCGCCCATGGTCAGAAGGCCATTGACGATGTTGGTTTCCGTAAGGAGTTCAGCGTCGGTGATTGCACCAGCGCCATCAGTCGCGACGTTGTGGATCATGTCGTCACTGTCGTTTGCATCATTGTCAGCAATCACGCCGTTAAGGGACGCGATCAGGGTGCGCTGCATGTCGCGCGACCAATAGGTAGCAACGCGATCACCGATACGTTTCATGGGGTCATCACCAGCAATAACACCGGCAAGGTTCATGGTGGACCAAGACTGGTTGCGGAAGTGCTTGACCGAAACGTCTTGGTCGGCATCGATTTTGAGGGCCGTCGAGCTGGATGCCGGGTTGTCAGAGCCAACATTTGACTCGGTGTTTCCCAGATCATTCCAAAACGGCATGTTGTAGGTAGCACCGCCGCCCATCGCCAGTTCCGCAATCTGGGAATCCGGCAGGATGACTTCGCTTTCGAAAAGAGCCGACAATTCTTTCGTACGGTTCAGGACATAATCCGTGAATACCGACGGTTCGATAATGTCGGAGAGCTGAGTGGTCGCCATTGGTCAAATCTCCTGTTAATGGCAATTAAGTGCCAGCAGCGGCTTTAAGCTGCTTGGCTCGTGCAGGGTTTTCGCGCATTAGGCGACCCTGTTCGGTAAGGTTGAAGCTGTCCTTGGACCACGGGTTTTTGCCCCCGCCGCCACCGGCACCATCAACAAAGGCGCTTTCGCCAAACTGCTCACCGAGCACCATGGCGAATTCGATAAATTTCGGATGTTGGTCGAGGCCATGCTTGGCCATGAAGTCGCCAAACCCTTCGACATCCTTGCCGAAATGGTTCAGCGCACGTTGGCCCAGCGTCATTTTCTCGGCGGTCTTGTCGCCGTATTTGGCCTTTAGTGATTTGGCAGTTTCCTTGCGCTCGGCTTCGGCTGCTTTGGTGACTTCCGCCATGTAGCTGGCGACACCCTCGGCATCCTTGCGCACAAGTTCCTGATACGTTTCGACCGGAATGTTTTTGGCGTGCGCCAGTTCGGCAAGCCACGGTGCCGGTGCGTAATGTTCCGGCACGCCTTCAATACCTTTGACGATATCGGCAACATCGCCGTAACCATCCGGGTTTTCTGGCACGCCCATCGCCGCACGGTACGCTGCAACGTCTTCGTCGCTGGCATCTTCGCCGGGCAGCTTGAAATAGCCTTCCGGGATGGTCGGGGCTTCGTCTGTGCCCTCACCTTCCCCGGCACCATCGGCAGCACCCTTCCCTGCTTTATCGGCTGGGGCGGCATCATTACCGGCACCCTCGCCTTCACCGCCATCTTCCGGCAGCTTCAACGAAATACCGCCGCCCTGATCATCAGTGGCGGCGGTATTGGTTTCGGTCGTCGTGGTCTGTTCTGCGGGGGCGGCAGAAGCATCTGCAGCCGCACCGGCATCAATAGCCTGATCGGTCATCGGTCATTCTCGCTTGTGCTTGATTGAACTCGGCTTCTAGGTTCGCCGCCTGTTGAACCAGATCGGCGATCTCTTCTTCGGAAAACCGCATGATGTTTACGATGTGATGAGCAACACGGCGGCCGCCCTCGTTATAGGCAAGCGGTCCGTCTGGCGCTGTAACGGCGGTATAGCCTGCTTCGCGCAGGATATCGTGCAGGACAATTTTGCCCTGATCGGTGGCAAACACCTTGCGATAGGCCCGCAGAAGGCGTGCGGACTTAAACGGCGACAGGTGCGGCCAGAACCGGAAGATAATCGGGAAATTCATTTACGCGCCCTCCGCCATCATCTTCATCGCGGGGGCGACTTTTGAAACCTGCTCTGCCTGCTGGCTTTGCTGATCAAGCTGCTGCTGTGCCTGCGCCTGCTGTGCGCGGTTGGCGCGGATTTCTGCAACTGTCTTCTTGTCGCGCCATATTTTCGGGTTGGCCCCGAATGCGTTGGCGGCCTCGTAGGCTGCTTCGTCCAGATCGACGGTATCAAGGACCGACTGGTCAAGTTCGGCGATCTCACCAACGGCACGCACCGCCTGCATGTTTGCCTGTGCCTGTTTGGCACGGCGCAGCTGCGACAACGGAGATGTAAATTCAAGATCTATGCCGCCATTGTCACGCAACACATCCGGCATCGGTGGCAGTTCGATCTCGCCGTTTTCGGCCTTGCGGTTAATGATGCTGATTTCGCGTGCAATGCACCGGCTCAACATCGCTTCCTGATCTTCGAACGGCGGGGAAAGCTGATTGGCGCGTTCTTCCATGATGCCAAGAACTTCGGTCGCGGTCATATCAGCCTTGTTAATCAGGGCCGCAAACAGATCCATGTAGAAGCTTTTGTCGACATCGTTGCTGAACAGATCAAACGTGTCATTGCCAAGGTTCGGGTTTCCGCCCAGCGCAATAGGGCCGATCATCTGACGACCTTGCTTGTTGAACGCACCCCGGACCAGTGACCCGGCATTGATATTGATCGTGCCTTCATGGTCGTCGGTTACGCCAAGAACCGGATCAACGTTCTTTTCAGCCGCACGCAAGAACAAGCGTTTCGCGTGGTGTGCACCCTTGATATCAGCCAGTGCGCGAAGGCCCGGCGAGTACCCGTAAGGAAGCTGATCATCACTGCGGCCAAAGCTGCTGGTCAGGTAGCTCATTTCATAGCTACCGCCCTCTTTCATCACCTTCTTGCCGTCCACGTCGATATGAACGCTGTCAAAGGCAAAGCGGGATTTGTCACTGGTTTTCGGGTAAACGGCGTGAATAACTGTGAAGTGTTTTTCGCCCCGCAGCTTCGGATCATCAAGGGCACGTTTGGCTGGTTCGCTCAGTTTATTTTCGCCAAAATCCTGCGCCATTTGTTTGGCGGTCATCGGGAATTTACGGTAAACCGTGTCTTCGATCCCGACGGCATTCACGCTGAATACGACCTGAGAAAGCGGGATAAACCGATACAGGAACGGCGCATCTCCACCGAACTTTTCTTCGATGTTCACGCATGGCGTGCCATAGGCCATCAACTGCATGTAGGCACGGCCAAAGGCGCTTTGGAAACCCGCCTGACCATCATAGCGCCACGCGAACAGCCGCTTGCGCATTGTGTCGGCGTATTTCTTAACCTCGTCGTTATCAACTAGATCCTCATCAACCGGCTTCAAAGAATGCCAATGCGAACCCAACGGAATTAACAGGGACTTCGCAGCCGATGCCGCACGCTCAAGCGAGATACCTGGACGTGAATTGAACTGCTTGGCCAGCTTGCTGCGATTGGCAGTCGACTGCGCTCCTGTGCCGTTGAACGTCGAAAGCGGCTCGATCTGTTCGGCAATCTCGCGCCACATCGCTTCAAAGTCTGAACGCTCGGATCGCAGGTGGTTTTCCGCGCCGATGATGTCATTTGCCAGTGAATCGGCCATTGCGTTTTCCCAAAGAAAAAGCCGCCCCGAGTGGGAGCGGCTTGTGTCTGTGTCTGTGTGTGGGCAGGTATCAGGCGACGAGCGCGATATCCTGCTCTGCTTCTGCACGAGTGTAGAACGCCCGCATATTAATCAAATCCTGTACCGGATCACGGTACGCAAGCGCCTCGCACGTCATGCGCTCCACCGTGCCAAGGAAGCCAACCAGATAGCCTCGATTGTCTTCTGGTCGAGCGTCCCCGATGATAGCACCAAGAACATTGCTGCCCTTCGCACCCGGATTGAGCCGAAGATACTGCATGTATTCGACAGCCATTTCATCGCCACGGGTGCATGCAGCAACATAATCATCAGTCGGCGGCACATCCCAGTTGGTGTTGCGTTCGCCACGGCTGACAAAGGAAAGGTCGGTGATTTTCATGCCGGTTCTCCCTTGCCTTCAAGCGCCTTTTTCATCATCTCGACGTCTATGGTCTTCTCGATCTGCTGCCACCATGCTTCGTCTGCATTCATAGTGGCTTCCACCGATGCCTCCGCGAGAATTGATACCGGAACATCCGGAAATTGCTTTTGAAGAGTCACAAGGCCGTCTGCGCCAGACTTTTCTGCGTTCTCAGCAATTTCAACGAAATGAGCCATAACCTCTTTTCGAATGTTCATTGTTTCCGTCCTTTCTTTCCGAACGGCGGAAACTGCATTACAGTCTGCCCTGTTTGTTTCGCGTTATGGTCGCCGACCAGCAATCGCCCCTCGCTACGCATGTACTGCGCCGCAAAGTCACGCGGGAACAGCCATACGCCGCTATGTGGGCATTTCAGAAGCTCAACGGGAGGGCGGTTCTGCAAAGCGCTCGTCCGCATGCGACACCCAATTTTGCGGTTCAAACCGCTGCGTCCTTTCTGGATTGCTCCGTGCTCTTCGAGAAGCTCACGAACACTGACATAAGCCAACGCTGCCACTCGCGAACTCGAAGACAACCTAAGCGCTACAGTCTGATCAACGCGATCTTCGATCATTTGCATCATCTGGCTTTCCATCTGCGCCAGATAGTTTACCGGGCTAGCGTTCAAGCGGCGCTCGCAGTCGATAAAGTATCGTCTGGCCTGCCGACCACGTTCGTTGCGCTCTACCATCGCCAGTTCTTTCGCCATGTCGAGTGAGACATGGTATTCAGTGGCCGGGCGACCCCCGGATGGGTTTTCCCCGGAATTGGTGAAAACCACATAGTCCGCCCCTTCAACAAAGCCGTAACGGCTAATGCGGTTCTTTACCCACGTCGAGAAGTCCTTGCCCACTTCAAGATACTGATGCAGGTCACGCGCATTGACGGTTTGAACCTGACCAGCAGGCAGGTTTCGCGTTTCAATGTCGAACAAATCGACATTGCTGGACAATGCCTGTTTGTTTTGAGTATAATGATGGATGTTCATGTCATCATCCTTTCTTAGGGTGATTGAATTCAAACCCTCGGTGTTGGCGCACCGGGGGTTTTCTCTTTTGCGGAATAGGCGGCTTCGACAGCCTCCCGGATGATCTGGGCGCGGGATGGGAAGTCGTCCCTACCCAGGCGCATTGCGTCGATCTTCCGAATAAATTCTTCGTCTGATCGCATTGCGAATCTATCAAAGTTACTCATGCTCACCTTCCATTAATGGCTTACGGTGTGTACCGTACATCGCATTGACCACAGGTGTCAAGCTTGATAATGACAGTGAGCCAAGGGAGTACCGTCATGAAAAACCCAGAACGTTTCCAAATGCGAGTTTCGCAGGACTTCACCGATCTGCTTGATAATTACCGCCGCGAACAAGCTGACCTTCCGTCTCGCGCCGAATCCATCCGCCGCCTCGTGGTCGCTGGAAACGCTTTCCGCCCTTCCGACATCATGGTTCTTGTGGCCCATGCCTGCGCTGCCGATAACGGCACGCTAGACAAGGAACTGACTGCCGAGGCCATGGCAGCAGTTGAGCGCATCACAGACCGCCTCAAGCAAACATCAATCAAGGACCGAACAATCGGTATCGAGGACATCATCAATACGGTGGGCAAAGAAAAAGGCGCCGGTTAGGGCGCCTTAGTCGCAGATTTTGTTGTATCCCGATCCGAAGCAGTTGATGTCATCAACCTCCTTTCCTCCGCCGCCGAAAATCGCTGTCAGTGCGAAGAACGCGATAAAGCCGATAACGAGCCACCAAGTTTCTTTGGTCATTGCTTCCAATCAATCACTGGTGCGCCTGCTGGAACCTCCACAACTTCATATTGATCCTTGGTCATGAATGTTACACCCCGAGCTTGTTTTCCCTCATTAATGGAGAACGCTGTAAACGAGGCCGCGCCTTCATGATCCCGAAGCACCCCGTACACCGTTGCATTAGATAGATTTGACAAATCGGCCGACGAGAACGTTTCAATCCCAAAATACGCCTTCACTTCGGATAGGTTTGCAACGTCATTAACAAAAGCAACGCTGCAATCGCTTCCTGTCTCAGAAACAGCGATGTAGGCGACCTTCAAATCGTCTCGCACAATATTGTAGTGCCAGATCGTCGGCCCATCGGTCGGAAAGCTTGTGCCGCTATCATGCGTCCACGAGCGGGCAGACGACATCAATAACCGCGCATTTCCCAGGTTTGGCCTGCAAACCTCCGCCAATGCCTGTGCGACAATGGTAGTATAGTTCTCCCCGCAAAGATCAGACCCCGTGCATGATCCTTCTGGCGGTGAATAGACATCCACCAGAGACTTTCCAGTTTTAACACCCTCGAGCGCGATCCCAGGGCTGCATGCTGCCAAGGCGATTGTTGCGGCGGTTAAGATAAGTGATCTGATCATGTTTTAACTCCCTTACCCGCAAATCATGCCATTTCAACCGCAACGCGTCCATTCCAATCGAAATGCCGTTTTCTACAGCAAGTCTTCAATCGTCGGCACGCCGCGCAGCGCAGCAAAGCGAAGGTTCAGCGGGCTGAACGTTCTGCGTTGCGGTGCCGTCGTCGGTTTTGTTGAGCTTCCGCCATTCGACTTGGCGGATTCTGTTTTTGTGATCTTCGCAGGCGGTGCGATATTGTCACCTGCTTGCTTGCCGCCCGGGTAAAGGCCTTGGAGTGTTTGTGTATTCCCGTTTGGCGCCAACGCTCGCTGCCCCGTCGTTTGCGCTGATGGTGTCGTCGTCGCAGAAGCTAATTCATCCAGATCCGTCACGTATTCATCAACAAGCCCTACGCCTGTCCCGACAAGGCCCGCAAGACCCGGCGCACCCATGCCAATGGCGCTTGCGACGTTGCCGATAAAGTTTCGTTGACCCGGTGCGGCGGCATAAGTTTTGTGAGCAAGGTTAGCTGCCCCGGCTCCCCATGGCCCGCCGACAAGAAAGCCTCCGGCAGTTGCCAAGCCGCCAGCCGCGTCACTCTTCGCAAAACCACCCGGCGCACCTGCGCCAAATCGATCAGAAACCCACGACCCAAAACGACCAAGTGCCTCGCTGATGGAATTAATGCCTTCCTCGTCGTCATTGAACACGTCGGACGCAACATTGACGTTGCGGCCATCTGGGCCAAGAGCAGCCACAGCGGCACGATCACGGCGGGCAAGTTCAGCCAGTGAAGACCGCATTGCCATATTGCCGGATGGTGCGTTGTTGCCGTTGCCGCCTTGGTTGTTGGATGGTGCCTGTGACCGTGTGCCACCCGACAGATTGACGTTGCTTCGCGCTGGGCCTTGACCTGCGCTATTGTTGTTGCCGCCTTGGCCATTGTTATTGCTTGGTCCGCCACGACTACCGCCCGACAGCGACGAATCACTGCGATCAGGACCACGCCCGTTACTTGATCCACCCCATCCAGCCATATCAATAATCTCCGCTTGCGTAGGACATTTCGGCGTGTTCCTGTCTCGGAACCGCATTAACGGACACTGGTGTCGTTGCATGCGCATCAATCAGCGCATCACCCCGATCAGGGCTGCGGCCGATGCGCTTTTTGATGTCCGCCTTTTCTTCAATCTGTATCTTGCCGCTGCTCAGCTTCCAGCGTGGCGCGGCCAAATCTGCGGCCAATGCCCGGTCTGGCGGGATGGCAAGTTCCATACCTGATTTGGGGTCAAGTGCCTCGCGCAACATCCAATGGTCGTAGGCGCGGTCATTCTTGAACTCAAGCCGACCGGAACTGTCTGTCTTTCCATCGCTGCGCCGTGTCGATGCGCCGTTCAATTCCTCGACACGTTCCCCGATCAGGTCTTTGAGGTGGTCGTAAACACTTGCGCCAATCCCGATCACATCAACGCCGATCCGCGTGCGTTTTTGTGCATTCGCAATGCAAAGCCCTGCAACGGTCTGACCATCAGGTGCCCCAATGCCCGGAATAACAACCTGCGTCCCGAAATATCGCGGGCCGTACTTTGGCGACAAAACCGTTTCATCCCGACCGCCGCGTGACGGATCAACACCAAGGGCAGTCATCGGCGTGTCGCTCGGCTTCTGCTCGGTCCAGCGTGCCTGCGCCTGCTTGATCCACTCGGTCGGGATCACCTGCCAGACATCGTCATCAAGGCCCGCGCCAAACACACCGTCACGCATCATTGACCGCAACGGTTCCGGCAAGGCCTCCAGCGTATCTGCGTACCCTGTATCCATCAGAAACTTGTTATCCTCGACACGGGCCGGAATGAAGGTGCGCGACTTTGGCCGGATGATCCGGGTGCCTTCACCGCGTTTAACCTCAAGAGGTTCGTCGGTTTCGAATTCCTGCTCTTTGCCGTCAATCGTTGCGAAGAACCGAAGTTCTCCCGGCTCCGCAGGATTGCGATGTCCGTCATCAAGCCAAGGCGCAAAGAACGATACAATCCACTGCCCCTCTGCCGTGGTCGGCGGGTTGAACCCAAGAAACAGGCGGCAATGATGCCCGTTCGCTGAACGGTTCCACGCCATAAGATTGCGAACCTGCATTTCCAGAAAGTTCGCGGCCTCGTCAAAGGCCAGAAGGTCGTTTGGCTGCCCCTGGTATTTGTTCCAGTCATCCGCCTTTGGCAGACCACCAAACCGGATACGCTTCCCGTTCGGAAGTCGCCAGATGTTCTTGGACCCGTTAAACCATCGATCATTGCCGATGATCTCTGTGGACCGCTCGACAAGGCCATTAAGCTGTGTGGCCTCGCGGCGCAGGATCAAGGACCGCTCATGCTCAAGCACCGAAAGCCCCAGCATGGTATCGGTCTTGCCGCCACCTGCCGCACCGCCATATCCAATCTGCGATGCCGGTGTCATCATCGCCATAAGCTGCGGCACCGAATGCGGCATCCAAAGCGGATTAGCTATCTTCCTCGCCATCTCCATCTTCTGCGAGCTGCTCAAGCAGCCCAAACGCCGTTTCAACTCGGCTCTCGTCAGTCCCGTCGCCATCCTTGTCGGCCCCGTCTGGATTGCCTCTTTCGAGTTGAATGAATGTGGCTATTGTTCGTAAGGACCGGTCAGCGGCTTTGGTCAGCTCGATCAGCCGTGCATCGATAAGCGGCTGCTCCGCTTTCAATTCATCGCCTTCAAGACCGCTTTCGGTCTGCAAGGTCTTGGCCGCCCGCATCAGCATGATGTTTGACATCAGGTCCGCCCGATCCTTGGGCAACATGGCCGAGAACTGTTCAAGCAACGGCAGGTCATCCAGCCGAATAAACTGGCTGCGCGGCTTGTCAGGATCGGCCGCATTCTTGCTACCCTTCGGCGCTCCATTGCTGGCCCCGCCGTGATAACTACAACAGGCACCAACTTCTTCCTTGCGCTTGGTTCCGGAGCCTGCCAATTGCCCGCACTGTGCAGCCTTCTGGCCTGACCATGCCGGACACCGCGGCCTGTTTTGAAGGTGCTCTACCTTCCAGTCGTCCGGGAAATATGTTTCGGGCTTGAAATCCGCTGGCTTGTCGATCTTTGTGTATTTCTTTTTCTCGCCCACATCAGATCGCCCTACTGCCACGGATCGAAGATATCACCGATCCTATCAAACTTCTGCCGCACCCACTTGACCGGCAACAGCACGGCACCAAGCAACAGTTGCCCAATCAGCTTGATCACGCTCCATGTGCTGCTTAGTCCGTCCATATCATTCATCCACAACGCGATAGGCGATGTAGGTCAGGAAGCACCCGACCGCGACCGTAAGGCTTGACCAGACCGGGTTATCGAACATCTCGCCAACAGCGAACCCGCATAGTCCCGTCCCCACGCACCCGACCAAGATGGTCAGGATGATCCTTTTTGCTACATCGCTGATCGGTGTCATATCGCCTCACAAATAAAAAACGGCGGGACGCTCTCACGTCACCGCCGCTGGTTTGCAACCCCACAGTGGAACTATGGGTCGTTGCTGACCCCACATCATGCGGGGCTGTTATGCCCGGTTGAGGACGGGCAATTTAAACTTTGTGCGTACCTTCAACACCGCGCTGAACCCGCGCCAATGTGCGGCTGTGAAGCCAATGCTGCGCTTCTTCGATCTTGGTCAGTGCAAGCGCGTTCTCGCGGCATGCGTATTGACCAGCTTGGAATGAACGCAAGCGATCAGCAACGATGGCCAGCAAGACTTCCTGCGTCAGACCGTTGATACCGGCTTCGTTGATTGGGCCGTTTTGGAAGTAAATCACTACTTCGGTTGCGGCGTTATGTGTCTGCCCGTCGCCAGCACTTGGGTTGTCACTGAGTGAAAACCCGGAGACGCAATAGGCGTGACTTGCACCACCAGCGCCCGGTTCGTCGAGAACATGAATCGCCAACTTATCGTTGGCCGGATTGACTTTGTGTTCGGTGATCGAGCGCATTTGGCTCTCCTTGGGTTGATTAGGTCAAAGAAAAACCCGCGCCGAACTTAATCGGGCGGGTTGGTATTCATGATCATTTCAAAGCTGCTTATGCGTTAACCGGGGCGCTAGGCCGGAACTCTATCCCTCCGCCGTAGCGGGCAAAGTGCGGGAAACGTCGCTGTCACACCCTGCATCTGTGCCACCGTTGCCGGTCGATGCGTCTGGCTGGGCCTAAAGCCTTAGTGAACCATGGGCCTTGCTCCAAAAGAAAATGCGCCGCAGGTTTCCCCGGGCGCAATCTTCATAACTTATCTGGTTTGTCTCACAACTGATCCAGATTGTCAATTGGGATGAAATCATCATCCATCCCATCCTGCCTGTCTGTTACGGTGCATCATATCGCAATAGACCCCAAGCATGTTGATCAGGTGCTTCATGGATGATCCGTTCGATGTGTGCAGTTTGGTGTCTGCCTTGCGCCACTTCGCATCGGTCTGACGGCAGGATAAGCCAAACACGATGATATCGATCGCTCTGAGATAGGCATCGTTACCGCCGTGGTCGTGCATCACTTCATCGGCCCAGCGCAGATAGTCCCGCTCGACATCCATAAACCATTCCGGGCTTGGCGCCTCGCCCGCGACTTCGGTCAGCTTGTCGCCGTACTTGGCGATAGCGAATTGGACATCAGCGTTTGCCAGCGTGAAACCAAAACCGATCATCTCAAATGCCCGGATCAATGGTTTCCTGTGGCGTTCCAGCGCATCAAACAGCCGATCATCCTGCTTGCGACGGCAGCACGTCGCCTCCTCGACAACCTCAACGCCGGTTTTCTTGCCCTGCTCGGTCTTGACTTCTGTCCGGACCTTGGACTTGATCTGTTCGGTTGTCTTGCTCTGATCGAGGTCGATCTCAACGACACGGAACCTGCGCAGTATCCTGCCATCCTCGGCGCGAACGATGTTGAACATGTTGCCGTTTTTAACGACGTTCTCGACCACAGCCGCCGTTGTTGACCCGGCCACCTTGCGCAAGGCCTCATCAACGGACCCGGCCTGCGCCCACTTCCCGGTTTTGCGATGCGTCACACGAAACGAAAGATCGCCATACCCGCATTCTTGCACGAAGAAGCCGGGGCCCAGATCGTGTGGCACCGGGTAGCACGCCATTTCAGTTGATGCTGTCTGCTCAGTCATTGCTGCTCCTGATCCGCTCTGCTCGTTAAGCCCGCGCCGGGGCTTCTTGTTCAGTCCAAATTGCCTTGCGTGTTTTCTTCATGCTGAAATTGGAAATCGTGACGCCGTAGTCATGACAAACCGGCCTGCCATCCAGCATGCCCCAGTTCTCGGTTTTCATATCCGTGAACAGGGATGGAACTTTGTCTGGCAGCTCACCTGGACGCGGTGCCATCGTTCGACGCATCAGGAGCACGGTCCCGCAAGCCGATATGTTGATAACCGGGGCGAACCATTTGGCTAGGGCTGTGTGACAGACCTGATCCCAACACTCGCTCTCAAGCACATTCTGAAAGCTTCGGGCCCGCGTCTCGAACTTGATCACAACAGTTGGCTCAATGGCGCAGGCATACACCTCACGCCCAAGCCCTTGTCCAAGCAGATCGCCGCAAATCATTCCGAAGAAGTCGCGGGAGATCGCTGTATCGAAGAAGTCGTCACGTACTGACATCAGCTCACTCCCTCAAACAAATCCGTTCGTCCGGGCTCTTGTGGCGCCCATGTCTCATAGTCGGCTTCAATCTCGGCATAGTTCGTTGGAAGGACCGATTTGTAATCCGGCAGTGATGGTCCCGCGACCCATTGTCCACGGAACTCACCTTTGCGCAGCCAGACCATATCGGCATATCCCTGCGTCCAACGTGACGGGCTGATCTCAAGATGTCTGAAATCGGCAGAAGTGACGAAACCACGCTTTTCCAAGATGATCAGAAGCTTGATCGCTTTGATCTTCCAGTTGGTAAGTTGCACCGGGGATTTATCACCTGCGGGTACATCCGGCACATAATCGGGCAAGGTCGCACGCTCACTGACCCAGCGATCATGCCAACCATAGGTCCAGCCCTGCTTTGGAAGGTCAGGATAGAAACGCGGCTTCCCAATGTATTCTGCCCGCATCCCTGCCTTACGATCTTCATCGGTTAAGAATGGCCGGTCGACACGAATCACATCGACACCGAGATACGAGCATATCTTTGCACCGTCACAGGCGCTGATGTCAGATGGCACCATCACAGCCAAGCAGTCTGGCCCCTGATCTCGCCAAAGGAATGCGGAACTTGAGGGAATAGACTGAGCAATAACTTTCAGATTGAGACGCAACTTGGCTTCTATCCCGATCTGAAAACCATCATCACGGACAAGCAGGATGTCGAACCCTGCGGTTTCGGGGTAGACTGTCCATTCCGGGTTCTGTGCCTTTACCAGATCGATGAAGCAGGCACACATCGCCATTTCTGTTTCGAACATCTGTGGCTTCGTCATCACTTCCCCCCACATTCAGCACAGTGGCAGACGACAACACGCGGGTTGCTGGCGCGAAGGCAGTTGCCATCGCTTAACAATTCGGATTCCTCGAACTCGCGGTATCGCTTGATCAGATTTGAACGTATGCGCTCTTGGTATTCCGCTGAGTGAATATCTTCTTTGATCATTTCCATCACTGCCCTCCCGGCCAGACAACGGCATCAGCTTCGCCGGTCAGAACCAGCCACGCGGCTTTGACGCGGAACCAGAACCCGCGAATACCCGGCCACCCAAGCGGGCGGCACGGCACCCAATTGCCATCAATCTCGCACGTGGCCATCTTTGACGCTTCAAGGATTGCTTTCAGGGTGTAGATCATCACGCACCGCCTTTCAGGGCTTGCTCGGCATTGCGTGACCCCATTGAATCCTGTAGCCATTTCTCGAACTTCTTCGGGAATTCATCGACCTCATAAAATGCCGGGTCTGGGAAGCTATCAACCAACCCCCGCAACCGCTCGATCTCGGCGGCTTGGGCTTCAACAAAATCACGAACCGGCTTTGCCCCGTTCCAGTTGCCCGGCTCACCTTTGCCTCCAGACACAATCTGATAAATCTCTGCAATTGTTCCATTCGCTGTATCCGCTTCCATTGCATGCGATTGGGCTTCTAAATTCAGCCTGTCAGCAACACTTGAAATTCTCTCAAGCTCGGCAAGGATGGTGCGGATATCCTCAACGTTGAGCGATGATCTGTCGCCCGGTAGAGGCCCGTGGTTGAAAATCTTCTCGTTCGGGATGAAACCCGCAAAGAAGTCATCAACCCGCTTCACTGCGTCATCAGCTTTGTTCATTTTGGGTTCCTTTCACGCGGTCAAGTCGTTCGATCTCGGCCACGATCAAGGCACCGGCCTTAACCAGATCCCGGCGAGAATTGACCGGCTTCCACCATTTTTTGTCCCAAGGCCAGATATTCAGGATCAGGTTTGCAAAGAACGCCCCCGCCACGTTCGGATAGGCGGCTATCATTGCGTAACAAGCAGCGGCACGGGACATTTCGAACTTGTCGTGCGTATCATCATGCGCAGGCGTCCAGCCCTCCGCACTAATCTGCCGTGCGCGTTCGTCTTCGATATCTTTGATTGCCTTACTCATCACACATCCTCCGGTTATCTCAGCCCCCATGGGGTTATTTTGCTCGGGTTTGGTCATCGGACATCCATCCGTTTGCCAGCCTCACGCAACATCTCAAGCGTTGCTGCTGAACGAATGTCGTGCTGGGATTTTTCCTCATCGCTCAGGTCCGCATAGGTCCGGCCTTTGCTGTCCGGGCAGGAACGTTCACCGCGAACCGGTGCCCTTTCCAGGCAATCCACCAGCGACTTTCTGGCATCGGTTTCACGCTGAATCCGCTTGATGATCTGCGAGGTTTTCGGAAACCATTCGTTGCTTTTGTGCCAGTTGCTCACGGCATGCAAAACCAGATCCGCCGGATATTCCGCAAGTTCATCCTGCATTGCGGACCAGCGCAGCTTTTTGGCCTCCTGGCTTTCGTTGCTGTCGATTGCGCAGTTGGCCGCACACCGGACCAAAGCCTGCTTGATCTGCTCGCGTAGCGCCGGGATGATCGCCCTCTTGGCCTCTGCCAGAGCACGGGCGCGTCCTGCCCCATCAACTGGACCAGTAACCTTGAAACCGGTGACCTCGAAGTCAGGCGTTGTAACCGGGACTATCATTCGAAGCGGCTTCCAAAAGACTGTCAAAGCCTGATTGGTTTGCACCGGGTCTGCGAGTTCCATGGTTTTGGTCAACGTTAGAGCGGTCATAAGCGCCCTCCATGATTTTCGTGAATTTGCTTTCGGAGATCAGGAAATCGAAATCTGCTTTCCAACGGGTTTCTTCACCACGCAGGAACGGGCTTCCCCGGATCTTGTCGAGCGCCGCCTTCCAGCCTCCGATTCCGCCGCTGTCTTTCAGGCGAGCCCGCAGCTTTTGCTTTCGCGCAGATGTCAGTTTTTGAACCGTCGACAATCCAAGGTCTCGCGCTGTCGCGTTGTAGAGATCAACGGCATCTTTGATTTCCGTCAAATCGTGGGAGATAGATTTATCTATCTCTTTACTTACTGTTGGGTTGTTGGGTTGTTGGGAAGGATGTTCCCCGGATTGGTCCGTGGTTGTATCCGTGGATTTATCCGGTTCGTTATCTTTCAATGACTTATCGGATTTTTTACCGTTTTTACGGTCAGACTGTTGCTTAACCTGTCGTTCAACGTAACCCGCTTCTTCTCGTAATCTTTTGCTGAAAACGGCCCCGTTTTCTGATGTTAAAAACGGACGAATGACATCCCTAATTCTGCTATTCCAGAGGCGGGTTGATACCTTTGCAACCCGTGCCAGACGCGCATCGTCATCAGGCAATGAACAGGTCTCTTGTGACCACATAGCCATCAGGATAAGCATGTATGCGCCGATCTCGTCCGTTTGCAGGTGCTGCGTCTTCCGGTGGAAGGCGTCAATCCATAGCGGGCAAGGCCGGTTTGCGCGTGATCTGGCGGGGTTGAATTCGCTCATTCAGCCTCCTCCGCGATCCGGTAATTCCCGGAATACAGCACAGCCGGAATAACCGCAGGCTGACCGTCACAGGACAGGTCCCAAATGAACCATGCATATGTTTCGGTTGTGCTGTTCTTGGTCGATCCATCCCAATCGGATGGATACATCGTCACGCGATCTGCGAAGGGGTAAATACGGCAAGGGAGCCATTTAAGGGCTTCCCCTCTTCCTCCAAATCCCCAACGTCCCTGACCGCCAACAAACTTGATGTTCAACAACAGCGCCATTTTAACGACGCCAATGGCACGGGCATGATTAACAATCTCGTTAACCACTTCGAACGGAGGATTGCTTACCAGATTGGGTTTGGGTGCATCGTTGATGTCAAAGAAGTTTTGACCGCCTGTTACGCGATGCTTCGGAAACGCTTTTTCGTGCCGTCCGTCAAGGATGGTGGTTGCCGTGACGGTATATCCGGCTTCACGCAGCACAAAGGCCATTTCGCCATTGCCCGCGAACGCCTCCCAGATATCGCCGGGGAACCGCTCATAAGCACAAAGGGCGCGTGTTGCTTCGTGGGGGGTGTTGTAGGTTTTTGACGGGATCACTGCGGCAACTCCACACCAGCATCGGCCAGGAACTTCATCGCCGGATATGGAAAGCCATTCAGGAAGCACACCCCATCCCGCACTTCTGCGGTCTTGCCGGGCATTTCGTCGAGAATACGGGCCGCGATGTAATAAGGGTGCTTACCGGTGTCGATATTCACGCTCATCGACTTCACTTTTTCGACCTGATTGTTTGCGGCGACATCTTTCTTTTTGGCTCTTTGCGTAAAAGTGCACACCACTGGAAGGTGGATTCCGCTGCGTGATATCGAAGTGATCGCGCCTTTGCGACTGATGTTGAACCGCTTAGCAACCAACTGGAGAATATCGTTGCGCTCCGTGCCTTCATCCAGAAGGCTGTTCACCATGCGGACAAGGTTCTTGCGCTGCTCATCTGTTAACCGCTTTGGCTTCCCCGGCTTCGTGCTGATGCGCTTTTCCCGGCCAAGGTTCAGGCCAAGGTAAGTTTTCAGCGCCCATTTAACACTTTGAGGGGATCGGCCGATTTTTGGCCCAATGTGATCCGCCAAGGGCTGGCCGACATATCCTTGTGCAACCGCTTCCGCATGGACTTTGCGAAGTTCCTCGATTTCGTCATAGAACCATCTCGACATCACACACCCCGCTTGGCGTTAACGAAAGCGGGATCGGCTTTGCCGACGCGGCCGGCAGCGACTTCGCATTTCAGCGCCGCAATGGTGGGGTTGCGCATTTTTGCCCGTTGATCGGATATCCGCTGAGTGTCTCCGCTCAGTTCGGCTTGGCGCACCCATTCGCTTTGCAGGGCGCGTTCGAGTTCGATTTCTTCGAAGGGTTCGAGGGTCATGATTTTTGCTCCACTTCAATCAGGACATACCCGCCTGTCTCTTGGGCTTTGGTGATCGTGATCGACCACAGGCTGTCATCGACGCCGAGCACGTCAGACAAGGCATCAAGCCCCGCTTTCATCGAAGACAGCATGTTGTCGAGATCGCGCCGGATACGGTTTGGGGGATAGAACGTCAGGGAGACATGAAGGGCAGTGGCATCAATTGACTGAACACCCTGCGCCTTCATTTCCCATCCGCAAGCAGCCTTGTATGCCGCCTTCGCCCGAGCCAGCGCGTGATGGTGTATGCGGGCATTCGGGTTCAGCTCTTTAGGCGGCCAAGACAGCTTGATTTCCATGTTCAAGCCATCCCAAGTGCGCGTTTGTAGACCTCAAGGATTTCTTCCTGATCGGTCCGTTCATGGTCTTCCATTTTGCGCAACCGGATGATCTCGCGAAGAATTTTCACGTCATAGCCAAGCGCCTTGGCTTCGCCGTAAACTTCCTTGATATCCGTCATCAGGTTGGATTTTTCTTCTTCAAGACGCTCGATGCGCTCGACATAACTGGCAAGTTGATCTGCCTGAATTCCGCCGACTTCGGTCATTCTCTTTTCCTCAACGGTTTCATTTTGTTTGCTCGTTTCCGCCAAACTCGGCGGGTGGTGAACCCAGCAGGACTCGAACCTGCAACCTCGAAACTAGAAAAATCGTGCTCTATCCAATTGAGCTATGGGTCCGTAGGGTGCCGGTGCCTCAAAGGGGATTATTGGCACCGGCAAGAGGTCAGTTGTTGCAGGCATTACCCTGCGCGGTTCATGGTTAGTCTCCACCATTGGGTTTCATGTGATCCTCCATAAGTGCCCGTCTCACTGGCGCAATCCTAGGCCTACGGGCTGGTACCCCAAATGCCCCACCCCGCAATCAAGAGGGGTAAGGGGCTGTTTGTTTGGTCTGCCTATTCACCAGACCGGCGCCATGGGTCGGCGGTGATGGCGGGTTGCTTCGTTCGGAGGGTCAGAACCGTGCATGGTGGCCTCCTTGGTTGGGGTTATTCAGCAGGCTCATAGGTCTTTTCGAAGATGTCCGGCTTGCAGGGGTAGATTTCGCCGTTAACGCCTTGAATGATCCAGTCATCCCAAGACACAAGATGGTTGCCTTCAAGGGTGACAATTTCCAAAAGGTCCGGCAGTTCTTCAGCGTTGTCTTTCCGCTGCAAAGTGCCCGGCTCATCGTTGTTTCCATTCCAAGCCTTGTGAAGCCACGCAGGCCATTCCGAGTTGTCCATCCGACGCTCAACCGTCATCTGAAACGCCTCAATCACAACCGGCTTCTTACGGAATTTTGGCATCAGCTTGCTTCCTTCTTGATGTTGCGAACGTTATCAGCTGCCTCACGCATCGCCTGAACATCGCGGCGCTTGGCTTCAAGTGTTTCAATGGCCCCGCAAATGGCTTCTTCGAGGCGGTCGCATTCATAGGGGCTGACAGAAGCGCCATGTGGCCCGGCTGGGTCATAGGCAGCCCGTGTTTCGCTGGCGACATTGCCAAGGGCTTCGGTTGCCTCCGCCAGCCGTTCCAGAAGGTTTTTCGGATGATGGGCAACACCAGTTCCGGCGACCTGCTCGATGATGAATTGCATCGCGGCCAGAAACTTCGGATCGTGCCCGGCGCGGATCAGGGCGGCGTCGAGACGGGCCGCGTCACACAACCGGATTTCGACCGCGCTATCATCTGGATCACTGGCCCGGCGCAGCATCGAAACGCTTTTACCGGTTGCCGCGGCTATGGCCTCGGGATCGAGAACGCTGACGCAATAGCTTGCGGCGTGGTATTCGCTGTTGGGCTGGCGGGTTTTTGTCATTGGAAAATCTCGCTCCGATTTCAAAAGACGTTGTTTCGTCAGTCGGTTATCTTCATCTTGTCCGGTCTTGCTCCCCGGATTGCTCCGCTTGAAAAGTCCCCGGTGGGTTTGGTCGCCCACCGGGGCAAGGTTCAGGGAGGCTTCACGTGTAGGGTCTGGGTAGTCTCGGACCCTTGCCACTTAACGGAGTGGCCCCGATTGCCCGACGCAGGGGTAGCGCCGGGAATGCTTTAGGCGGCGGAGCTTTCATCAAGCTCGGGTATGAAATCGCTTGGCTTGACCGCACCATCGACGGCGCGGCTAAAAGCCAGCGCAGCATCAAGGGGGATGCGCTTTGCACCATTCAGGTAATAATGAATTATCTGCTGACTTCGGTTTGAGCGGCGCCCAAGCTCGGCCTGCGATCCAGCAATCTCGATTGCTTTTTCAAGGGCTTTATGGTGTGGCGACATCTACAAATCTCCTTGTTGATACAAGAAAACTACAATCGACCAACAATGCAGTCAACAAAAATATTTGTAGGTACAAGAAAGAACAGGCATGGCATAGAACGCCGATGGACAATTTAGCGGACCGTATAAAGGCCATACTTGAAGCCAAGGACATGAGCGAAGCCCAGCTTTCGCGGCATGTTGGCGTGTCTCAACAGGCCATTAACTCGGTAACAAACGGCAACACAAAACGGCCCCGATATATCGGGGAGATTGCCAAGGCGCTCGACACGTCTGTTGACTGGCTTATGTATGGCACCGGCTCCGCACCGGAAGTGGCATCGAAGCCTGCGGCCAATGTCGTAATGCCCCCACCAAAGACTGACTTCGTTCCGGGACCTCAAGATCTCCCGATTCGCGGTAATGTCCGTGGCGGATCAGAAGGTATATTCTTCGATAACGGCGATATTCAAGGAACGGCCCATAGGCCGGGCAATCTGACAGGCGTTCCAAACGCTTTTGCCTGTTATGTCACCGGCGACAGTATGGAACCGAGATACTTCGAGGGTGAGCTGCTGTACGTCAACCCGATCAAGCCGGTTCGCCCCGGCGATTTTGTTCTAATCGAAATGGTTGACCACCAGGCATTCATCAAGCGGCTTGTTCGGCGTACCGCAGACAAGATCATTGTCCGGCAATACAATCCCGACAAAGAATACGTATACGAATCAGATCAGGTCAGGCGAATCTACAAAGTTGTAGGCCAAGTCGAAGGCTGATCTCGCTGCAAACCATCCAAACATCACTCTGAGGCCCGCACAATGCGGGCTTTTTTTTGTGCCTTGTTGATAAATATTGTTGATGCTACAAATTTTCTTGTTGACCAAACAACAAAAACATTTGTACCTTGACCACACCAAAACGGCGAACACCCCTTTTACCAGTTCGCTTATCGGTCATCACAAAGAACTGAGGTGTGCAGATGTCGAACCCTTACAACACCCTTGATTACATGGAAGCTCGCGACGAACAGAAGCGCGTCAGCGATGCCCAGCGCGAGTTCAGCGTCATGATGATGGAATTCAAGAACCGTTGGGCAAAGGTCTTGGAAGTTGAAACCTCCACCATCCTCGACCGCGCCGCCGACGATGCCGAACAGGAATTTCTCAGCACGATGATTGATGATGCCGAGGGCGGACTTAAAGCGCGCCTCTCCGATATCGACGAGGAAGGCAGCCGCGAGGATTACCGCGCCGAGGTCCGTCACATGACAGCGCAGCCCGTCAACCTCAAAGCAGCGATTTAGCATTGATCCAAGCCGGTCGGTGGCCGGTTTTATTGAGTGTTAGTAAAAGGATTTCACGTCATGGACATCAAAGTCGAAGACTATCTTTCAACCGAAGAACTGCGGCAGATCGCCGCAGACGCCTTCACCGAGGCTATGCGCAACAAGATCAGCGAAGACTTGGATCGTATCCTAAGCAACGCTGCATACCACGCCGTATGGCAAAAGGTTGACGAGATTATTGGCGAAAGCTCTGACGAAATTATCGCCAAGAAAGCTGTCGAGGTCATCAACGATCTAACAACATTCAGTGTGTTTCGAGCACCTGACCGGTTCGGGCCGTCAAACCATTGCTGGGACGTTGTTGTCGCATCGGTACGGAAGAACTCAGACCTCGTGGACGCGGCGGTCAAGAAGGCTATCCACAATCTCAGCAAAAGCGAAGCGATTGAAATCCTTAAGTCAGGCGTAATCCAGATCAGCCCGATCAAACCAAACTGACACTCACCGCAACAGGCTTGCGGGCCTGTTGTAGTGAGTTTCAGCAGAAGGAACCAAATCCATGACCCAACTCAAATGGCACGACGCAATCGCCGATGACCAGATCACAGACCAGATCGTCCGCAACACGCCAGAAATCCATGACATCGAATGGGCTGACGAACTGTCGCCACGGCATGACGTCAAACGGTTTTTGATGGTCGTTGTCCCACTGTTCATCGCGATTTTAGCGCTGATGTATGCTGGGGCTGAAATCGCCAATGTTCTCGGCAAGGTCTGGGAATGGGCGGGGTTACCGTCATGATTTGCCAATCACGCCTAGCAATTGAGGCCCGTGTCGTGTGGCAGCGTTCAAAAGACCTTCTGACCACTGACGACCCGGCAAAGCGCATGGCGACAGTGAACGCCATCAGCAACGACATTTACACCAACCGGATCAAGCACCCGTTGACGGTACAGCTTGAGAAAACGGCCTGCCATATCAGTTCGGAGCGGGTTATCGCGGAAAATTCCGAGTGTGTGCAACTCAAGAAGTGTGGGGTGGAGTGATGCGCAATTCTTACAAAGGAATTTGTTTTCGGTGTGGTGGAACAGTCGAGCCTGGAGCGGGGCATTTCCAAAAGGTAACGAAAACCGACCGCAGGAAATGGCCAAGCTTCCCGTTTGGCGTGAAGTGGATAACCCAACATGCCGAATGCGCGATCAAGTATCGCGGGACAGATGTTCATTACATCTGCAACCCCGAGAAAAAGGAGGGTGCAGCATGATGTCCCTCCTCCACCGTATCACCCGACCTTGGCGGAAACGCTGGGCGCATTGGAAGGTTACTCAGTCATGAGACCAGATATTGAAAGCGTCTACGATTGGATTCGTGAGCCGGACAACGCAGACACATTCACCGCCAACGATTTTGTCATATGGGCGAATAATCGGCCTACAGGTGAAGTGCTGTCGGCAAAATTCGAGATCAAGTCACAAGCCGATCTGATCGAAAACCAAGCAGCCCTTATCAGCGAACTGGTTGGGGCGTTGGAAGGCGCGCAGAAAGCACTCGCCATGATGGTCGACGATGATGCGATCAAGTCGACAACTGTTGCAATCGCCTATGCCAACTGCCGTGCATCTGAACTTGAATGCCGCAAGGCAATCACCAAAGCCAAGGGATCGGAGCAATGAACGAACTTCAATCTCTGATCACGCAATCAATTACCCCGGCTGATCGCAGCCAGTGGCTTGACCTGCGCCGTAACCACATTACGGCATCGGTTGTCGCGGGTCTTTTCCCGGCTCTGAACCCAACCCTGCCGGAATGGTATCCGCGTTTCTATGCACTATGGGCGCATCACGCAAAGGACGCCCATCTGTCCGAGGACGATGACAACGAACTGGCCGAGCTTGGATTGATGATGGAGCCCATCGTCATGAAGAAATGCGCAGCCCTCAAGGATTGGCAGTGCCAGCCGGTCGATGATTACATCTTCTGTCCGTCAGAGCGGATGGGAGCCAGCCTTGATGCCGAGATCATCGATCATGAAAAAGGCCCTGGCGTTCTTGAACTCAAGATCGTGCGCTATCTCACATTTCGCGATAGCTGGACCGGCGAGGAACCGCCTTTTCAATACATCCTGCAACTTCACCACCAAATGATGCTGACCGGACGGAAATGGGGGGCAATCGCGGCGCAAATAGGCCTCGAAGATTTCCGGGTCTGGGAATACGACCGCGACGAAGCGATCTGCGACAAGATACTGAAACGCTGCCGCATGTTCTGGCGCATGGTCGATGAAAACATCGAACCTGAAATCGATGACCATGCCACAACAACCAACGCCCTGAAACTGATCTACAAACAGGATGACGGCGGGTTTATCGATATCAGCAAAGACGATACCGCCCGCAAACGTCTGCATGCACTGCATCAGGCCAGGCTTGATCGCAAGGCCGCAGACGCCGCCGAACAAGCACAGATCAACCACATGATGCGCACGATCGGTCACGCGCAAACTATCGTCATGGATGATGAAATCGTCGCGACCGCGAAAACCGCAAAGAACGGCATCAGGCCGCTGCGCATTCTCGAAAAGCCCAAACCTTTTAACCCTGAAAACTTTGACCAGAAGGACGTTGCATAATGGCAAATCAAGTCGCAACCACCACAAATGCCCAGCAGATCATGGGCGACAATCTGACTGTTCCTGCCGGAAACTTACCAGCCGCAGGTCAGAACACGCTCCCAAGTGGAGAAATGCTGTTCGATCAAGGCCGGTTCAAGCAGATGTACGCCATCGCCGAAATCATGGCATCTGGCAAATGCACCGTTCCCAAGCATTTGCAGGGCAATGTCGGCGATTGTTTTGCCATCGCATCGCAGGCCTTTCGGTGGGGTATGGACCCTTATGCAGTCGCGCAAAAAACTCATTTGGTGAACGGAACGCTTGGCTATGAAAGTCAGTTGATTAGTGCGGTTGTGCATGCACTGGCACCGCTTGATGATCGGCTTTCATACGAATGGTCAGGCGAAGGCGAAAACCTTGTTGCTACCGTGCGTGGTACGATTCTAGGTGAACTGCGCGAAAAGAAACTCGCAATCAAAAACATCACGATCCGCAATTCACCGGTCTGGAAAACCGATCCGCCGCAACAGTTGGCCTATCTGGCGACCAAATACTGGGCGCGGTTATATGCGCCTGATGTGATCCTTGGTGTCTACAGCCCGGACGAGCTGAGTCATGTCGGCGCAGACAATGCCAAACCGATCAATGCGCCGACCAAGGCCGCTGCCTTGTCGCAGATGATGGACGATGACTTGGATGAAGATAATCAGTCAGGCGAACAGCATCTGGACCACGACCCAGAAACCGGCGAAGTCACCGACGACACCCCTGCGATCCCGACCTTTGACCCGGAACAACTCGGTGCATGGATCATTGATGCCCAGAATGCAATCAGGTCTTGCAACTCTCTGGATGACTTGAAAGTGGTTTGGACGGGCCTACAGCCGGGGGTCAATGAGCTTGGTGAAGACAGCCGTGCTGCGTCCCTGATCCAGACCAAGGACACCCGCAAGGCGGAGCTTAACAAGGCTTAACAAAGCGGCGCTGACAGGACTGCCATCCCATCAGCGCCCGTTCAACCCCGCACCTATCAAGCAACAGGAATCGAACAGATGAACGCTATCACACCTACGGGTACGCGGTCCCGCTCCACAGACATTGACAAAGCCGTCGGCGCACAGGTCCGCCTTCGTCGAACCGAACTTGGACTGAGCCAACAACAGGTGGCCGACCTTCTGGGCGTTACCTATCAGCAGGCCCACAAGTATGAGCGCGGCATCAACCGCATTTCCGCAGGCCGCCTCTACGAAATCGCAACCGTGCTCAAGGTCAGGCTGCCCTATTTCTATGAAAATCTAGACCAGATCGAGGCAACTTCTGACCGCGGCCTTCTGGATCTCGTCACCGATTACAAAGCGGTCAGCAGTGACGATCAGGCGTTCATCCGCCAAACGGCACGGCATCTTAGCCGCGCTGGTCAAGCAGAAAGCGCACGCGCTGATGTGATGGGTGGTGTGGCATGAGCAATACACACATCAGAACCGCATCTGGCGCCCTTGTCGACCTCATGAACCCGCAGCCATCCGATATCGATTTCCGTGATATCGCGCATGCGCTTTCCCAGATTTGCCGCTTCACCGGGCATACCGCATTCTTCTATTCGGTGGGGCAGCACAGCCTGCAGATGGTCGATATCGTCTCAAAGCAGGCCGAACCCTATGCCCTGCTGCATGACGCCAAAGAGGCCTTTATTCAAGACCTCAGCACTCCGATGAAGAATGCCCTTGATCAGAAGATTGAATACGGGGCTCAGTCCTATCGTGCCATCGACGAAACCTTTGATGCCGCGATATTCATTGCGGCTGGGCTTCAATACCCGATGCCGACAGAAATCAGGGACGAAATCAAAGAAGCGGATGCCCTGTTGTTAGCCGCAGAACAGATCAAGCTGATGCATAGTGCTGATATCGAATTCAGCTGCGGTGATCTCTGGAAGCAGATCAACCCACAGCCGATGAGCGAAGTCCGTCATGCCTTCGGTAATGCCTGCCAGCGCCTTCTGCCGTGCTTCAATCTTATGAAGGGTCTGGCGTCATGAACCAGTCACTTCGCGTTCTGATTGGCTGCGAGTTTTCCGGCGTCGTGCGCCGTGCCTTCGCAGCACGCGGGCATGATGTCTGGTCCTGCGACCTGCTGCCCGCCGAGGATGGTTCTAACCGACACATCACCGGCGATATTCGCGATATCCTTGGCGATGGATGGGACTTGCTGATCGTTTGTCACCCGCCTTGCACGCGCTTATGTCGTGCCGGTCGGCGCTGGCTGTCTGGTCCGGGCTTCATGACGCCCCCAAAAAGACTGCCACGCGGGCGGACATGGGACAGCATGAAGCAGGAATTCTTGGAGGGGGTAGACCTATTCGTGACCTGTTGGCACGCGCCAGTACCGCGCATCGCGATTGAAAACCCAGTGATGCATGACATTGCAATCGCGCACATGCCTGATGACCTGCCTGCGCCTCAAATCGTTCAACCGAACCAATTCGGGCATCCTGAGTTCAAGGCGACCGGCTGGTATCTGGACAACTTACCACCATTGGAGCCGACCAATCAGTTACCAGAACCCGAACGGGGCTCTGATGAATGGAAAGCCTGGAACCGTGTTTGGCGGATGTCGCCAAGTGCAGATCGCGGCAAGAAACGATCTGAATTTTTCCCCGGCATGGCTGATGCCTGTGCCGACCAATGGGGCGGATACGCATTGGAGCAAGCAGCATGACCATCCAAACAAAACCAATCCCGTTCAGCGCGCCGATGGTTCAGGCCTTGTTGCGCGAGATCCGCACCCCCGGCACGGGTAAGACGCAGACGCGGCGGATATTCAAAGTTCGTGGCCCGATGGGAGTTAGCTACCCTGTCACCAGTCCAGAAGAAAGCTTGATCGAACTGTGTGATAACGAACTGCGTGATCATGGAACGATACATTATCTGTCTACCGGTGCTTTGTCTGGCCCGTATAAATGCCCCTACGGCAAGCCCGGTGGACTGATCTACGTTCGCGAAAGCTATTTCCAACGCGGGCACTGGGAACCGGTCGAAGGCAAGCGTACCAAATCCGGTCGCCAGAAATGGGCCTTTATTCCTGAAAACGATGATATCTCGTTCGAAGCGCCGGGCCAGTTCCGCAAAGGTCGCCACCACAAAGACCCTGCAACGATTGCTTGGCACCAACGTTTGGGCCGGTTCATGCCGCGCCGGTATAGCCGGATCACGCTTGAGGTGACTGATGTGCGGGTACAGCGCTTGCAGGATATGGATGGTCAGGCTCCGTATCCGGGCGAAAGCGATGCACTCGCCGAAGGCATTCACCGCATCCATCACGGTGACGGAGCGTATTACTACAGTGCGTTTCGTGACGAGCCAGACGGGCAGAATTGGTGCGATCCGACAGACGCATTCCGCGAACTCTGGGAATCAATCAACGGCTCCGAAAGTTGGGATGCCAACCCGTGGGTGTGGGCCGTGTCGTTCAAGCCGCACCTGATCAACGTCGATCAGTTCATCAAAGGGAGGGCTGCGGCATGACCAAAATAGAATGGACCCATCGCAAGGGAACCAAGGGCGAAACTTGGAACCCGATCCGGGCGCGCAACAAGGCAACTGGCGGCGTCGGTCATTTCTGCACCAAAGTCAGTGCAGGCTGTCAGAACTGTTACGCCGCAGCTTTTCAGAAGCGGTTCAAGAACACGGTTCGATATGCCGCGCAGGATGCCGACAAGGTAGAGCTGTTCCTTGATGAAACCGCGCTGTTGAAGCCGTTGCACTGGAAGAAACCGCGCACGATCTTTGTCTGCTCCATGACCGATCTGTTTTATGAGGGGCATCAAGATCAATGGCTCGACAAGGTGTTTTCGGTAATGACCATGTGCCCGCAGCATACCTTTATCGTTCTGACCAAAAGGCCGGAACGCATGCGGGAATATATCTCACTTGATACGAGCCAAGAAAACATACACGAAATTCTCAGCTACGAAGCGGCAGTAAAATGGGGATGTTATGAAGAGGTAGAAGCGCTTGGCGGGAAATATTTCTCCGGGCAATACGGCGAGTTTGGAATGTGCGAACTCCCGCCCGGCTACGAAGACGTTGAGTTCGACTGGCCTCTAAAAAACGTATGGCTCGGCACAAGCGTCGAGGATCAGGCCACGGCAGACCAACGCATTCCGATGTTGCTCCACGCCCCTGCTGCGGTGCGCTTCCTCAGTATCGAACCGCTTCTGTCAGAAGTAGATCTCGCATCCATCCTCGACCTGTATCAGCCGATGGGTGGTGGCTGGGATGCCAAACATCCATGCGGGCAACCTGCACTTGGCATCGATTGGGTAATCGTAGGTGGAGAAAGCGGACACAACGCCCGACCAATGCATCCTGATTGGGCAAGACTGTTGCGCGACCAGTGCAAGGCCGCTGGGGTGCCGTTCTTCTTCAAGCAGTGGGGCGCGTGGGCGCCAGTAACCGAAGAAGAAATCCCGGATAAATTCGGGCCTGTATGTGATCCATTCCGAACCATGTGCAGCAATGGATTTATTGGCGGATTAAGCCTTGATTCAGCATTCCTGCACGCCCCGCACCGATGGCCTCAATGTTTCCCGCAAGGAGCAGATGGAGACGCAACATGCACCCACGCTTACCTGCATTACGTCGGCAAAAAAGCCGCAGGCCGCTCCCTTGATGGCGTCGAACACAACGAATTTCCGGAGGTGAAGTCATGATCATCGCAGCAGCTGCCATGATCGATGGCGAAGTCAAGGCCTTGCCTGCACCCGCGCGGCATGGGGATGTGCTTCACCGCTGGCCAATGCCGGAACACCGGCACGGTACGCAAGGCTTTATCGACAGCAAGGAAGGGTTCGTCAACCGGTCCCGCGCCTGCCTCATCGCATATCGCGAAGGGCAGATCGGCAAACCAAAGAAGACCAACCCGCAGAATGAACTATTCAGTGAGGATTTGTGGTGATGGGAAAGTTTGCAGAAAACACGAGCGTCAGCTCCGAAAAGTCGCGGATGGAAATTGAGCGTATCCTTGGCAGGTATGGTGCTGACGGTTTCATGTATGGCTGGGAGCCCGACCGGGCGATCATCGCGTTCCGTATGACGGGAAGGCACGTCAAGTTCGTGTTGCCGATGCCGGATCGCAGCAGCCGCGAGTTCACGCATACGCCCGAAAAGAACATGCGCAGATCAGAATCCGCTGCGGCATCCGCATTTGAACAAGCCGTCAGACAACGCTGGCGCGCCCTTGCATTAGTGATCAAAGCGAAACTGGAAGCCGTCGAAACCGGGATCACGGTCTTTGATGATGAATTCATGGCGCACATTCAACTACCCAATGGCGAAACCGTCGGCAACTGGATGCGGCCGCAAATCGAATTGGCGTATGAAAAGGGAACGATGCCTGCATTGTTGCCCGCGCCGGGAGGTAAATGATGGAAAGCATGTACCCAGACCTGCCACCGGTCGAAGTTGGCGAAACGCTTCGCTATTTCGAACCCGGCGATCCAGACAGAACCCCTTACTACGTCAAGGTTACGCGGCTCACGAAGAAGCTGATCTATGTCGACGGGCTTCGCAGGCCCTGCGCATTCTCGCGGGAGCATGGCGCTTATTTCGATGTCGGGGTTTATGACGCCTATATCGGGTATGTCCGCAAGCTGACACCAGACGATAAGCCGGGAGGTGAGCAATGAGCGCACTTCAGGAAGAAATCAAACAGGTTATCACCGAAGTGACCGCGCCACTCTATGAGCGAATCACCAGCCTAGAACATCTGATCAAAGAAACGGTCTGCAAAGAAAACCCATTGATCCCGCTCGACGAAGCGGCCAAGATGCTCGGCATGCACAAGGCGACTTTGCGCCGTAAATGTCACGCCGGAGACTTCAAATTCAAGCGTGTCGGGAACAAGCTTTTTCTATACCGGAGCGAATTAATTACGAACTGACCACCTAACGCATTGTTTTATATGCGCTGTGCGTTTCCCTCTGCCGGCACCACTAAAAAGAAAACCCCGCACGCCTTTTTGGCTGCGGGGTTTTCTTTTATAAACTTCAGCCTGCCCGACAACAAATGACACTGCTATGCCGAACTCAATGTGTTTGGTGGACTGCATTTTCCAATTTCAAAATGAAAATACCAAAAAAGTATGATAAAGTCATACGATTGACGATTGGAGTCACATTATGGGCACGAACAATACGATTGAACGCATGACCGTTACGGTAACGCAGGAAATGGCGCATACGATGCGCTCTGCAATGCGTGAGGGCGGTTACGCTTCGAGCAGCGAAATCATCCGAGAAGCCCTGCGCGATTGGCAGCATAAACGCAAACTCAAACAGAGCGAGCTTGATGCCCTGCGTGCAGATATCGCCGTTGGAGACCAAGACATCACAGAAGATCGCGTGAGCAGCTTTAATGCTGAAACGATCCTCCAGAGAGGACAGGAAAAATTAAACGTCCGCTCCCGCTCTTAATTACCGAGACGGCTCAGAACGATCTTGCCGATATCTGGGCGTTTATCGCCGAGGACAATCATGATGCGGCAACCCGCCTGATCCATGAGATCGGCGAACGATTTGATCCCCTTTGTCAGAATCCGGAAATGGGCCCCAAACGCGACGAACTGTCGCCTGGCCTTCGCGTTTGCATCCATAGAAATTACGCCATCTACTACCGCATAAGACCATCCGGGTTGGTCATTTTGCGTGTGCTGCATGGTGCGCGCGATACCACGTCACAGTTTGATCCGAAATAGGCGCGCCAATCTGTACGTCACCTAACGAAAATGGATTTGTATCGGTATAAACATAACAGTCCCGCAAGATCGCGAAACCTTGCGGGACTGTTATCTAGAAAAGGCACTACTTAGCTATCCCGGCGCGAAGACGCATAACGCTCCGATTCCGCGTAATAGTCATCAAACCCGATCCGCTGACGCAAATCAGGCCATGCCATCAGCTTGTCATCACGCGGGACGCCTGCTTTCATGGATTGGAGGGTTTCGACCATCGCCTTCATGGCTGCCGCCATCAGCGACAATGGATAGGCGGCAATCTGATATCCGATGTCTTTAAGCTCATCAGGCGATAAATCCGGCGTTTCCCCGCCCTCGACGATGTTGGCCATCTTGGGGCCGGACAGTTCGGCACAGACGGTGCGCATTTCCGTGACCGATTTGGGTGCTTCGACAAACAGGATATCGGCCCCAAGTTCCTTGAACTTTGCCGCCCGGTCAATCGCCTCAGTCAGGCCGTGCTGATGCCGGGCATCGGTGCGCGCCAGAATCAGGATGTCTGCCCCCGCTTCGCGCGCATCGACAGCGGCCTTGATGCGGTCAAACGCCTCATCCCGGCCCACAACTTCCTTGCCCTTGGTATGGCCGCAACGTTTGGGGGCCAACTGATCTTCAATCATCACCGCCGCACAGCCGGCCTTGGCAAAGCCGGTCACAGTACGGCGTACATTCATCGCATTGCCGTATCCGGTGTCGCCATCGCCAATCAGGGGTATGGAAATGGCATCGGTGATGTTGCGCGCCTGATCAAGCACTTCTCCGTAGGACATCAGGCCAAGATCAGGTTCCCCGATCCGGGCCGCAGATGTCGCAAAGCCCGACATGAAGGTCAGGCCAAACCCTTCCTGTTCAATCAGCTTGGCCGAAAGTGCGTCAAAGCAGCACGGCATGGTAATCAGATCCCCCGTCGCCAGAAGATCACGGAGTTTGTCAGCAGGTGTCACAATTTTAGTCATACGCATCACAGTTTAAACGGAATATACAAGGCAAGATCATGCCAAACATAAAGGATCGCCGCTGTTAAGAACATCAGCAGCAAGAACGGTAAAACCCCGCGTGCCACCTCGCCCAATCGGGTTTTGGCAACCGACTGAATGACATAAAGGTTCAACCCAACCGGCGGGGTAATCAGTGCGCATTCAACCATGATCACCATGTAAACCCCAAACCACACCGGATCAAACCCAAGGGCCAAGGCCGCGGGCAACAAGACCGGCGTCATGATCAGCACCATGGACAGGGCTTCAAACACCAACCCCATGATCAGAAGCACCACCGACACCACAAGGATAAAGCCAAGCTGGGTATCGATCCCCTGACTGATCATCACCGAGATGTCCTGGGGGATGCGATACAGCGTAATGGCTTTGCCAAACACCTTGGCCCCGGCAATGATCAAAATGATGGCGACCGTGGTGGCCATCGAGTCAAAGATCGCCAGTTTTAATTTTTCCCACGTCAGAACCCGCATCGCAGCCGTAATGATCAGTGCTGCGGCAAACCCGATGGCCGCAGCCTCGGTCGGGGTAAAGGCCCCGGAATAAATCCCGCCAATAATCAAAACAGCAAGCAGAACAGACGGCAATGCCTTAAAGGTTGCGCGTTTGCGTTCAGCCCAATCACGTTTGGGTTCGCGTTCCTGTCCACCCAACCGGGCATAGACCATCGAAAAAATGATAAACAGCACCAAAAGCGCAATGCCCGGCCCAATCCCGGCCAAAAACAGCGCAATCACAGATTCTTCGGTGACAAAGCCGTAAATAATCATCGGGATCGATGGCGGGATCAAAATACCAAGCGTGCCGCCTGCCGCCAGCAGGCCATAGACAAATCGCTTGTTGTAGCCGCGATTAATCATTTCGGGGATGGCAACCGTGCCAATGGTCGCAGCCGTTGCCACCGATGACCCCGAAATCGCGGCAAACACCCCGCAGGACAGGATGGTCGCCACCGCCAAGCCACCGGGCCAATGGCCGACCCACGCACTCACCGCGGCAAAAAGGTAATTGCCGACCCCGGCACGCAACAGCGTATTGGACATCAATAAAAACAGCGGCACCGCCAACAGGATAAACCCGTCCAGCGTCGATAAAATCGCCTGTGGCGCCATCAAGGGCGAGAACCCGCCAAAGATCAACATGCCAAGCCCAAGACCGCCAAGGGCAAAGGCGACCGGCACACGAATAAGCAACAAGGCGAACATCGCCGCCAAGGTAAAGACGATGGTCATTCGTGTGCCCCTTTCGGAATTTCCTTGCCCCGCAAAAGGCCGACAATTTCAATCACGGCCTGAACGGCCAAAAGCGCAAATCCGATGGCCACAGGAAGCTCTGCAACCCACGACGGCAGATCAAGCATCGTGCCCGTCGTGCGCCCGCGTTCAAAGCTTTCAAAAAAGATGTCCCAGCCCTTGATTGTCACCATAACGGAAAACGCAAGGATCGCCGTCATCGCAATAACTTCGAGCCCGCGCTGAACCAACGGCGGACACAGCCGGGTGATCGCATCGACCGAAATATGGCGACGTGCGGCCAAGGCCCAGGGCATGCCCATCAAGGATCCCCAGATCAGGCAAAGTTGCGAAAGCTCCGCAGCCCAGATTGTGGGACGAATAAAGAAATACCGGGCAATGACTTCGTAAGTCAGCATGCAACCCGCTGCCACAAACAGAAGGGCCGCAACCCACGCCAGCAAAAGCATCAATCGATCAAACATCATTTAAATAATGCCGTTCTGCGATAGCGGACCACTAGGCCTGCATCACGAAAACGGTTTGCTCCTGATCACGAAAAATACAAAAAATCACCATCGCACTCGGTGCCCGGGCAAAGCAGAACGGCGGCGTGGCCCCCACGCGATGATGACATTAGGCTCATAGAACCCCATCCGGTCAGAAAACCGACCGGATGGGGTTCTGAATGTATCGAGGTGTTCCGAAAACAGTTCCTAGAATTTTTCAGCAGCGTCAAAGACCTGCTTGCCAAGATCACCGGCATCTTCAAGGAAGGCATCATATACCGGCTGGGAAACCGCGCGCCATTTGGCAAGTTCCGCGTCAGTCGGACGATAAACCGTCATACCGGCTTCTTCGGCCGCACTATAAGCAGCGGCTTCGATGTCGCTCATACGGTCGCGAACATCTGCCTCGGCATTCATCGCTGCGGTATTGATGATGTCACGCTGTTCATCGCTAAGCCCATTCCAGAAATCGGTATTGACCACAACAATGAACTCGATATCGGCATGGTTGGTCACGGTGATATTATCCATGACTTCCCAAAGCTGACGGGATTTAACGCCAGAAACACCCGTCATTCCAACGTCAACCGTGCCACGTTGATAGGCAATATACTGCTCGGAGCCCGAAACAAGTGTCGGCGCACCGCCCGCAGACGTTACAAAATCACCAAGGGTTTTGCCAAAGACACGGACTTTCTTGCCTTCAAGGTCTTCCGGACCATGCAGCGGTTCATCCTTGGACAGCATGATCGCCCCGCCGTACGCCTGCCACCACAAAACGGTCGCACCGGTATCGGCAATTGCCTCATCAAGTGGACCGCGCACCGGCGATCCTTTGGCAACGGCCTTGCGGACCTTTTCCTCAGAATCAAACACAAACGGCTGATAGAAAATATCAACGGCGGGAACATCACCGACATAACGGGTCAAGGACGCAACGCCCATTTCAATCGCACCCGAGCCAACGGCGGCGGGGACTTCCTTGTCTTTATAAAGCTGGGCTGAATCGTAAATCTGAACTTCGATGTCGCCGTTTGATTTTTCCTCGACCTCTTGCTTGAACATCAAAAGGTTCTGGCCAAGGTGGCTTTTCATCGGCAACTGCAAGGAGATGCGCAAGGTCAGGTCAGCCGCCTGAACCGCACCGGCAAAACCAACAGACGCAATCAGCGCCGCGGCAAGGGCAAATTTCTTCATGATGGACGTCCTCCAAGTACTTTTATTTTAATTCTATCGTCTCAAAGGAAAAGATGCGCCCATTTCGCAATAGGGTTCAACATGTTTTACCACGTTAAGAACATCCCCCAACAAACCCTTAGTGCGCCGCACAAGGCTTTGAACTCGCATGACAAAACGAAATTTTAGCCGAACTCGCCTCACATCGCCGCAGTGCAGCATGACAATTGTCACTCACATGCCGGTCTGGATGGCAAATACTGGCATGCAAGAACGCCCGTTCTGAATACACCTTTCAGGAATCGCGTGATAAGCGTTGCGAAACCAAGGGGCTACATGCAAACCCGCTTAAACATAACCGTGGTTGCACTAAGGTGATCCGAAAAAGGATCACGGGCATAATCAGGGATCACCCCTGTGCACTGAAATCCAAGTGACAGATACAATGTCTCCGCACTGTCACCCGTACGGGTATCAAGGGTCAGCAACGACCGCCCCATGTCCTGAGCACAATCTTCGGCCGCCATCATCAACAACCGGGCAATTCCGCGCCGACGGCAATCGGGTCGCACCATCAATTTACTGATGTCACCGCGATGGCGCTGATTTGGCATGGTATCAATATCAAGCTGTACGGTGCCCACCACACACCCCTGATCCATTGCGGCAAACAATCTCCGCTTCCCACCCCGAAGGGCCGGAACAATCCGGTCACGCCAAAATGCAATCGCCTCCTCGACCGGGAACGGTTCAATAAAGCCGATGCTGGCCCCGTCATGGACACAGGCATGGAGCATCTCGCCGAACTGGTCGATCCGCGCGGTCAGGCCGTCGGCGTCAAGGTTGATTATGGTCGGGGCAGGCAATGATCGGTTCATAATGGGTTCTTTGCTGTGATCTAGTCGATAATGAACAGGTGATAGCGCGCACCCGCGTTTTTCGGGGTTTGAAACACGTTGCCACCGCGCAACTGATAGCGCAGGCAATCCCCCTGCCCCAGATGGTGGGTGGTGCCATCAATCTGCATGGTCAGGTGCCCATCAAGCATCACCAGATGATGTTCCAACCCGTCACGCGGCGATCCGCCATATTCAATGCGTTGCCCCGGATCGATTTCGACTTCGATCACCTCGCCCGAAAGCAGTCGGGAGGTCGGCGACACCAGTCGGCGGCGATATCCGGTTTCCGGATCGGTCCAGACTTCCTGCGATGCATGGGTAACCAGCGGGATGAAGTCATCCTCGACCATCTGCATCAAACGCGACAATGTCATCCCATATGCCACACACAGTTTGCCCAGCACACTGGCCGTCGGGCTGACACCACCATTTTCAATCCGTGACAAGCTGGCACGGCTGACCGCACTGCGCTTTGCCAAGTCGTCAAGCGACCATCCACGATCAGATCGCAACGCCGCCAACCGGTCGGCCAGCCTTGTTTCAATTTCGTTCATAAGCACCTCGAATCTCTTTAATGGGATATTTTTCCATTTTTGGGAAATCGTCAAGATAGAAAAACCGGCCATCACGGATGAGGCCGGTTTGGATTGCCAATTCGAATAGATCGTCCCTGACAAATGTCGATCAAACGCCCGTCGGGTTATTTGCCACCTTCAAGATCAAACCCACCGCGGGTCCAGCTTTGAATGCCGCCCTTAAGGTTGATCACCTTGCAATCGACATGCGGCAACACCGCATTGGCCGCGCCAAAGGATCGTTGCCCCACCGCACAGACAAACACAAGATCGGTGTCGTTTTCATCGGTCAGATCAATCAGGGCCGGGATATCAAAATTCGATGTCGGAATATTGATTGCTGTTTCGATGTGACCGGCGGCGAATTCATTGGCTTCGCGGACATCAATCACCGTGACCGTTTCCTGCCCGATCAACAGATCCAGTTCATGGGGTTCGACAAATTCAACACTACCTTCGGTCATTCCGGCTTCCATAATTCTTGCGCGTGCCCGGCGGTTAAAGCCGACTGCCTGTGATACCGTCTCAGGCCAACTTTGCGCAAATGCAAAATATTTTATCCCCGCACGACTTTCCTCGACACCACAGGGCAACCGCCAAACCGGCTCACTCACACGTGATCGGATAGGCGGAAATTCCGTCGATAATACTTATGTCTTGCCTTGCGGATGGATACGCAACTTCCCACGTTTGAAGAGTAGGCTTTTGCACCGATGAAAATCGGGGGGCGGAAATCAGGGTCGCACGACGGATGACCGCCAAGACATTTCTAAAGTCGACTAATCGGCCGCTGCAACAGGGCCAAATATCGCAACCATTGGCTGCAAATACAGATACCCGCGATGGAAATACTGTAAAACTTCAATTCTTGTTAAGTCCCGGCGAATTCCGCCATTCATTAACCAGAACGTCAATATTTTCTTTTAATATATTTACGGTCCGACAAACTCATCAAGACGAGCTTTGCCGACGTACATAGACTAAGGCGGCCCAAAACGGGCCTACCGCACCGCAAAAAAATTCAGGAACGACAGGAAACGCACATTCTGACACGCATGAGATAACGTTTGAAAGGAGACCGCGCCATGGCTGAAGGCAAGGATATCTTCGAGCTGTATGCGGAAGGCTATGACGGAAAACAAGAAACCGAACTAACCATTCGCGATTACCTCAATTTATGTCGTGAAGACCCAACGGCTTATGCGTCCGCCGCAGAACGCATGATTACCGCCATCGGTGAACCCGAACTGATCGATACATCGACAGATCCCCGACTGGCCCGCGTCTTCCTTAACCGCACCATCAAACGGTATCCGGCCTTTGTCGATTTTTACGGCATGGAAGAAACCATCGAACGTATCGTTGGCTTCTTTAAATATGCCGCACAGGGTTTGGAAGAACGCAAACAGGTTCTCTATCTGCTTGGTCCGGTAGGTGGGGGCAAAAGCTCCCTTGCTGAACGGCTCAAGGAACTGATGGAACAGGAACCGATTTATGTCCTCAAAGCCGGCGATGACATCAGCCCGGTTTTCGAAAGCCCGCTTGGCCTGTTTAATCCAGCCAAAATGGGCGACGCCATTCAGGACAAATATGGCATTCCCAAACGCCGCCTCACCGGCTTGATGTCGCCATGGGCGGTCAAGCGCCTTGACGAATTTGAAGGCGATCTTAGTAAATTCTCGGTCATTAAGCTGATCCCGTCACGCCTGCGCCAGATCGGCATTGCCAAAACCGAACCCGGTGATGAAAACAATCAGGATATCTCATCGCTTGTCGGTAAGGTCGACATCCGCAAGCTTGAATATTACAGCCAGAACGACCCGGATGCGTATAGCTATTCCGGCGGGCTGAACCGGGCCAACCAGGGCCTTCTTGAATTTGTCGAAATGTTCAAGGCCCCGATCAAGATGCTCCATCCGTTGCTGACCGCCACACAGGAAAGCAACTATATCGGCACTGAAAACCTTGGCGCCATCCCGTTTCAGGGCTTGATCCTTGCCCATTCAAACGAGTCAGAATGGCAAACGTTTAAGGCCAACAAAAACAACGAAGCCTTCATCGACCGTATCAGCGTGATCAAGGTGCCTTATTGCCTGCGTGTGACCGAAGAAACCCAGATTTACGACAAGCTTCTTGAAGGATCGGAACTTGAACAGGGCGCCTGTGCGCCCGGCACGCTTAAGATGCTCGCGCAATTCTCGGTGCTGTCGCGCCTGCATGAACACGAAAACTCCAACCTGTATTCCAAAATGCGGGTCTATGACGGTGAAACGCTCAAAGACGTCGATCCCAAGGCCAAATCCATGCAGGAATATCGCGATACCGCCGGTGTTGACGAAGGCATGGACGGCATTTCAACCCGTTTTGCCTTTAAGGTGCTTTCGGAAACCTTCAACCATGACACCAACGAAGTTGCCGCCGACCCAGTACATCTGATGTATGTGCTCGAACAGGCAATCCGGCGCGAACAATACCCCGAAGAACGCGAAAAGGACTATATGGACTTTATCAAGTCCGAACTGGCGCCGCGCTATGCCGAGTTTATCGGGGCCGAAATCCAGAAAGCCTATCTCGAAAGCTATTCCGACTACGGGCAGAACCTGTTTGATCGTTATGTGTCCTATGCCGATGCATGGATCGAAGATCAGGACTTCAAGGATCCCGATACCGGACAGCTCCTTGATCGTAAAATCATTGATCAGGAACTGTCCAAGATCGAAAAACCCGCTGGCATCGCCAATCCAAAAGACTTCCGCAATGAGGTCGTCAAGTTTGCCCTGCGCACACGCGCGAATAACAAGGGTAAAAACCCGGCCTGGACGTCCTATGAGAAACTGCGCGAAGTGATCGAAAAACGCATGTTCAGTCAGGTCGAAGACCTGCTGCCGGTGATTTCTTTCGGCTCGAAACAAGACAGCGAAACCGAGAAGAAACACAACGAGTTCGTCAAACGCATGATTGATCGATCCTATACCGAACGTCAGACGCGCCGTCTGGTCGAATGGTACATGCGTGTCAACAAGGCCGGTTAAGCCAAAACGTGGCTTACCGACCGCACCGGACGGTTCTCCCCTTGTCCGTCCGGTGCCCCTCTTCCGACCACCATGGATGCAGTCTGTTTGCTGTTTCCTGCGTGTGCCTTAAGCGGGCAAAAGCCCCCGCACACAACGCACATGACCCCGTGCAAGGATGTGACCGCCCATGCTTTACATCGTCGACCGCCGTAAAAATCCCACTGGCAAAAGCCTTGGCAACCGGCAACGCTTCATGCGCCGTGCAAGGGCTCAAATCAAAAAGGCCGTCGAAGAGTCTATTCGCACCCGTGGCATTACCGATATCAACAACGGCGATCAGGTGATCATTCCGGGCAAGACGCTCAAAGAACCCGGATTTCATCATGCACGCCGGGGCGGTAATCGTGATTACGTTCTGCCGGGCAACAAGAAATTTGTTCAGGGCGACCGTGTCGCACGCCCCAATAGCGACGATGGCGGTGCCGGTGGATCAAAGGCAAGCCCGGACGGAGATGGCGAGGATGAATTTCAATTCACCCTGACCCGCGATGAGTTTCTCGACATCTTCTTTGAAGACCTCGAACTGCCCGACCTTTTGAAAAAAAGCCTCAAGCAAACCACGGCCTTTCGAAACGCGCGTGCCGGTTTTTCCGTACAGGGCACCCCGGCCAACTTAAGTTTGGTGCGCACCATGCGCAATTCACTGGCCCGGCGCATTGGCTTGCGCCGCCCCAAAACCATTGAAATTCGCGACCTCGAAGACCAAATCACCGCCCTTCAGGAAAAGGCCAACAAACGCCCGTCGGGCAAATTGACCAAACCTGATGATGAAAAGCTCCATGCCCTTTTGGCCGATCTTGAAAACGCCAAACGTCGCATGAAGTCGATCCCCTTCATTGATCCGATTGACACCCGCTATAACCAGTTTCAACAAATCCCCGATCCCAATACGCAGGCGGTGATGTTTTGTCTGATGGATGTGTCGGGATCGATGTCCGAACAGATGAAGGAACTGGGCAAACGGTTCTTCATGCTGCTGCATCTGTTTTTGCATCGCCGCTACGAACATGTCGATGTGGTGTTTATCCGCCATACATCGCGCGCGTCCGAAGTGGATGAGGAAACCTTTTTCTACTCGCGCGAAACCGGTGGCACGATTGTCTCCACCGCGCTCGAAGAAATGAAAAAGGTACTGAAAGACCGCTATCCCACCGATCAGTGGAACATCTATGCCGCACAGGCATCCGATGGCGACAACTATTCAAATGACGGCGCAAAATGCACCGCCCTTCTGGCCGAGGACCTCCTGCCCAAATGCCAGTATTACGCCTATATCGAAATCACTGACGAGCGAGAGGCCGAAATTTTCGCCGCCGCCGAGGGGGAAACCGCCCTTTGGAAGTCCTACGCCCCGCTTGCGGCCGTCAATCCCCGGTTTTCGCTAAAACGGGTGACCAAGGCTGCGGATATCTTTCCGGTATTTCGCGAACTCTTTGCCAAAAACCGCGCTGAGGCCAAGACATGAGCACATCATCGCACAACAACACCACCCCCGCCCCCGAAACGTCCGATCCGTCCAACAAGCTTTTGTTCAACGGGGCGGATTGGGATTTTGATACACTCAAGAACACCTATGACGCGATTGAAGACATCGCCCTGAATGAGCTGAAACTTGATGTCTATGCCAATCAGGTCGAGGTCATCACATCCGAACAGATGCTGGATGCTTATTCCTCGATTGGCATGCCGCTCATGTATCACCACTGGTCGTTTGGCAAACGCTTCGTGCGCGATGATGTGATGTACCGCAAAGGCTATCAGGGGCTGGCCTATGAAATCGTGATCAACTCCAACCCGTGCATTTCCTATGTCATGGAGGAAAACACCATTGTCATGCAGGCACTGGTGATGGCCCATGCCGCCTTTGGTCATAATCACTTTTTTAAAAACAACTATCTGTTCAAACAATGGACCGATGCGGATGGCATTCTTGATTATCTGCAATTTGCCAAACGCTATATCGCCAAGTGTGAAGACCGGTATGGCTTTGACGCGGTTGAACGGGTTCTCGATGCCGCGCACGCCTTGATGGAACAGGGGGTTAACCGTTATTCCCATCCGGAAAAGCCCAATCTGGCGGTTGAGCTTGAACGCGAACGCGAACGCGCTAAATACGAAGACGAAACCTATAACGATCTATGGCGCACCCTGCCCCAGACCGACACCGACGATCAGGACATAGACGAGATCCAGCGCAAAATGCGGATCGAAGAACGCCGGGCCCAATTTGGCCTGCCCGAAGAAAACCTTCTGTACTTCCTGGAAAAAAACGCGCCCGCCATGCAGTCATGGGAACGTGAAATCCTGCGCATCGTGCGCAATATCGGGCAATATTTCTATCCGCAAAAACAGACCAAAGTGATGAACGAAGGCTGTGCTTGCTATGTGCATTATTCCATCATGAACAGCCTCTATGACAAGGGGCTGGTGTCCGAAGGGGCGATGATGGAATTCATCGATTCACATTCACGGGTTGTTTTTCAGGCCGAATTTGATGATCAACGCTATTCGGGGTTCAACCCCTATGCACTGGGTTTTGCCATGATGCAGGACATCCACCGCATGTGTGTCGATCCCACCGACGAAGACCGCAAATGGTTCCCCGATATCGCAGGCAATGGTGAGCCAGTTGAAACACTCAAAGACGCCTGGGCCAATTACCGCGACGAAAGCTTCATCTTGCAGTTCTTGTCGCCCAAAGTGATGCGCGACATGCGCATGTTCATGATCGACGATCAAAGCGCATCGCCCCATCTTGAAGTCGCGGCCATCCATGATGATAACGGCTATCGCCGGGTGCGTCGGTCACTGGCACGCATGCATGACGTCTCGGTGCGTGAACCTGACATGCAGATCGTCGATGTTGATAATCGCGGCAACCGCCAACTGTATGTCCAGCACACCGAGCATGAAGGCATCCGCCTTGAAAAGGCCGAAGCCGAAATGACGCTGGGCTATATCGGCCAACTTTGGGGATATGGCGTCACGCTTCAGGCCATCGATTACAAAACCGGCGAAATCCTGCATGAAACAAACTACACACCCGACGACCTGAGTGCGGCCTGATCGCCCCCCTGTCCAAGGTGATCGGCTTAAAGCCCATTGCATTTAAGCAACCCAAATCGCGATAACCAACGCGGTCTTGCATTTTCTTGCAAGACCGCGGCGCGCCCGGACGCCACTTTCACGTCCGGGACCGCAATGACCCCCATTGTGCAAAGCACCATCTCAAGATTTACATAGATCAACTTATTCACTCATTGCGCGTTTCATTTGTGATCGTCACGCGCTTTGTTAGCAGTGAGTTGCCCGTTTCAATCCAGATAAATCACTTTAACGACATTAAGAATTAAAATCAGTTGCATCATATCTTTGAGAATGCTTATTAATTTCGAAGACGCATCGCCCCCAAAATTTTGAACCCGCGCACCGGCTTGAAAGGTCGTTTGATGGCATCTCGCCTGATCGCCCGCATGACGCATGCCTTGATACTGCTGTTCGTCGTTTCTGTCGTCGGCTTTGCCTTGCTGCGTTTAATGCCCGGCGATTTTGCCGAAATCCTGCTGATGGCACAGATGGATGGCACCCTGCCCGACGCATCGCAGGTCCAGCAGTTCGCCGCAAGCAACGGCCTTGATGATCCCCTGCCCCAGCAATATGCCCGATGGCTTTTTGCGTTACTGCAGGGCGATCTTGGCAAGTCCTTCATCACCGATGAACCGATCATAAATGATATCGCCCTGCGTCTGGGTCAATCGTTGATACTCGCGGTCCTATCACTCGTCACCGCCCTTGCGATTGCGGTTCCGCTGGGTGTGCTCTGTGCGCGCTACCCCGGAAGCAAGATCGACCGCATCGCCGGCATGATCAGCGTCATCGGCATGTCGATCCCCAATTTCTGGTACGCGCTGTTACTCGCATTGCTGTTTTCGCTTGTCCTTGGCTGGTTGCCAACCGGCGGGCATGGCACGTGGGCGCATGCGGTTTTACCAACCCTTGTGATTGCGACCTCGGTTGCCGGTGTTTTGTCGCGGTATGTGCGGGGAAGTCTGCTTGAAGAACTGTCAAAACCCTATATTCGCACCGCCAAGGCCAAAGGTGCCAGCCGGTTACGCACTGTTTTGCGCCACGCGATCCCGAACATTGCGCCGGGACTTCTGACGTTTTCAGGCATGCAGTTCGCGCGGATTTTTGATGGCATGATCATTGTCGAAACCCTGTTTGCCTGGCCGGGCATCGGGCGGTTTTTGGTGGAATCACTTTTGAACCGGGATTACCCCGCCATTCAGGCCTGTTTCCTGCTCGTCGCCGCGTCCTACATTCTGGTCAATCTGGCGGTTGATATTGCCATTGCCCTATACGATCCGCGCACCCGGGAGATCGTGTAATGCACAAGATGTCCTTTACCCGTGGCAAGCTGTTGGGCAGCTCCGATCATTGGCGGGGCTATGCCACCTTTATGATCGCGGTCATCCTTGCGGTTCTGATCCTGCCATTGTTTGCCCCGCATGATCCCCACACGGTACAATTCCTGTATCGGCTCAAGCCGCCCAGTTTTGACTATCCGCTTGGTACCGACGCCATGGGCCGCTGTGTTTTGTCACGCTTGCTTTATGGCGCGCGCCTGACCACCGCATCGGCGATGGCCGTGGTTGTCTGTGCATCCCTGATCGGCAGCCTGATCGGTGCGATTGCCGGTATGGTTGGCGGCGTTCTGGATCGCGCGATGATGCGGTTTTGCGAAGGCATGTCGGTTTTCCCAGCCCTTGCCATTTGTATGATTATTGCCGGGACGCTCGGACTGGGGCTTAAGGCGGTTATCATCGCCCTGATGTGTGTGCATTGGACCGACTATGCCCGCGTGGTGCGCAACGCCGTCATCGTCGAACGATCCAAACCCTATGTCATGGCTGCCGTTGCTCTTGGCGCACGACGCCACCGCATCGCCGTCCGCCATATCCTTCCAAACATCATCGGGCCGCTTTTGACCTTAAGCGCCTATTCCATGTCATGGGCCATTCTGGCGTTCGCCGGATTGAGCTTCCTTGGGCTCGGGGTTGAGCCGGGCACACCGGAATGGGGTTTGATGATTGCCGAATCTCGCAATTACTTGCGTGACTATCCGCGTCTGGTGCTTGCACCGGGCCTGACCATCGCGGCCTTCGTCGTGGCGGTCAATCTGCTCGGAGACATGTTGGGAGACCGTTTCCGGGTGCGTCAGATCAACTACCTTCATTAAATAGAGACAGTAAGATGATCAAAAGAACACTTCTTGGGGTTGCCATCGCGGCACTTGCACTGGGCACTTTTGGCGCCACATCGCAAGATGCCAAGGCATCAGACGACAATACCCTTATCATTGGTACCATGTGGGAATCACAACCCCTGGCGATGAAGCCGCGCCGCTCAAGGTTTTTCAATGAAAGCGAAATCCTCGATACGCTGGTAAAGCTTGATTACGACCTGAAACCGATCCCGGGGCTGGCAACGTCGTGGGAACGGGTTTCACCAACAGTCTGGCGTTTTAACCTGCGCGAAAATGTTGTTTTCCATGACGGCACCAAACTTGATGCCGAGGCGGTCAAATTCTCGCTCGAACGAGTGGTTGCATTGCTGCCCTATGCGGCCGATCTTTTGAACATCAAATCCATGACCGCCGTATCGCCGCTGGTTCTGGAAATTGAAAACACCGAACCCTATGCCGCCCTGCCCAACCAACTGACCGATGCGATCACCGTGGTTTACGCCAAATCATCGTTTGATGAGGCCGGTGAGTTCGTTAAACCAGTCGGCACCGGCCCTTGGAAATTCGAAGAATACCGCAAACAGGACCGCACGATTGTCACGCGTTTTGACGGCTATTGGGGTGAAAAACCGGCCCTTGAAAAGATCGTGTATCGTTATATCCCCGATCACAATTCACGAACCCTGGCGCTTGAAGCAGGCGAAATTGATTTTGTCACCAACATGCTGCCATCCGATGTCAAACGTCTGTCGAAGGACGCGGATTTCAAGGTTTACGAACAACCAACATCCGGCCTGTATTACGGTGCATTCAATGCCGGTGACAAAAGCCCGCTTTCCGATGTGCGCATCCGCCGTGCCGTCAACGCGCTGGTGGACCGTAACCTGATTGTCGAAGGTGCCCTTGATGGCATCGGCGAACCGGCATGGGAATTCTTTGCGCCCGAATTTGACTGGGCCCCGCAGGCCGACAGCAAATATAGCCTCAACCCGGAACGGGCCGCATCGCTTTTGACCGATGCCGGGTATAAGAAAGCCGACGGCAAATGGACCAAGGATGGTGAACAGCTGACCTTGCGAATCCTCAGCTATACCTCGCGCACCGAAATGCCAATGATCACCGAAGCAATGGCTGCCCTTTTGAACCAGCAAGGCATTGCCACCGATGTTCAGATGTATACGTGGGGCGGGATGCTTGATCTGGTCAAACGCGGTGAATATGACATTTCCGTCGTGTTCTGGACCCCGGAAATGACCGGCCACCCGGACCTGCACCTGAAATCGCAGTTCCATTCCAAAGCAGGCCTGAACTATCAGTTTTGGGAAAACACCGAATTTGACGCCGCTGTTGATACGGGCCGCACCCTTGATGCGGGCACAGAGAAGGATGCGACCTATAAAAAGGCGATGAACATCCTGCATGATGATGCCCCGATTATTCCGCTGGTGCACAAGGTATTTGTCGTGGCCTCGACCAAGGGTGTTAAGGGCTATCGCATTCATCCGTCCGGCTTCTTCTTCGATTTCAAAAACGTTTCGAAGTAATCTGCACTGTTCCACCTCCGGCCAATGCCGGGGGTGGTTTTCGTCTTTCTCGCAACATCGCAATGAGCCAACCGATGGGAATTTGCCTTTTTATAAATCCGATCAAGGGGGCGGGTGATGATTTGCCCGATATCGGATCACATGCCCCCAATACCGCCTTTGTCGATCAATATGATCTCGACAAGACCGATTTATTGCAATTTGCGGCCCTAATCTTGCCTGCGCATATAGATCAACGCTTTTTGGGCACACGATCCGATCAGATCACAACATTTCTCGACCAGGGCGGAACGCTTGTTTTTAACGGACATGTTGCCTGGCCGATGCTGCCAGAACTAAAACCGTTCGTCCCCCTTGAACGTCAGTCGCTTGAAAATCTGATGATCTATCGCGTCAATCAACATCCGGTATTTGACGGCGTTGATTGCAATGACCTGACGTTCAAACGCGGTGTCGCCGGATTTTATGCCCGTGGCAGCAACCCACCCCCTGTTGACGCCATCCCTCTTCATGTTCTGGGCAAAGAACAGCTGGTGTGTGATTGGCTATATGAACGCCCTAAGGGCGGGCGGATATTGATGCATTCGGGCAATGATCTTTGGATGTATATCGGTTCGCAAAACAGCACCTCGCGCGTCGTGCCGCAACTCTGCGCTTGGGCAGGAGGGGAATGATGGGCAAACTGGCAATCATTGATACCGGGACCTATTACCATCACCGGGTTATCCACGAAGACCGCTTTGGTCATTTTTTTGACCAGGCAATCTATATCCGTGATCTGTGCAAGACGGATTTATCCGACATCACCACCCTAATTGTGCCATGCCGGACCGACCCGGCCCATTTGGTCGCCCATCGCAAACTGTTTGCCGATTTCCTAAATGACGGCAAAACCGTTGTCGCGATGGGATCGACAGGACCAGACAAATGGCTTGATGATATCAGTTGGCGTTTCACGCCGACCAATTTCTGGTGGTGGAAAGAAGGCGGGTCCCTGAACCTTGAGATCGCCGAACCGGAGCATAGCCTGTTTGATTATGTCAAACTTGCCGATGCAACCTGGCATCATCACGGATTACTGACCCCACCCGCAGGAGCCACATCCCTGATCAATGCCAACAAGGCCGGATCGATTTTCTATGATGACCGCGTGACTTCGCCGGGGCGGAAAATCGTCACCACCCTTGATCCGATGTATCACCACGGCAACCATTTTATGCCCGCAACCAGCCGCTTTCTTGACGGTTTCCTGCCGTGGCTTAAAAGCCAGTAGCAGCTCCGGAAACACTGAGAAATCTGCCAATCCGCACCCAGAAACTACGGGTGCGGATTTTTCGTGACCAGTTTGGAATTATCTATTTCGCCCCATTAGCAAGCCCGCAGTTCCGATCATTGATGTCGACATTTTCGGCAATCGCCAACTATATGTCCAACACACCGCACATAACGTCATTCGCCTTGAAAAGTCCGAAGCCGAATTGACGCAGGACTATATCGGGCAGTTGCCGGGATATGGTGTGACCTTGCAGGCAGTTGACAACGACACCGGCGAAATCCTGCATGAAACAAACTACACACCCGACGACATTTCAGTATCCTGATTGTAAAAAAACGCCCGCTGCCTTTAACTTATGCGCCGCGATGGCCACCTATTGCTTATGCAATAGTTGTGTTCGCGCTGGAGCCCGCATGCAGAAGAAACTTCGTCCCACAATCATCGGCATTCTTGCCAGTTTTTTGTTCTTTGCGGGCAATGTCGCTCAGGCCGAAACACTCAACATCGCCTTTCCATCTGGCCTCAAAGAGCTGTTTAAGTACGAGTTTAACGTCATCAAACTTGCCCTTGAAAACAGTGATGCCGACATGTCCCTCAATGTGACAGAAATAGACGGACTAAGCGGTTCACGCTTGGTCGAAATGCTGAAAGCCGGTGAAACGGATGTGATCTTTGGCGGTTACAGCCCTCAGCGCAACGAAAGTCTTCTTCAGATCAATATTCCCATGACGCGCGGCATGCTGGGACATCGCGTTTTCATGACCCATCGCGATAACCTTCCTGCACTTCGCCAAGTTAAAACGCTTGCCGACCTCAAACAGTTTTGTATCGGTGCCGGATCAGACTGGCCCGATGCAGACATCATGGAACAAAATGGATTTTGTGTGGATCGCGCCCCACGAAACCGGCTTTGGGATATGCTGGAAAATAAACGCTTTCCCATTTTGACCCGCGCCGCACACGAAGCCTTCAGAGAACTTCCTGACCTCCAACGGAAATATCCTGATTTGGTTCTGGTTCCCGATATATCACTTGTCTACAAGTTCGATTTCTTCATCTATGTGCGCAAAGGCAATGCGCAGCTTCAACAACTGCTGACAACCGGTTTGGAACGCGCTTATGCGTCCGGCGCCTTCATGAAAAATTTTGAAAGAGATCCAAGCATCTCGCACGCACTGGCTGAACTAAGCCGCCTTCCTTATACATTCACCATTCGAAACCCGATCCTCGACCCAACAACCAAAAATATTGATCCCAAATACTGGCATGGGAACCTTGAGTTCGACACGTATCAGAACCGATCTTCATGCCCAAAAACCAAGATCACCTGCCCGGAGCAAGAAGGCATCAATATGCGTTCCATCACGGACCCATCCCGGTCCTATTTGACCGTAACCAAAACGCGCGCGCTCTCAGTCGCGCTATCGTACTGATAAGCAAATAAAATCAACAGAACTACATACGAAGATTTTTCGTTTCGCAGATGGAACATGCATATTACGGTCAAACAATAAACCTTATTAAGGTCACTCAGTAAGCCAATATTGCTCTGCCGTTTGATCGTTTTTCGGACCAATACCTGGGTTATCAAGATCAATCACACGCCGATCAGACTGGCGAATGTAATCCATTGCTGCCGCGATAGAAGGATCAGAACGGAAGTATTCGTTAAACGCCCCGCTGAAAAACGCATTCTGAAAACCCTGTTCCAGCAAGGAATGCCGAATTTTATCATTCTTGCCGACATAGGTGAAAAAATCATACTGATATCGCAACAACAGTGTTTTCTCGACACGCAACCCGGCACGTTTGAGTTGCTGGACCCGATCTCTTTTAAGCGCCTCATGCACGGCCAAATGCATCATGTCAAACCGGTCGTTTTCCAGCATTGAAATCAGGTTGTTTTGCGGTGCCTCTGTCACACACAGTCCTGCGTCTTTCAAAATTGCCGTATCAAGCCAGCCCTGCCCCGAACCGATACAAAAACCCTTAAGATCCTCAAGCGATTTAACCCTCATCAGGGATGCCTGTGTGTCCGCCCGAATGACAAACAGGCGATACCCCTGCAAGCCACGGGTAATCGGAAAGTCGACCTGAAGGAACTCCTCGCTGAAAGCAGGGTTATACCCAGCAAAAATGACATTGATCTCACCGCTGCGTAGCATCGTGAGGCCGCGCGTTTGGGTTAAACGCTCAACCGATAGAACTTCTAACTGATGTTCACCGGGGGCATTTGCGATGGCCAGCCGGATGGCACCGATCTGAAAGGCAAAGTTATCCTCAGAACCTCTTGGGACAGCCATGCGAAACGTTTCCGCAGATACCGTGGACACCATCCCAAAGGCAAAAAGAACCAAAATAACAACGCCGCCGATGAGACGGTCGAAACCTTTTCGCATATTTTTCAAACACCAATACAGCCAAACAATCCTACGCAATAGGTTGTGCGGCGTTGGCAAAAGATAAGCCCCCCAGAACGGCAAGGCTCATTTTTTTACTTGACGGTTTGTTATGATATAACATAACAGATAACCAACCTTATATGCTCCCCCATAACCGGACCGGATCAATGCAAAACTTTCCTTCCACTCTTCGCCGTCTCCTTCTCGCCTCTCCCCTGCTTGTGGCACCCTTCGCGGCTCAGGCTGCCGATGCACCATCAGTTGTCGCCACCCTCAAACCGATCCACGGCATCACAAGCGCGTTGATGGACGGCGTTGGGGAACCCACTTTGCTGATCGATGGGGCAGCCTCCCCGCATGCCTATTCGCTGCGCCCCAGCGAAGCACGTGCTTTGCAAAATGCCGATCTGGTGATTTATGTGTCGCATAGCCTCGAAAGTTTTCTGGAAAAACCTTTGGCAACCTTGTCGGTTAACAGTCATCAGCTTGAACTGATTGATGCCCCCGGCCTGACCCTGCTCGAGATGCGCGAAGGCGGCAGTTGGGAAGCCCACAGCCACGACCACGGCGCACATGAGGAGCATGATGAGCATGAGGAGCATGAGAAGCATGGTGAAAGTGATCATGACCATGACCATGATCACGATGCGCACGACCATGAAGCCGATCACGGGCACGAACATGCCGACAGTCACGACCACGATCATGACGCAGATGAACATCATCATGATGAACATGAGCACGGCGGAATTAACCCGCACATCTGGCTTGACCCGGCCAATGGTGCGGCCATCGCCACGGCCATCGCCGATGAACTGATCGAAATTGATGCCACCCACGCAGAAAATTATCGCGAAAACCTCAAAAAGCTGCTTGCCAGTCTCACCGTCCTTGGCAATGATCTGGGAGATAAGCTTGCGCCGGTCCGCAGCACGCCTTATGTGGTTTTCCATGATGCCTATCAGTATCTGGAAGCTGGCTTTGGCCTGAACGGGGTCGGCTCCGTGACCGTGTCCCCCGAACAGAAGCCCGGAGCCAAACGCCTCCATGAAATCGAAGAAAAAATCCGCGACACCGGTGCCGTCTGTGTCTTTGCCGAACCGCAATTCCGCCCCGCGATTGTTAAGGCGATTGTTGCCGATACCGGCGCACGCATTGGCACCCTTGATCCGCTGGGGGCAAACATCCCCAAAGGCCCGGATGCCTATCAGGCCATCCTTGCGCAAAATGTCGACGCCCTGGTCGACTGCCTTGGCAACGGTTCGTAATACGGGTTTTGCAATGCTGGTCGCGGGTTTTGTCCTTGCGACCAGCACGCCCGCCTCAGCCCATCCTCATATCTGGATTGATGCCAACGCCGAAATGGTGTTTGAAAACGGCAAGCTGACCGCCATCAAAATGCACTGGGTGTTTGATGACCTGTTCAGCATGACGCTAATTGACGAGTTCGATAAAAATTTCGACACCCGGTTCTTTGGCGATGAAAACACCACGCTGCGCGACAATGCCTTTGCTGCCCTTGGCGAAGTTTCATGGCTGGCACATTTACGTAAAAACGAAGTTCTTCTGCCCTTTACCCAAACGCGCGATTTTACCGCCGACATCACCGATGACAGGCGGGTGACCTATGATTTCACCCTCGTTTTAGACGAACCGCTTGATCCGGTAAAAGATACCATCAGCCTTTCCGTCTATGACGCCGAGTATTATATCGACATCGCCTTCACACAGGTCGATCCGATCGTATTTACCGGCAACACCGCAACCAGCTGTCACTTTGAAATGAGCGAAGATGAAAAAAACCGCATCTATTTTGATCTGGTGGCGCCAATACGTGCCGACCTTGTCTGCGCAGCACAACATGGCGATAGCGGGTCTGCTGGCGGTCTTGCTCCTGGCGATATGGTCCGGGTCGAGTAATCCGGCTGCGGCCCAGTCGGCCAATCTTCTGGGACGTGGTAACAGCGACGCGGCAACCACCGATACCGCGTCAGCTCCCCAAGATGGGGACAGCTTCATCACCCTGCCGGTCTGGCTATCCGATGTCGTCGGTCAGGTCATCATCATTCAAACAAAACTGAACCGCGAAATAACCGCAACGCTTCGCGACGCCAAAAACGGCGACAGCTTCTGGCCCGGCCTGATGATCATTGGTCTGTCATTTCTCTATGGCGTTTTTCATGCGGCTGGCCCCGGTCACGGCAAAATGGTCACCACCACCTATTTCCTGTCGCGCGACGCCGGATGGAAACAAGGTGTCGCCATGGGCAGCCTGATTGCCGGGGTGCAAGCCATCACCGCCATCGTTCTGGTTGGGTCATTGACCCTGTTTTTAAACCTTGGCCCGGCGGCAATCACCCAAAACGGTCTGGTGCTGGAGGCAGTTTCATATGCGCTGATCGTTGGTCTTGGTCTGGTGATGTGTTTGCGGATCATACAGGGCCGCGATGATTGCTGTGATCACGCCCATCATGATCATGATCATGATCATCATTCCCATGACCACGCACATCATCACGATGATGGTCATGACCACCACCACAGCCATGCACATGATCACACCGACGCGCATCACCATGATGCCACCCCCACCGCACATTCCACACCATCGACGGCGCGTAATCGCTGGCAAATGATTGCCAGTGGCATTGTGGTTGGTCTGCGCCCCTGCACCGGGTCTATTCTGGTGCTGCTGTTTACGCTGGCCAACGGGCTGTTTCTGATCGGGGTTGCTGCCGCCTTTGCCATGGCAATCGGGGTTGCACTGACCATCAGCCTGATCGGGCTGGCCGCCATCGGTATTCGCACCGGAACCCAGCATTTGTTTAGTGTCTCCGAAACCACATCGGGCATTTTACGTCGTACAATTGGCTTAACCGGGGCGGGATTGATTACCCTGTTTGGGGTAATGTTGTTACTGGCTTCTGCCCGCCAATTGGGTTGGCTTTAACACCCCCCACAAAAAACAGCCCGCAGGGCCAATGACCTTGCGGGCTGTTGAACTCTGGCGTCGAAAGGCTGTTTTGCCTTACTCGGCGTGAATGACTTTCATGACAAGTTTGCCATCCGGCTTGATCGGGCCGTCTTCTTTGGCACCAAGGGTGTATTCATACACACCGGTTTTCATGCCGCCTGCTTCGGAATGAACCATCAACATCAGCATCTCGCCCGATTTGACCGGTTCCTGAAGAATGGCGGCAACATCCATGTTTTCACCCTTTTTGATCGGCGCATAGCCAACCACCGGGCCCGGTTTCATGTCTTTGTCGGTACGATGGACAACCAGCCAGCCGTTTTCACCGGCCATGATTTTTTCCGCCGTCACGGTCCCACCCGATACATCCTGATCCATGGCATCGACCATCGGGCCCATTGCCAACGCGCCTGTGCTGCTGGCCAGAACGAAACCGGCACTCAGCATCATGGCACCAAGAAAGCCCGAAGTTTTATGTTTCAACGTCATGTGAAGTCTCCTTTGCTTTTGATCTGGAACACGCTTTTCGCGGTTCGCTCATGTCGTGCGTTTCATCGCACACACAGAAGCTACGCAGAGAATTCAAACGGGTTTCAGCAAAGAAGAAATTTTCTGCATTAGGCCCAGAACCTAATGTTCTACCGAAATCAACCGACCATGGATTGCAGGACCGGTCGGCTGCCCGGTTGGTGAGCCGCCTTCTGGTTCAAGGCTGATGCCAAAGGTCGCCGTGCGCAACATCGCCGGATCAAACTGGCCAAGGTTCTTGGTTGTCGCGACAGACGCATTCTGCAAAAGCCCCAAGGACTGTGGCACAGAACCGCTCTGATCTGACTTGATCCAAAGTTGATAGGTTTTGCCTTCGGGCAACGATGCCTCAACCGGGCGAATGGTCACCGCACGGGTATCAAGATCAATCGTCATCACAAATGCGGGCTGGGTATCGTCGCGGTGAAATACCGCCACGAACGGGCCATCCTGGACCGGTGTGGCAATATCGGTTGCCAGAACCGCAATGATCAGGCTTGCGGCAATCGCCCCGGCCCCAAGTGCCCCGGACCGCCACATCTTGACCTTGCGTTTCAGGCTGGCGACCTCCGACAGACTAGCGATGTTAGCGCTAACATTTTGGCCGGCAGTTTCGATCCGGCTTCTGATGCTGGCAAACAGATCACGTGAGGGGGCAACCGCATCATAATGTGTATTAAGCGGTGACAGCCGCATTTCCCAATCGGTGATCGCCGTATCAATTTCCGGTTCCCGTTCCCGACGGGCAGCCACAGATTGACGCTGTGCGGGCTCAAGCGTGCCCAACACATATTCAGCGGCCAGCATATCAATGTCTTCCCGGTCGGTCATGATCCCAGGCATTCCTTTAATTGTCTTAAGCTGCGGTGCAGCCACGTCTTGATCGTTCCAACCGGCTGGGCAAACCGTTCTGCCAACTCGGCCCGAGACCAGCCTTCAAGATATGCCAGTCTGACAATCTGTTGGCGGTCATCTTCCAAACCGTCCAGACAGTATTCCAGTTGGCGTACCTCGTCGGCAAGCACGACCTCATCGAAAACCGTGTCATGTGACACCAGAATTTCAATCTCGGCGTCTTCAATGTCGGTTTCAGGCCGTTGGCGGCGCACGATATCAATTGCCCGGTTCCGTGCAATCGTTGCCATCCAGGTAATGATCGATGCCCGTCCCGGTTCGAAATCACCGGCTTTCTGCCAGATGCGTACATAAATATCCTGCAACGCATCCTCGCTTTGAGCACGGTTTTTCAAGATACGCAGCACAACGCCAAAAAGTTTCGCTGACGTAGCATGATACAGCCGCTCAAAGGCGTCCATGTCACCATTTATCGACTGACCAAGCAGCTTTTCCAAATCCCGGGTCGTTGTCATTTTCACCGCCAGCTTCGTGCAGAAAAGACCGAATTCCCTGCGCCGTAGAAGAACACATACCGGATTGCAAACCCGAGCGACCTTCTTCCTACGTTACAAACACCATAGTTGATCAGTTCCAGCCCCAAGTCATATAGAGAATGCGTCCTGAGCCTAAGTATCTGAACAAAAACACAATCAGGATTTAAATTCCGCCGGAATACTTTCGGTTGTTTTGATCAGCGCATCCATCACCATCCGCACGCCGGGGGACCGGCGCATGTCAGGATGAACCACAAGCCAGACCGGCTTGCTGATCTCACCCGGCGCGTCATCAAACACCCTTTCAAGCCGGTCATCAACATCGGCCATATAGCGCGGCAAAAGCCCAAGCCCATGTCCGGCCGCGACAAAGGCCCGAACCGTCTGGCTGTCATCGGCCCTGACCCGCACCGGCAATTGCCGGTTTAGCATCTTCCACACCCAGGCCTGTTGATAGTCGCCAAATGAGAAGCTGCCATCGGCACAGAATTCCCAATCGCCTTCAGGCACGCGCTCTGTATACCCCTTTGCCGCATAAACGCCGTAGCGCAAATGTGTCAGTTTGCGCGCAATCAGCCCGCTTTGCGCCGGGGTTGCCATCCGTACCGCAACGTCTGCTTCGCGGCGCGCAAGGTTGGCAATGACGCTTGATCCAAGAATTTCATATTCAAGGTTCTTTTGGTCCCGCAGCAATTCCGCCAAACGCGGCGCAAACAGCAATCGCCCGGCGGCGGGGGGCACGGAAATCCGCACCACACCATGGGCGGTTTCATCACCGCGCGCCTGTCGTTCGAACGCCAAAACGTCTTCTTCGATCCGGCCCGCCACCGGCACAAGGTTTTCGCCCGCATCAGTCAGTTTCCACCCGGTTGCCAAGCGGTCAAACAGATGCGCGCCAAGATGGGTTTCCAATGCTTCGATACGCCGCGCAACGGTTGTGTGATCCTTACTCAACCGCCGGGCGGCCCCGGAAAGCGTCCCTTCCTCGGCAACTGCGACAAAAAACCTAAGATCATTCCAGTTCATATCTGTGGGTCCTACACTTGCGCAATTTTGCACAACTATAGCGCATTTTATCTAAATTCCATTGTATTTCTGCGCATGCCAATCTTTGGTCATCGAAACGGCCCACCCCGATCAAGGAGCATTAAAATGGCTGTATCACATCAGATCGAATGCAATACCCTCGTCGGGTGTGTGTCGACAAAAACATCGTACGGGAAGATGGCACAACGCCCAACCTCTCGCGCCACGCCCCCCACTATTACCAAGGGTGTTAGCGCTATCATCCCGGCGATCGTCAATGCCGTTTTGCGGTCCTACAAACGCTATCAAAGCCGCGTTGCCCTGAGCCGGTTAAGTGATGACCAACTCTACGACATCGGTTTGGAACGTCACAATAACAGCTACGTGCCGCGCGACGAGTACCTCAACCGGTTTTAACCAGATCAAAGCGACCTGCGGCCCTGAACCAATGGTAATCGACACGCTTTGATAAGAGCTATCTCCGCGATAGGGGTATTGCGGGGATGGCTAGACTCAGGGCCTAGAATGCCTTCCCTCAAGGCATGAAAAAGGCTCCCTTGAATTTTAAGGGAGCCTTTTTTCATTCAATATCGGTCCATCGTCAGACCTGAAATTCTTCGGCAATGTTATCAGCAGCCTTGATCAAGGCATCCATCACCAATCGAACACCGGGGGATCGGCGCATGTCCGGGTGAACCACCATCCAGCCGGTTTCACGGCTTTGCCCCTCGACATCGGCATGGATCAGTTCAAGTTCGTCGTCCTTGTCCCCGAGATAGCGCGGCAAAACCCCGACACCATGTCCCGCGGCAATGAACTGGCGGACCGTTTCGGTTTCATCGGCACGAAAACGGCACGGCAATTCCCGGCCTAGCACGTTGCGCACCCATTCCTTTTTTGATGCGCCGTAAGCGGTATCTTCATAGCCGCAAAATTCCCAGTCCATTTCCGGCACCCGGTCGCGGTAGCCAATCCCGCAATAAAGCCCAACACCCAGTTCGACCAGCTTACGCGTAATCAGTCCCGGTTCACGCGGGGTGATCATGCGCACGGCAACATCGGCTTCGCGGCGTGCAAGATTGACCACATTGGCAGCGCCGATAATTTCAAACTCAAGCCCCTTGTGTGCCGTAAGCAACCTGGCCAGACGCGGCGCAAACAACACGCGCCCCGCCACTGGGGGAACGGAAATGCGCACAACCCCGTGGGCGGCTTCATCGCCCTTGGCCTGACGTTCAAAGGTAAGGGCTTCTTCCTCAACCCGTTCGGCCACCGGGACAAGATTATGTCCCGCCGTGGTCAGTTGCCAGCCGCGCGGCAAACGGTCAAACAGCTTGGTGCCAACATCATCTTCAAGCGCCTCGATTCGGCGGGCGACTGTCGTGTGTTCCTTGCGCAGACGACGCGCGGCGCCCGAAAGGCTGCCTTCACTTGCCAAAACAAGGAAATATCGCAAATCGTTCCAGTTCATATCGACACTTCTATCCGTATTTTGTCGTGTTAATCCGATTATTTTTGCACATCAGATATGCAAAACAACCTTCTTCCTGTTTTATTTTGCATATGACATTGTCCGCCCATCAACGGATCAATTCAACCTGAGACTTCAGGAGGCCACCATGGCACATCAGATTTCTGGAAACGCACCTTTCGACGCTGCAAACGACCCCTTTACCAAACGCATGCCGTTTGGCGCGCTCATGAACCGCATCGAAAAATATTTCGAAAACAAGCGCAAACGCAAGAACCACAGCGATCTTATGAGCAACCTCAGCCATGCAGATCTCGCCGACCTCGGCCTGCAGCGCAAATTTAACGGCACGACCTGGTATCTCGACCGGATGTAGGAAACTCTGCCGGACCTCAAAGCCCGGCAAGCCTTCTGCCTGCTCGCATTAAAAAAGGGACCCAAATGGGTCCCTTTTTATTTGTCATACAATTGCGAATATCTTAGCTGCGAATCTCACGAACACGGTCGGTTGCTTCCTGTGCCAACTTGGTGATGGTTGCCCAGTCGCCTGCCTTGACCGCATCCTTGGGCGCAACCCATGATCCGCCAACGGTGATAATATTCGATAATTTTAAATAATCAGCCAGATTATTCAATGAAACACCACCTGTCGGGCAGAAGCTGATCTGCGGCAATGGCCCCGAAAGCGCCTTGAGCATCGACACCCCACCCTGCTGTTCAGCCGGGAAGAATTTCAAGATGTCATAACCATGATCCATCAGGTGCATGATCTCCGACGGCGTCCCCGCACCGGGCAACAACGGCACACCGGTATCCTTGGCAGCCTTTAAAAGACCATCGGTATGGCCCGGTGACACGGCAAAGGCACAGCCGATTTCAGCCATACGTTCCATTTGCTTGGCATTGATCACCGTCCCCGCACCAGTAATCGCACCGGGAACTTCGGCGATAATACGTTTGATGCTTTCTTCGGCCGCCGCACTGCGCAACGTAATTTCCAGCACCGGCAAACCACCAGCGACCAGCGCCTTGGCCAGCGGCACGGCATCATTGGCATCTTCGATCACCAGAACCGGCACCACCGGGGCCTTTGACAGAATCTCACGCGATGAAAGGCTCATAAAATCTTCCTTCTGTTTGCCGGTCAGGCCGTTAAAATCTTGGCACAACCGATCAGGGCCGGGTACTTTGCCGTCATCAGGCGCACCGGCACATCATTCATCAAATCATGGAAACGGCCCTTGGCGATCATTCGCTCTTTCAGGCCGCTTTGTTTCATATAATCAGCAATCCGCGGGCCAATGCCGCCGCCGATAAACACACCGTCAAACGCACCAAGTGTCAGCACAAGGTCACCAGCAACCCCGCCCATAAACAGGCAGAACCGGTCCAGCACCTTACGACACAGCGGGTCATGGCTTTGCAGCGCGCCGTCAACGACCTCAGCAGCGGTTTTGGGCGCCACATCCAGACCATCGATGGCAGCAAGTGCGCGGTACAGGTTTTCAATCCCCATCCCGGACAAAATGCGTTCCGCCGATACCCGCCCCAACTCATGGGTCAGGAATTTGACGATTTCAAAATCAAGTTCATCAATCGCCGGCAAGGACACATGCCCGCCTTCGCCCTGAATTGGTAACCAATGGCCTTCGTGGGGCAACAAGCCCGAAACGCCAAGCCCGGTCCCCGCCCCGATCACCGCCAAGGGCAAGCCCGGACGTCCGGGGCCATCAAACAGCGTAATCAGGTCTTCACCGCCCAGATAGGGTACGGACATCGCAAGACCGGTAAAATCATTGACCACCACAAGGCGATCCAGATTGAATTCGGCCTTAAGGGCTTCTTTGGAAAACACCCACGGATTGTTGGTGAATTTAATCTCATCGGCCATTGCGGGGCATGCCACCGCCACGGCAAATTCACGCAAATCCGCACAGTCTGTCTTGACCATGAAATCACGCATGGCATCGCCGATGGTGGCATATTCACGCACCGGCAATGTCATTGGCGTATGGGGATTGCCAGCATCGTCAAGCCAGGCAAAGCGGGCATTGGTCCCGCCAATATCACCGACAAGCTGCATTACGCGACTTCAGCCTCCCCCGGGAGGACAGCACATGCGCCCATTTCAGCCAGTCCAACATGGTCGCGGAACACGCCAAACAACTCACGGCCAAAGCCATCCTGATGGGATGCCTTGTCGTCAAAGGTCGCGAAGTCACGCTTGGCCAGTTCGGCGTCGGTCACATTGAGGATCAGGTCGCCGGTTTCCGCATCAAGACGGATGATGTCGCCATCCTGTACCTTGGCAATCGGGCCGTTCATCATGCCTTCTGGTGTGACGTGGATGGCAGCAGGCACCTTACCCGATGCACCCGACATGCGGCCATCGGTGACAAGGGCAACCTTATACCCCAGATCCTGCAACACCCCCAACGGCGGGGTGAGCTTGTGCAGTTCAGGCATGCCGTTGGCTTTCGGCCCCTGGAAACGCACAACACAGATGACGTCACGATGAAGCTTGCCTTCCTTGAAGGCCTCCATCATTTGTTCCTGTGACGTAAACACCGCAGCCGGGGCTTCGATGACGCGGTTTTCCGGCTTCACAGCGGACACCTTGATCACGCAACGGCCAAGATTGCCCGACAACATCCGCAAGCCACCATCGGCACTAAATGCCTTTTCGGCCGGACGCAGGATGTCTTCGTCCTGACTGTCAGCCGGGGCATCACGCCATGCCAATTTGCCGTCATCGAGATACGGCTCGGTGCCATAGGCCGCCATGCCCCCGGTATGAATGGTTTCAAGATCCGGGTGGAGAATACCGTTTTTCAAAAGGTCGGAAATAACAAAGCCCATACCGCCTGCGGCATGGAAGTGGTTCACATCGGCCTGACCGTTCGGATAAACGCGGCACAGAAGTGGGACCAGACGCGACAATTCGTCAAAGTCATCCCAGCGCAGCTCAATCCCGGCCGCACGCGCCATCGCAGGCAAATGCAGCGTATGGTTGGTTGACCCACCGGTCGCCAAAAGACCGACAATCCCGTTCACAAACGCCTTTTCATCCAAGACCTTACCAACCGGGCGATAATCATTGCCAAGTTTGGTAATCGCCAGTGCACGGCGGGCGGCTTCTTCGGTCAGCGCATCGCGCAGATCGGTGTTTGGGTTCACAAACGCCGCGCCGGGAAGATGCAAGCCCATGACTTCCATCAGCATCTGGTTGGAGTTTGCCGTGCCATAGAACGTGCAGGTGCCCGGGCTGTGGTAAGACGCTGTTTCGGCCTCCAACAATTCCTTACGGCCGACTTTACCTTGCGCATACAGCTGGCGAATGCGGGCCTTTTCATCATTGGGAAGACCCGATGGCATTGGACCGGCAGGCACGAAAACGGCCGGGATATGGCCATAGGACAAGGCCCCCATGACAAGACCCGGAACAATTTTGTCACATACACCCAGATACAGGGCGGCATCAAACACGTCATGCGACAGTGACACAGCCGTCGACATGGCAATCACATCGCGTGAAAACAGCGAAAGCTCCATGCCCGGACGGCCTTGGGTCACGCCATCACACATGGCGGGAACGCCACCGGCAACCTGTGCTGTGCCACCGGCTTCAAACACGGCCTTTTTGATACGGTCGGGATAAACGCCCAGCGGTTGGTGAGCCGACAGCATATCGTTATAGGACGTCACGATGCCAAGATTGGCACCCTCATCGCCATTGATGCGTTCCTTATCAGCCGCACTACAGCCCGCCGACGCATGGGCAAGGTTGCCGCATGACAGGCTTGCGCGATGCGGGCGATCGGACGCGGCAGCCTCGATCTTGGCAAGATATGCTTCGCGGGTTGGTTTGGAACGCTCGATAATGCGTTTGGTAATCTGATCTATTTCACGTTTCATGGGGTTCAGCCTTTCGGGTTCTCGGCGCTCCACCACAGATCGACGGGGACGTCAGTCTGTTGCAAGATTGCGCGAACGGGCATCTCTTCGATTTCTGTGCCGTTTTTCGCGGTTTCAAAGGTCGACCATTTGGATTGTCCGGTAATATGAAGACCAATATACCGGGCGTTAAGGATGGCGGGCAACGTCATGCTGATGCGCGGGACCGGGGACACGGTCGGGCGCGCAGCGACAACCAGTTCGCCATGTTCGGGATAAAGCCCTTTGCGCAGGGCTTCGGGCGTTGAGGATGGGAAAAGTGATGCGGTATGACCGTCATCGCCCATCCCGAGATACACAATATCAAGTGGCCAATGCAGTTCGGTGCGCAAACGCGCACTGACGGTATTGACCGCGTCTTCCGGGCTGCCATCAGGTGTTTTAAGCGAAACAAAGCGCGCGTGCTGGGCTTCGTTGATAAACAAATAATCGCGGACCAGTTTTTCATTCGACTGATCATCATCAAGCCCCACCCAGCGATCATCGCCAAGGGTCACGGTGACTTTGGACCAGTCCAGACGGGCGTGTGAAAGCGTTTCAAACAAGGGTTTTGGGAACCGCCCACCAGCAACCGCCATGCTGGCATGGCCGCGTGTCGCGATGGCAAATTCAAGTCGTTCGACGGTTTCCTTGATCATTGCCGCAAGCATTTCGTCGCCGCTTTGGAAAATGCGTTCGTTTGTCATGTCGTCATCCCGAAATTGGGGTGTCAGTGACAGCAAAGCAAGGCGCGTTGACGATCCAACGCGCCTTTGCCAATGCCTAGAACCCGGCTTCTTCGTTCCAGGTACGTCCATCGCGTTCAATCAACGCAATGGCGGCCGATGGCCCCCACGTACCCGACGTATAGCCCTTGGGCGTGATGTGATTGTTCTGCCAGGCATCCTGAATGGCATCAACCCACTGCCAGGCAATGTCCTGTTCATCACGGCGGACAAACAGGGTGTTATTACCATCAATCGCATCGAGCAAAAGACGCTCATAGGCATCCGGGCTACGCCCACCAAACGCCTCGGCAAAGGACAGGTTCAAGGCCGTTGGACGCAGGCGTACAAGGCCCGGCCCCGGATTTTTGTTATTCAAAATAAGATGGATGCCGTCATCGGGTTGCAGGCGCAAAACAAGGCGGTTAGCCTGATAATTGGTCATCGATTTTGCCAGCGGGAAAATCTGATGCGGCACATCGCGGAATTGTATGACAATTTCCGAATGGCGTTTTGGCAACCGTTTACCGGTTCGCAGATAGAACGGAACGCCCGACCAACGCCAGTTGTTCAGTTCCGCGCGGATGGCAACAAAGGTTTCTGTCGTACTGTCGACATTGGCCCCGTCTTCTTCGAGGTAGCCCGGCACTTCCTTGCCACCAACCGCCCCTTTGCGGTACTGGCCGCGCACGGTGGATGTGTCGATGTTGCTGTCATTGATCGGCATCAGCGCCTTGAGAACTTTGACCTTTTCATCGCGCACCGCGTCCTGATCAAGGACATAGGGCGGTTCCATCGCGACAAGGCACAGAAGCTGCAACATATGGTTTTGCACCATGTCGCGCATTGCACCGGCATCGTCATAATAGGACCAGCGGCCTTCGGCACCGACTTCTTCGCCGACCGTGATCTGCACGTGGTCAATATGCGCGCTGTTCCATAGTGGTTCAAACATCGCATTGGCAAAGCGCAGAATCATAAGGTTCTGCACCGTTTCCTTGCCAAGGTAATGGTCGATACGGAAAATCTGGTTTTCGTCGAAGACTTCACCAATCTGGCCGTTGATTTCACGGCAGCTATCCAGATCGTGGCCTAGCGGCTTTTCAAGCACAACGCGGGAATTTGGCGTTACCAGACCAACCTTTTTAAGGTTAAAGGCCATATCAGCAAACAGGGCCGGGCTGGTCGAGAAATAATAGACCCGGTCGCGATCAGGCTGATCGGAAAGTTTTTCGTGAAGAACCTTAAACCCGGATTCGTCGCCTGCTGAGACCTGAACGTAGGAAATGCGCTGGGCGAACTTTTTCCAGGTTTTCGCCTCAAACTCGCCTTCGGGGACGAATTTTTTACCGGCTTCTTCAAGTTTGGCCCGGAAATCTTCGTCGCTATGTTCGCTGCGCGATGCGCCAAAGATACGGGTGTCATCATCGAAACGCCCGGTCCGTTCCATTTCGTAAAGTGCGGGGAAAAGTTTGCGTAGTGCCAGATCTCCGGTCCCACCGAATATTACGATATCAGCAATACGATGTTTAAGCCTTTGTCTCATTCTGCCCTTAGCCTTCCAACGTTTCCTCCCCGTCGTCTAGGTGGGATCCCGGACTTTTGACAATCCGGGCAGACGATCGGGACACGGTAGTTACCGTGAAAACAGCACCGGATTGCCGGTTCTGTGCGTGTATTTACCAGCCTGACACCATAGGGAAATTTTCCACTTAATGGCGCATAGCCGGTTTTGTATGAGTAATCAAACACAGCAAACTTCTGACACTCTGGTTGGCAGTGTCAGGCGTCGCCAGAATGTTTGACCACCTTATTTAGGCCAACAGCCATGCTGCGTCCTGATCAGCAAGGGTGCGATGTTCCGGTCTTAGAGCCCACTGTTACACGATCTATGAGGGCAAGACCACTGCGTTCAAGCCCCCGAAAGACGGCTTTACCGAAATCCGGTTTAACCGTAACAGTTTGTTGCAAAACAATCCGAACATAGCCGAAACACACCCCATTTTAGGCCAGTCTGCATATCCTGCAACAATTTGATTTTATACAAATTGAATCGGTTTAAATCAGCGCCCTTTTGATTCGTCAGGCGATCCTATAAAATCGACAACCGATTGATGATCCATCACACGATATCGCAACTGTGCGGGTATTTCATCCGGGTTAAATGTACGTTTTGATGATGCCTTGCGATCTTCTCCGCGCGATCATGGATGGACATAGCAGGGCCGGAAATAGAGTGAGAACACCAGCAAGAACATCCTGCGTCTGATGTCTTTTATAAAGACTCGCGCAAACACGAGGTTTCCTGCGGGCCTTGTTCAACCCAGCTCACTTGATCACCCTTAAATGTTCTCATTTCCCATTAAAAATGAGAACATTTGAGAACATTATTTTTTGACTATAATTCAAATACTTAAATAGATTAATCCGCATTTGTTCCAATTTTGTTCTTGCAGGAACAAAATCAGAACGCTATGGTCCTTGCAGACAGATTGAGGAGGACAAACCATGCTGAAACTGATCGAGAACCCGACCCGCTTGAACGAGCTTTGCAGCACTGTTGCTGTGGTTGGAAGTACAGGATTTTTTCTGTTCGTCATCGGGCTTGGCATGGCGCAAACCCTGCGCAGTCTGATCTGATAAAAAATCCCCATTGAAATTTACGAGGCCCGGACGATTGTCCACCAAGGGCACCTGACCGGCAGGCTACCCCGCACCCTGTCCCGCCTGCCGGTCAGACTTCCCCCATGCCCTTGCTCCCTTATGCATTCGTTCTTTTGGGCTTCGTTATCTCCGCACTTTAACCCGCACTGAACTATTATACTGGCGCTGCTGTTTTCCCTACGGCAGCGCCCTTTCTTTGTTTGGGCCAATGTCATCCTGAAAAATGTGCAGCCTCATTGACTTAAGGCTGGGTGTCGGGTGTTTTGCACAGCCGGGCGACGATTCTAAAACGTCTAACCTGCCCCGCCCCAAAAGCCATATCTCCCCATTTCCCTGCTAAAACTATTATTGCAGCGCAACAGTTTACGCTGCATCGCAATATTTTACTCGACATCGGCGTGAATTTTCTGTTGAATCAGAACGTAAAAGCACTATTTGGAATATCATCATACTTTATGGCTATTGTGTAAAACCTGTACTGCCGTAGGCTACATCGCGATTTTAAGGTTTTCTGACGTCTGGGGATAAGCTGCTTTGGCGCTGCCCCGTTACCGCAAACGACAGATGCCATAGTACTTTGCCGCACGTGACTGCACGTCTTACAAAACGCCTGTGCGTGACAAAAAACAGGACGAAAAGCCGTAACCAGGACGGTGACCCCCGGGCCCTTGGGCCCCTGTCATCCGGGAGTGAGAATATATGCTGTACCACCTTTATGAATTGCAGCACGCCACGATAAGTCCGCTGCGTATGGCCGTCGATGCCAACAAAAAATGGCTGCGCAATCCGGCCAATCCGCTTTCCTATACCCAGCCGGGTCGGGCCGTAGCGGCAGCGTGCGACATGTTCACCCATATTACCCATCGTTACGGCAAACCGGAATTTGGTTTGGATACCACGACGATTGATGGTCAGACCGTGGCTGTCACCGAGGAAATCGTCCATAGCGAAGCTTTCTGTGATCTTTTGCATTTCAAACGCGAAACCGATCATTTGAAAACCCAGCCCGACGATCCGCGTTTGTTGATTGTCGCCCCGCTGTCAGGCCATTTTTCAACCTTGCTGCGTGGCACGGTTGAGGCATTGCTGCCTGATCATGATGTCTATATTACCGACTGGATTGATGCCCGCACGGTTGCGGTCCATCAGGGTCACTTTGATCTTGATACCTATATCGATTATCTCATGCGGTTCCTGCGCAAGCTTGGCCCGAACACCCATGTGATGGCGGTTTGTCAGCCATCGGTTCCGGTGATGGCCGCTGCATCCTTGATGGCGGCAGGAAACGAGACTTGTCAGCCAGCGTCAATGACGCTAATGGGTGGCCCGGTGGATACCCGCGAAAACCCGACCGAAGTGAACAAATTTGCTGAGCAGCATGATCTTGAATGGTTTGAACGCCATGTCATTTCACATGTGCCGCTGCCCAATACCGGTGTCATGCGCCGGGTCTATCCGGGCTTTATGCAGTTGGCAGGCTTCATGGCGATGAATTGGGACCGCCACGTTTCAGCCCACCATGACATGTTCATGCATCTGGTCGAAGGTGACGGCGAAAGTGCCGATGCCAAGCGGAACTTCTATCATGAATATCTTGCTGTCATGGACATGACAGCCGAGTTTTACCTCCAGACGCTTAAGGTCGTTTTCCATGAACATAACCTGCCCAACGGCACCATGCGCTGGCAAGGGGTTCCGGTTGATCCATCGGCGATTACCAAGACCGCGCTTTTGACGGTCGAGGGCGAACGCGATGACATTACCGGCATGGGCCAAACCCGTGCGGCGCATAAACTGTGCACCAACCTGCCCGATAGCATGCGCATGCATCACATGCAGCAGGGTGTCGGCCATTACGGTGTGTTTAACGGTCGTCGCTGGCGCGAACAGATCAGCCCGCGGATCAAGGAATTCATCCGTCTCCACGATCATGAGGGCAAAGGCGCACGCAGCGCCCCCAACGTCACCCATATCAACGCCGCTGAATAAGTCCTTTAAGCGCGTTTAGAACCAATTGATAAAGCCGCCCGAACGCCTTACTGGCCGGGCGGCTTTTTCTGTTCTGGGGCCTTAGGCTCAGGACCTAATCCTTGAAAGGGTTTTTAAGCAACATAGCGTGGCTGAATACGACCATTGACGATTTCACCGCCAAACGTCCCGTCGCCATAGCCATATTGCTCGACCGGATGCAGCGTATCGACAAGGTGTTGATAAACAGCCGCCGCAGATGCTTCCCATGCACTGATCGCGCCGATCACCACCGGGTAGGCTCCCCCGTCAAGCAATCCAATTGCAGTATCAATGTCGGCATTGGTGACAGCATTTGTGTCATCGCGAAGCGTTAAGTGAACGCCGATCACCTGATCATCCTTGATCGCCATGATCCCGATGCAGGATGTGAAGGCCGTAAACATGATCTCGTCGGCCTTGCCCCATTCACGTTCGGCAATGGCTTCGGTATCGGTGGCTTGGGTAAAGACATATGGCATTGGGATTTCCTTGATTTCAAATGAAACAAACACCCCGTTGAGACGCCGTTCCACCTAGGATGTGAAAATTGCTGTTTTATTCTAAACGTGGTTCTAAACACTTCGTAAACGGGCACTTTCACGTTAAAACCAAAAGAACGATCCACACAAAACACCACGGAACAACGGAGAAATCGATGGCGCGTGTGTTAACGCTGTTTGCCCATCCTCGGCAGGACCGCTCGGAAATCAATTGGCCCATGTTCGAAGCAGCCCAAACCGTTGAGGGGGTAACCTGCGTTGATCTCTATGCGCGCTATCCGAGCTTTGAGATTAACATCGCCCGCGAACAGTCCAGCCTTTTGGACCATGACGTCATCATCTTGCAGCATCCGCTTTATTGGTATTCCGCCCCGGCCATCATCAAGGAGTGGATGGACCTTGTGCTCGAATATGATTTTGCCTATGGCGCCGAGGGAACGGCACTGAATGGGAAAGTGATGTTCAATGCCGTTTCGTGCGGAACAGCGCGCAGTGCCTATACGGTCAAAGGTGGACATACTGCCGAACTTCGGACCTTGTTGATGCCGTTCGAGCGCACAGCAGATCTATGCAACATGCGGTATCTGGCCCCCTATGCCACCTTCAGTGCCGGATCTTTGCGCGCAGAAAACCGTGTAAAGGAAACAGTGTCGCAGTGGCACAGTTTCCTGACGGCCCTCACACAGGATCGCATTGATCTTGATGCCGCGGCCAACGCCTTAACCCTGACCGACCATCCCGACAGCTTTTTAATTGGGGAGAATGCGTGATGGAAATTCTTTCGCATGCTTTTGTCTATCTGGTCGCAGCCGTTGTTGCCGTGCCGCTTGCCCAGCGCCTTGGTCTGGGGTCAGTGCTTGGCTATTTGATTGCCGGGGTGGTGATTGGTCCTATCCTTGGCATTGTTGGAAATGAAACCGCAGACCTTCAGCATTTTGCCGAGTTTGGCGTTGTCATGATGCTGTTTCTTGTCGGGCTGGAACTGCGCCCGGCGATGCTGTGGTCGATGCGCGGCCAATTGATCGGCCTTGGTGGATTGCAGGTTACACTGACCACCGCCGTTATTGCGGCGGGCAGTATGGCGTTTGGCCTTTCGTGGCAATCGGGCATTGCCATCGGCATGGTGCTTGCGCTGTCATCAACTGCCATTGTGCTGCAATCGCTTAATGAAAAAGGCTGGCTTGGCACGGTTGGCGGCAAAAGCGCCTTCTCGGTTCTGCTGACACAGGATGTCGCGGTGATCCCGATGCTGGCTTTGCTGCCGTTGCTCGCGGTTGAAACGCTGAGCCCATCGGGCGATGATCCCACCGCGCACGGTGCAATGTTGCTTGACCTTGTGCCCGATTGGGCGCAACCGCTTGTGATTATTGCAGCAATTGCCACGATCATCATTGGTGGGCGGTATCTTATTCGCCCGATGTTTCGCTTTATCGCCCATTCGCGCCTGCGGGAGGTTTTTACTGCTGCGGCCCTTTTGCTGGTGATTGGCATTGCACTGTTTATGACGGCCATCGGGCTGAGCCCGGCACTGGGGACGTTTCTGGCTGGTGTGGTTTTATCCGACAGCGAATACCGCCACGAACTTGAAAACGATATCGAACCGTTCAAGGGGTTATTGCTTGGCCTGTTTTTCCTGACGGTCGGGGCCGGGATTGATTTTGGTTTGTTGTTTGATCAACCGATCATACTGATCGGCTTGGCGTTTGGTGTGATGATTATCAAGGCTGGCATCCTGTTTGCCATTGCCAGCATCTTTGGCCTGCGCGGTGCGGACCGATTGTTGTTTGCCGTCGGGTTGGCACAGGCAGGTGAATTTGCCTTTGTGTTGTTTGGCATGGCATCGGGCATGGGCGTTTTGCCGGTTGATCTGATCGGGAAAATGACGCTGGTCGTGGCACTTACCATGATCCTGACCCCGGCGGCCTTTATCCTGTATGAGCGGGTTTTAGCCCCGCGCATGGTCAAGACCAACAGCCGGGAGGCCGATACCATTGAAACGCCGGGATCGGTTGTGATTGCGGGTCTTGGCCGGTTCGGGCAGATCGTCACCCGCCTTCTTGCCACCAATGGCCACGATGTGGTGGTGCTTGATCATGATCCCGAAGTGGTCGAAAACCTGAGCCGGGTCGGGTTTCGCGCCTATTACGGCGATGCCACCCGGCCTGATCTTTTGCACACCACCGGCATTGAAGATGCCCGATTGTTTGTTGCCGCGATTGATAACCGCGACAAACTGACCGCCTTGGTCGAACATGTTGCCAAACACTATCCCAAGGTCCGGATTTTGGCACGCGCACATGACCGACATCATGTCTATGAGCTTGAAAAGGCCGGAGCACATTGCGTGCAGCGCGAAACCTTTGACAGTGCGCTTAACCTTGGCCGTGATGCGTTGATTGAACTCGGCCTGCATCCGTTCCGGGCCGAACGTAAAAAACAGGCGTTCCGGGCACATGATTTTGAAACACTGGAAAAATTGCGCGAACGCTGGAACGAACATGGGGTAGATAAGGGATATATCGACACCATGCGGTCCCAGAACGAAACCCTGTTTGAGCTTATGCGTGATGAACGCGATGAGAAAACCCACGGTGACCGGCATTGGACCCCGCCCCCCAGCGCCAATCCCGATCCGTAAATCAGATTGGGCAAAACCAATAGTGCACCGCCTGCGTAAGATTCCAAGCACCATCACCGCAGGAGCCTGACCATGACTGACGTGCCAGAACTTGACAGCTTTGCCACCCCATCGATTGCTGTGGTGATTGGTGCCACCGGCGGGATCGGGCGGGCTTTTATGGCGCAACTTCAGCAAAGCGACCGGTTTTCGCATGTTGTCGGTTTTTCGCGCACGACCGATCCGGCACTTGATTTCACCAAGCCGGACGGCATTGCGGCGTGCGTTCAGCACCTTCGCGATCTTTCGGGGGATGTTCGGCTGATCATTGATGCCACGGGGTATCTGCATGATGACACCCATCAGCCGGAAAAATCACTGCGCCACATTGATGCGGACTATATGGCCAAGCAGTTTTTGATCAACGCGATTGGTCCGGCGTTGCTGATGAAGCATTTCTGCCCGCTTTTGCCCCGTGATGGCAAATCGGTGTTTGCCACCCTGTCGGCCAAGGTCGGTAGCATCAGTGATAACCGCATGGGGGGCTGGTACGGCTATCGCGCAGCCAAGGCCGCCCTTAATCAACTGGTGAAATGTAGCGCGATTGAAATCGGCCGCAGCAAACATGATGCGGTCTGTGTTGCCCTGCATCCCGGCACGGTCGATACCGGGCTTTCCGGGCCGTTTGCCAAATCCGGACTGAAAGTACAGACACCGATTGAGGCGGCAACCAACATGTTGCATGTGATTGACGGGCTGAGTGCCAAACAGTCAGGTGGCTTTTATGCCTATGACGGCGAAAACCTGCCGTGGTGATCAAGCGTTAGTCGAAGATTTTCGCCAATTGGGCATACTGTAGCAGGATCACTGTTTTGGCGTCCCGAATGCGGCCATCGGCCACCATGGCAATGGCGTCTTCAAACGGCGTTTCGAGAACATGGATATCTTCGCCCTCCTCATGAAGGCCACCACCCTTGCTGGTTCGATGTTCCTTGGTGACTTCGGCCATGAACAGATGCAGGCGTTCGGTAACCGAGCCCGGGCTCATGAAAAGGTCAAACAGCTTTTGCGGTTTGCCGATTTTATAGCCGGTTTCTTCCTGTACTTCGACAATCACCGCAGCCGCCGGATCGCGGTCATCAAGCAAACCTGCCGGGACTTCGATCAACATGCCGTTTTCATTGCCGTTTACAAAGGTCGGCAGACGAAATTGCCGGGTCAGGATCACCGTGCGATCCGCACGGTTATACAGTAAAATTCCCGCTCCATTGCCCCGGTCATAGGCTTCGCGTTGCTGTCGTTGCCATTCACCATTCTGGCGGCGCAGATCAAACGTCACGCGGTAAAGATGATACCAGTTATCCGATAGGCATGCGATGTCCTCGACCCGGACCCCATCATGGGCCGGCAACTGCCATCCTTTGGGAACGTCAACCATCGCGACAGTCTCCTAGCGGTTTAAAAACGCCGATAACGTCAAAAGAACCGCATCGGGCTTTTCGGCATGGACCCAGTGGCCTGCGCCTTTGATGCTGGTAAAGGCCGCCTTGGGAAACAGCGACTTAATGTGATCGCGGTCCTTGGGGTCGACATAATGCGAATTGGCCCCGGAAATGAACAAGACATCCCCGTCATACTGATCCGCCAGACCGTTTTGCGGCCAGCCGGTGATGTCGGATAAATGATCGGCCATCGCATCAATATTGACCTGCCACGCCATTTTGCCGGTCTCCTTGTCGGTCGTGACACTTTGGGCCAGAAACTGGCGCACGCCCTTTTCGGAAATACCCGATGATAATGCGTCTTCGACCTCGGCCCGGCGTGACACGGTATCGAAATCAACGCCGCGCATGGCGGTAATATAGTCGGTATAATCATGGTCATAGACCACAGGGGCGATATCCACGACCACAAGGTCGGACACCAAACCGGCATCTTTGGCATTTTGCGATAAAGCCAAAACCATGGAGGCCTTACCGCCCATCGAATGGCCAACCAGATGCACCGATGTGTCAGAGACATCCTTGATCAGCACGGCCAGATCGTCGGCCATGGCGGGGTATGTCATGTCCATATCCCAGCCCGACCGTCCGTGATTGCGCAAATCGGCCGTCACCACATGATATTTTTCCGCCAGACGCCGGGCAATCGCCGTCCAGTTGCGCGCCTGCCCGAACAGACCATGGACGATTACAATGGTTCCTTTGTCGCGGTTTTCTTCGCCAAAGGCGTAATGGGCAAGCTGCATTGGCTGATGTCTCCGGGCTATGCGTGATCTGCCTCATTCATAACCGCAAGGATCGCCAAGGTGAAGCCCACATACGAAAACACCCCCGCATGGGAGGAATGCGGGGGTGTTTTTCAAGGTACGGAATGAACCGCACCGGAATTCTATGTTGCGCTTGAATTAAGCGCCGGCAGCAACGCCACCATGCGGTTTACGGTTTGCACCGAACAGCGCGCCGATCTTGCGTACAAGGGCAACAAACATCTGCTGCATCGCTTGTGCACGCAGACGTTCTGCTTCGCGTTCGATAGCAACCAGGTCATAATCACGATAGGCTTTCATGGCCGTATCCTTTCAAAAGCATCACGCGCTATTCGCGCTTGGGTTTCGCGTTTCATTTCGTTGAACCCGATGTACGCCTGTTTGTTGATCCCTACGAGAAGAGTTTTCTCAGCTCACCCATGCATTTGACGCATATCATGAAACATTATCGACACATTTTCATCATGCGCCTGACGCATGATTGTCTCATGACAAATAACATGCTCGATTTGCTGCATTTTTCCCATGCCATCCAGTGAAGGCTGCGGAGCGAACTTGTTAAAGTTCCAAATTACCCCGGCCTTCAAAGGTCTCATGGCCTGTAAGCGCAGAAGAAAACGACACGGATAGTGCTTTGCGGCATACGGTTTTTTGGCAACAGGTGCTAAAAACCGACCAGATATTCTACTGGAGTCCTTCTGCACAATTTTGCATGGCTTGGTTCGGGCATAAAAAACGGCAATATCATCCTCTGCTATTGCCGTTTTGCGATCTTTAAAATCGATCCTGCTGGTCAACCCGACCGATATTGGGAAATTTCATTCTCAACCGATGGCGTAGTTGAGGTATTTGGGTTCCAGATATTCTTCGAGTCCCCAATGCCCGCCCTCGCGGCCCTGTCCACTTTCCTTAACCCCGCCAAACGGTGCGCCTTCGTGGCTGGTGGTGCCGTCATTGATCCCGACGACCCCTGCTTCGAGGCGATCAGCAATCCGTTGAATACGTCCGACGTCCCGGCTGTAGACATATGACGACAGTCCGGTGCGCACCCGGTTCGCAAGGGTGATTGCCTCATCCTCGGTCTCAAACCGGTAAATTGGCGCAACCGGCGCAAACAGTTCCTCGTCAAAGCAATCGGCATCAAGCGGCACGTCTGTCATCACCAAGGGCCGGGTGAAGTGACCATCCGCAGGAAGCTCTGCCCCGTAGTGCAGAGTCGCCCCAGCCTTTTGAGCATTTTGGACCAGCCGTTCGACCTTTGCCACCGCCTGACGGTTGATCAACGGGCCAAGCTCCATCCCCGGGATAAAGCCATTGCCGATGGTCTGGGCATTGCTTGCGGCAATGAACTTTTCAACAAAGGCATCATACACACCGTCCTGAACAAAGATGCGATTGGCACAGACACAGGTTTGACCGCTGTTGCGGAATTTCGAAATCATTGCCCCGGCGACCGCGACATCAATGTCGGCATCATCCATCACGATGAACGGCGCATTGCCGCCAAGTTCGAGCGACAGCTTTTTCATGGTTGGTGCACATTGCGCCATGAGGCGTTTGCCAACCTCGGTCGAGCCGGTAAAAGATAACATGCGGACCCGTTCATCGCCGGTCAGGGCCTCGCCAATCGGTTGGGGCAAGCCGGTGACAACGTTAAAGACCCCGGACGGGAATCCTGCCTGATGGGCAAGTTTGGCCGCAGCCAGTGCTGAAAGCGGAGTATCTTCGGCCGGTTTGACAACGACGGTACATCCCGCGGCCAGTGCCGGGGCGCATTTACGCACCACCATGGTCAGCGGGAAATTCCACGGCGTGATGGCGGCAACGACCCCCACCGCGTGTTTTTGAACCACAACCCGACGATCCCGTTGGGTGGCGGGCATGGTTTGGCCATAGGCGCGCTTGGCTTCTTCGCTGTACCATTCGGCATAGGCGATGGCACCAACGACTTCGCGCAGCGCCTGATCATAAGGTTTACCTTGTTCAAGGGTAATCAGGGATGCCAGTTCTTCCTGATGGGTTTCAAGCAGGTCACGCCAGCGGCGCAATATTGCCGCCCGGTCCTTTGCCAGTCGGGTTGACCATGCCGGGAACGCCTCATACGCCGCATCAATTGCCCGACGCGCCTCGGATGTTCGCATGAACGGAACACCGCCAATCACATCGCCCTTGGCCGGATCAATCACATCAAGCTTTTCACGGCTGTCTGCTTCGCGCCACTCCCCATTGATATAGGCACGGGCCAAATCCCAATCACGGATGACAGCACGTGCGCGTGCGCGGCCTTCGCGAATGGCGGTTTCGTTGGCATTCGACAGGGCACCAGTGGTGGCGTTGGGGGCGACAGAAGACATTCGGGGCAGTTCCTTTGAACGCACGCGTTGAAAAAAGTCGTCGATTTCACGCGCTTGTGATTCCAGTTTTTGGGGCACAACTGGGACACTAAGCCGACCGGCAGTCCAGAAGCAACAAGATGCTTGCTTTATAGATAACAATAGAAGGCCTGTCTGGTGATCAGAGAGACATGCAAAACCAACGTAGAGAGAACCCCATGAAGCACCTTGTTACTGCAGGCCTGCTCGGCGCGATGATCGCGGCAGGGTCCGTTATGCCGATGGCAGCCAACGCTGACGAGATGATGGATAACGAAACCGTTGAAACCCGGAAAATGCTGATGGACGGCATTGGCGGTGCGATGGGCACACTTGGCTGCTATTTAAAGGGACAGTGCGACCTTCCTGATCCGGTCGTACGCAACCTTGCAAATGGTATCGCCTTTGCCGCCACGGCAGCACCAAATGCGTTTGAGCCCAAAACCATGGATGCATCGGTCAAAACCACGGCAGATGAAAAAATCTGGTCTGACTGGGATGACTTTGCCAACCGCTTCCCCGAGCTTAAGAAAGCTGCATTGGCAATGGCATCTGTTGCCGGTGACAAAGCGGCCATGGGGGCAGCCATGGGTGACCTTGGCAAAAACTGCAAAGGCTGCCACGACGAATACCGCACGAAATAAGACAAGTTAGGCTCACCCTCCCGTGGGCGAGCACCCCGGTCAGTAATTTCATCTCCCTCTGCTGTCCCCCAACAGCATCAAGGAAATTCTGACCGGGGAATTTTTTTTGCGATGGCGACCTTCGGACCGTCCAGATGCCTTGGATGATTAGAAATGCAAGGTCATGGTGATGTCCTGATCATGGTCGCCAAAACCGCGTCCAAAGATATTGACCCCGCCGGGGTTCGCCGCATTTTCATCGACGCCAATCCTGAAGCGGACCGAGTGATGGTCCATAATTTCAAGCGTATTGATGGTCTGTGCGGAAATCTTTTTCCCATCGACCCAGGTGCCGTTTTCATCAATGACCCACGTTTTGAGTTGCCCGTATTGGGATCCTTCAAGTTTCCACCAGCCAGGTGAATACAGTCCACGTCGATCCCCGAAATCACCCGGTGATGTCCATGTGCCAACATTGAACCCGTTAATCCAGACGGAAATGTCCGATGGCCATTCGCTGTTGGTTTCAGGCGTTTCAGAACTCAGCTCAGCGGTAATTTCCAGTCGTTTGGGCTGCCGTCCGGTCACCATCGCGTTGTTGGGAAACTTGTATTCAACATGGCCGCGGGTAAACCAAAGAAGGGCTGCCTGCATGCGTTGGGGATCAAGGAAAACATTGGGCACATCAAGAACACCCACAACCCGTTCGACCGAACACATCCCGCAAGGTGCACCGACATCAAATTCGGTAAACAGACCAATCGGCATGCTGACAACAACCCGGTCATTATCCGAAGTGTTCTTGTCATCATCAAACCGAATATAGATTTCCCCATAGGCCGCCGAGCAAATCTTTTGATTGCCCTTTTTGGCCTTCATCGTCTGGGTTTCAACCAAGCCCGCCTTTTCAAGCGTCTTGATGTTGGTTGCCACAGTAGATTGCGGCAAGCCCATCTTCTCGGCGATTTCATTGACGTTCTGCGGGCCATTTTTACGCAAAAGATACAGGATATCAATCCGTGTCTTGGATGCCAGCCCCTGAACGATATCTGCATCCTTGACCGGATCGACCGTCAGTAATTTTGTCTGCATGACTTTTTATTGTTCCCTGAAGGTTTCCCTAATCTCTGCCCTTAGGGCAGTTTGGCATAAACCTAGCCCTTGATACCAGATGACAACATGATTGCCTGTGTCACGCGGCGCTGAAAAATAAGATAGGCAATGGCAACCGGCATGGCCGCCATGACGGCGATTGCCATGTCACGCGCATATTTCACGCCAAAGGCATCACCGACCTGTGTGATACCGACCGTAATTGTCATCATTTCCTCGGACGTGATGACCAAAAACGGCCACAGGAAATTATTCCAGGCCATGATAAAGGTGATGATCGACAGAGCCGCGGTAATCCCCCAATTCAAGGGCAGGTAAAGCTTGAACAGGATCTGAAATTCGCTGCAACCATCAAGCTTGGCCGCTTCGCGCAATTCACGCGGTACGGAATCAAAGAACTGCTTATAGACAATCACCACCACGGGAATGATCACTTGGGGCAGGATAATCCCGGCCCAACTATCGACCATACCGAACTTATGCATCAGGATGAACTGCGACACGACAAGCGCCTGTGATGGCACCATGAAACTTGCCAGCACAATCAGGAACAAAGCCCGACGCCCCGGGAAGACGATCTGCGACAGGGCATAGCCACACATCATGCTGATCATGATGACGACAACCGTAATCAGCACAGATGTGCCAATCGAGTTTATGTACCACCGCACGATGTTGGTTTCGAGCAACGCCCAAACGTAAGAGGAAATATCAATCGTTTCAGGAAGAAAAGTTGTTCCTGCGACAACATCGGCTTCGGGTTTGATCGATGTCACAATCGCCCAATAAAGCGGAAACGCCCAGGCACAGGCCGCAATGACCGTAAAGGTGAGCAACAGGATATTACCGGTTTTCATGTTTCCCATCACGATTTCCCCCGCGCTTTAAGCAACTGATATTGCAAGACCGATACAATAACGATCAAAACAAACAATGCGACCGCCACGGCGGATGCATAGCCGCCCTGATTGCGACCAAATGCCTCGCGGTAGACAAGTTGCAGCAGCACATAAGTCGAATTGAACGGCCCCCCCTGTGTCATCAGGTAAATCTGATCAAAAATCTTGAGCTGCAAGATCAGCTGCAATGTCAAAACCAGTGCTGTTACGGGCCAGAGCAACGGCCAGGTGATACGGCGGAATTGCTGGAAACGGCTTGCGCCATCCAACGAGGCGGCTTCGTAGTAGTCTTGAGGAATGTTGCGAAGGGCAGAAATGAACAAAAGAACGTTAAACCCATTGGTCCACCAGATGGTAACCAGCGCCACCATCGGCATGGCCCATAAGGGATCGCGGAACACACTGATGCGTTTTCCGGCCACCGCTTCAATAAGCGGCTGTGCCACGCCAAATTGTTGATCAAGAACCCACTGCCAAATTTGGGTCACGACCGTCACCGGAAGGATATAGGGCATGAAAAACAAGATCAGGATACCGGCCTGAACCATGCCGTTCAGCCGTACAATCATCATCGCAATGCCAAGACCAATCAGGGTGTTGGGAACGACCGTCAAGCCAACGAAATACAGCGTGTTATACACCGACGTATAGAACAGCTTGTGCTGGAACATTCGGACATAGTTTTCAAGTCCCACCCAATCGCCTTCTCCGATCAAAGGAGCGTCGGTGAAACTCATCGCGAACATTTTATAGACCGGATAAGCAAACACCACGAGATAGCACAGAACAAACGGTGCGATCAGCAGGATTGCCGTCAGTGTCTTGTTATTCTTGGACTTTGGCCGCATCGGTAGCCACCCCATCTCGAAACTTCTAGCATTACAGAAACTCATCGTTGAAAAACGATGGCCGGCAGTAGGGAGGCATGCCGACCATCGATCCTCACGCGTGATCAGTTCATATTCGCGTTTTTCAATTCATCGCGAACCATTTCAAGTGCCTCTTCTGGGTCAAGCTGCCCGTTCAATGCTGGTACAATGAAGTTCTGGGTCGCCTCATAGATCGGTCCCGCAACACCTGCGATGGGTGATTGCGGATCAAAGACCGCCGTATCAGCCAGCGAGGAATAGGTCGCATTCGGCTCCATTTCCTTAAACTCCGTGCTTTGTGCGACGGGTTTGTATGCCGGAATGTGACCAGCTTCGGCCCATGCCAGACTATGGTCATTCAGCCATGCAATGATCTCAAGCACGGCTTTTACCTTTTCCGGGGAAACCGGGTTTTCTTCGCTGTTGGGAATGGCAAAGGCGTGTGAGTCAGCCCAAGTTGCCGGTTTGCCCATCAATACCGGGATTTGTACAGCACCCCATTCAAAGCCAAGATCACCGCTTGCGGCGAGATCCTTCATAGTCGGAACTTCCCATACACCATTGATGTGCATTGCAGCCCGCCCGGAGGTGAACAGCGCAATCGATGCTTCGTATGAAATCAGTTCAGGTGAATATCCCGACGAAACCCAGTTGGTCATGGCTTTGAGCGCTTCAAGCCCCTCGTCACCAGGCAGGATTTCATCGCCGTCCATGAACTTGCCGCCTTGCTGGGACAGCAGCGTATAGAAGACGCGCCACATTGAACCGCCTTCATCGGTATGCAGCGACAGCGGAATTTCCGAACCGGATTCTTTGAGCTTTGCAAGGGCGGCGTTGAAGTTTTCGAGCCCTTCAAGTCCTTTGGGTTTACCATCATCACCCAGCAACCCAGCCTTTGCCAGCGCGTCCTTGTTGTAATAAAGGACGATGGAATGAATATCGAACGGGATGCCATAAAGCTTGTCATCGACTTTTGCCGCATCGAAACTTGATTCGAAATAATCATCTGCGGACAAACCGGCCTCGGACAGCTCGTCGTCGGTGATCGGGCGCAAGACACCTTGTGGCACCGCAAGCGGGAAGCGCGACAGGGCATAAGTCATGATATCGGGCTGTTGACCGACTGCCGTTGCGGTTTGAACTTTGGTATAGAACGGTGTGCCCCATTCCAGTGTGGTTGCGTTGATCTGAATATCGGGGTGGGTTTCGTTGAATTCCTTGATCAGGGCCTTCATACGGACCCCGTCCCCGCCTGCAAGAAAGTCCCACCACGTAATATCGGTTTTGGCAGAGGCGCTAAAAGCACTGCCGAACAATACCGCAGCGGAAAGTGCTGCCTTGATAGCTGTTTTCACGACGTTTCCTCCTTGATAACCGGCATTTGGGCCGGTTGGTTTGAGCCCGTATCACGGTTGTATTTTTTTATGTTTCCGGACCGGGCATATTCTTTCGGGACGGCCTAACGCAGGCGTGCCCCATCGGCACCGAACAGGAAAAGATCACGCACAGGTAACGTGACCTGCAGGTCTTCCTGATCAATGCGGTTGCGTTCCGAACGACGTTCGATGGTGACGCGAACACCGTCCTTGGTCTGGGTATGGATGTAACTGACCCCACCCAGTTCTTCGGTAAATTCGGGCTTGAGCAATACGGTCGGTCCTACCGTCTCATCATGTTCAAGTCCGATGTTTTCGGGGCGAATGCCAACTGTGACCGCATCACCTGCGTTGAGTGTTGCCGATCCACTTGTGATATCGAATGTCGTGTTTGGGGCATCATCAAGCGTGATGGTGATCTTGCCATCTACGCGGGGTTCATTGACGATCCCCTTGAGGAAGTTCATTTTCGGCGAACCGATGAAGCCCGCGACGAACTGATTATCGGGATTGTCATAAAGATCGAGTGGCGAGCCGATCTGTTGTACTGAACCGGATTTAAGCACCACGATCTTATCGGCCAATGTCATGGCTTCGACCTGATCATGGGTCACATAGATCATCGTCGCCCCGATTTGATTGTGCAGGCGAGCGATTTCCATACGCATCTGAACACGCAGTTCGGCATCCAGATTGGAAAGCGGTTCGTCAAACAGGAAGACTTTTGGTTGCCGCACAATCGCCCGACCAATTGCAACACGCTGACGCTGCCCGCCCGAAAGCTGCGATGGTTTCCGGTCAAGATGGTCTTCAAGCTGAAGGATGCGTGCAGCCTCATCGACCTTTTGCTTTATTTCGTCTTTGGGGCGGCGCGCGATCTGCATGCTAAACGCCATGTTATCAAAGACGCTCAGATGCGGATAAAGCGCATAAGACTGAAACACCATTGAAACGCCACGCTTGGCCGCTTCGAGATGGGTGACATCGACGCCTTCGATGTCGATTGTGCCGCCTGTGGTTTCCTCCAGCCCGGCAATCATTCGCAACAATGTGGATTTGCCACATCCCGACGGCCCGACAAAGACAACGAACTCACCCTGCTCGACCTTGATATTGACGTCATGAATGACATCGATCGGGCCATAGGCCTTTTTTATATTACTGAGCGAAACACCCGACATTTCCACTGTCCTCCCGGAAAACTGTTCCCAATGCAGTCTGGACCAGCCCGCATAAAGCGGGCCGGTCACAGCACATCAGGCCGATGCATCAACGGAAATGCGGATCAGGTGATAGGACAGTGGTTTGAGCGTTCCAACCAGCTTGCCATCTTGAAGGGCAACGCCACTGCCTTTCTTGGGCGTCACGGTTGCGGGCGCCTCAATCGTATTGCGGTCGTCAAGTTTAAAGCCCGACAGTTCGGAATGTTCGATCACGGACGCCGCACCAAACCCTTCAAGGGCCATATCAAGCGTTAGGTCATCGTCCAAATGGCGGTTGATCAGGAAGATATTAAGCGATTTTCCGTCCTCTGCCAGCACGGCCGAGGTATCAAGATATGGCACATCCTGCGAGACATGACAGTCATAGGTCGGTCCATCAACACTAACATTAAGTGCCGTTCCACGACCGTACTTTGACGCAAATTGCAGTGGATAGTAGATCGTCTGTGCCCATGCCGGTCCACCTTCGCGGGTCAGGATCGGGGCAATCACATTCACAAGTTGGGCCATGCAGGCAATCTTGACGCGATCTGCACGACGGATAAAGACGTTGAGAAGGCTGGCGACCAAAAGAGCGTCTTCAAAGTTGTAGACTTCTTCCAGCAGTGCCGGGGCGACAGGCCAGTCCCATTCCTTGATGCGCTGATCATCTTCCTTGCGGTTGTGATACCAGACATTCCATTCATCAAAGCAGATTTTGACGTCCTTTTTCGACCGCTTCTTGGCCTTGATATAGTCAATCACGCCACCGATGGTCACGATGTAACGATCCAACTCCATCGCGCGGCCGAAATAGTTCAACGTGTCTTGTTCCTCATTGCCAAAATACTTGTGCAACGAGATGTAATCGACACTGTCATAGCTTTCTTCAAGGACCGTGGCTTCCCATTCTGGATAGCTTGCCATCTTGTCATTTGATGAGCCGCAAACCACGGTTTCCAGGCTTTGGTCGAAATATTTAAACGCCTTGGAAACTTCGTTCGCCAAATGGCCGTAATCGCGCGCGGTCTTGTGACCAACCTGCCAAGGGCCATCCATTTCATTGCCCAGACACCAGATGCGCACATCATGTGGATCGGCATAGCCGTGCGATTTGCGCAAATCCGACCAATAGGTTCCGCCCGGGTGATTACAATATTCAAGGAAGTTGCGCGCATCTTCCAGCCCACGTGACCCAAGATTCATCGCCAGCATCATCTCGGTATTGGCGAGCTTGGCCCAATCGGCGAATTCATTCACGCCCATCTGGTTGGTTTCACGGGTTCGCCATGCCAGATCAAGACGCGTAGGACGTTCGTCACGCGGACCAATGCCATCTTCCCAGTTATAGGCCGAAACAAAATTCCCGCCGGGATAGCGGACAATTGGCACATCCAGACCACGGACCAGCTCCAGCGTGTCCTGACGGAACCCGTTCTTATCCGCCGTTTCATGACCGGGTTCGTAAACGCCCGTGTATACAGCACGCCCCATATGTTCGAGAAACGAGCCATATACCCGCTTATCGACCGTTGCGATTGTGAAGTCCTTATGGATTGTAGCGCGTGCCCGCATGGCTGTTTCCTCACCTGTGTTTTGTTCTTTGGTGAGGTCAGACTAGGAAAGTGATTTTTTCACATCAAGTATTTTGTTTTATATCACAATTACGGGTACAAAAAATCCGGTATATATCCGTTTTTTAGTTTTCTTTAGTTTGAAGTATCCGTTCGGCAAGTCAGTAACTTACCGCATTGCAACACATTTTTCAGATTAGTATGATGATATGATAAAATATTTCACCCACTTCGGGCAAGGGTTACAATTCCCCAGACAATAACACCACAAATAGCAAGAATCGCGATTCCCAGGACCGGTGATTTAAACCGGATGGTCTGGAAAGACGTTGCCAGTTCTGCTGGAACTTTCCGCGCGCCCGTCACCATGGCACCGATCAGGTTTTCGCGTTTGACGACAAGATAGAACAGGGCGGCAAAAACATGCAGGCCAACCGCAACGTAAATCAGATTGATATTGGTGTGATGGATCCAGTTCATGATGCGCGCAACATCGGAACTGGCATAGGCCACAAGCGGCCCGTCAAAGAACAGGAAGGTATCCTCGCTGGCAAAAAGCCCACTGACGGCCTGAATACCGACCAGCACCAACAAAACCACCACCATCCAACCCCCGGCCGGATTGTGTCCGGCATAGGTTAATTCCGCGACAGAGCCTTTGGGCACCTTCGATGCATAACCCAGAACCCGTTTTGGTCCGGTCAAGAAAGATGAAAACCGTGCGTTTGAGCTGCCGACAAATCCCCAGATGATCCGAAACAGCACCAGCGCAAGGATGGTGTATCCGGCAATCGCATGAAGATCGATCATCACCTGTTGGTTGGTCCACCACGACGTTACGATGGCGGCGACAAGCGCCCAATGGAACAGCCGCACCGGAAAGTCCCAAAGTTTGACCTTTTTCTCACCGGGCGTTTCGCCAGACTTGTCATCGGTTATCGGCTCAGCCATACGATCCCCTTTTCACGTACCAGCATGCAATTGGGTTCAGCCCCTAGTCATAATGCCGCGTTCCGCCCTGATGAAAAGTTCAAATCGAAGATTTGCCTCCAAAAACATTAAAAAATTCGACCTAAAGTCATTCTTCAATTGAAAATCATTATCACAAGCAGTATCAATTGGATGGAAGCATAGGGATCGAAGCACATATTTGGCCGTGTAATTGTTTTATTGTGCACGTCATATGTGTCTTTGCGGTCCCCGGGGCTTTGCCCTTGGCTCACCTTTCAGGGATAGATGGGAACTCCGATGAAAATCGCTAAAATTCTGGGGACGGCCGTACTGGTTTCGACCCTTGGTGCGCAGGCTTATGCCGCACCGGCCGCAAAAGACGTTTTGACCACCTATGCCGACATTGCACATGCCGGTTATGAAGACTCGGTCATCACCGCGAAGAAACTGCAAACCGCCGTTAACACACTGATTGCCGATCCGTCCGCAACCAGTTTTGATGCTGCAAAATCGGCCTGGTTGACAGCACGCGCCCCTTACCAGCAGACCGAAGTGTATCGTTTTGGCAATGCCATCGTTGATGACTGGGAAGGTAAAGTAAACGCGTGGCCGCTTGACGAAGGTCTGATCGACTATGTCGAAACCGACCTTTACGGCGAAGAAAGCGAAGAAAACCCGGCCTATGCCGCCAACGTCATCGCCAATCCGAGCCTGTCGATTTCCGGCGAGACGATTGATGCATCGATCATTGATACCGGCCTGATCGAAAGCCTGCATGAGATTGACGACGTCGAAAGCAACGTTGCAACCGGCTATCACGCGATTGAATTCCTGCTTTGGGGTCAGGACCTTCATGGTACCGACGCCGGCAACGGGGACCGTGAATGGACCGATTATGCCAAGGGTGACGACTGCACCAATGGCAATTGCGATCGTCGTGGCGCGTACCTTAAAGCCGCAACCGATCTGATGGTATCCGATCTTGAATGGATGACCGCACAGTGGGTTGATGGCGGAGAAGCACGTGCAGCCGTTCTTGAAGGCGACGGCGTTCCGGGCCTGACCGCAATGGTCACCGGCATGGGATCGCTTTCGTACGGTGAGTTGGGCGGCGAACGCACCAAACTTGGTCTATTGCTCCATGATCCGGAAGAAGAGCATGATTGCTTTTCGGACAACACCCATAACAGCCATTATTACGACGCGCTGGGCATCCAGAACGTTTACCTTGGCCGTTACACCCGTGTTGACGGATCAGTCGTCGAAGGTGCATCGCTTTCCGATCTGGTCGCTGCCAATGACGCGGCACTTGATACCGAATTGCGCGGCAAACTGGCAAGCTCGGTTCTGGCCGGTAAAGCCATGGTCACCCGCGCAGAAGGCGGTGAAGCGTTTGATCAGCTGATCGCAATGGGCAATGATGATGGCAATGCTGTTGTTCAGACCTTTGTTGATGCACTGGTCGATCAGACCAAATCAATCGAACAGATCATTGCAGCCGTTGGCATTGATGGCATCGAGTTCGAAGGCTCCGACAGCCTCGACAATCCGACGGCTGTCAACTAAGCCTGATGTCCTGATACCTGCCTTTTACGGCACCAAGCGGCGGGAGAATGGTTTCTCCCGCCGCTTTGCTTTGTATAAGAACAAGAATTAGAACAGATCCATGCCCCTGAAACGTCCTGCTCCAAACCATGTCCTTGTGATAATTCTTGGTCTTGTCTGCGGTGCAGCCAGCGCCACGCCCCGTCACGCATTGGCGCAGCAAACCGGCGATGATGCCTATCCGGGTGGTGCGACCACATGGCTCAACCCCGATGGGCGCAATGCCTTTACCCATTACTCGGCCAATATGGCCTTTGAAAAGCGGCTTGATTTCAAGCTTGGCGAAGCCCTTTTTCAAAGGCTTTGGGTGACCGCACCGACCCGAACCAAGGCAGCAGACGGTCTTGGCCCGCTGTTTAACTCACGCGCCTGTAACGGATGTCATATCCGTAATGGCCGAGGCCATCCGGCTGATGAAAATGATCCCGGTTCGGGGGCAACATCAATGTTGCTGCGCCTCTCAATCCCGCCCCAAAATACCGATCAGTTGCGTGACCATTTAAATGGCAAACTCGCCACCATTCCCGATCCGGTTTACGGTGGGCAATTTCAGGACTTTTCCGTTCCCGGCATCCCGGCCGAAGGTCGGGTTACGGTTGCCTATGAAACTGTGCCGGTTGCCCTTGAGGGTGGTGAGATCGTTACTTTACGAAAGCCAACCTATGGCATGACCGATTTGGCCTATGGCCCACTGCATGCCGATATTATGGTCTCCCCGCGTCTTGCCCCACCGATGATTGGATTGGGGCTGCTAGAAGCCATTGCGGATGAGACCCTGCTTGCCAAGGCCGATCCGCAAGATGCCAACGGGGATGGCATTTCAGGCCGGGTTAATTACGTCTGGGACATTAACAAGGATGACCTGACGATTGGGCGATTTGGCTGGAAGGCAGGCATGCCGACCCTTGATCAACAAAACCAGAATGCCTTTCAGTTTGATATCGGGCTTTCGACCCCGCTTTATCCCAACGGGTCGGGCGATTGCACCGAGGCACAAACGCTTTGCCGCAATGCGCCAAATGGCAACAGCCCGGAATTTGAAAACCTTGAAGCACATAGTCAGATCACGGATCTTGTGCTGTATTATGCGCGCAACATTGCCCCACCCGTGCGGATCAATGCCGGTGATGCGGACGTAATTGCCGGAAAAGACATCTTTAACGCCATTGGGTGTGCCGCGTGCCACACGCCACGCTATGAATTGCCCGAACGCGCTGATTTACCTGAACAATCCGGGCAGGTAATCTGGCCGTATAGTGACCTGTTGCTCCATGACATGGGGGATGGACTAGCTGATCATCGACCAGAATCACAAGCATCGGGCCGCGAATGGCGCACCCCGCCACTTTGGGGAACTGGCCGTGCCAAGGAAATTGATGATCGTGCGCAGTTCCTCCATGATGGACGGGCAACAACCATTCTTGAAGCCGTGCTATGGCATGGGGGCGAAGCTACGCTTTCGCGCGACGCGGTCACAAAATTGCCCCCATCTGATCGCAGTAAGCTGCTGGCGTTTTTAAAGTCACTTTGAACTAATATGAGGCGGTATAAGCCTGTCCTCGCCTTGTAAATCACGTGAATATTCGGAAAACACACATGTCCTTAAAATTCTGCTGGCGCACCACAAGCTTGCTGACGACGGCAACCGCCCTGATCATCAGTACCGCCGCCCCAAAGGCATATGCCGACATTCCCGATGAAGACTATCGACCAATCCTTGAGCACCTGCTGGGCACAGTCATGCCGCCCAAGCTTGATGCCCTGAACGACGTCACGTCGGATTTGGCCGATGGCCTCACGGATTTTTGTTCTGATCCCGATGAAAACGGGCTTTCGGATGTCCGGGGTGACTTTCATGCTGCCATGGACATCTGGCAGGAAATTCAACCGTGGCGCATGGGGCCGCTGGTCGCCAATGGCCGGGATCAGCACATCGAATACTGGCCAGACAAACATGGCACGGCCACGCGTCAGTTCCGAAAATTGATGTTTAACAAGCCCGTCGCCTTTACCGATCCGGTCAAACTTTCCGAAGCCAGTGCGGCGTTACAGGGCTTTCCTGCACTTGAAGAAGTTTTGTTTGATGACGAGCATAGCGACGCATTGATCAGCGCCAATGAAGACGGCGTTTTCCTGTGCCAGTATGGATCGGCAATTGCCACCAATCTTGTCACCATCACCGGTGAATTACGCGATGAATGGCCGGGTTTTGCCGAGGCCATGCGCACGGCTGGCGCCGACAGCATGGATTATCCGACAGCAAAATTTGCTGCGACCGATCTTTACCGCGCCCTGCATGAGGGGCTGTTGATCATATCAACCCAGAAACTTGGCCGTCCGTTGGGAGACGGTGAAAAAGACGCCAAAGCCAGCCGGGGCGAAAGCGAAACATCCAAGCGGTCGCTTAGCAACATCGCGCACAACCTGATCGGGCTTCTTGCCATTTATGATGGAAAGTGGGGGGATGCCGGACAAGAAGGAAAAGGTTTGGCCGCCCTGATTGACAGCAGCCTGCTGGACCGGTCTTTCCGCCTGAACTGGCAGACCGTGCAAGACACTCTTGCGGACCTGCCGCCGTCACTTACAGAACTTCTTGATCAACCAGATGGCTATCAGAAACTGGTCGACCTTCAGGGCCAGATCGATTTCCTGACGACCCTTGTTGAAAACGATGTTGGCGGCAACACCAATCTTGGCGGCGGATTTAACGCCCTTGATGGTGATTAACACCCGTTGAATTTAATACATCTGGCGAACAGGGCATTCTTGGATTGGAGACACTGACATGAGACATCAACGGCGCGAGTTCTTAAAGCTCATGGGGGTTGGCGCGGCCTTTACCCTATTGCCGCTTGATCTTGCGCGTGCAGCGACACCCGCAGCGCAAGACCGCGCCACTTATATCTCGGCCAGTGCCGGGGATCATGACGACTATTACGTCAGTGCGTTCAATGCCGCAGGCAAAATCCTGTTTGAACAGCCCCTGCCCGGTCGCGGCCATGATCTTGGCCTGCGCCCCAATCATGTTGATGTGGCTGCTGTTGAGCGCCGCCCGGGGTTATATGCGCTGATCCTTGACCGTCATACCGGTGATGTTCGCGCGAAATTGCACTGCCCGGAAGACCGCCGGTTTTATGGCCATTCAATCTATTCCAACGACGGGCGGTTCCTCTATGTCAGTGAAAACGATTTCGAACATCAGCGTGGCGTGATTTCTGTGTGGGATGCCAATGACGGGTATCGCCGGGTCGCGGAGTTTGACAGTTATGGCATGGGGCCGCACGAACTGCATTTGATGCCCGGCGGGGATCAGATCGCGGTTGCCAATGGCGGGTTACATACCCACCCCGATCAGGACGGACGCACGCCGCTTAATCTTGCGACCATGGAACCAAACCTGTCGGTGATTGATCGGAAAACCGGCGCACTTATGCATCAGGCATCCCTCAAACAGGACTGGCACCAGTTGTCCATCCGTCACATTGATGTCGCCAAAGATGGCACGATTGCGGTTGGATTCCAGTATCATGGCGGGCTAACCGACGAAGTTCCGCTTGTTGGCACCTATCGTCCGGGCAAGGAAATCCGGGCGATGGAAGCCCCTGATACGGTTCAGGTGCGCATGCGCCAATATTGCGGATCAGTCCGGTTTGATGCATCCGGTCAAGTCTTTGGCATTTCCTGCCCGCGCGGCGGTATCGTCACGTTCTGGGATGCAAAAACATCTGACTTCCTAACCCACATTGCCGCACCAGATGGCTGTGGCCTGTCGGCAACAGACCGTGCGGGCGAGTTCGTCAACACCAGCGGCCTTGGCAATGGTTGGCGAATGGATGCGATTCGCCGCAAACGGGTTGAATTGCCTGACGATTCGCACAAAAGCCTGCGCTGGGACAATCATTTGCAGCGTATTGCGATTTGATGACGCCATATCCCGGCATAAGATAACACCACAAAAAACCGCACAAAACATAAGGTTTTCCATAGTTCGTTAGGCTGCATGGCCCGGAAACCTTATGTTCACCCAACTGTTCTTGTCGGGATACTTATATCACACAATACTCAACTAAAACTTTTATGCAATTGATAACGATTTTCACTTGCGCCATGATTTTTCCTGCCATATAACAGGTCTCGACACAGCCCGCGAATGCAACCCATTCGCATTTTGTCCCCAAAATGGCTTGTCTCTCACCTACGGGTCCTCTCTCCCCGTAGGCCTCTCAAGGTGGTAAGCGGTGGTTATCGATGCGGGAAACGATAACCGCCGCTTTCTCCTTTCAGGGACAGAATAACACTTCCTGATTATTTCGAACCACGCAGCGCCATCAACAGCCGAAGGCTATTGATCGTCACCAAAACGGTTGCGCCGGTATCGGCCAGAACGGCCAGCCACAGGCCAGTCAGGCCAGTGATGGATGTCACCAAGAAGACTGCCTTAAGCCCCAAGGCAATCGTGATGTTTTCACGAATGACACGCCGTGCGGCCCGCGACAGTTTCACAAGATTAACCACATCACCAAGACGATCACGCACCGCCACCGCATCGGCGGCTTCAAGCGCGATGTCCGTACCACCCCCAATCGCAATCCCGACATCGGCCGATTTCAAGGCCGGGGCATCATTGATGCCATCGCCCACCATCGCCACCGGACCGGATCGTTTCGGGTCATCACGCAGTTCGGCCAGAACATTCAGCTTATCCTCGGGCAGCAACTCCGCACGGTAGTCGATGCCAAGATCGGCGGCCATGCGTTTACCAACCCGATTGGCATCCCCGGTTAACATCACCGGGGTAATGTTAAGGCTGTTAAGTTCGGCCAAGGCGGATTTGGCGTCGCTGCGCGCCGTATCACGCAGCGCCAATGCGCCAATAATCTGATTTTCTTTTAGAACAATGACGGCGGTACTGCCGTCTTCTTCTTGATCCGACAGCCATTTGGCGGTTTCCCCATCCGGGGTGACATCCAAACGTTTGGCCGCGCCAACCCGATACAGCGTGCCATCAATCCGGCCCTCGACCCCGGCGCCTGCGATGGTGCGGGCGTCTTCAATCACCGGCAGATCAAGATTACGGCTTTTGGCGGCGGCAACCACGGCACGGGCCAAGGGGTGGGATGTGACCGTTTCAAGGGCGGCGGCAATCGTCAGAACGCCGTTTTCGCCGTACCCGTCGGCTGTTTTAATCGCGGCCAGTTTTGGTTTACCTTCGGTCAGGGTGCCGGTTTTATCAAACGCCATGGTGCGCACCGCACCAATCAGTTCAAGCGCAGCGCCACCTTTGACCAACAAACCAATCTTGGTGGCACGCGCCAGTGCCGATGTCACCGCCGCCGGGGTTGAGATCACCAACGCACAGGGGCACCCGATCAAAAGCAACGCCAACCCGCGATAAATCCATTCTTCCCACGCTTGCCCAAACAGAACTGGCGGGATGACCACGGTCAATGCCGCCAGTGCCATAATGATCGGCGTGTAGATGCGGGCGAATTTGGCAACGAAGCGTTCAACAGGTGCCTTGTGCTTTTCGCTTTGTTCGACCAGCTCAATCACCCGGTCCAGCATCGTCTGACCCGCGGTACGGGTGACACGGATTTGCACCGGACGGTCGGTGACAATGGCCCCGGCAAAGACTTCCGCACCAACCTCGCTATAGACCGGGACAGATTCCCCGGTCAGGTGGCTGTTATCAATTTCTGCCGCACCTTTATCAACAACACCATCGGCCGGGACACGTTCACCCGGACGGACTTCAACAATATCGTCAAGGGTAAGGTCACCCGGTGTGATGTCTTCAAAGCCACCTTGCACGACACGGCGCGCCTGTTCGGGTGTCAGCTTCATCAGGGATTTCACCCCCTTGCGCGCCTGCCCGGCGGCAACACCTTCAAGCCGTTCACCGATGGCAAACAGCACGACAACCATCCCGGCCTCAAGACTTTCGCCAATGGCAACCGCGCCAAGGACCGCGACCGACATCAGAAGCTCGATCGAGAAAACCGCACCGCTTTGCGCCAGACGGAAGGCCTTTTTCATCACCGGCACAGCCGCAAGTACAGAGGCCACCGACATGGCATAGGTGGCAGTTACCGGGATCACGACACCAATAAGCCCACCGATTACAAGACAAAGCACCGCAAAGGCAATTTCATCATTTTCCGAGGACCAGGGTGCCAAACGGCGTAGCAGGCTTTGACCTGTTGCATCACCATGCGCATCCACATTTGTCGGAGCATCTGTGCTCGATTTATCCGCGCAGCAACCTTTGGCCGCCGAAGCCTTATCGCCCTTGGTCGATTTTTCCTGTGCCGGGTAGCCAAGCTTGTTCAAGGTTTGGGTGACGGTGTTACGCGTTTCAGGCCCCCCGTCGTCAAGACCAAGTGTGACGGTTTCGCGCATCATCGAAACATCGACACAGGTAACACCGGCCGTTTTACCCAACGCCGTTTCGATCTTTGCCACACAGGATCCGCAATCCATGCCCGATACCTGCCAGTGATAATGCGATACATGCTTGGCATGCGTGCTGAGAACATCGTTGGCAACGGCCGACGCATCGGCATCAAGGGGATGCTGTGACTTTACGCCCTGCCCGTCGCTTTCAAATTGTTGATTGGGCAAGGCCGTACGCAAGGCATCAACAAGTGCCGTTTGGCACTGTGCACAATTTCCAATCGCCGGAACATCTTCCCATTTCGCGATGAAAGACATCTGTTACCTCGCAAAGATCAAAATTTCATTCATATGTTATATTCAAACTATGATTCATATATTGATCTGTCAAGGACATTCAAGCCGACATTTGAATGTTCTGATCTGACACGCCAAACAGTGCCACCCACCGAAAGGGTAACAGGCAAAACAATCCTAAGATCAAACCAGAAGTCTGTGTCGCAGATCAGTCGTGGGTCACGTGGGCAAAGACATCGCGCACCACGCGCGAGATATGCTCATCATCGATCTGATAGAAAATATGCCGACCACGGCGCTCGGATGCGAGAATCCGTTGATCGCGCAAATGACGCAAATGATGGCTGCACAGCGATTGCGACATATTGGTTGCGTCGGCCAGTTCGCCAACGGTCTGGGGTTTTTCAATGCAGCGCAGAACAAGCTGCAAACGCCCGGCATCACCCAATAACGAAAAGATTTTCGCCGCCGCTTCGATATGGGGCAAGGATAAATCCGTTCCCATGGCCCGCGATGCATCGCGCGTGACAGCTGCCCCTTGCTCGGTACTCAGGCCAAGACGGGCAGCGGTATCGCATTCATCACAATTTACATCCGCGCCATCTTCTGTGGTCGCAGACGTAGGTGCAGCTTCGGATTTACGGGGTGCGGCTTTGCTTTCTGACATACCCCTATTTTCCACGTCCATTCCCCGGTGGCAAGGGGAACGACACAAGAAGGTCAAAATCCCGTTTCCAAGCCGGATCTCGGGCGCTATTGAGACGGGCTCACACCTCAGGGGCAGATACTTCGACACTACCAACGCGATCAAGGTTTGAAATCAGCCGACCAAGCAGAGAAATCAGTTGGGCTGTTTCATCTTCTGTAAAACCTTCCAGTGCATCGGCATTGCCTTGAAACAAGGTCGCGCAGGCATCAGGAAGCCGAGTCTGCGCTGTTTCCGTCAACGATATAAGGCTACTGCGGCCGTCTGCCGGATCTGGTGTGCGCCGGATCAATCCATCGCGCTCCATGCGGCTTAGCATTTGCGCCATTGAGGGCTGTTCGATCCTGACAATCTTGGCAAGGTCACGTTGCGTTTCTGCACGGCCATCTCTAAGCACCACCAAAACCGGAAGATAACCAACCCCAAAGCCCAAGGGCTTGAGGCGCAGCTCGCTTAAGCGCGCAAATCCACGTGCTGCCAGACTGATCAAGTGCCCTGGTGTGGAAAGCACTTCCAACATTTATCTTCTCCTTGAATAGGATCCTATGTTTATATATAGGTACCTATGCAATAAAAAGGAACAAAACGCAATGACTGTTTTCAAACGCGCCATGCTCACGGGAGTCGTTCTAGCCATGTCCGTTTCTTGTATCGCGCAAGCAGGAGAAAAAGAGATGGCCAACAAGATTGAAGTTCTGGAAAACATGTATGATCGCTTCAATGCAAGAGACATTGACGGCGTCCTCGAAATGCTCACCGATGATGTTATATGGGCAAATGGTATGGACAACGATTACGTCCATGGACGTGACGGTGTTCGCCAGTACTGGACGTACCAATGGAGCGTTGTAAGTCCGCACGTCAAACCTGTCAGCTTCCATCAAGGACCAAACGGCTCGATTACCGTAGAGGTTCAGCAAGTCATCCACGATTTAGAAGGAAAATCGGATCAAACACACGGACTGGAAGACAAAACAGTCGGTCACATCTTTAGCTTCAAGGATGGAAAGGTTTCACGCTTTGACATCCGAGATGATCGTTAAGCGTCATACTGTGGCGTTTGTGCCCCAAAATTGCCTTTGATCCGACATCGGCTGTCATCATTGACTTCTATGTCATAGGTGACAGCCATTTTTAAAGGAGGCATCCATGACGCCGCGCCCGATCCCGGAGCACGCAAAACTGCAACAGACTTTCAAGGACTGGGAGTTTGGTCTGGCTGCACATTGCAAGAACGCGGAAACTGGCATTGAACCACTGCCCAGCGAAGTGGTTCAGGCATGGGATGATATGGAGGTCGCGTGGAATGCGATAAAGGATCACGCCCCCAATCCGTCCGAGGCCGAAGTTACCCGGTTTCACGCGGCCAACCGTCGCCTGCAACAGGTTTGGGAAGACATGATCTCAAACAAGCATCCGCGCTAACCTAGTGTCTATATAACGCTTCTGATCTACTTATACCGGACGGAGCGTGCTCCGAGGCATGCGACTTAGATCCCCTAAAACTGATCCAGTTGCCGGGCATATTACGTAGGGCATTCATCACCCGTAAAATTTGGATTTCCAGTGACCTACGAACTTTCAATTCTTGTGCTCAATGCAATACTCTGCCTGACGTTTCCGTGGGTCTATAATTATGCCTATGCCAAACAGCGTGGCGTCGGCGGCAAACGTTTGATGGGCAATCGCGATAACCTGCCTGAACGCAGCGGCTTGGCCGCGCGTGGGTTGCGGGCGCATCAAAACCATCTGGAAAACCTTTTACCCTTTGCGATCATTGTCCTGACCGCGCATGTCGCAGGCATATCAAACACGGCAACGATTACCTGTGCAGTGGTCTTCCTGCTTTGCCGTCTGGCGCATGCGACTTTTTACATCGCAGGCATCAGCAGGCTTCCGGGCATCAACGGTGTGCGCTCGATTGTCTATTTCATCTGCGTGATTTCGATGCTGGTTTATGCGGCTCAGTTGTACATTTACTAAAGCCACCCGCACGGAATAACAGATTTGCGCAACCACCCCTGATCTGATGCTTGCCGTGCCCTGTTTGATTTGACTAAATGGGGCAACAACAGGTGCGCTCGAGATAACAGCACCGACACCGATGGCCAAATGCCGCGGTGATATGGGAATGTTTCAGGAAAGGACGTTTGGAATGACGCAGAAAGTAGCCTTGGTCACGGGTTCTGCACGCGGGATCGGACTTGCAACCGCCAAACTGTTTATTGAACAGGGCTGGTGCGTGGCGATGATTGATCGTGACGGGGATGAGCTAAAATCTGCGTCTGCTGATGTGTCCGGCGCTAAACCGTTTGTGTGTGACGTTTCAATCCCTAAACAGGTTGATCAAATGATCGATGCGGTGCTGTCCGCATTCGGGCGCATTGATGCCGTGGTCAACAATGCCGGGGTTGCCGACTTCCTGCCGATTGAAGAAACAGACTTTGCCGCATGGCGCCGGATTATGGACACCAACCTTGACGGGGTGTTTCTTGTCTCACAGACGGCCATTCCGGCACTCAAGGAAACCAAGGGCGCGATTGTTAATATCGGCTCGATTTCCGGCCTTAGGGCATCGACCCTTCGTGTGGCATACGGCACATCAAAGGCCGCCGTTATTCACATGACCAAGCAACAGGCGGCCGAGCTTGGCGAATATGGCATCCGTTCCAACTGCGTCTGCCCTGGCCCTGTGAAAACCAAACTGGCGATGGCGGTGCATTCACCGGAAATCATCTCGGCCTATCTCGATGCCATGCCGCTTAACCGCTATGGCAATGAAACCGAAATCGGCGAGGTGATTACGTTTCTGTGCTCGGACAAGGCAAGCTTTGTCACCGGACAGATCATTGCCGCAGATGGTGGATTCGAAAATGTTGGTGTCGGATTGCCTGCGCTGAGGAGCTAAGTTTTAAATGCGCCCGTTTCGCCTGATCATTCTGATCGTTGCAACAGTGTCGCTGTCATCGTGTCTGACCTTTAACTGGCAGCGCAGTGTGCAACAGGCGCTATCTAATGCGTGCAATTCGACGGATGATTGCGGATCCGACGGGCCTCCGCCCAACTGATGGCTTCGACCGGCGAACCATACCTGTCTATTGACCGGTGTCCACTGCTGTCCCGTCCAATTTCGGCGCCAAGTGACGCATCGCATCGTCGATAAAATCCAGTACAGCACGGATGCGCACGGTTCGTTGTAAATCAGGGTGGGTGAGAAGCCATAGGTCTGTGGCAAGCGGATCAATCGGGGCTCCGACACGGATCAATTCTTGAGCCCCATCGCCAAGGTAACAGGGCAAAATGCCCTGCCCGGCCTGATCACGAAGGGCGGCGAACATGCCCATGATCGTATCGCAGCGATAATCGCACTGTGCCAGAAATCCATTTTGATCCATCCAGTTACGTAACGGTGGATACCCCATGGCGTCATCGGGGCCGACCCAGTTGGTCGCCTCATCGACGGGCAAGTCGCGATGGCGATAAATGGCCTGTGTGATCACGCCAACCTTTTTACCGACAAGAATTTCTGGCGGGTTTGTCGCGGGGCGAAGGGCGATATCGGCCTCGCGCCGCGACAGGTCAAAAAGATTATTCGATGCAATAACCTCAAGCGCGATATCGGGAAATGTGCTCCGAAACCTTGACAGTATTGGGCTGAGGACACCCCAGAGCAACGTATCGGTTGTGGTCAGCCGAACTGTGCCCGATGGTTTCAGGTCCCGACCAATCACCCGACGTTCGACAGCGGAAATTGCAGTGGCGATGACCTGTGCGTTGTCGGCAACTTCCTGTCCGGCGGTCGTGACCTGATATCCGCGACGGTCACGAAGGAACAGCTCAACACCAAGATGGTCCTCAAGATCATTCAGGCGCCGAAACACCGTGGCATGGCTCACCCCCAACTGGCGCGCCGCCCCTGATAACGATCCCTTTTCGGCAATCGCCAGCACAACTTTCAGATCATCCCAGTTAAGGTCACTGTTCATTTTTGCAAACTCATTTGCCAAATTCATCGAATTTACCGACACAAATAAACAGTCATAGGATGCCTCCAACCCGCCGTAAAGCCAGAAGAAAGCCAACAACGGCCCAACATTGAAAGGCGCATCATGAAAATCCTGATTGTTCATGCCCACCCGGAACCACACTCTTTTAACGCCAGCATGACGCAGAAAGCCGGTGATGCACTGCGCCTTGCCGGGCACGAGGTCACAGTGTCCGACCTTTATGCCGAGGGCTTCGATCCGGTCGAGGCGCCCCGCCATTATCAGAACCGTGAAAATCGCGATGTTTTCGCCCCGCTTGGCGAACAACGCCATGCCTATAAGGGCGGAACACTCGCCCCGGATATAACCCGCGAGATTGACCGACTTGAGCAGGCCGATCTGCTTATTCTGCAATTCCCGCTTTGGTGGCATGGCATGCCAGCCATTTTGAAAGGATGGATGGATCGGGTGTTTGTCAGTGGAGGTCTATACAGCAGCAAGATGCGCTATGACGCCGGGTATTTCCGGGGCAAGCGCGCCCTTGTGTCCATGACCAGTGGTGCGCCTGCGCAGGCCTTTGGCCCCGGCGCACGTGGTGGCGATCCCGACACGCTGCTGTGGCCCATACATTATTCGCTGCATTACATGGGTTTTACGGTCGTGCCCCCGTTTGCGGCGTACGGCGTCCAAGGCCATGGTTACAGCTATCAATCAAACGATGCGCTTGGACGCCACCTTCAAGCTCTGCTTGATGGCTGGGCGGAACATGTGACGCAGATTGACAATGCAAAGCCGCTAAGCTTTCCGGGATGGCAGGACTGGGATGCTAATGGGCGAGCACTGCTTTAAGCATTTCCGTACACTCCACCGCCCATCGTGAATGGCTTAAAGTGTCAAAACAAAACGGCGCGCCCAATGGACGCGCCGTTTATGGTTACGATATCGGAAAACTTATTCCCACTCTATGGTTCCGGGTGGTTTTGAGGTGACGTCGTATGTGACACGGTTAATGCCGTTGACTTCAATGATGATCCGGTTGCCGATGTGGCCCAAAAGTACAGATAGAAGTCCTCAGTGAGACTATCGGTCGATGGTCACTACGAATAATTACAATTACAAGTACAATCATAGTACCGGCCATCCCCCATCACGCCTCCCCTTGAACTAAGAAAACACCTACTTCTTGGGTGGCTAGACTGACTTTTTACGGCCTTTTCGCACCACTATCCTTACCTCGCCCTCAGAGCCCAACAGCAGACTGCCAAATTTTGATCGAACGGTCTCTGACGGACTGTCCCAAACGGTACTTCCGTTGCACTCCCACCATTCTATCTCGTGTGTCTCTTCGCATAACGCGACTACTTCCGAAATAGAGTGGTAAGTCCTAGGCGCTAAAACATTGTCAAGATATGTGTAGATAAACCCTTGACGAAGCCCCATTTCGATCATGCAACGACCTACATCTGAAGAATCGTAACGGCTCATAACAGGGCGCATCTTATCGTATAGGTCCCAATACAGCCCGCCGCTACCATAGAGATAAATGAAAAGAAGCCCCCCCTCGGACGTAACCCTCAAATGCTCCTTCAAACCTCCGATAGGGTTGTTTGTATGATGCAGCACGCCGTTTGTAGCAACAAAATCAAAAGAATTGTCATCAAATTGAGACAAGTCAGTAACATCACCAGTTAAATTCTTTATTACATCAGAAAACTTCTTGAGAGATGATATTGTTTTTATTTTTTGACTAAAAAACTGTTGAGATTTATCACCAAAATCCAAGGCGATAACTTCAGAAGCTCCCATCTTTGCCAACGCAACCGAAAGCCTACCAGTCCCACTGCCACCATCGAGGCAACGTTTTCCGTTAATTCTCTCGGCCGAAACACCACTGTTTTCAAGTCTGTCCTCGACTAGACTTATTGAATTAAGATAAACGTCCTCGTCAAATATTGTCCAAGCATCTTCAAACAGCTGCTGAGTTCGAGCCAATGAAGACCGACCATCTTGAGCCGCCAACATTTTTTGATCAGCCTCTGCGTACATGCCTTTCATCATCTTGATATAAGACAACTGTTGCTCAACAGCGAAGCTTAGGTGAGCAATAGGATCATCGTCCAAACAATCCAGCGTACTTTCAAGATGGTGAGTCATTGCCGAAGTTGAGGAAATCCTAACATACTTATCAAACACCGTGTCGCCTAGGCTATTGAGGGCCGAAATATATTTATCAAATCCAATACGATCCTCGTTTATTTCTCTACTCAACAATCCAGATTCTCCCAATTAAATGTATCTACGCATCGCCTTAATTTGTAATGTGATCAATTCAGGTCAGTTTTTGCATTCACCAGAGAGAGCGCAAGAAACATCAATTCATCCTATCTATAAAATTTATCTTAGATACAAACAAAATCAAATTCTTTTCTCGAAACCATCCATCAAGAAATTCAAGACGTATTATTCTGGCAAACGCCAAAAAATAGAAAGCGATAATTATACCCACAAATGCAAGTTCTTGCGTTTATCGAGCACGTAAACAAACTTTAATCGAACATCGGAAACCTAATTTTGTGTTTTTGATGCAAAATATTAGTGTAAGTTTTTAAATAATTAAAAACTTACACTATAAATACTTATTCCCACTCGATGGTTCCGGGTGGTTTGGAAGTGAAGTCGTAGGTGACACGGTTAATGCCGTTGACTTCATTGATGATCCGGTTGGCGATGCGGCCCAGAAGTTCTGGCGGGTACGGGAAGAAGTCCGCCGTCATGCCATCGGTTGAGGTCACCGCGCGCAGCGCACAGGCATAATCATATGTCCGGCCATCACCCATCACGCCAACGGTACGCACCGGTAGCAAGACGGCGAAAGCCTGCCAGATGGCGTCATACAAACCGGCATTGCGGATTTCTTCGAGGTAAATCGCATCGGCCTTGCGCAGGATATCAAGCTTTTCACGCGTGATCGGCTGGCCGGGAATGCGGATCGCAAGCCCCGGTCCCGGGAACGGATGACGCCCGACGAAGCTATCGGGCAGGCCCAGTTCACGGCCAAGGTCACGGACTTCGTCCTTGAACAATTCACGCAGCGGCTCCACCAGTTGCATGTTCATGCGTTCTGGCAAACCACCGACATTGTGGTGTGATTTGATCGTGACTGACGGCCCGCCGGTGAACGAAACGCTTTCGATCACATCAGGATAGAGGGTGCCCTGTGCAAGGAAATCTGCACCGCCGATCTTCTTGGCTTCTTCTTCGAATGTTTCGATGAAGAGACGACCGATGGTTTTGCGTTTGGTTTCCGGATCAATTTCACCTTCGATGGCATCGATAAAGGTGTCAGTGGCATCCACATGGACCAGTGGAATGTTGTAATGATCGCGGAACAGGGTGACGACCTGATCGGCCTCGCCCGAGCGCATGAAACCGTGATCGACAAACACACAGGTCAGTTGATCGCCAATCGCTTCGTGGATCAGAACCGCGGTGACGGAGCTATCAACACCACCCGACAGGCCACAGATGACTTTGCCATCACCGACCTGTTTGCGGATTTTTTCAATCGCATCGTCTTTATAGGCATTCATCGTCCAGTCGCCCGAACACCCGGCAACGCCATGGGTGAAGTTTTTGAGCAACTGTGCGCCATGCGGGGTATGGACCACTTCGGGGTGGAACTGCACGGCATAGAATTTCTTGTCATCATTGGCGATGGCGGCAAACGGGGCGCCATCGGATTTGCCTACAACCCGGAAGCCATCAGGCAGCGCATCAACGCGGTCGCCGTGGCTCATCCAGACCTGTTCGCGTGCACCTTCGGCCCAAGTGCCGGTAAACAGTGCGCAATCTTCGATCACATCAACAAAGGCGCGACCAAATTCACGGTGGTCAGATGTCGCGACCTTGCCGCCAAGCTGGTTGACCATGGTCTGCTGACCATAGCAAATACCCAGAACCGGCACGCCAAGATCAAACACGCGGGCCGGAGCGGACGGTGCCTTGTCCCAATGGACAGACGCCGGACCACCTGAAAGGATGACCGCCTTGGGGGCATATTCATCCAGGAATTCATCCGAGATGTTATTAAAAGGGTGGATCTCGCTATAGACACCGCTTTCACGTACGCGACGTGCAATAAGCTGGGTGACCTGGGATCCGAAATCAATAATCAGCACGCGATCAGTCATCGGGCCGTATCTCCGTCGAAGATGGGGTTGCGCCGTACATACGCCAAACCATCGTTATGGGCAACCCGGCGCAAACCGTCCCCCACCGATGCATTCAAAAAACTTTCCCCCATAAACCGGGTATTTGGGGATAATTGCGACCTTTTTGCGCGCTTCGTCCCCTGAAAAATACACAATTGGTCCCTTTTTAAAGCGCAATGGGCAGGCACATTCGCCTTTAACGGAACGCGGTCAAAAACGCGTCCACGCATGAGCACATCAACACTGATCAGAAATAGGGACACACAACCATGAGCAATTCCAAGGGTAGTAAAGTCGCACTTGCCGTCGCGGGTCTTATTCTTGTGGCCGGTGCCGCCACCGCCATTGCCATGACCCAGTCCAAAGGCGACAATCCGCTTGCGATTATCGGCGCCGAAGAAACCAGCAATGCAACCGGTGCGGTCAAAATCCCAAAAATCCCGGCACCGGATGCGGAAATCGGCGAAGTACAGCTCAAGTCCGATCCGATGGCAGACAGCAAGACTGAGGCCAGCCCACAGACCGAAGAAGACGGTAGTGCGGTTCCGGGCATGAACAACTTGCTTAACAACGATGCCATGACCGAAGAAGGCGCAACCAAAGAACCGGCCCAGAAGACAAAATAAGCTCTCTGTCTGATTTTCAGAGACGGGTTTGGTTTGGTGGCCCGAGCAGACTGTAGAAGATATCTTCAACGCAACTTTGCGTTCACGGTAAAATAAAACTGGCCCTGCGGCAAATGCGCGCAGGGCCTTTTTTATATGTGTCAGAGCCAAAGTCATAAGGCCGGTCAGAGCGGGCAGAGTAAGGGCGGTAGCGGGCAAGGATCGTTGGGAGTATGCCGCAACCACAAGCATCATTACTTTGCCTTGCCTTTTGCCGTGCGTTCAAACACCGCGACAAAGAAACCGTCAGTGCCGTGCACGTTGGGCGACAGACGTAGCCATGGCTTGTCTTTACCGCCTGGTACCGGCACGGATTTTGGCGCATCGGGCCAGATGTCACTGATCGGAACCGGTTTGAAGTCCTTACGATCGCGCATAAAGGTTTCGATCAGACGTTCGTTTTCCTCGGGCATGATCGAACAAGTCGCATAGATCAAACGACCACCACGTGTCACACGTGCGGCACCGGCTTTAAGGATTTTGCTTTGTTCGGCCATCATCGCACGGACATCGCGCTGACCAATCCGCCAACGAAGCGCCGGATTACGGCGCAACGTGCCAAGGCCCGAACACGGAACGTCAAGCAAGACGCGATCAAAGAACCCGGATTTGCTGCGCAACCATGTATCGCGTTCATCAGAAATAATGCGCTGCTGAATGCAGTCACCTGCCCCGGCACGGCGCGCACGCTTACGTGCATTATCAAGGCGCGCGGCATGGGTATCACAGGCAAGGATACGGCCCTTACCGCGCATATCAGCGGCAATACCAAGGGTTTTGCCACCACCACCCGCACACATATCAAGGATGGTCATGCCCGGCTTGGCATCGACGATATTGACGCAAATCTGGGATGCTTCGTCCTGAATTTCGATCAGGCCATCCTTATAGGCCGCCGTCACCAGCATATTCAGCCCCAGCGGCAACCGAAGACCATTTGGCGCATAGGGGGTTTTCTTGATGTTCTTGATGCCGTCCGCCTCAAGCGACTTAATGGCATCATCAACCGTCCCGCGCAGACGGTTCACCCGAAGATCAAGCTTGGCGGGCTTATTATAAGCCGCCATTTCTTCGGGTAGGTTTTCATGATGGAGCTTGAGAAGTTCCGAATACAGCCATTTCGGCAGTTCGGTTTTCACAGCCCCAGGCTGCCCATCATGATCAAGCGCCTTGCCCGACAGTTTGTTGATCAGGTGCTTTTCATTGGGATGAAGCGGATCCGGGCAGAATTGTTCGCCGGTGAACCGGTCTTCGAGATCGGCGGGCTTCAAATTATCATGAAGCACCAGATCGGCAATCATGCGCGCCCGGCCGTCCTGGAATTCATAACCGCATTCTGCCAGCCACCAGCCCAGACGGGCCTGATGACGGATCAGGTTATAAAAACATTCGCTGATTTCACGGCGATCGCCACCGCCAATATAACGGCGTGATCCGAAATAGCCTGATACAACGCGATCTGCGTCGTCTCTGGTATGGGTCCAACCGTCGTAGAGTTCAATGACGGCCGCGATACGAGCACCGGGTTTCAAAACGATTTTCCAACCTGTTTGCGAGGTGAGATCAACGATCCTATATGGGACCGGAATGTTCACCTTACGATAAAAAAAGCTGATGACGGCAGGTAAAGCCTGCCGTCACCTAAAATTGTCTGCCGCTCATATCATGGCTTTAATCATTCGCCAACCACATCAAAATGCAGGGCAGACCAGCCAATCAAAAAGCAGCCCGCACTTAGCTGCCCGGACGATAGTTCGGGGCTTCGCGGGTGATGGTCACATCATGGGCATGGCTTTCGCGCAGCCCCGCATTGGTGATGCGAACAAATTCTGCACGCGTGCGGAAATCGGCCAAGGTTGCCGAACCGGTATAACCCATTGATGCCTTAAGACCGCCCACCAGCTGATGGATGATCTGACCTGCCGGGCCTTTGTACGGTACGCGACCTTCGATGCCTTCAGGCACCAGTTTCAGGTTGTCACGAACGTCTTCCTGGAAATAGCGATCCGCTGAACCACGTGCCATCGCACCGACCGAGCCCATCCCGCGATAGGATTTATACGAACGTCCCTGATACAGGATAACTTCGCCCGGTGCCTCGTCGGTCCCAGCCAGAAGTGAGCCCACCATGCAGGTACTTGCGCCTGCGGCCATGGCTTTGGCGATATCACCGGAAAACTTGATGCCACCATCGGCAATGATCGGGATATCAAGCTTGTGCGACATCTCACCGCATTCCAAAACAGCGGTAAGCTGTGGAACGCCAACACCTGCAACAATACGGGTCGTACAAATCGACCCGGGGCCAATACCAACCTTCACCGCATCAGCACCTGCCTCAGACAACGCCTTGACCGCATCGGCGGTGGCAACGTTACCGGCAATGATCTGGATATCGCCAAATTTTGCTTTGATCTGCTCGACAGCCTTGATCACACCAGAGGAATGACCGTGTGCGGTATCAATCACCAAAACATCAACGCCCGCTTCGATAAGGGCCGTTGCACGCTCAAACCCGGCTTCGCCAACACCGGTTGCCGCTGCTGCGCGAAGACGACCACTTTCGTCCTTACAGGCGTTCGGGTGCAGTTTGGCTTTTTCGATGTCCTTGACCGTGATCAGGCCGGTACAGCGATAGGCATCATCAACCACCAGCAGCTTTTCAATCCGGTGTTGGTGCAAAAGTTTTTTGGCTTCTTCGGTATTTACGTTTTCGGTGACCGTGACCAGACCTTCAAAGGTCATCAGTTCGGAAACCGGCTGCGCGCGATTGGAGGCAAAACGCACATCGCGGTTGGTCAGGATGCCAACCAGCTTGTTTGTGCTGCGTTCGACAACCGGGATACCGGAAATGTGATTGATGTCCATAAGATCAAGCGCATCAGCCAGCGTCTGATCGGGATGAATGGTAATTGGGTTCACCACCATGCCCGATTCGAACTTCTTCACACGGCGAACTTCTTCGGCCTGCTGGACAATATCGAGGTTCTTGTGAATGACCCCCATGCCGCCATGCTGTGCCATCACAATCGCCATGGCACTTTCGGTTACGGTATCCATAGCCGAGGAAAGCAGCGGGATTTTCAGGTCAATCTTTTTGGTAATGCGGGTATTTGTCTGCACCTGAGCCGGCAACACTTCGGATGCGGCGGGTTTGATCAATACGTCGTCAAACGTCAGGGCTTCTGCTATGCGGGTCATCTGGCCACCTCGTTAATCTGAGTTGGCGCGGAACTTATACACGTTATGACCTATATGCCAAGTTTTCTGCGCCCATAACAGCCCTGCGAATTTATTGCTGCAATATTTTGTGCGTTGCGTTAGAAACTGGTCGATGGGGCTGCCGTCAGGCAAGCCCCTTTTTTGTTTTCCCGGCACAAATGGCTTACAGGGTAAAAACAAACTGATCGTAATCGACACCCGCATCCGCCAAAAGCGCCCCCAGCTTTGCCGTGCTGCGCGCCATGCCTTCCTTACGGTTGCGTTCTTTTTCTTCTTCCTCGCACAGGGCTGCATACAGCGGGATCACCTGTTTTAGCGCATCACGACGCGGCACCCGGCGATTGGAATGATATCCGATGATCTTGCCATCCCGGCCGATGGTCGGCGTTACATTGGCCAAAACCCAGTAATGATCCCCGTTGGCACAGCGATTAATCACATAGGCAAAGATCTCGCGCCCCGCCGCAACCGTTTCCCACAGCAATGAAAAAACACATCGCGGCATATCGGGATGACGAATAATACTGTGGGGTTGCCCCAACAACTGTTTTTCGCTGTAGCCTGCGACACGCAGAAAAACATCGTTGGCGTAGGTGATACGCCCCTTAGTATCGGTTTTTGAGACGATGATTTCGGTATCATCGAAATAACGTTCGACACCCGTAAGAAACAACTGATCGTGCTTCATCCAATAGCCCCCGCGAATTCTGGTCAGATGGAACCAACCAAAACATCGTCAAAACGCTTGGACGTTCTGTGACCAAGCGCGCCCACTTTGGAAGAAGTGTACCCCACAATCGACACGAAACTATTTGATATAGCGCAACGTCATTTGCGATTAACCACGATGTGTGTGACGAGGCCGCCACGCCGGAAACCAGCGAATTAGTCCGTGCTATTCAACTGGCGACCAATTGTCGTCTTCGGGGATTTCTGCGCTATTGATGTCGTTTTCGGCATTATTCTGCCCACGGAAACCAGTCGCGATCAAATAGGCCTCCGGGCTTTCCGGACGCGATGCCGGTGGTTTGGCGTGCTTGGAAACGCGGAAGTTCTTTTTCACACGGTTCAAAAGGTCGTTTTCCGTGCCGCCCTTAAACACCTTGGCGATAAAAATACCGCCCGGTGCAAGAACTTCCTCGGCAAACAGCAATGCATGTTCGACCAGATCTATGATCCGAATGTGATCGGTCTGGCGGTGCCCGGTGGTTTCCGGTGACATATCGGAAATCACCGCATCAACCGGGCCCTGCAAGGCGTGTTTGATCATGTCGGGTGCTGCCGGATCGAGGAAATCGGCCTGCAGACAGGTCGCACCTGACAGACCTTCCCATTCAAGGATATCAAGGCCAACAACCTGACCTTTGCCTTGCTTTGAGCCGACCATATCGACCACAACTTGCGTCCAGCCGCCCGGTGCAGCGCCCAAATCGACAATGCGCATTCCGGGACGGAGCAAATCAAACTGGTTGTTGATTTCAATCAGCTTAAACGCTGCACGCGACCGGTAGCCAAGACGTTTTGCTTCTTGCACATAGGGGTCATTGAGCTGCCGGTCGAGCCAGCGGGTTGATGAAATCTTGCGCCCCTTGGCACTTTTGACACGTGTACGCAGGCCACGGCGTGCGCCGGTATCAATTGCGGCAATGGCCGAACCCTTGCGACGGCGTGAACCGCCTTTTCCGCTGCTATTGTCGCTCATGATATTTCCTGCACTGAATTCTGTGTTGACCAGCGTCCTGTCGGTGTCATCGAACCAATCGACGATGTCCGGTCAGGAGTTGGCTTTAATATGCGACACTGTATGACGGCGTGCATCGCACGGGTCAATAGCATGGCCGTCTGCACGCATCAAATCGACGAGAATTCCTTCTCGCAGGCCCCGATCGGCAACTTTAAGTGTCGCCAGCGGCCAGATATCACGAATCGCAGCAAAGATCGCCGCCCCGGCATCCATCAGCTCGGCACGTTGATTGCCAATGCACGGATGGCCTTTGCGCTTGTCTGATTCCATGCGCAGCAGCAACTCGGTCACGCGTTCAGCGTCATCAAATCGCAAATCTGATCCGTCAACCTTGTGACGTTCATAGCGTTCCAGACCTAGTGCAATGCCGCAGAAGGTCGTCACCGTGCCCGATGTGCCGACCATTTGTACCTTGTCGTCATCAAGCATATCCGAACAGCAATTGCGGCTGGCGAATTCTTCGAGCCGCTCGCGAATTTCGGTGCGCATTGCCTCAAACCGTTGGCGGCGTTCCTCGACCGAGGCATAACGTTCGGTCAGGCACAACACTCCGCACGGCATCGACAATGTTTCAATACACTGGGTCTTGCCAGTGTTATCCACCTTGATCCAGCAAATCTCGGTACTGCCGCCGCCGATATCGAAGACCACCGCATAGGGACGTTCATCGAGAAGTGCCGAACAGGCCTGAAGCGCCAAACGGCTTTCTTCATCCGGATTGATGATATCAAGCGAAATGCCGGTTTCATCACGTACCCGTTGAATAAAATCGTCGCGATTGTTTGCCGAACGGCAGGCTTCTGTGGCAACGGCGCGCAAACTTGCGCCAGGATGCTTGCGCAATTTTTTGGCGCACACGCGCAATGCATCAATCGCCCGATCCATTGCCGCCTCACAAAGATAGCCTTTCTCGCGCACCCCTTCGCCAAGGCGCACAACCCGCGAAAACGCATCAATGACCTTAAAACCATCATTGCACGGACGCGCAACCAAAAGCCGGCAGTTTGAACTGCCCAGATCAATGGCGGCATACAGCGGGGCGGTAATGCAATCGATCATGCGCGACGATGTTCCCACCGGTGTTCCGGTGTGAACCGTGGTGCCCGGTTTTGGCAATACAGGCTTCTCGCGCACTTCAAGCACGGCATGCTCGCCCATCGCAGCGCCGCCATCGGGGCTTACGGCCCCTTGCGAATTGCTATGAGGATGAACCTGCTTCACCTTTCCAAAACCTGCTTTCTGTAACCAACGATCTATCTATGTCGCGCATCAACGCGTCAATTATATGACACGTTTGCGAATCAGCTATATGAGTGTAACGACAATCGCTGACAAGGCAAATGCCCTATGCAAGAAACACATGGATGAGCCGCTTCTGACAAAAAAGGGGTTGCCAAAGCCCATCCGGTTTTATAAATACCGCCCCACACTACGGCACATCGCGTGTTACGGTGTGCAAGACTTCTGTTGGGGAATAGGTTAACGGTAGACCTACGGACTCTGACTCCGTCAGTCCTGGTTCGAATCCAGGTTCCCCAGCCATCCGTCTTCGCTAATTTTGCCTGCGGCAAAATTTAGCTTCGACGAGATTTATCGAGGCGACGCGTGCGAAACGGAATGCCTCGCCATAGTTGAGCGAAGTGCAACGAAGGCGGGCTTTGTGTACTGCGTCTATATTTTACAAAGCATCAATCATCCTGAACATTTTTACGTCGGCTTAACGACGGACCTGAACAGACGTCTGGCGCAGCACAATAACGGTGCGTCCATACATACGAACAAGTTCAAGCCGTGGAAAGTCAGAACAGCTGTAAACTTTGACGATCCCGCAAAAGCAGAAGATTTTGAAAAATACCTCAAATTCGGCTCAGGCCCCGCTTTTTGCAAAAAGCACTTCTGATTTAAGTGCCCAAACAGGCAACCGAACACGATAAATTGTGGAAATCGGCATTTCCTGCTCAGCCTGCCCACTCATTACCTTGACAACCCATACCTGATCCATTAATTCACACGCCACCAAACGGCCAAGGCCGTGTCGAACTTTAGTTCGTCTGCTGGGGAATAGGTTAACGGTAGACCTACGGACTCTGACTCCGTCAGTCCTGGTTCGAATCCAGGTTCCCCAGCCAAATTTCTTCTCCCACCAACTATCCTCATTCTCAGCACCACGCCGCGATTACGTTTGTTCCGTTGACGGCTGCTCGTCTTAAAGCAATGATCGACGGCCAACGACCAGATTGGCAATAGACCTACGTTGGCGGAAAGCCGTTGTAGCGGTTCTATTGATCAAAATGGCCCCGCTCGCTTGATCCAAGAGGAGACCTCGCATGGACCGTTTCACCGGTGGTTGCCTGTGTGGCAAGGTGCGAATTATGGCTGAAGGTGCCCCGTATCGGGTAGGGCTGTGTCACTGTATGGATTGCCGCAAGCATCATGGTGCGCTTTTCCATGCATCAGCGGTGTTTTCAGAGGATGCGGTGACGGTCAAAGGTGAAACACACGATTACGAGGAGCGGCATTTCTGCCCCAACTGCGGATCATCCGTTTTTTCGCGCAGTGCCGATGAGATCGAGGTGAACCTTGGATCGCTTGATGATCCCGACCTCTTAAAACCAACCTATGAACTCTGGACCATCCGCCGCGAGGCCTGGTTGCCAGCCTTTCCAATCCATCGGCACTATGACCGTGATCGCGACAACACGGATCGTTCAGAAGAGTAGAATCTGCCCGAGCGTCAGGTACTCAGATGACACGGTGGCGATGTCAGTTGCCTTTCTCCCATCGCCCTAAGAATTTCAATTTTTCTGCACAGGACATTGGTCTTTTTTTGGGTGCACAATTGCCTTTCAAGCCTGCAGTCCGGCAATCATCCGTCGGCAGTTGAGAAAGATATTCTCCAATTTGTGGAACTGGCCGGTTTGTCCAACGTTGGGTTCATACGATCTGTGACACATCACAGACGCCGAATGCACGTTTGGCAACAAAGGAGCATGAAATGCTTACCGATATGTACCGATCCCGCAATTCTTCGCAGCCATCAATCATCGATCGTGTTGATCCGGTAATCTGGTCTAAACACGGCCATTGCCCGATGATCTCGGTCGAGGATGAGACGTTTTATGAAGAGAACGGCTTTCTGTTTCTAAAGAATGTTTTCAGCGATGCTGAAGTCGCACAGCTTCGCCGCGAAGCCAATCATATGCAAAAGTCGTCCCCGGCCGACGATGAAGTTATTTCCGAACCCGGCAGTGACGAAATCCGCAGTGTTTTCCGCGTTCACGATAAAAGTGACGTGTTCTCGCGCCTGATATCCGATGAGAGACTGGTCGCGATTGCCGAACATTTTCTGGATGATGACGTTTATATTCATCAGTCGCGCGTCAATTTCAAACCGGCTTTCAAAGGTAAGGAATTCTTCTGGCACTCGGACTTTGAAACTTGGCATACCGAAGATGGCATGCCGCGCATGCGCGCACTTTCGATGTCTATCACATTGACTGATAATTCAGCCTACAATGGCCCGCTGATGCTCATCCCCGGATCGCATCAAAAGTTTATTTCCTGTGTCGGGGAAACACCCGATCAGAACTATAAAAATTCACTCAAAGCACAGCAAATCGGTACCCCCGATCAAGGTAACCTGACGGAAATGGTTGAGGAATTCGGGATCACGGCACCTGTCGGTCCTGATGGATCGGTCTTGATCTTTGAATGCAATACGTTACACGGGTCGAGCAACAACATTACGCCTTTCCCGCGATCAAACCTGTTCTTTGTTTACAATGCGGTATCAAACAAGTTGGTTGCACCATTCTCGGGGAAAAATCCGCGTCCAAACTTTCTGGCAACGCGCAAGGATACCGTCCCGGTGCGCACCGGGCACTACAAGATACAGGCAGCCGAATAACCCCTTTCAGATCAACAGAAAGCAAGGCGAGGTCGACCTTCCTTACTTTTTCAGTGCTATCGCCCGGTCACCCTTTCCGATGATAGGGCGTTTGCCTATCTGTCAGGTACTCAGATGACACGGTGGCGATGACTGATCGGTCTTGTCCTCGACCGGCAGTGCCTGATCGCTGACGGTCTGAATACCGCAGTCCGTAATCAAAACGTCAACCGGCACATCATATTGATGGGGCATGATATTGCCAAGTCTGGTGGCCTCAAACCCGATCCCAACCACCAATGGACGGCGCTTCAGGGCCGCAAGCGTGCGGTCAAAAAATCCACCACCATAGCCCAAGCGATACCCTGCCCCGTCAAAGCCCACCAAGGGTGCAAGCAAGACATGCACAGCAACCGCCTCAGTTCCTTGCGGTTCGGGAATCCGGGCAAAACCGGGCACCATTTTTGTTTGGGGGGTCCAATCGTGAAAGACCATGGGCTGGTCCCTGCCCGGTACAACTGGCAAGGCAGCCTTGCCGCCCGCCTCAAGATGACGCGCTATCACGGGACGCAGATCAATTTCGTTCTGGATCGGCCAGTAAAACCCGACAGTAGCCCCGGCCCGACTTTCCAGAAATTCGGAAAAATGCGCCTGAACCTGATGTGATAAATGCTGGTGTGTGGCCGCATCAAGTGCGGAGCGCCATCCCAGCAAAGCACGCCTGACGGCATGGCGCCATTCGGCCTGACTATTGGCATCTTTTGCGACCGGCGCACTGGGAAGATCAAGGCTCATGAGAATGGATACTTGCTGTGTTTTGTGTCTTTGGTCAGACACCCTACAACAAAACCCTTTAAACGCATAACGCGCCGGAAGCCCGGCGCGTTAACGGTTGTCAGCAAAAGCTGCAATCCAAAATCAATTACCCGATGGAGAGTTCTTCTGCCGACATGCGGCCGTTACGACCTTCAATCAGCTCGAATTCAACCTTTTGACCCTCATCAAGTCCCTGCAGACCAGCACGCTGAACAGCGGTGATATGCACGAATGCATCTTTGCCGCCTTCGTCAGGGGTGATGAAGCCATAACCCTTGGTCGCATTAAACCACTTAACCGTTCCGGTAGCCATATCCGTCGTCGTCCTTAGTTTAGTAAGCGCATTTCCCTTTTGAGGAAGTGCTAGAAAACAGTCCCTGCACCACACCCGGAAAGAGCATAACTTCCCCCAACCAGAAGGCAACCATGCCCCGACAAGATGTGCTGCACTGTTTCAATAATTACCGAATTTTGGCCTTAGTGCAATGGATTCATGTATGAAGTTCTTTTTTCGCTACCAGGCATTCAAAACCGAGTAACGGTTTTCATCTGACTGTGAATGCCGAAAACCTGACACACCCATAGATGAATCAAATTCGCCTACGAATTCACGTAAGGGTTCTGTATCCCGACAAATAAGAGCCAACTTTATGGTTATAACAGGGGGAAGGTCGGCTTGGACAATACTGATATTGTCATACATTCGAATGTGGGCAATATCACCTACGATTGCATCAAGACGCCCCGCCGAGAGCAAATCCACAGATTGCTCGAGACTGCTCAGATCATGCCAAATGATCTTGGCCGTCAAAGGCACATTTGGCCGTGGCAAATTCGCTAAGATGCCAATTTCGACATTCGGCATAGATGTCAGATCAACACCGGCAAGATTAAACAGCCGTAATTCAAAACGAACTCTGCTGACTGCGGCGATGGTGTTGCCAAACGCCGCCGGCTGTGAGCTCAACACGCAGTCAATTTGTTCGTTTTCCATAAGCTGATGAAATCGATTGTAGGGGATAACCTCAAACGAAACCGGGCGGCTTTGAGTGCCAAGTCGGGTCAGGAACTTTCGCTGCTCAAAAGGGGCAAGATCGACCCATTTCGCTGCAATCTCAATGTTACTGGCAATCCGAACTGGTTCTTGACCATATGCAGAAACCGATATGCAGAACAGGCAAAACAGCCCCCCAAAGAGATAAATCCCACGCCGCCCAAACTGCATTTATTTCTGCCTTAAAAATTTCCATTACGATGAATGAAAACGGCCAACACGGCCCAAGCTTCTATCGTCAAACTGCCAAGTATTTAGTCCCACTTTGATGACCGGGATCCCATCAACCCATTCTACATTCGGGTCATAAATCAATGATCAGTAAAACGTGACGAAAACTTTGCGCAAACTATTATGTGGCGACGACTTCAGGGCACTTCAACAATACAATCGTCCGACACCGGCTGAACGCGCTGAAGCGGGCAACAAAACACACTGATCATGATGTCGAAGGCAGGCTTGTTTGTTTTACGGATAGGTCCCTACATGCAATTATTGAGCATAAGAAGACGAAACGAAGAACGAACGTTAAGAAACATCGACCCGGTTTGTCGAGATAGCAGTTCCTGTGTTTCCAGAGTCATCGCGTACCGATCTTAACCGGGCATCAAATGCCGTAATAAAGTCGCGATTTGTGGGGGTATCATGACATACCAACGCCAGTTCAATGACATGCACAGGCGGGAATGGTAGCCGCGCAATAGATGCGTCGTCTTCAAACAGGCTGGCATGTGCAATCAGCACATCAATTCGCCCTGCACCGATCAGGTCGATTCCTTGCTTGATTGTCCGTAGACCATACCATTCAACGTCTTGCGCCAAAGGAAGCTTCATGCGTGGCAATGTCGCAAGATAGCCGACCGTCACGCTATCATCACGCAACAAAGCTTCCCCCGTCCGGGCGAACATCACCATTTCAAACCTTACCTTGTGAACGGATGCAATCGTGTCAGCAGGCTCGACTGGAGCCTCGGCAACGATGCAATCAACTTGCCGACTTGCAAACAAACCATGCAATCGGTCAAACGGAAGACCATCGGACCATTGCCGCCCCGACATTGCGCGCAACGTTTTGTAGAAATTCTTTTGCTCCGATGTAAGCGATAAAAGCCACTGATCGGTGACCGTGACAACATTACCAACCCGCACACTTTCCTCGCTGTCATCTTGCGCGCGCGCCTCACTGAGCCAAATAATCCCGACCAAAACTATCAAGAAAAGCACACACCAATTTCCGACAGTCACCACCCGTAACATCATGTCGTCACCCTGATAGAAAAAAGTACTATTGTCAGGCATGTGGCGCTGAGACTTTAATGCTTCAAGAAGCCGCTGTTTACCGGCCGTCATAACCATGACATTCACAATGACTGAATTTGTCATGATTTGGGCGATAGTTTCTCGTGACTCTTGACTAGTATTCGAACGATGATGACCAAATATGTAAAATACGCACGGCTTAAACGATGCGATAAAACAAACAAAGTCACCCGGCACTGCCACAGCGTGACCATGGTGGGACACAGGTAAAACAACGTGGGAATTTGGTTATCTGATCGGAAAAGAAGCCCGTGACAGCAACAGCGACAACCAAGATCGCAAATCCTCGTGACATTGCGCAAAACGTGATGACGCTGATTAATGAACTGAACCTGCAGCCAACCCCGCAGGTCTATCATGTATTTTACAGCTATCTGACCGACGAAGTTCCCGAACTCAGCCAATTGATCAAGGTGCTGATCCGCAACACTCAGGAACTTGATGAAGAAACCGTCTTTCGGATTTATCACAAGTATCTTGGAAGCAACGCACTTCAGCAAAAAATCGATCAGGGCGTAGAAGGATTGCAGGCAGCGGTAGAACGCGTTGAAGAGGCGGTTCATTCCGTCATCCGCGACACAGAAATATTCTGTGATGAAATTGACACAGCATCAAACCGGCTGACCGAAGACGGAATTTCGCCTGAAGATGTGCATTGCGTGACACAAAACCTGTCAAAGGCCACGCACACGGCGCGAAATCGGTATGGCGACTTCAACAGCAACCTTGGTGAGTACCATCAGGAAGTCCGTCGCGTGCGCAGCGAACTGGAACTGGTGCGTCGTGATGCGCTGACAGACACCTTAACCGGGATCGCCAATCGCAAGAACTTTGACACATCGCTCCGCGATGCTGTTACCTCAACCATGGAAACTGGTGTCGAGCTGTCGTTGCTAATGATCGACATTGATCACTTTAAGGCCTTCAACGATAATTTCGGTCACCGCACTGGCGATGGCGTCTTAAAAGCAGTGGCGCGGGTTCTGGTAAATTCGACCAAGGGTGCGGATACTGTTGCGCGTTATGGCGGCGAGGAATTTGCCATTATCCTGCCCGACACGTCGCTGGAAAATGCTAAAAAGCTCGCCGATAAACTTCGCAACAATGTTTCCATGCAACAGATTATCAATAAAAAAACAGGAAAGAGTTTCGGTAAGTTAACTGTTTCAATCGGCTTGACGTCCTACCGACTTGGCGAGAATATACTGGAATTTGTTGATCGTGCAGACAATGCCCTATACGAGGCAAAACAAGGTGGGCGAAATACCTGTATGTCTCAATAAAAAAACACATACCGGGTCTACCGGAAAATAAGACCATCTTTGGGCCTATCTATGCCATAAGTGGTGTGATGCGAATTTGACTTCGAGCAAACCCGATTGTGTCTCGCCAAGCCAAAATGAACAGACCGAACCTCTTATATTCGGTCTTGTGCCATACAACATAAGAATGCAATGGCTTTGCGGGGCGGAGCGACCATATGACGCGCAAGAAATCCGAACGTAAAATTGAACTTGAACACAAGATTTTCAAAACGTTCGAAGAATGCCACTTTCAAAAGTCTGATATTTCAGATGAAGCTCTGTTTGTGCTGCAAATGGCCGAGGGATCGGTTGTTTCGCTGCCGCTGCGTGCTATCTGCCGTGAATTCGATATTGATGTGAATTCCAAGGATGGTGAGCTGATCAGTCTGATCGACAAGGCCCTTAATTTCATTAACATCTTGCGGCCGGGCGATGACCTTCCGCTTGAGGTTCTGACCGGTGAAGCATCGTGGGATGTCGACGAAGCACATCAGGCGATTGCCTATAACCGTATCACCATGCAGCTCGTGACATGGATGTCAGGCAACGAAGAACTGATCACGGATCCTGATCAGCTCATGCAGATCGCGGAAGACCCCGGTACCAAAAAGAAGATCAATCAGGCTTTTGACGAAGTCGCCGAGAAGCTTGGATTGGGCAAGGAAAACCGCGAAGAAGTCGTCAATCTGGTTCATCAGGTTGCAGACGAACTTTCCTATGTCGAGACCTTGCGCGAGAAATATCGAAGCATCAAGATGGTTGACCGCAAGATGCAGGAGCTTCGCCGCATTTACGCGCATGAAAAAGGCGTTCTGGAAACTGTTACCCAAGCCATTCGCCTGCTTGATGATGCCAAGAAGAAGTTCGAAACGACGTTTGAAGAGATTGACGCCAATACCGGCGAAATCATGTCCGTCCTGAAAAACTTTTCGTCCCAACGGCAATATATCCGCACCAAACGCGATGACCTGCATCGACGCCTGCGCGCTTGGGAACCGCTCATTGTTCAGTGGGAAAACCTTGAGGTTGAGCGTGGCCCGGTGGCCGTTCGACTTGTCCGAGACACTTACCAGTTCCTCGCACCGCGTTTCATGAAGGTCAAACAGTGGCTTTTGATGACCAAGATGCAAGATGGCATCGCATCCGGGCAAACATTCAAAGATGAAGACGAACGCATGGGTGCGCTCAAGGGCAAGATGATGCAGTGGTAATAGAGACCTGTACAGAACACGACAGCTAAATCACAAACGAAAAAATCGCGGTTTACTCCGCGATTTTTTTTGATTCTCGGTCTTTATTTTGACCCGGTCGAAATACATCAGCTCAGCATAATTTTAAGTGCGATATGACCATCAATCGTCGTGATGGATTTGTTCGAGGATGCTGGCACAGGTACTCTTGTATCAATGCAATGCGCGATCATTGCCGCAGCAAGCTCCGCCCCGGCCGTTGGCACGACAACTTTTTCGCCGGCATCCGATGTGATTGTCATCCGCACAATGACTTCGGGCTTCTTTTCGATCTCAAGACCGCTAATCTGCCCGGACGGAAGAGGCTTTCCCGAACGACGGCGATACGCCATCAGCGCCTTGACCAGTTCAGCATCTTCAAAAACGATACAGCGCATCTCGCGCATGACTGCTCACCCTGCAATTTTTCCTTAATTGCATATGGTAGTGCCAAGTAACAAAACAAACATTAACGCACGAAAGAATAACGACTTAGGGCTTTTTCAAACGAGGCCACATACCAGTTCCAGCAGTCCACTCAGCTTGATGCCAACCAAACGCCAACAGCCACCATCAAAGTTCCTGCGATGCGGTTAAGTATCCGGACATTGCCGCTTTTTTCAAGGAACCGACGTAACGAACGGCCGCCTGTCGCATACAGCGTCATGCAAATCAGTTCGGTCATCAGGATGATTGCAACCAGCACCGAAAGCTGTGGCGCCATCGCATGTTCCAGACTGATAAAGGGGGGCAGCAATGAAATCATGAAAGCCCAGCCTTTTGGATTGGCAATGGCCGTCACGAACCCCTGGGTTATCAAGCCATAGGGTGTTGCCGTCTTGGCACCCTCGACTTCGGATGAAATTGCCATGCGTCCGCGCGATAGCCACAACTGAATGCCCAACCACGCAAGATATGCACCGCCAATATATTTAAAGACGGCGAATATCGCCGGGTACTGCAACATTACGGCTGCCACACCAAGTGCCGATGCAACAACAACGATCCCAACGCCAACCAGTTCGCCCATCATCATCCACAAGGTACGGCGAAGCCCAATGGTCATGCCAAGTGTCAACGCAAGCGTCATGCACATGCCCGGCGTAATCGAGACAAAAAAGGCCGTCGGGATAAAGGCCCCGATCAAGGACAAACTGACCATAGAATATTCCTGTGACGGTGGGTGGCGCGCAACTGTGATACGCAAATCTCGCAATTCGCAAAATCAGGGCAAAACCACTACCTGATAACGTGAAACCCAGCCAGCATCTTTTTCCAACTATGGCATGCCTGAACATTAAAATTCCCAGTCAAAGCCATAGAATGAGCCTGCCGATTAGCGTAGCTCGCTAAATTCCACTCAAAAAAGCCAACAAAAGATACAAAAATTACTTGACCTTCGTGGACGCTCAAACGAAATTGGGGACGTCGCCAGCACCGTCTGGCCTAGAAAACCATTTGATGAAGACCGATGACCGCAGACAATTGCAACATTGATGCATTTGCCGATCGCGCCGAAGCCACCGCTTCGGGCGCCTTTGCGCTGTCTGCTCTCAACCTACTTTTCGGTCTACTTGGTCTCGCTGCCCTAGGCGCGCTACGACTTACACGCCCCTGAGCGAAAGACGACGGACCAGATCACGCAGACGATGTTGATCACGGTGCCGCAGCTCAGGGGAAAAAGTCGCGCCAGACGGCCCGCACTCCTTCCAGACAGAATTTATATATACCGGGCAAGGCCCGTTTGATCAGGAAACAAGACAATGGCTAGTGCAAACGACAATCGCGTCATCATTTTTGACACCACCCTGCGTGATGGGGAACAGTCCCCGGGTGCGTCGATGACGCTCGATGAAAAACTGCGTGTGGCACATGCTCTGGCGGAACTGAAAGTTGACGTCATCGAAGCAGGCTTTGCCATCGCATCGAATGGCGATTTCCGATCCGTCAATGAAATCGCCAAGCAAATCAAGGGCCCGACCATCTGTTCGCTGTCCCGTGCCGCCAAGGGTGATATTGAACGCGCTGCTGAGGCGCTGGAACCTGCGGAAAACAAACGTATTCACACCTTTATCTCCACAAGCCCGCTGCACATGAAATACAAACTGCAGATGGAACCAGAACGCGTTCTGGAAAAAGTCATCGAAAGTGTGACGCTGGCGCGTAAATTTACCGATGATGTTGAATGGTCGGCAGAAGACGGCTCACGGACCGAGCACGACTTCCTGTGCCGCTGCGTTGAAGCGGCAATTGACGCCGGTGCAACCACAATCAACATCCCCGATACGGTGGGTTACACCACGCCGACCGAATATGCCGATCTGATGACCATGCTGTTTAACCGCGTGCCAAACATCGACAAGGCAATCCTGTCGGTTCATTGCCACAATGATCTGGGCATGGCTGTATCGAACTCGCTGGCAGCTGTTCATGCAGGTGCGCGTCAGATCGAATGCACCATCAATGGTTTGGGCGAACGTGCCGGGAACGCCGCACTCGAAGAAATCATCATGGCGTTGAAAACCCGCAATGATGCCTTCCCGTATGAAACCGGCATTGATTCAACCAAAATCATGAACGCATCGCGTTTGGTTTCGGCTGTTTCGGGCTTTGTTGTCCAGCCGAACAAGGCGATTGTTGGTGCTAACGCATTTGCCCATGAAAGCGGCATTCATCAGGACGGCTTCCTGAAAAATGCTGAAACCTATGAAATCATGAAGCCCGAAAGCATCGGCCTGAATAAATCCAGTCTGGTGATGGGCAAGCATTCCGGTCGCCACGCCTTTAAGGAAAAGCTCAAGGAACTGGGCTTTACCGAACTGGGCGACAATGCCATCGAAGATGCCTTTGCACGCTTCAAGGAACTGGCCGATAAGAAAAAAGAAGTTTACGACGACGATATTGTCGCTCTGGTCGATGACGGCATGCGTGACAACGAGCACATCAAGTTTGTTGGCCTGACCGTGACCTGTGGCTCCCGCGGACCGCAGACGGCGGAACTCGAACTGACTGTGGATGGCGAGAGCCGCACGGCGAAAACCACTGGTGATGGTCCGATTGACGCGACGTTTAATGCGATCAAGGAAATCTATCCCCATGACTGGCGCCTGAAACTCTATCAGGTGCACGCCGTGACCGAGGGTACCGACGCACAAGGCACAGTGACTGTTAAACTCGACGGTGAAGACCGCACTGTGGTTGGCAATGCATCAGACACCGACACGGTTGTCGCCTCCTGTGTTGCCTATGTCACCGCAGTTAACAAGCTGATTGAAAAAAGCAAAAGAACTGCACCGGATGCCATGGCATCCTGATAGGTTCTTTTCACAAGCTTTGAAAAAGGTGGCGGTTTCGCCACCTTTTTTTTGCGCGCCCCTCATCGCACGTCACGCGTTATATCTGATGTAAATATCGTGCGGTCGCACCTTGTGCTATCATCTTGTGAAACCATGATCGGGGTGATGACATGCTTGGATTGCATAGTTCCGGACACTGTCGCCTGGGATTTCTGCTGGCTGGTTGCCTGCTTTGCGTGAGCACCTTCTATTCGATTGCGGGAATTCCACACGCCGCGAAAGCAGATCCGGGGCAGTCAGTCATGGTTCCTGCTCAGCCTTATCCGGTAAGTGGTCTGCGCCAACGTTTGATCGCCGAAGGGAAAACAATCCCCGGCGTTGACGACAGCATGCAATCCGATATCCCGGCCCGCTATTTCCCGCCAAAGAATTCCGTTCTGGCCCACGGCCGCAAACATGCTGCGGTTGTCGCCCTGCCCGATTGCAATGACCAGTTTCCCGAAAACTGGATTGCCATTCTGCAGGATGCCGGCCTTGGCGTTTTGCTGATTTCCCCGTATCAGGCCCATCCGTCGCAGGCCTATTGCACAGAAGGTTCACTCGACAAACCCAAACACGGCCTCACCTATTGGTCGTTTGATGCCCTAAGCGCGCTTTCCTACCTTGCACAGCAACCAGACATCGACCCGAAACGAATTGCAGTGTTTGGCTATGGGTATGGTGCCGCCGCCGCCCAATTCGCCATTTACCGTCATGGACTGGCCAAACGCATCCCCGAACGGTTCCGTGCACTGGTCGGGCTTCGTCCGCAATGCATGTCGGAGATGGACAATTTTGTTCCAAGCTTATTGGTCGGGGTTAGGAATGATCCGTTCAATCCCCCTGCATGGTGTCAATGGCGCATTGACCGTGACCTTGAGCCCAGCCGGAAACCAGTGCAGTTGGAACTGGTGAACAGTGACGAAACAATTGAAAAACAAGCGACTCGGGAATGGCTTCCTGTTGAAAGCAGTCCAACAGTCGTATCCCTTATCACGAACTTCCTGTCTCATAACGAGATTGAAGACAAAAGCGGTCAAAATTGAATTAAACCGCCAAGACCATATTCCTGATCATGTTTTTGTTGCTTTAATTCAAGAATTTGACGCGCCTTAATTATTCCTCAATCCCCTGAGCAGATTATTCGTGCATCGGCTTAATCCTTGCGCTATCAAAGCCGGTACATTCGTATTCAAGATTTTACTATTAACCGGGGCATAGGGCAGGAATGTTTTCCAAGCTTCTTGGGGTTTTATCCTCCGACATGGCGGTGGATTTGGGCACCGCTAACACACTGGTTTACGTCAAAGGGCGAGGCATTGTCCTTAACGAACCATCCGTGGTGGCCATTACCGACGAAAAAGGCAAGAAACAAGTTCTTGCGGTTGGTGAAGAAGCCAAACAAATGCTCGGTCGTACTCCGGGGTATATTCAGGCGATCCGTCCGCTACGTGACGGTGTCATCGCCGAGTTCCATATCGCCGAAGAAATGATCAAACACTTTATCCGCAAAGTGCATGGTCGTCGTAACTTCGCGAGCCCGGAAGTCATCATCTGCGTTCCATCCGGCTCGACCGCCGTTGAACGCCGTGCAATTCAGGAAAGTGCTGAAAGTGCTGGCGCGCGCAAGGTCTGGCTGATTGACGAACCGATGGCTGCTGCGATTGGTGCCGGTCTTCCGGTTACCGAACCGACTGGCTCAATGGTTGTTGATATCGGTGGCGGTACGACCGAAGTCGCCGTTCTGTCGCTTGGTGGCATTGTTTACGCCCGCTCAGTACGTGTTGGTGGCGACAAAATGGATGAGGCAATCATCGCCTATATCCGTCGCACCCATAACTTGCTGGTTGGCGAAAGCACGGCTGAGCGCATTAAAAAGGAAATCGGTTCTGCATGCGCACCCGATGATGGTGATGGTGCAACGGTTGAAATCCGTGGCCGTGACTTGATGAATGGTGTGCCAAAAGAACTGATGATTTCCGAGCGTCAGATCGCTGAAAGCCTGGCCGAACCGGTTTCTGCAATTATCGAGGCCGTCAAGGTCGCGCTGGAGCAGACGCCGCCGGAACTGGCTGCTGATATCGTTGACAAGGGCATCGTGCTTACCGGTGGTGGCGCAATGCTTGGCAATCTTGATTATGTCTTGCGTCATGCAACCGGACTTCCGGTTTCGATTGCGGATGATCCTCTTTCCTGTGTTGCGCTCGGTACCGGTCGCGCACTCGAAGAGAAAAAGATGCTGCGCAACGTTTTGCACACAGCGTACTAAACCAGATCTGATCGAAAAACTTTTCACCGGGTCGTATCCACACTGGACGCGACTCGGTGATTTCGTTAAGGTTGGGTATCCTGATGGGATATTCGATAACCTTTCTCGAAATGCGAGGAATACTCTTGGCACAGCATGGCGGTCCGCAGCAGCGTATCTTTTCGCCGTTACGTACGGCGCTTCACCGCTTCGCTTTCATTCTGTTGATCTTTTCGGCCTTTGGACTAATGCTTTTGGGCAAGGCCGATACAGTCCTGATTGAACGCATTCGGGCCGCATCGGCTGACCTTGTGTCGCCGGTGATGAATATCGTGTCCCGTCCCGCATCCAGTATCAACGAAATTACCGACAAAGCTTACAACCTCGCACATCTGTACGAGGAAAATGAACGCCTGCGCCGTGAAAACCTGCAATTGCTGGCATGGCAGCAAGCCGCGCGTAATTTGTCGCACGAAAACGCCCGCCTGCGTGAACTGGCGCACTACACAACCCCGCCTTCGTTGCATCTTGTGACCTCACGCGTAATTGCGGATATGGGGGGCGCTTATGCCCACAGCCTGATGATTTCGGCTGGATCGCGCGACGGGGTGATTAAGGGGCAGGCGGTTATCGCCGACGAAGGCCTTGTCGGGCGCATTGCCGAAGCCGGATATCAGGCTTCGCGTGTGCTTTTGATTACCGACATCAATTCGCGCGTTCCGGTCGTTGTTGAGAATTCGCGCGATCGCGCATTTGTATCAGGCGACAACACCACCCGCCCGCTTCTGACATTCCTGACGGCGGATGCAACGGTCGCACCGGGTGACCGCATTCTGACGTCCGGCCATGGTGGTGCATTCCCGCCGGGTATTCCGGTTGGCGTTGTATCGTCGGTTTCGGAAAATGCGGTGCGTATTGCCCCGCTGTTCCGCCGCCATCAGCTTGAATACCTGCGCGTTGCCAATTACGGTCTGCATGGCATCTTAAGTGAGCAACGCATTCGCCAAAGTCAGGCGCCATCGAACACCGATGCCACCAACCTTGCACCTGACATCCCCGCCGGTGTTGGTGTGGTGCCGAAGGAATCCGAGATTGATGCCCACAAGCCGATGTTCAAACCACCGGCCCCAGAAGGGGATCGTCCGTGAAACCCGGCGTCTGGCATAGACTGGACGTTATTGCACGCGGTCTTCTCCCGGCGTTTAGTGTTTTCGTCCTGCTTCTGATCAATCTGCTGCCTGTCAGCCTGCCCCTGCTCTCGACGGCATCACCTTCTTTGGCGTTGATGGCGGTATTTTACTGGTCTGTGAACCGCCCTGATCTTCTTACCGCCTTAACAGCCTTTTTCCTTGGTCTTTTACAGGACCTTCTGATGGGATTACCTTTGGGGGTCAGCTCACTCGTGCTGCTGCTTGTCCAGACCGGCTCGGCCAGTCAGGGGCGATTTTTCCACAATAAGTCGTTCAGCGTGATGTGGTGGGGCTTTGCACTGGTGGCGATTCCAGCCTTACTGGTGCAGTGGTTGCTAAGCTCAGCCCTGATCGGGGCCCTTTTGCCGATCAAGGCGACTTTGATCAGTTATGTGCTCACGTCGTTACTTTTCCCACTTGTGGCATGGGGGTTGGCCCGTGCCCAGAACAGCTTGCTGCGCTATATATAAGCAACAGCATCATGCACAGAAAAATCTGGCAAAGTTGATGTTTTGGCAACGGTGATCCGTTATGATGTAACAAGATGGTTTCCAAGCAGCGACAAGCCAGATAGAACGGCTCAAACGACCGGGTTTTGCCCTACATTATCGAGCATAGACAGGTAATCTTCGCCCATGTGGCACCGCGATTCAGACAGATTCAGATTATTCACCCGACGCGCCCTGATGCTGGGTGCGGGCAAGGGATTATTGCTGACCGGTCTGGCTGCACGCATGTACTACCTTCAGGTGCTTGAAAGTGACCGATACCGGACACTGGCCGATGAAAACCGTATTTCTCATCGCTTGCTGCCACCACCGCGCGGCCTGATTACCGACCGGTTCGGCGCCCAGCTGGCCGTGAACCGTCAGAATTATCACATCATGATTGTGCGCGAACAAACACCTGACGTGCGCCGCACACTTGAAATCCTTAATCAGATTATTGATCTTGGCCCGGGTATCATCGAACGGGTTGAACGCGACGTTGCAAAGCGGCGGTCCTTTGTTCCGGTAACCGTTCGAGACAATCTGACATGGGATGAAGTCGCACGGGTTGGTGTTAACGCACCCGACCTGCCCGGCCTTATCATCGATGCCGGTCGATCACGTGATTATCCGGAAGGACCGCACCTTGCCCACACACTGGGGTATGTTGCCGCTGTTTCCGAAAAGGAACTGAACGGCGATCCGCTTTTGGAATTGCCGGGCTTTACCATCGGTAAAAGCGGCATTGAAAAGGTTTATGATCTGGCACTGCGGGGGAAAGCAGGAACAAGTCAGGTCGAAGTCAATGCCCTGGGCCGCGTGATCCGCGAACTTGAACGCGAAGAAGGCGAAAGCGGTAACACCGTCGTCATGACGCTTGATCTTGAATTGCAACGTTATGCCAATCAACGGCTTTCAAGACAGGAAAGCGCATCTGCAGTCGTTATGGACATCCATAATGGCGAGGTGCTCGCCATGGCGTCCCACCCGGCCTATGACCCCAACGCTTTTACCACTGGCATTTCGCACAGACTTTGGAATTCTCTGGTCAACAATCCCTATTCACCGCTGTCAAACAAGGCTGTGAACGGCACCTATGCTCCCGGTTCGACATTTAAGATGTGCGTTGCCTTGGCGGGACTTGAATCTGGCATCATTTCAGCGGACCAGAGGTTCTTCTGTAACGGGCATCTCGATTTGGGCAATGCCCGTTTCCACTGCTGGAAGCGCGGCGGGCATGGTTGGGTCAACATGCATAACTCGCTCAAGCATTCCTGCGATGTCTATTACTATGAAATTTCCCAGAAAATTGGCATTGATCGGATTGCAGCGATGGCCAATAAGCTTGGCCTGGGTACAGAAACCGGCATTGACCTTCCCAATGAACGCAGTGGCCTGATCCCGACCAAAGACTGGAAAGAGATCCAGCTCGGCAAACGCTGGCAAGGCGGCGAAACTCTGATTGCATCCATTGGTCAGGGGTATGTTTTAACCACCCCGCTTCAGCTTTGCACCATGACGGCGCGTATTGCATCGGGTAAAGCCGTTAAACCCCATCTGACGCGTGATCATGTGGCACCGGATGGCATTTCAAGCCGCCAGAACGAAGAATTCCCCGACCTCCAGATCAGCCGTGCCAGTCTTGCCCGCGTACGCGACGGCATGAACGGGGTCAGCAACGAACTACACGGAACAGGATATCGGGCGCGCATTGACATCAAAGGCATGGAACTGGCGGGTAAAAGCGGCACCAGCCAGGTCCGCCGGATCACCATGCGCGAACGCCAGACCACCGGTGTTCTGGACAATGATGACTTACCATGGAAATATCGCGATCACGCTCTGTTTGTTGCCTTTGCTCCGATTGAAAATCCACGCTATGCATGTGCAGTTGTGGTCGATCATGGCGGCGGTGGGTCGTCAGTCGCAGCCCCGATTGTCCGTGACCTTTTGATCAAGGCGCAGGAACTACAATCTGCCAGACCGGGGATATCAGCAGCCGTTCTGCCAGCCAGCGCTCAGCTTCGTCCAAAGCCGCCACAGTCCGAAGAAGGCGAGGGTTAGTCACATGCCGTTTAGCAAATATCGCATTGGTGAAGACCCAGACTACGTTCCAATCGGACGCCGTCTCTTACTCCTGAACTGGACACTGGTTGCCTTGATCACGGTACTTTCGGGGATCGGGTTTGCCATGCTGTATTCGGCGGCAAACGGATCGCTTGAGCCATGGGCAGAACGTCAGATGATGCGCTTTGGCATTGGTGCGACCTTGATGATCATCATCGCGATAACCGATATCCGCATCTGGCTCAAGCTGGCCTATCTGTCCTATTTTGTCGCCCTTGTGCTCCTTGTCGGGGTCGAAATCAAAGGCGATATCGGCATGGGTGCACAGCGCTGGATCAACCTTGGCTTTTTCCAGCTGCAGCCATCCGAATTGATGAAAATCTCGTTGGTTCTGGCCTTGGCACGGTATTTCCATGGCCTCACAGTTGAGGAAACCGGGCGCATTACATTGCTGCTTCCCCCTCTTTTGATGGTTCTGGCCCCGGCGGCCCTTGTCCTGCGCCAGCCTGACCTTGGAACAGCGTTGCTGCTGGTTGCTGGCGGCGGCGTGATCTTCTGGCTTGCGGGGGTTCGGATGTGGAAATTTGGCCTCATTCTGGGCAGCGCGCTTGCCGCCATTCCGATCGGCTGGCAATTCCTGCGTGACTATCAGAAGAACCGTGTCCTGACGTTTATGAACCCGGAAAATGATCCCTTGGGTGCAGGGTATCACATTACCCAATCAAAGATTGCTTTGGGGTCAGGCGGCCTGTTTGGCAAGGGGTTCATGCTTGGGTCACAAAGCCACCTTAACTTCCTGCCTGAAAAGCAGACCGACTTTATCTTTACCATGCTTGGCGAAGAATTCGGTCTTGTTGGTGGCCTTGCCTTACTAATGCTTTATGCTCTGGTCATTACCTATGGCTATGTGATTGCGCTTCGTTGTCGCAATCAATTTGGCCGTATGGTTGCCATTGGGGTGACATCGACATTCTTTTTGTATGTCTTCATCAACATCGCGATGGTCATGGGGCTGATCCCGGTTGTTGGCGTGCCTTTACCGTTGGTGTCTTATGGTGGCACCGTAATGATGACCATTCTGGTCAGCTTTGGCCTTTTGATGAGTGTGTCCATCCACCGCGATATTCGCATCTCGCGACAGGGTAATGACGACGGACGTCAGTAACCCGAAGGCATCAGGTACCCGTGACCACGCCGAGCATTTCAGAAATTATGATTTCAACGGTGCTTAGGTATAAGACAGGTCATGCGTTGATCTGTTCGAAAAGCATCTCGAAATCGGTCAGGACACAGCGATTGCGACCGGTTTCCTTGGCATTATACAGCGCACGGTCCGCCAGCGAATAAATCAGAGCTGAGATATCGCTGTTCTCGCGGGATTTAAGCGCGTCAAGATTGCGAACAACCTTGACATCAAGTGCTGCCGCACTGGAACTGGATGGAAGCCCCGCTACACCAAAACTCGCGGTATATGAAAGTTTGTTCCCACCATAACTGACGTATGATTTCTCAAACTCCGCGCGCAAGCGTTCGGCAAGTTTCATAGCACCGTCCATTTCTTCACCCGGCAAAAGCACGGCAAATTCCTCGCCGCCCATGCGGGCAGGCAAATCAATATCGCGCAATGTCGCCTTCATTGATGTTGCCAAGGCAACAAGTACAGCATCGCCAGCCTGATGGCCGTGGGTGTCATTGAAATTCTTGAACCGGTCAATATCAAGAAGGATAACCGACATCGGTGTATCACGACGGCGCCAGACAGAGATGGCTTCTTCAAGACGCACAAGATAGGCCCGCCGGTTTGGAAGCCCCGTCAGCGGATCAGTCGATGCCAGAACTTCAAGTTTTTGCATCGCATCTTTTAGTTCCTCTGTGCGTTGCTGTACCCTGGCTTCAAGATTGACGTTGGCGTCCTGCAATTCGTCGCGTGCACGGCGCAACTGGCCAACTTGCCCACGGATCATGCCAAACAAGCCAACCGTAACCGACCCCAACAATTGAATTTCATCGTCGTGGCGATGATGCGGGGGCATTTCCATCGGACGGTCGTAATCGGTTGGGTCCGCCTTGATGATATAATCACCAAGATGCACAAGCGGCCGGGAAAACACGTAATAGCTCATCGCAGCAAAGGCCATGGCCATCATGACAGCAAGGATCATATTGCTTAGGAATGACCAGGCGACACGCGACATAAAGCTTGAAACATAGACCTGCGGGTTCAGCTCAATGATCATTTCGCCGCTGACTGTTGCAGATTGCGCATCTGGATCGCGCACGGGAATGACAACAGTCTGAAGCCCACCAAACAGATGTTCCGCCCACCGCGATGCCGGTATCTGTCCCAATGGGCGCTTTTTCTCAAAGAAAATACCGTGCTGTGCGTCCGTAAGCGTAATCCGCGCAATCGATCTTTGGTTGAGCATTCCGCGCGCCATCACATCGGCAAGTTCGCGATCACTCTTATTAAGAACTTCCGTTGCAACAGGCACGTTGCTGGCGATTGTGCGCTGATTGGCCTGCGTATATACGCCGTACAGCCACCCATAGTCGTTGTAGGCCTGAAACGCCGTGATCAGAAGGCCAAGGATCGCGGCAAGAAATAAGGAATACTTCAACTGACGCGCCGCAATGGTACTGCCCAGCTTCAATCCGGCCAGCGCATCATCATGCTTGTCATCGGGTTGAAGCACCACTCCAGTATCCTTTTCTTTCCTGCCATATATCTTGGGATAGGTTATTTAGTCTTTAGAAAGAGCGTGAGCCAAACCTTCTACACCAAAGTAATAGTCACGTCCCGAGGTCTGATGTTCAAGGCTGAACTGGGAAAAATCGATATTTTTCCAATCTCGCGTACCAAAGATGCGTTCGAAATGCGCAAGGTTTCCTTGATTAATCGCCTCCATCCTAAACGATATCTCTGGATGATCGTGGAGCATTTCAACGCCTGCGATATAATCATTTAGCAAAACCATCACCCACGCGCCGGCAAGAAAGTGCCCGCCATGGGTCATGGTCATTTTCCCATTGGCAACATTTTGCATGCCTTTTTCCGACCAATTCAGGCCACCAACAAACACATCTTTGCCCGCGGTCATACCAGCCTGTTCAATCGCGGCAATCGCGCCAAGTGCAATATCGTCATTTGCCGCCCAGACAGCGTCCAGACATTGGCCACCAGTAATCCAGGCCGCAGTTTGACGATACGCCTCATCAAAAGACCAATTGGCAACCAAACGACGTTTTTCATTCAAAACAGGAAATTGTTTGAGGGCAAGATCAAGGCCTTCAAGCCGTTGAAGGGACGCAGGCGTGTGCCGATCCCCGGCAATCGACAGCAGGCAAATTGTTCGTGGCAGGCCACCGGTATGCGATAAGCGCACCCCATCGATCAAAGACTGTGCAATCTCAAACCCGGCCCGCTCATTGTCTGGGGTCAGGGTGAAAATCAGTCCCGACATATCCCCGGTTACCTGAGCGATGTTTTGTTTCTGCGGCTTGGTCAGACCATTGAGCAGCATGATAACCGGAATGCTGCGTTTCTCGGCTTCCAGAACAATGCGTGAGCCTTGCTGATGTTCGTTGACGGCAATGATGTAATCGGCGGGTGGGTTCATATCGAAAGCGCTCTGAGCACTATCGATCATCTTTTTTTGGTCACGGTTACTGTCAAAGACGAACAGATCAAATCCAAACTGATCTGCGGCAACCTGCATTGTATCGCGGACATCTTTCCAGAAGCCACGATCACCATATCCCGGATTGATAAAGGCAACACGCACCCGATCAGACGTTTGAACAGTATCATTGGCCTGCGCAAAAGCTGGCATACCCCATGACAACACAACCCCAAACATCAGGCACAGCAGAGAAAACCGCACGTCTCACCCCCAGAACAAACAGATCAACAGCACGCACAAGCCCACGCCATCCGATTGGGCATCCAATAGACAATTCCCGCCAGCAGGTCAAACCCGCCAGCGTGTTAACTGTCGATTGTAACGCGTGATACTGTGCATTTCACAGTTTGAGCTCGGGAAATCATTCCATGGCATCGGAATACAGCAGTTCAAACTGCTGATTTATTGCATTTCCAGCAGAACTTCTTGCTGTACAGCCCGAAAAAGCGCGGCATGATCAAGATTAACATAGTCAACCTGCCATCGCACCAGTTCAGCAAACAGCTCGGTATTGGGCGTATCGATGAAAATCATTGTTTCAAGGCCACGTTTTTTAGCCTCTAGAACATCGTCGTGCGTGATGTTGCTTTCAAGAAACTCGAATATATGGCCCTGTTCATGATGGATGGCTTTTTCAAGTGATCCTGCGACATGCAATTGGATGTTGCGGCGGATTTCCGGCGCAATGGTTCGGTATTCTTGGCGAATTTCGGCTGAAAATGATCCAAGGAAGGCATCATCTGGCGACCCGAAGTTCCGCAGCATTTTGATCACCGCGGGAACATCGGCTTGTTTGATCTCGCAATAGATTTTGCAAAGCCCTTTGATGCGGCCGAGAAATTCGTCCAGACGCGGCACCTTCTCGCCCGCGAAATCCGGCGAAAACCAACTACCTGCATCAAGGTCATCAATCTGCTCACTGGTCATTTCGGCAATAAGGCCCGTGCCATTGGTGGTCCGGTCGACGGTGTCATCGTGTATGACATACAAAACGCCATCGGCAGATTGCCGCACATCAAATTCGATATAATCGGCCCCGGCCATCACCGCCTTTTGTGCGCTGGCAAGCGTATTTTCCGGCGCGCTTAAACTGTCACCTCGATGCGATACGACCAATACCGGTTTCACAGCTGTCACCTTTCAAAGACCAAGACTGCTGAAAGGTAAGTCACGCCATACAACCCCGACAAGGTCGACCGAACAATTTCATCAAAGCGTTATAAAAGCCCCGACTGAAACCAGATGCTCACAGGCTTTAGGACAGACTGTTTTGTACGCTGCTTAATGCGCGTGCGAGTTCTTCATTGCTCATGTCCGCACGGTTTTCGATGCCACGCTTCTGCGCCAAATGATACAAATCGTCGCGTCGCCAATTCTCATAGGCGGGGGCATTCCTGCGTCGATAGGCTGGCGTATGCACGTCACTCTCGCCTGAGAATTTTTTCAAGCTCGCCACTTTAACCTCCTTCATGGGATGGTCCTGAGCGTAGGCGGCACGAGCTTTTTCCCACGATAGAAAACGTGCCGTACTAGTTCATGTAGGCAACCGTGCAGGAATGTCTATTGCCCGCATCTTAGTTTTTGGTGCCAAGTAGCTTAAGCATCAGATGAAAAACAACAAAAAAAGTTACTTCCCATCAACAGAAACGATTTGTCATTATTTTATCGTTGAAACGTTTATTTTTCTATTTGAGGTGCGAATTCTCTGTTAGCTTTTGGCAAAGACATCATCAGGGGCTCCGTCTATGGCATTGCATTTTGAACGTCACGAACTCGCAACCCGTCGTGCGCGTACCATTGAAAAACTTGAAAAATCGGGGCTCGATGGGATCCTGATGTTTCGTCAGGAAAGCATGTTCTATCTGACCGGATATGACACCTTCGGCTATGTTTTCTTTCAATGTCTGTATCTGGGTGCGGATGGAAAAGTTGCCCTGATCACCCGTGCACCAGACCTTCGTCAGGCACAACACACATCCGACATCGAAGACATTCGTATCTGGGTCGATGGGCCGGACATAAACCCGGCGGTGCAACTGCGCGACATGCTTGCCGAGTTTGGCTGTTCTGGCAAAAAGCTTGGCGTTGAGTATGAGGCGTACGGCCTAACCGCAGCCAATGGTAAGAAACTAGAATCCGCACTTGATGGTTTCTGCCAGCTTGAAGATGCATCGCGGCTTGTTTCGGAATTGCGCGTTGTCAAAAGCCCGGCGGAACTTGACTATATTCGCACCGCCGCCAGTCTTGCCGATGACGCATGGGATGCGGCCCTTTCAACCGTTCACGCCGGTGCATTCGAAGGTGACATTCTTGCTGCCATGCAAGGTGCGGTATTTGCCGGTGGCGGAGATTATCCGGGCAATGAATTTATCATTGGTGCGGGTCGCGACGCACTTTTGTGCCGCTATTTCACCGGCCGCAAACATATTGCCAACACCGATCAGATCACACTCGAATGGGCTGGGGCCTATCGCCATTATCACGCGGCAATGATGCGCACCATTCCGGTCGGCGATGCCCTGCCTCGTCATATCGAAATGCATAAGGTCGCAACCGATGCCTTGGCCGCCTGCCGCGAGGCATTGCGCCCGGGCGAGCCCATCGGCAAGGTTTTTGATGCCTATGCCCGTGTTTGCGATACTGGCGGCATGAGGGATCATCGCCTGAATGCCTGCGGTTATTCAATGGGGACGACATTTGCCCCGAACTGGATGGATTGGCCGATGTTTTATCACGGCAACCCGGTCATTGCCGAACCGGGCATGGTTTTCTTCCTGCACATGATCCTGATGGACAGCGACAGCGGGATTGCGATGTGCCCCGGTCATTCGGTCATCGTGACGGAAACCGGCAATGAAAGCATCTCACGCCACGGCCATGACCTGATCACCCGCTAGGTCAGACACTAAAAAGGAGGGTGGCAATGATCCACCCTCCTAAGTCCTGCAACAGCATTCATATCCGTATTTCTGGTACAGCGCGTCAAACGCCGTCTTGATCACACACGCAATGCTGCATGCATTTCAGCAATCGTGTCTTCGGCCAGTTTATCAAGCTCGGCAATACGGGCATGAATTGCATCATCAAATGCACCGTCATATTTTTCAAGTTCACGTGCATCGTCTGCCAGTTTCTGTGCGGCAAGGTTACCCGCCATGCCCTTAATGGTGTGTGCGGCCCGGCGCAGAGCTTCGCGATCGCCGCTATTGATCGCCTCAACGATCTTGACGCGTTCTTCCTGATAGGATGCAGGCAACAGATTAATCAGCATCGAAAATTGATTTTTTCCAAGCGCTGAACACATTTCATCGAACCGGCTGTTATCAATCAAATTCATTATTGTCTCTTTGTCTGCACTGCGTTGGTCATCATCAACATTATCAGCAGTTTTGCCATCCGAGTTCGGTATATGGTCCTTTAGCGATGACATGTCACCCAAAGCTGCATCATCGGATGCATCCGGTGTCTTGGTATCAGTTGCGCGTGCAGTCGGCGCCTTGGGCTGCAATGCGAGTTCCAAGGGAACCACATCAACCTGATCGCTTTCCAAACGAGGTGAAATACGTGGACGGTTACGCAGGAATCTCAAAAGTGTGCTGTAAAGCTTACGTTCTTCCACCGGTTTAGTCAGGACATCATCCATCCCCGCAGCCAGAAAATCACGATGCCGGTCGTTAAAGGCATCTGCCGTCACACAAATAATCGGAATGCGCAAACCACCTGAGAACCGTTCAAGTTCACGGATATGGCGGGTCGCACCCTCGCCATCAAGAACCGGCATATGTGCATCCATCAGGATGATGTCATAGTCATTATTACGAAATGCCTGAACAGCTTCGCGACCGTTGGGTACGACTTCAACGATCAAATCATGCCGCTTGATCATTGCCGCAATTACCTTGGCATTGATTTCGTTGTCTTCGACGACAAGAACCCGCGCACCGGCCAAGACAGTACCGCCGTCATCGACAACTTTTTCGTAATGTGGATGGTGTTCAGTGCTTTCGATTTCAGTCTTGAATGGAAGCCAAAGGTCAAACCGCGTTCCTTGCCGTTCAACACTGCTAACCGTCATTTTACCGCCCATAAGCTCGGTCAGGCTAAAGGCAATCGACAGCCCAAGTCCGGTTCCACCATATTGACGCATTGTCGAATTATCGGCCTGAGTGAAAGGTGCAAAAATCTGGGTCAGCCGTTCCTGGGCTATTCCAATACCGGTGTCGATCACCGCGAAATGATACAATATCTCGCCGTCTCGAAGGCTGCGCACACCTTCTTCAGTCTTTTGATTCGGATCTATTTTATTGATTTCAAGGCGAACCGAACCTTTGCGGGTAAATTTCACCGCATTGGACAACAGGTTCCATAAAATCTGACGCAGGCGGACTTCATCGCCCCAAAAGACAAGGTTCTGAAGGACCTCATCTTTGCAAATCACCGACAGACTCTTTTCCGTCGCGATGGTTCCGACAAAGTTTTTCAAATCGAACGTCACGTCAGACGGGTAAAATGACCGGTTCTCGAGTTCGACACGACCAGACTCGATCTTGCTCATATCGAGAATATCATTGAGCAAAGCCATCAACGCCCTGCCCGATGACAAAATACCATCAACCCGTTCGCGCTGATCGTTATCAAGACGTGTGTCATGGAGCAATTGCGCAAGCCCGAGAACACCATTGAGCGGTGTGCGAATTTCGTGGCTCATGGTTGCCAGAAATTCACTTTTGGCCGAACTGGCAAGATATGACTGGCGATAATGGTTGCGCAAGGACAGCAGAACAAAACCCAAGGCAAAGCTATAGCTTATGATCCGTGACGGGATAATGAACCGGGCAATCAGCTCCACGCTATCAGCTTCAAAGACAAACAAGGCCAAATGATTGAATGTGCCGATTAACATGCTCGTACAGAGCATCGCCTCAGCCAGCGAAAAGCGCACAGAACAACGCACCATATAACCGGCAGCACCGATCGCCATCAACATCGCCGTCGGCGCCAGTATCAGGGTCCCGACATCATACAGCACATGCTGCATACCGAAGTTGATGTCAGGATGCAGCGAAATGGGAACCATCATGGCCAAGCCGCCGACAACCAGAATAACAATCGTTGCAACGACGACGCGATCCTGAACAAAAATCTGATCGCTTTTATTCGCGGCATGCCAGCTCATCACCATCATAAATGCCGCGGCAAACCGCATGACCAAAACCAAAAGTCCAACGAATGTTCCAATGGCCTGTTCACGGCCAAGAACAAATTGGTCCCCTAGCAAATGCGGTATGCCCAGAATGTCGCCGATCAGTAAGAACAGCATAATTAAAACGACGAAAACATACTGTTTGCGTTTGGTCAGTTCGTAAACCATCCAGCTGATTGCAAGCGTCAGCAAGGCAATGGTTTCCACCATGGCAAGCATCGAAAAAGTGAACGTGCCAACGGTCGCGTCAGACAGCGATGAGTAAAAAAGAAAAATCGGCGTGATGGCCAAAAAGACTGCCAGAGTGATACCGGCACAGGTCAGTATCCGAAGCATTTAGGCACCCTTTTTCCCCATTGCGTCACTGGGGCTCAAACACCCCGGACAATCGCGCATTGCTCAAGAACGGCCTTTGCCCATTTAACGGTTTCCGGGGCGATCGATTGCATGTGTTTGTATTTTTCAAACTGTGACGCAATCAATTCCAGACGTTGCAGAAATTCCGGAGGCCGATCCAGTTCCAAAAGCTGTTCTGCAAGTGGGTCAAAGGCGGCATTCTGAAATTCCAGCGAAAGACTTATTCTGGGTTCTGTCGCATGTTTGGATGCGCGCCCGCCCCAGTGATACAAATCCTGTCGCCACCCCATCACCGCACCGGGACTGGCTGGCAATGCCCGAACATCCTGCAAATTCACATCTTTTGGTTTAGTAACATTACGAGCATAACACCTCTCAAAAGAACGCGGCAATACATACATGCAACCATTCTGTGGTGTTGCAACGCTAAGTGGCACCCAAAGTGATAAACTGATTACCATGTCATCGCCAAGCGCGCTTTCGCCCTGATAATCGCGATGTGGTGGCCACCCACGCCCATCCTCACGCGGGTCAACGTGCCACGCCCAGAAATGCGGTAAAAGTGCCAACCGGTCGCCAAGGAAATGACTAAGCAATGGACGCAGACGCATAAAGATCTGCCACGCCTCGTCATAAAGATAAATCATGGCGGGCGGCAAATCATGGCGCACAAGAGTTTCGATCCCCTCGCGCAATGTCGCCAACGCATCGGTTGGCAGGATGTCCTCAATCAGGAAATATCCTTCGTCCCAAAATCGCTCAGACAATTGCGATGCATCGAAACCATCACTCAATGCCCCAGCCGTCGCGATATCGACACATCCGTTTTGCGGATCGGTGATCGAAAGCTGAGGATTGATCTTTTGCCATTCATCTGGCTGTGTGGCGTTTTTCGGTGTGATCATCGGTCAATGTCCGGTATTGAGAGTGGCCGGACGATACGCAGTCAACACAACCAAGGCAAGTGCGTCTTGCCTGCCTTCTGGTTATGGTGACCCAAGATCGATCCGAGGTTGATCGGAAAATGACATCATCACGAAACTGGGGTCATCGCTGCCGATGACAGAGTAGATGACAGACAAGACAATGCATAAAACCCAAACGACCCCGATAGATACAACACCCATCAATCACGGTGGGTCGATTGATCTTGCCGCGCAAAAATACGGCATCGCGGTCGAAAACTGGCTTGATCTGTCAACCGGCATCAATCCGGTTGGATATCCTGTTCCCCAAATTGCACCCCATCATTGGCAGCGCCTGCCACTTGGCAGCGAATTGGCGGCGCTCAAAAACGCTGCTAGCCAATACTATCAACTACCGTCGCCCGATCACCTTGTCTGCACAGCAGGCACCCAGTCGCTTATTCAGACCATTCCGTTTTGGCTGCGCGATCACAGCCACATCAGCGCCGTGCATATTCTTGGCCCAACCTATGCCGAGCATCGTCGGTGCTGGCAACGTGCAGGTCATGCCTGTACACACCATAACATCCCTGCGATGGAGCGATTGGAATTGGCCCGATCTCTGTTTGAAACAGGGACTTCTGGCACGGTTGTCATTTTGGTTAATCCGAACAACCCCGACGGCGCCCTGATCCCTGCATCCGATATCGCCGATCTGTCCAGTTTGGCCGATCAATCGAACAATTGGCTGATTGTTGATGAGGCCTTTATCGATTGCGAACCGGACCAATCGGTTTGTCCGAACATTGATGAAATGCCCAAGACACTTGTGCTGCGATCTTTTGGCAAGTTCTTTGGCCTAGCCGGGATCAGAATTGGCTGTGTGGTCCTTTCACCCGCACTGGCGCGTGACCTTGAAGAACGGATTGGACCGTGGGCCATTCCCGGCCCCTCAATGGAAGTCGCGACCCTTGCCTTTGCCGATCACGATTGGCAGCAGGCAACACGTGATCATCTTAGAAAAGATCGCGACCGACTTGAAGCCCTTGTCACAGATCACAGCCCGTTGAAATGCGTTGGGGCAACGCCGCTGTTTTTGCTGTTTGATGGACAACAGGTACACAACATTGCCGACCATTTGGCCCGCAAGGGCATTTTGGTTCGGCTGTTTGACCATGATGAAACGAAAATACGGTTTGGCCTTCCCGGCACGAAGGACGACTGGAACCGACTGGAAGCAGCGTTTCGGGCCTTGACGATGTAGATCGAGCGGCTTTAGGGCCCCTAGTGAATGCTACCGTCTTCCCACGCCTGCTTTTTGCGATATATCGTTGATGGGCTAACGCCAAGTGCGTCTGCGGCACGCGGGATTGATCCGCCACACCGCTCAATCGCTTCTTCTATGGCCTGTTTTTCAACAAGCCAAAGGGGGCGAATTTCTGAGTATCCCAATCCACCTGAGTTTTGCGGTATTGACGGAATTGCCATCGGATCGTTTGCATTGGCCCCCACCGACATCCCGACAAGATTATCCGCATTTTGCGACTGGCGATTTTCGACAACTTTGCGCATTTGACGTGCACCAGCCAGAAACGCCAGTGCTTCGGGGTCACCTTCCCACAAACGTCCGGGGCTTCCGGCATCATTGGAGACGCCCGGATGGGGCGGCGGTGCTTCGATTGTTGCCGAGGTAAACTGATCGCCATCGGTGCTGCTGTTGACCGGACGCGGTACCATCGCAAGGGTTACTTCCGTGCCGTTATTCAGAACCACAATGTTACGGATGATGTTTTGCAACTGACGAATGTTGCCCGGCCACGAATAGCTGGCAAACAATGCCGATACTTCCGGCGTGAACCGCTCGAAATCACGGCCTTCTTCGCGGTTGTAGCGCTGCAGATAGAAATTCGCGATTTGCAGAATGTCTTTGTCACGATCACGCAACGGCGGCATATGCAACGGAATGACATGCAGGCGGTAATATAAATCCTCACGGAACCGACCGGTGCGCACTTCTTCAAGCGGATCCCGGTTCGTCGCACAGACAAACCGGACATCAACTGTTTCAAGCGAACTACCACCCACTTTCTGGAACGTCCCGGTTTGAATAAACCGAAGTAACTTTGTCTGAAGGTCGAGATCCATCTCGCAGATTTCGTCGAGAAACAGCGTACCATCCGCCGCCCGGTGTGCCGCCCCTTCACGGTCAGAAACAGCGCCGGTAAAGGCGCCTTTGACGTGACCAAAAATCTCGCTTTCCATCAAATCTTTGGGGATTGCACCGCAGTTTAACGGGATGAATGGATCGCTTGAACGTTCGGACCGACTGTGGATGGCCTCGGCGGCAAGTTCCTTACCGGTTCCTGATTCCCCGGTGATAAAGACGGTTGCGCGACTTGGGGCTGCATTTTCAATAATGCGATAGATATCGCGCATATTTTCCGATCCGCCGATGATATCAAAATACATCTGGTCGGTATCGTGATCCCCGAATTCTTCAACATTCTTAAGCGGGAGGACCGATGGCCCCGCCAGCGCCTTTTTGACCGTTTCACGCAATTTGTCCGCGGCAAAGGGTTTAAGCAGAAAATCCCAAGCCCCTTCGCGCATGGCCTCAACCGCAATATTGACCGATCCATGGGCGGTGATCACCACGATTTTACATTCGGGACAAATATGCGAAGCACTTCGCAAAACTTCGCGCCCATCCATATCGGGCAGCACCAGATCAAGAACCAGAACGTCTGGCGGATCCTGGCGCAGGCGTTCAATGGCGTCGGCACCATTGAGCACATGCTCGACCAGATGACCATCCGCACGCAGGTAGTCCTGATACACCCGCGCAAGCGACAGGGTATCTTCCACAATTACTATGCGTGCCTGCTCTGGCATTTTTTGGTTCGCGTCCCGATATAGCCACTATGGTCAAGCATACCGATTGTGACATCACTGCCACAACTGCAAACATTGTTGCAGTGTCGGTTCAAACCATACAAAATCAGAGTAAGATTAAGAAAAGCATAGTTTTAACGAGATTATCGGCGTTCAGGAGTATCACGGGTTGAACTACAACACCGAACAAACCGACAAGACAACGACCGTCGAACTGACGGGTAGATTCACATTTGGGGATCATTCCAATTTTCGCAAACTGATCGAAGAAATGCGTGCCCATCAGTCCGAGACGCACGTGCTTGATGTCACGGGCATTGAGTTCATCGATTCTGCCGGTCTGGGCATGCTATTGCTGGCGCGTGACGAAGGCGAAAAGGCGCGTGCGACCGTCATTCTTCGCGGGGCACAGGGACAGGTCAAACGGATGCTTGAAGTGGCCCGCTTTGACACGCTTTTCAAACTGGAAGACTAATTCATGGAGTCGGATATCGACGACCACTCCCCCCTCACTGTCGCCGTTCCGCAGTCGCTTTCATCTGATGATGTTGAAAGCCTGCTGACGGGGGCAAATATTTGGGACAGGTCCGATCCGATACCCTTTGAACATGTTATCGGCAACAGCCCAGAAGACCTTTCAAACTCTGCACGTTTTTCCTGCTGCCTGCTGCCAAGTGATCCCGGTCGCGAATGGCTTGGAAGCCTGATCCGGTTAAATTGCGACAACTTTATTGAATGCTTTGACGGAATGGATCTTGGCGATCTGTGCCCGATCATTGGAAGCGATCCTAAATCCAAACATCATCTGCTTGTTTGTCTTTCAACGCGCAGTGCCTATCACCTGCCGGTTGCGCGAAAATTCGTTACCGCGTTGCGCCACCGCGGCCTGATAAAAGAGGCAACTGCACCGGCTGTTGAAATGGCTGTTCAGGAAGCATTTGCCAATTCCCTGATTCACGGGAATCTTGCGCTTACAACCAGTGGCCGCCTGTCGATGGACCGCTTCAACGAGCTTGGCGATGAAACCAAAAAGCGACTTGCATCGACGACATATGGTGACCGCGCCATCGTATTGACGGCGAAAAAACGCAAGAACGGCCACATCGTAATATCGATCAACGATCAGGGTGCTGGCTTCACCCCGCGCAAGGAAACGGACGAGACCACAATGCCGGGTCAGGAATCCACTTTTGGCCGTGGCCTTCCGCTGATTAAAAGCCTGTGCCATTCGGTGACATTTGCACGCGGTGGCCGAACCATCAAACTGACCTTTGATCAGATCGAATCTGACGTCCTTTCGGCCGATCCAGAATTTATCCGCGAATTTGACGCACAGGGTAGTATCGATGCCGCGCTACGCACCCCACAAAACGCCACCATCCTGATTGCCGACGACACGATGCTATCACGTGAAATCATCGCGTCTTACCTGCGGTCGGACGGCTTTACGAACCTGGTGTTTGCCAAGGACGGTGAAGATGCCCTGGCCCAGGCCAAAGCCCATAACCCGGATCTTATAATTCTCGACATCATCATGCCGAAACTTGATGGTTATGAGGTTTGCAAAGCCCTGCGCGCCGATCCCCAATTTGCCGAAACGCCAATCATTGCCCAGACTGCACTCGAAGAAAATGAAGGTCGCACAAGGATTTTCGATGACGGTGCAACGGATCTTATCCTTAAGCCGCTCAATAAGGCTGAGCTGATCGCGCGGACCAAAATCCATCTGGAAAACCGGCTTCTGGTCAAACAGCTTCGCGCCTATCGTGAACGGACACAATCTGAACTCGACCTTGCGCGTGACATGCAGGAAAACCTTAACCCTGCCCCCGAACAATATCGCGGAACCGGCTTTGACTATGGCATGCGGATCAGTGCGACCTTCCAGATGTCATCAGAGCTTGGCGGGGACATGTGGGGTCTTGTGCCAATTGATGAGCAGCGGCTTGGTGTCTATATCGTTGATTTTGCAGGGCATGGATTGGGGGCAGCGTTAAATACGTTTCGACTGCACTCCCTGATATGGTCAGACCAAATACGCGACCCGGATCCCGGTGCGTATCTCAGCAATCTTAACCGGCATCTCAAGGGGCTTTTACCTATCGGGCAATATGCCACCATGCTGTATGGGATCATTGATCGAAACAAGGCTACATTTTCCTACGCCAGTGCGGCCTGTACATCGCCGGTACTGGGAGACAGTACAACCGGTGCGGCACGCTATCTTGATGGGTCTGGTGTTCCTTTGGGCGTTATTCGTGACGCGCGCTACGAAACCCGCGAAGTGCCGTTTGACCAAAACAGCTTCCTGCTGCTTTACAGTGATGCCTTGATCGAAACAACGTTGGATGATGGTCAGTTCCTAAGTGAAGAAAAACTGCTTTCAATGGTGCATGAAACCGTTATGGAAAGCAGCAGCGATGTTGATTTGGCCGCCCAAATTGCCGACCAGTTCATGGACCGGGCCCCTGTGCAGCTTTCCGATGATTTTACGGTCGTCTCACTACAATCAGCAAATGGCGCAGATGGCTTTACTGCCCGCGACGAGCCCCAATAAAACCCGAAAATATGAAGTTTGGAAAAATCCGCGATAATCCTGATCGCGCAAGGGTCACGAAACGTATCGCGCACGCCCCAAAGACGACTGCACAACATCGCCAAACGGTTCAGCGGCATTGTACCAATAATACGGTGCAGTGGTCGTGGTCGGTGTCGCCGCGGTCTCGGTTTCAACACTGACTTCTGCCACAGCCGCCACACCTTGTTCCTTGACCGACTGAAGGCGTCCCGCGATGACCGTGCGCACCAGATTGGCCAATCCTTTACGCGCACCGACGTGATCTGGCTCATTGCCAAGAACGGCCCCCAACTGGTCAAGCGCACGCATTTTATTGCGACATCCCAAAAGGTCGGCTGCCAGAACGCGTAATTCACGGGAATCCGGACGCAGGCTAATGGCGATTTCAAGATGTTCAAGCGCAGTTTCACGCCGCCCGATTTGCATATAGGTCCGGGTCAGCCCCATATGAGTTGCCGCATCAAGGTCATCCAAAATCAAGGCGCGGCCAAATGCATTTAGCCCCAATTCACAAAGACCAAGATCAAGCAAAACATGTCCCAACACCCGAAGACGGGCAGGTTCATCGGGTAAACTATCAATCAACTGACGCAGGCGCAGACGAATTTCCGGGGCAAGATCAATCTTGCCGGTAATGACCGAACTAAATTCTTGCGAAATATGTGTCTGCGATGACATCAAAAAATGCCCTGTTTGCGCCAAAATCAGTGATCGCTTGGCATAAAAAGGCTTCATGACTGCGATCTCGCAAGACACAGCTTATCGTCATCTGGTTGCGGGAATGTTAACCGAGGCATCAATACTGATCGTGCCGTACCGTTTTCATCCGGTTAAGGTAGGTCAAGCGCCCGCCCGGGCACTTGCAATAGCGCTCCCAATTGGCGTGAGGTCAAAGATGCACGCGTTACTGTTTTTTGAGCATTGCCGGCAAACGTTTCAAAACAGGTTGCTTAGCTGGTTTGGCAAAGAAATAGCCCTGCACCAAACGCCCCCCGAGCTCGATCACGATGTCACGCTGGCTTTGGGTTTCAATACCTTCGATGACGCAATCAATTTCAAGGTTGGTGCACATATCAATGATCGTTTTGACAATCCGCCGGCTGCGTTCGGTACTTGCCAGTGGCGCGATAAAGCTGCGATCGACCTTAAGGCAATCAAATTCCAGCTCATGCACATATCGTAAACTGGAATAGCCGATCCCAAAATCATCCATCGCCACCCGCGCACCATGATTGCGTAAATAACGAATGCTGGTTCGGGCGGCTGCAAAATCACGCAGAAACGCAGTTTCGGTCACTTCGAACGTTAAACGTTCCGGGGCAATACCGTTGGCTTTGATCTGTTCAATCAGCCATTCGGTCGTGTCGGATAAAATAATATCACGGGCCGACAGGTTGAACGACACCGATATGTGTTCGGGCCATTCGCGCATTTCACGCAGCAACTTTTCAAACAGGATTTTGGTCAGCATGCCGACCTGTCCGGTTTTTTCTGCCACCGGGAAAAATGTCCCCGGCGATACCCTCCCCATGTGCGCACTGTCCCATCTTGCAAGTGCCTCGATGGAATTGACAGCCCCGGTTTCCACATCAAAAACCGGCTGATAATGAAGCGAAAGTTCCTGCGACAAATCGGCCTTACGCAGTGCTTGCTCGATCTGCGAATCATGACGGATCAGAGTTTCGTGATGGGCGGCAAACAACACCGCTTCGCCCGGCATGTTCTTTTTTGCGTGATACAGCGCAAAATCTGCACGTTCAAACAACCCGTTTGATGTGCGCGCCACCGCAGGGTACGTCGCAAACCCCAAAGATGCTGAAAGCTGCACGCTTACATTGCTGAGCATATAAGGGCGGTTAAGCTCCTGACAAATCTGTTTACCAAGGGCAATCAGCTCGGTCGCATCGCTATATTCGCCAAGAACAATTCCAAACTCATCCCCGCCCAGCCTTGCCAGCAAGGCATCGCCGCTCAGGATATGGCGCAGGCGTTCACCCGCGTGCATTAACAACTCGTCACCTATGGGATGACCGTGCACATCATTGACGGGCTTGAACCCATCAAGATCAATCATCGCAACGGCAAAGCGATCATGTTGCCCTGCCGACGTATCCGCCTTGGCAGCAGCGGTTGCAACCGCATCTTCAAGATAGGCAAAGAATGCGCGGCGGTTTGACAGGCCCGTCAACGGATCAAGGAAGGCAAGGGCTTCGTTCTGTTCTGATAGCTCAAGCGTTGTTTTATGCTGACGTTCAAGATCAATGCGCGACGTAACCAACCCCGAGAACGCGGCATAATAGCTGGTGATGATCTGAATAATCATGGCCGAGACCAAAGCCATATTCACCGCAATCGCGACATAAACCTCATTCCCGCTAAAACCGAAATAAAGCACAAAGGTCCCAAGTACGATCACCACAACCAGCAAGGCTGCAGGCGGAAAATTTACCAGACAGAAGATACAGCCAACTACCGTGATCGAGATGAAATAGGCAACGTGCCCCTGTTGATAGGGATCACCATAGCCAAACATGGTAATTGCCCAGGCGGTAAACAGCACCGAAATCACCACCGCCATCACCCGGATACGGCGCAAATGTCCGATACAGACATTGATATCACTGACGTCGACCCCGGCCCGCTGCCATGCATAACCACGCACAATACAGCATGCACCAAGAACAAGAACCGCATAGATCGTCAACCAATCGGGGGCTGTTCCGTAATGGGTATAGGCAAGGGCAACCGCGTTGGCCAACAACAAGCCATAAAGAACCGGGATCTGCCGTGACAACGCCTTGACCTGAGCGCGCATGAGCTCAGGTTTGTCCGTATGAATTCTGATTATTTCGGCAACTTTGTGCCAAACAGAACCGGTTGCCACGTTTCGGGATACCCAATTTTTGTTTTTGTCGTGAAAAGCTTACACGCAAAAGCTGGTTAATTGCATCCCTTGATCACACAATCATCAGACTAAATCAGAAACCCGACATGTATGCTGGGCAATAACACAGACAATTTCCAACCAATGTGCCGCCGGTCAAACTAAGCGCGGTTTCTTTTGTCTTACTTTTGGCTGGCTTTGCCCGGTTTGCGCTTTTTCTTTTTGGTATCCTTGATCGCTTGGGCCCGGTTGGCCGCACCCAATGCCATATGGGCAATTTCAATCAACGGCTCGGGATTTTCAATCCATTCGCCGGGCACTTCAAAATATGACAATGTCATTGCCCGCCCAGAAGGCACAGTAAACGGTGCCATCCCGATGTCGTCATATGTTGCACGTGTTTGCGCATCACCTTTCAGATACAAAACATCATCGGCGATGATCGCAAAGAAAACCCCATCACAATAAAGGCCAAAGCAGCCAAACATTCGGTTGGCCCGGATATGGCCCAGCGGTGCCAAAAGTTCTGCGACTGTCAGAACAAATTCGTTATCGACCGATGCCATTGAGGATTTCGCCTTCGATGCCTTCGGAAATCAGATAGTCGCGCAATGTCTGACCTGCGACCGGACGAAAGCGTTCGGTCGAGATATCCATATTTCGAATACGATCAGCGCGAAACACGCGGAATGCGACACGTAATTCACACCAGCACGCCAACAGCCACGTACTGCCAAAAAACAGCATGCCAAGTGGCCTGACGCGGCGTTTGGTTTCGTCGCCCTTGGCATCGGTATAGTCAATTTCAATGAAGCTGCGGTCGCGGATGGCACGGCGAAGATTGGGTATGGAAATCGCAATCGGTTCCTGTGCAATTTCGGCCACCGCAATTGGCACCCCGCCGATCAACCCACGCAGTTTTTCCGGCAAAACTGCCTCGATCTTGGTCAGGGCATCGCCTGCGGCACGCGCCATCTGTGGATCGGTCCAGCTTTGCACCATGCGCGCTGCGACCACCAATGCTTCGATCTCATCGGCATCAAACATCAAAGGCGGCAGGTCATAGCCATCGCGCAGAATGTATCCAACACCAGCTTCGCCCTCCACCGGGACACCTGATGCGGCCAGATCGCGAATATCGCGGTAAATCGTGCGTTCGGAAACTTCCAGTTCCTCGGCCAAATCACGTGCGCGGCACAATTTGCGGCGGCGCAGGATTTGGACAAGGCGAAACAGTCGGTCGGCCCTTCTCATGATCGCTCCTTTGTCATCCTGCCCCAAAAATTATCATAACGCTCCTGACAGGCTCCTGTCAGGAGGTATGTGCAACATTGCGAAAGCGGGACAGGATTTTACACCAACGTCAGGAGCATGACGATGAAAGTCACCAACTCATATCCGATCATCATTACCGAGAAATTCACCCAAAGCCGTGCCTTCTATAAAAAACTCGGCTTTACGCCCGTTTTTGATGGCGAGTGGTATTGCCAGTTGGTCTGGGCAGACTTCCCAGCGGTTCAACTGGGTCTGATGAAACCCGGCCATGACACCCAACCCGAACTGTTTCATGCGGCAACCCTTGGCGAAGGTAGTGTAATCTGCCTTGAAGTCGAAGACGCTGGCGTTGCTGCGGATGAAGTGCGCGACGCTGGATTTGAATTCGCCCTTGAAGTCCGTGACGAGCCATGGGGGCAGAAACATTTCGCGCTGCTTGATCCCAATGGTGTGAGGATTGATATCGCAAGCCAGAACGGCGTGGTTGCCCCGGAATATGCCCAGCATTTTCTTGATGCCACCGACGTTGCACTGGCCTGATTGCACGGCACGACAACGAAGAAAATCACCCAATATGTGACCACTGGGGGGTACGATATACGATCCCCGCTATAACAGCTCGCCAACCCGGCGGGCTGTTATGTCACAAGGCCTCGGGCAAAATCGTTGATGGCGGTGGCAGCATCTTTGATGTTTTGTGATTGCGTTCGGCCAGAGCTTTTGCGTGGCTTGAAATCATGGTCACCATCCGCAACCCAATGCAACGCGATAGTGTCGGCCAAATCATACGCGGCAATTTCATCGGTCGCGCCAAACGGATCACGTGTGCCGTGACAAATCAGGGTCGCTGTTTTTAAACCGGTCAGATGTTCGGTCCGCAGGTTTTCAGGCTTTCCGGGGGGATGAAACGGATAGCCAAGGCACACCAACCCGGCCACACCAAGATCATCTGCCACCATACTCGCCATTCGTCCACCCATGGATTTCCCGCCAATCACCAACTGGCCCGGATCACCCAACTGATCAACAACATCGCCAAAGAATTCCAATAAAACCGGTGCACGGTCAGGTCCCCGTTTTTTGCCATCCAGACGGCGTTTGGCCATATAGGGAAACTCAAACCGCGCAATGCGGCAGCCAAGCCCGGCCAACTCGCCCGCCATCTGATCCATAAACGGACTGTCCATCGGGGCACCCGCCCCATGGGCCAAAACAATGGTCAGCGGGGCATTTTCATCACCATCAAAAATGACCTGAATGTTTTCATGGCTCATGGGAGACATCCTGTAAGACTGGTAATTTCGTTTTGGCTGGAACAGACAATTTCTGTCACCGCCCAATAGTGGCACATAACAGGACCACCGTGGTATCGCCAATCAACGGTAGGCAAAACTTCTTTGATCTATCCTGCCACACTCATGGCCGCCAAGCTTCCAACTGCGATATGATTGCTAACCCCTCGATTATTCGACTTTTTTCGGGTTATACTGCGCAGGTGCAGCTTATGACGTTCCCCCACGAACGCCATAACCTATGCCATCCGCGCCACCACGCGGACGACCTGCCTTTTGCCACCATATGAGGCGACTGCCCGTGTCATCTGATTCTGATCTGTCCGATCTTCCAAACACGCCCCAACCTGCCCCGAGCGAACGCATCGGTCGTCTGCCCAAAAGCCTGCAATGGCTGTTGACCGTAACGGTCTCACTGGGGTTCTCGGTTCTTCTACATGAATTCCATGTGCCTGCGGCCTTGCTGCTTGGCCCCATGATCATTGGCATTATTATGGGCACCAATGGTGCGACCATTGCCACGCCAAAACCAATTTATCTTGGTGCCCAATCGGTGCTGGGCGTCATGATTGGCGGATCAATGTCCATCGGGATCCTGACATCCTTTACCCATGACTGGCCGCTGATCCTTGGGGTAACCGCACTAACCATGCTCGCAAGCAGTCTGCTTGGCTGGATACTCTGTGTGCGTCAGGTTCTTCCGGGAACCGCCGGCATTTGGGGATCCTCCCCCGGTGCGGCTTCCGCAATGGTGATCATGGCCGAGGCGTTTGGTGCCGATGCCCGGCTTGTTGCCTTTATGCAATATGTTCGGGTGGTGATTGTGGTTGCAGTTGCGTCATCGATTGCCAACCTTTGGGTCGATCCGGAACTCGCCGCCGCAGCAGGCACCTATGACTGGTTTCCGGCCATTGATTACGGCCAGTTTGCCATTACCCTTGCGCTGGTTGTTGGGCTGTGTGTGGCTGGCATCTATTCACGGCTGCCATCGGGTCCGCTTTTGCTTCCGATCATTATAACGACCATCCTTCACATCAATGGATGGGTCGATATCGTTCTACCCGAGTGGTTTCTTGGGTTGGCCTATGCCGCCATTGGCTGGGCTGTCGGATTGAAATTCACGCCTGCAGTGGTCCGACATGCGGCATATGCCCTGCCCAAAATCCTGCTGTCGATTACTGTCCTGATTGCGTTCTGTGCAAGTATTTCAGCCCTGTTGGTGGTGTTTATGGATGTCGATCCGCTTACAGCGTATTTGGCAACCAGTCCCGGCGGACTTGATTCGGTTGCGATTATCGCCGCCAGCACCAATGTCGATCTGTCATTTATTCTGGTCCTGCAAGCCACACGTTTCTTTATGGTGCTTGCACTTGGCCCACCGCTTGCGCGGTTGATTGCGCGGCGCACCGCCAAATTCACCCCCGGCCCGGATGTACCGCTGTCCTAAACAACACCCAGCACAAACAGCGGATGAAGTGTCACATCACAAGGATCTTGCCAACAAACCCTTCGACCCGCGCACTAAGTTCGGACCCTTGCCCTTCGAGATTGATCGCAGCCTCACCAAGCTCGGTCGAAACCGTGGTGGCGTGATGGATGGCTTGGTTAATTTCCACAACACTGTCACCGACCTTGCGTGCTTCTGCCACGGCAGCATCGGCATCACGTGCAACCGACACGCAGATTTCTGCCTGTCTATCGGTCTGAACAGCTGTTGCTTCGGCGCGTTGCTGTAACCCGTCCATGGCAATGGCGATATGTTCAATATCGCCCCCGGCTTTGGAAATGGCTTCCGTCATACCATTCATCCAGTGGGCGATTTCCTCTGTTGCAGTGGCCGATTGCCCGGCCAGCGCCTTGACCTCTTTGGCGACAATGGCAAATCCCTTGCCTGCGTCGCCTACACGGGCCGCCTCGATGGAAGCATTCAGTCCCAGCATTTTGATCTGGGCGGCAATGGCCGCAATGCTCGATAGCATTTTTTCTGCATCAGCTGCGCGGTCCTGCAAGGCTGCAAAACCATCACGCATATCGCGTGCTTGCTGGCCAATGACATGGGTGGTTTTCACCGTTTCCCCGGCGTCGTGACCAACCTCGGCCAATTCACCCTGCAAGGTTTCCATGTGATCGGCGACATTTTCGATATTGGACAACGCACTGCTTGCGGATTGATCTATTGCCGTTCCACAGAATTCGGTTCTTTTGTTGCTATTGCCAAGAACATCAAGCGCACTGCGCATCTGACTGACGGCAGCCCCCAGCATCCCAACTGTGCCCTGCACCTGACTTTCAAAGTCCGATGCCAGTTTTTCGCGCGATTTCAACACATCATCGCGCTCTATCACCCGGGCAACCTGCCCACCAACGAACCCCAAAAGTTCTAGGACCAATCGACATTTAATTGCAGGGATTCCCAAAGCAGCCC